>Ga0114940_10000600_pt1 | contig 15973 bp, 17 predicted proteins | sample ColdCreekSource_FD_87195 | JGI IMG/M metagenome (GOLD analysis project Ga0114940, IMG submission 87195) | Groundwater microbial communities from Cold Creek, Nevada to study Microbial Dark Matter (Phase II) - Cold Creek Source | ecosystem: Environmental > Aquatic > Deep subsurface > Groundwater ... | reverse complement strand
TTGCTCTTGTTCCTCTGGACTCATGTACAGCACATTACCACACTTTTTCCTGGCTGGAAATTATTCCGCTCCTCCTACCTGGGCAGTTACGTAAATTCAACTAAATCAACGTAAGATCGGTTTAAGGATGATTAATTTCGGTTATCTGACACAAAATATTGGTTTTATCAGTAGTTATGCGATTTTATTTTACCCAGAATCAGTTGAAACTCTCGGGATTCGGAGCAGTGGAAATAAAAAATCTTAATCGTTTTCCCAGCTATCGTAGGAAACTAAATCACCAATGGGATCTCTGAGTAAATAGTCTGCTCTTTCTAGCTGGCACTCAATTGTTACCCACTCACGAGCGGGGATATACTTGCAGAGAGTATAAATCGACTGTTGACGGCTAATAATCCCTGTTTCAATCAGTTGACGTGCTTCTTCTTTTAGAGTGTCGAGAGAATAACTAGTAGAAAGGACTGGTTGGGCTGTAGCAGTCATGTTTAATTACCGTAATTAATTAATAAATTTAAAATTTAGTCTTTCTACCAATATAAACTATTAAGCAAGGTGAAGATAATAAAAATACTGTTAATTGCTGTATCTAAAATTACAAAAGCTCTGTAACATCAGGAAAATTAATCACAGATGAAGATTTTGTGAAGCAGATGTTTAACGTCTGAAGTGAATTAGCTTCGTTCAAATAGACTGGTTAAGAGCTTCTAGCTCTGTTAAAAACCAAAATTGCGTGGTGGGGATTCTAAAGGTGGAGATTCCTTCGTGAATAATGCCTGAAGGGCGATCGCTTGTGCTTGTTCCATTTGTCCATAGGTGAACACCCAAGGTAAATCTGCACCCATGATAGTTTTGAACCAATCTAGGACGTAGGGACTGCCGTAAATGGCGATTCCTGTTACTTGCTCCCTAGCTAGCAATGCTTGATATATTGCCTTGGTTTTGCTGGTTAAACCTGCATTGCCCCGAAAGGGGTTGCCACGGATAAATACTTGAAGCAGAGTTGGGCGAGAATCTAAGAGAATACAGTCGAGGGTGTTACTATCAACCAGTTGTCTTTGATAATTATGTTTTTGCGGAATGGCGATCGCTGGAGAACTAATATCTAAGTAGGTTGTATTTAAGACATCATCCACCACAATTAAATTACGGCTTGATGACTGAGAATCTACAATGATCGCTGCTTCACTATGTTGTAGGGAATCTTGCAGGATAGAATTAACAATAGATCTAGCGCGATCGCTGGACAATTCATTAGTTAAGGTTGCAGATATAGGGGAGTCAGCAAAGATGCGCTTTTTAGCCTGCCAAATTCGTTTTAGGGACTGATGGATTCTTGATTCTTTGATGCGTCCTGTTTGCACCGCATCATAAATGGAAGCGATCGCCACTTCTGGATTATCGGGCATTAATAAGATATCTGTACCTGCTTCAATTGCCATCACTGCCACTGTTTCAGGGGGTGCGTACTTAGTGATCCCCCCCATAATCAGAGCATCGGTGATTACTAAACCAGAAAATCCCAAGCGCTTTCTGAGGATTTCCGTGACAATTTTCTGGGAGAGAGTGGCGGGTAAATGATCATCCCAAGCAGAAATTAATAAGTGAGCCGTCATCACACTATCTACCCCAGCAGCGATCGCCCTGGCAAAAGGAGGTAGTTCAACGGCTGCTAATCGGGACTCAGAATGATTTAGGGTAGGTAGATCTAAATGAGAATCGGTAGAAGTGTCTCCATGTCCAGGGAAATGCTTGGCAGTGGTTAAAACCGCCGTGGATTTTGCCCCGTGAATAAATGCGGTGGTTAGATCCGCTACTACTTCAGGGCGATCGCCAAAAGCACGAACGTTTATGGCGGGGTTATCAGGATTATTATTCACATCCACCACAGGAGCAAGTAACCAGTTAATCCCTACCGCTAAAGCTTCTTTTGCCGTAACCTCTCCCATCCCAGAGGCATATTGTCGAGCCAAGTCTGGATGCTGCTCATAAATCTTGCTTAATGCCATTGGTGGGGGAAACCAAGTACCCCCAGGAAAACGCTGTCCAATACCTTCTTCAACATCCGCAGCAACAAATAGAGGGATCTTTGCCCAACTCTGCAACTGTTGCGATCGCGCTTTTAATTCGACACTACTGCCTCCTAGCAGAATTACACCACCGAGATTTAACTCTGTGAGCCAGGATTTTAGTTGTTGATGGTTAGCTTCCCAAGCGGGATAGCGGATTTGATGATCGAACAAATGACCCGAAGCGCGGACAATGATCATCTGAGCAATCTGCTCTTGCAGAGATAAACTTTGCCAATCTTGCCAATCTGGTTTCGTCTCTGGTTTCATCAATCGTCGATCAGGGGAACATCTACCAATTTAATCTACTGCTTCTGGTTTATTTTGTCGCTTCTGAGTGATCTCATTGAGCAGATTTAACATATTGTCCCCTCGCTCTAGAGAATTTTCCAAAAACTGCACCGTGGGAGTACGTCTTAACTTCATCCGACTCCCCAATTCCTTGCGAATATAGTGGGAGGAAGAATCCAAACCCGCCATCGTCTCTTCCCTCGCTTCATCTGTGCCATAAATGCTGACAAAGATTTTCGCGTGCTGTAGGTCGCCAGAAACATCCACGTCAGTAATACTAACCATCCCCGCACCAACGCGATCGTCTTTAATTTCACTAAACAACATCTGGCTCACTTCTCGCTTAATCAAAGCAGCTACACGAGCGACTCGACGACTATTAGCCATAATTTTTACCTCATCATCATAACTAATGGCAATGCAACGAAGTGTTCTCTAAACTCCACTCTAGATTGTAACTAAACCCTGCCATGTTGGAAAATTCCTTCTAATAAGTTTTGGTTTCTTTGACAAATTTACGTAATTCTTGATAGCGATCGCCCTTTATTTTATGATCTTAGTTATAGAGAGCAAACAAAAGTGAATTTTATTCTTGTGCTAGCATTCAATTGAAATAGTCATTAAGTTGAATTAAAAATTGTAGTGAGCAATAACAGCTGATTAATCGTAATTGCTCACCGAAAAAAATTGGCGTTTAGCTCTGGAGACTAGCTGTATGGTTGCTTCTCAATCCAAAATTGGAATTATTGGTGCAGGCTCGTCAGGTTTATATTTAGGCATTTTATTGACTCAACAAGGATATCAAGTAGATATCTTTGAAAAGTCCCCTGATATCCGCACAGATGGTTGTGGAATACTATTAGTTACTAGTGGCATGGAAGCGCTGCAAGCAGGAAACCCTGAACTGTGCCAAAAAATTATGGATGCTGGAGTTAAAGTAAGTAATTTCGAGTTTCGCAATCTCAAAGGCAAATTAGTTAATTCTACTTCTCCTGAATATTTACCCAATGAATTGCCTGGAATGCTTATCTATCGCAAGGCAATTCTAAACACCCTACTAGAATTTTTACCCTCAGAATGTCTGCATCTCAATGCTGAATTTCAATCCATTAGTCAAACCGAAGCAGGGGTAACAGTTGCTTTTCAAGATGGAACTCAATGGCAGGGAGATTTATTGGTTGGTGCTGATGGTATATATTCTCAAGTGCGAGAATATGTTGTTCCCGATGTCAAACCATTTTACCTGGGAGATTTAGTTTGGCGAGGGGTAGTAAAAGATGACAGTTTTTGTACCGATGGTAATTTCATTGTCTATGTTCGTGGTCGAGGAATTTATGCCAATTTCTTCGATCTTGGGCATGGTTTAACTCACTGGGGATTTTTTGTTGAACAAGAGCGAGGATCGACACAAGCAGATTTCACGCCAATACCCCCAGCAGAACTTGCGAAATTGCCTATTGATCCGAGAAAAGTAATTGAGTCTACCCCGCCAGAGCAAATGGTAACTCGCTATTCTTATGACATCGATCCTTTACCCCAACTGTACCAAGGCAGAATCTTGTTAATCGGCGATGCTGCTCATGCCAAAAGTCCTACTCGTGCTAGAGGTATGACTTCTGGGTTTGAAGATAGTTTAGCTTTATCCCGAATTTTGCCTTCTAGTCAGGATATTCCTGAAGCTCTAGCTCGATTTGAAGCAGAACGGAAGCCCATTGTCCATGAGTATCAGCTCACTAGTCGTAAGCAAAGTTTGACTATTGGACGGCTTCATAAAAAAAGCGCAGCGTAGTAAATCATTTAACATTTAGCATTTAACATTTAACATTTAACAGCAATGCTTCTGTCTCAACCAAACTTTTAGTTACTGTATTTAAATAGGATTTTGTATGATGACTTTATCAACAGGAACTCCATTTTTTCTAGCTGCTGAAACATCGATATTAAATCTGCCTCAGATTAGTTACGATGAATTTAATGTTCCCCTTGCTTTCTTGCGGAATTGTGGCACTTGGGAAGGAACAGCTAGACGAGTAGATCAGACAGGCAAATTAATTGACGAACATTTAGTCAGAGTCAAAATTGAAGTTGACAAAGCACAGTACGTCCAGACTAATACTGTCAGAATTAATACTCCTAGAGAGGTAACTGCTCAATATCACGGCAGTTTTCAAGACAATAAGCTGGTTTTTCCCTTAACAGATGAGGTTTACACTTTGGGAGGGGAGAAGGCGACGGGTTTCTCTGGGATTGCTTGGGCAATAACCGATGACATGATTGTGTATCGTGGTAGTCGAACTGTCCAGGGTTGTAAAACTTATTACAATGAGCTAATTACTTTGGTTGATCCAGAACATCGAATCCGCACAACCCAGCTTTTTGAGGATGGAGTCTATAAACTTGTGACCATGATTGAAGAGACAAAATCTACTTAATATACCAATCATAGGAAGCTACAAGATAGCGATCGCTTTTTACAGAAAAACGTCTATGATATTTCGTGTTACAAAACCTAATTGCTATTTGACCAAGGAACAGGTTCTTTATCTCCATCTTGTTGATATTTTAGAAGTCTATTACGGTAGCATCCTTGATAGTCAAAGATAGCCAGTAATACTAATTCCAAATACCATAATCCTAAATCTGAAACGTCGTAAAGGTAAGTTTCAAGATCTTCAATGTTTTTTTTAGGATGAACAATATTGTTACGTACCTTTGTAAAGACATAGGGAGCATCTAAATTTTTTAGATTTTCCTCAATTTTTTTCTTCTCTTTTTCCTTAGTTTCTTGTTCAAGCTTTTGCTCAAATTCTTGCTTAAGTTTTTCCTTAAACAGAATCAAATTTTCTACAAGAGGCGGCGATTGAGGTCTAAAAGCTTCAGCCAAAGGGTCAACCGACTTTCTAGAAGGTTGATCAAAAGGTAAATTGATAGGGATCTCGAATTTTTTTAGTAATTGTCTCAACTTCTCTGAAGCATTTCCCTCGGTCAGACCTTGTTCGTAGGCGATTAATTCTAATGCAACCTGTGTCAAAGTAATTTTCACTTCTAATGTTGGAGCAAAATTGCTTTCCCAATATGAGTAGAGAGAAACTTTTGTAGATTTTTCCCAATCTCGCCACCAACTCAGAAAACCAGGAAACACGTCCGCCAGTATATGAGCTTCATTCATAGGAAACCATGAGTCTACATATTTCCAAGAATGTCCTACCGAAGAATTCCAATGTTGCCAAATCTCATTCCCCTCTGCATCATAGCCAACCAAGAGAATCAGAGGAACTCTGAATCCCCTGGCAAAAGATAGGAAATCAGCAACAATTTTCAAGAAGTCCGTTGCTTCTTCTCCTGAAAAACTTTGTCCGTTCAGCTTTTCTAGTTTACCTACGTGAGTTATGGCGAATCCGCCTTGGGAATTTAAAGACTTTACATTTTTTGTAGTAGTTTCAAGCTGATCTAGGGTTATTTTCCATTCTTCTGCTTCAAATACAATCCTTTCAATATGTTTTCTATTTGTACCTTGTTCAAGAACAGATGGAGGTCTTCCTATAAAATCATGAAAGTTAACTACATGAAATAATACATAAGCTAAATCCTGATCTTCACCCTGAACAACAGCTTCTTTTATTCTTCCTGATACGAAATTTCCATCTTTACCACCAGAACTAGATGATGAAATAGATACATTTACCGAAACTTTGATATCTGAAAGAGCTAACGATGTAGGTAAATTATTTGCATGAGCATATGAAATAGTATCTATATCTCGATCTTGATTAAAAAACTCAAATTTAATGCAGGGGCTGGGAAACCATACATACTCCAATGTTCCATTTCCTTGAGTTTGAACGGGATGTTGATTGATATGGAAGCTAATTTTAAATGATCCTTCGTAGAGTAATATATTCTCGTTAGGTTTAGCAGTTGTGTATATAGGTCTTAGTGCAGGTGGTAAATTGTTCATGTACTGAAAAAGCTTTGTTAGTATTTAAACAAAAATGCCTTATTAAATAATTGTGACGGATACAGCATTCAAGATATTTTTTTAGTGCCTCATCTTCAGTGCGATAGTTTTTAGCGCAGTACACCAGGTTGCATTAGCTATTCTGCCCATAACTTTCTAAAGAAACAGCTAAATCTGGAAACGACTTGAGTATCTTCTGATCGTTTGTAATCAGACTAACTCCCAGTTTCTTCGCCAAAACAATATATTCACAATCGTAGGAGGAAAGAGTTGACTCGCAAATTATTTTTAGGATAGAAGTTGAATCTAATTCAAACTCTTTATTTTTCATTAAAACTTCCGTTTGAGCCATAATTGTTTCCGCCTGAGTCAAGGATAAATAGTCTTTGCGTAAATATAAAGCCAAAATATTACGAAACTCCGAACGCCATAGATAAGGGGCAACCCAATTGGAATCGAATTGGTAAACCAGTTCGGCTTGTGGCGTGAAATCTCCCTCAATCATCAAGTAGGCAATTAAATTAGTGTCAGCAACTATCATTTGCGACCCTTATTTTTGGCGTTTTCAATATCCTCTTGAGTCAGTAGGTGTCTTTTACTGAGAGATCTAGTACTTCTAATCTGTTCCAAACTAATGTTGTTAGAGGTAGTAGATAACAGTTTTTCTTCTAAACAATAAATTATTTCAGCATTGATACTGCGTCGATTCTGTTGAGAACTCTCTCTAATCTTTTGGTAAAGAGGATCGGGTATGTTTTTAATCGTTATACTGGGCATTATAGTTTCATTTTGGTTGCACAACGCAACTATAAATAAATCACTATTAAAAGTCAATATATTGCTTAATTTAGCGATCGCTCTGATTAGGCAAAAAATGATTACACTTAGACATACTAAGCTGATTATTAATTATCAAATAAGTGATCTTGAATGAGCAATCCGATTATCGAAACTGATTTAGCCGAAATATTGGGGCAAATTAATCAAAAGCTCGATAAACTCTCAGCAGAAGTTACAGAGTTGAAAACTGAGGTTAAAGTAGGTTTTGCTGAAGTTAAAGGGGAAATTAAAGCTCTAGATGCTCAAGTAGAACAGTTAGACAAGAGAATAACTAACTCAGAATTTACTAATCGAGGAATACTAGTTGGAATTGTCGTGATTATCTTGGGTGGTGCTGCCAAGATTTTTGGATTAGCGGGAAATTAGCTCGCTTTCTTTTTTTCCCTTTGGGAAGCTAGTTGATTACGTCGGCTTTTAAGGAAGAATATTTTTTTCCGAAATGCGATCGTGTGAATACTCATAAAAAAAATTGACTAATACCAGTATAAAATGTACGGCATCAATCAAAATTATTTGTTAATTAATCGAATATCAAGAATTAAGATTATCTAAAAATACTTAAAATATCCCTAACTGTATTCACATTTTGTCTTACGCTATCCACCGTATCTTGAACTGAAGTAGGATTTTCGGTAACGGCAGGGGCAGTAGACTCGGAGACTCCAGAATCACTTGTCTGGAAATTATTATTAACAGCAGGAGCAGAACTAATTGCTTCGCTGGGAAGACATTCTACATTGCTACTATAGACAATACTTGTCCAAATTACTCCTCTTAGATCTGCACCACAAAAATTCGCTCCACTAATGTCAGCATGACTAAAGTTAGCATTTCTTAAATCAGCATCACGAAAATCTACTGATTTAGCATTAGCACGGCTAAAGTTAGCATTTCTCATATCTGAACTAATAAAAAAACTACTAGCTAAATTAGCTCCTTGCAGATTAGCATTTTTAAAATCTTTTTCTGAAAATGTTCCTTTACTAAGATTACAGTCAACACATTGACGAGTTGTTAAAAAGATTTCTGACTCCTTTTGGTCAGCACTCAATACAGGAATTGTCGTTCCAAGAGCTAAGAATAAAGTGGTTGCAGTTAAAAGTTTGAAATTCATATGGTCGTAAAAAATAAATAAAGATATCTTATTATTTTTACTGATTAAATTTGTTTTGCGTAGTGTACTAGTAGTATTTTTACTTAAAAATGAAATGTTAATAAATTTGTGGCGTATTTTCTTTAAATGATGTAGGCAGTCTGAAAGAAAAGAAAGAATATCCAAAAATCAGAGGAATTTACAAGCTAAATACAAATAAGTTTTTTATCTTGGTAGTTAGAAAATCTTAGAAAAATACTAGTTGCCATGATTACAGCCACAAGTCAAATGTATGAGGGTGCGCCCTGGTGCATCGGCAGATACGACAGCTTTGAAGTTAATCAGCCCAAGTTAATCACCCTTTTGGGTCATGATTATGTAGTTTGGCGAGATGAAACAGGAAATTTGAACGCTATAGATAACATCTGTCCCCATGCTGGAGCAAATTTAGCCAAGGGTGGGTATATTGTCGATTTTCAGGGTAAAGATTGTTTAGCTTGTCCCTATCACGGTAATAAAGTCCAGTTTTTCGGCGATGGCAAAGTGATTGTTGATGGAAAGGTTTCTAGTCAAGCTATTCAACAGGTATTACCGCTACAAGTTGTCGATCGCTTGGTGTGGACTTATGGACTGAAGTGGCGAGAACAAGACGGTAAATTAGTAGCCCAATCGATTGAACCAAAACTGCCTGTTCCTACCTATCGTGATGTCCCTGATTTACCAGTAGGCTGTTCTCAACTCAAACTAGAAGAACTAAACCATATTTACTCTCGCTCGGAATCAGTTGAATGTAATCTGGTCCAAGCTATCTGGAATATTCACGATGGGGAACATTTTGCGGGGACTCACAGAGACACCATGCTGTCTAAAGAGATTAAAATTGATAATCTAATCCAGGACGAGCATAAAATTTCTTGGCAATTAACTCTAAATAAAAGAAGCGATCGCCATGTTAGAAAAAGTAAGATGAACCTGCTGGTAGAAAAAGTATTTGTTCAGAGTTTTAATACCTTTTTACCCAGTTTGGCGGTTATTACTTTAGATTACCGAGGAAAACTAATTGTGGGCATTGTCACCATGTATCCAGAGTCCCCCGATAAAGTTAGATTATGCCTTGATAGTTACACAGATATGAAGTTTAGCTGGTTGCAAAAATTGCTTAGGTTGCCCCAGTTGGCAAATCTATTTCGCGATCGCTTAATTTTTGAAGATATAGCTATTTTGGAAAATCTCTATGAAACATTTGACCACAAAATTACCCTGAAAAATGATACCCCAGCAGAATTAGCCATGAACTATCTGCAAACATTGGTCTGATTTATCCCTCACTTCGCTATTAACAACGGAGTCTATTCAACTGAAAACGGCTGTAATATGAAATGCTTAAGTGTTTGCTATAAATGACTGACGCGGAGACTAGGTGACTGGGAGACTAGGTGAATATTTATCTGTGTCATTCTTTTTTGTATTTCATATAAGATAGCCTGGTCACTATTTGGTAGTTTCATCTATTCAATCCTCGTACCAAATAGATTCAATTTGATTAATTACAGATTTTGCTTCAGTTAATTGCTCCGCATTTAGTAAAACAGTGGCGTGTCCTAATTTTCTCCCTGGACGAGATGTTTTACCGTACCAATAAAGGAAGCTATTTGGGATATCCCAAATTTGTTTGCGTTTTTCTTGATAATCAGTATCAGACTCCTCAAACCCCAACAGATTAACCATGATTACCCCTGGTGACTTTAAAGCGGTTGAACCCAAAGGTAAACCCGTAACAGCTTGTAGCTGCATGGCAAACTGGGAAGTCTCGCAGCCATCAAGGGTGTAATGTCCTGAATTATGGGTGCGGGGAGCGATTTCATTGACCAAGACTCGGTTGTCAGCAGTGAGAAAAAATTCGATGCCAAATACACCGACTACTTCCAGCTTATCTAAAATAGTGTGGGCGATCGCTTTAACTTTTTCTGCTACCTGCTCGGCAACATCTGCGGGGGTAATTGTCCAATGACAGACTTGGTTTTGCTGAAAAGTTTCTGTCACTGGATAAACAGCAATTTCTCCCTGTGGGTTGCGAGCAGCAATAATGCCTAGTTCTCGTTCAAAAGGAATAAATTCTTCAACTAGTAATTCCTCAACAGGAACAGTTTTACCTAGCCATTCTAAAGCTTCAATGTCTTTGATAATAAATGTTCCCTGTCCATCGTAGCCATGACGACGCGCTTTTAAAACCACGGGAAAGCCGTACTCAGATTGAATCTGTTGTGAGGTGGGAGCAAGACTAAATTTGGGAACAGGAATACCAATGCTTTGAAGGTAATTACGCTGATCGTATTTATCTAATAATGGAGCAAGTGTAGCTAAATTCGGTCGAAACAAAACTCCCTGATGTTCAAGTTGATGAAGTGCTTTTAAGTCAATAAATTCATTTTCAAAGGTAATGACATCAGACATTTGCGCCATCTCACTGGTAGCGATCGCATTATCTACATTACCAATTACAAACTGTTTAGCTATCTTTACCGCAGGTTCAGTTTTGCTCTCAGCTTGGACAATTAAATCTATATCAAGTGCTGGAGCTTCTAAACCCATCATCCAAGCTAACTGTCCGCCACCAATTACCCCAACACGCTTATCTACCATGTCCTTTTTAGCCTGTTTTTAAAACCATTAACCATACTATCTAGTTATGGACAGGCATTATCAGATTATCTTGAAAAGCGATCGCCAAAATCACCTGTTTTTTCCTGATTCACACAAGGGATAAAATAGAAAGTACTTATTGAAGATTGGAATAAATTAGTATGGTTGCCACCACTAAACAATTAGTGCCAAACAGTTGGGTGAATGCTACTTGGGATGAATATTTAAAAAACATTGAAAATCCTGCTCATGCCAAGGCTAAAGGCTACTATCACCATGATAAATATAGAATTGAAATGACACCCATTGGCAACGAACACTCTCAAGATCATTCAATTATTAATCATGCGGTTTATCTTTACGCCACTTTAAAAAATATTCCTTTGACGGGAAAAGATAACTGTAGCTATCGACAGGTTGGCTTAAAAGAATTTCAACCAGACTTGTCTTATTATGTCGGCAATAATGCCAATGCTATTCCCTGGGGAGTGGGGATAGTTAATCTGGATGAATATCCAGTCCCAGATTTAGCAATTGAAATTTCTAACACTTCTCTAGCGGATGATTTAGGAGCAAAAAGATTACTTTATGAAGACCTTGAAATAGCAGAATATTGGGTGGTAGACGTTGGTAATGTTAACGTAATTGCGTTTGCGATTGAAAATACTGGGAGCAAAAGAATTACTGAATCTCAGATATTAACAGGATTAAAAATAGAAATTTTAACTGAAGCACTACAACGAAGCAGAAATAGCAATCATACTGAAGTTGGTAGCTGGTTGATGCAACAATTTCAGAGACAATCAAATTAAGTTAGAAATAAAAATGTAATATGAAAAGCCTGTAGGGTGGGCAAAAAAATAAAGCGAGCAAACAAATATTTCAGTAGTAACCTGTTGCCCACCAACTAATTTAATCGATTTGTTGCCAGGGTATATTGCAACATTTTTTAACAATATCGTCATCAGGTTCTAAACATCATCCAAAATCCACTCCGAATTACGTTCCCCAAGATCAAGTTGAATACTCACCGCTTTACCTAGTCTGGGGCGATCGCGAGTCTTCTCAATGTAAGACTGGATCTGCTCTACGCTGTTCCAACCGTTAAGATAATTAGCGATCGCCTGAAGATTTTCAGCATATTCCTGTTCCGACAAAGGGAAAGAAGCCTGTTCGAGGTATTTCCACATTACCTGGACGTAAATTTTGCCTTTGATTTTGCGTAACTGCATATCGTAAGAACAGCCCCACTTTTCGATTAAAAGTTGGTGTAATTGCTCGCCTGTCATGATGTTTTTACTAATAAACCTATCAACCTTGGGTGGAATCGATCCTCAATCTCTGTAATAATTTAATACATTGGTTCATATTGCGTTTCACCAATGGTCATCCTCGGAGTTTTGTTAGGTGTTACTTAGCCCTAAAACTCTAGTAGACTATAAAGTTGGACTCGCAACTGTTAACTTTTTAAGGCGGAGAAGGTTACAAAATTCTTTGGTAAAGAAGATTTTAGATATCTCCCAGTCATCATCTTAAGTTTACAAAAAAATACAATTTATCTATACCTATGGCTCAATCATCTGGTTCTAATATCTCTAGTATGGGTGACGATAACGTCCCCGATTTAGGGCGTAGACAATTTATGAATTTGCTCACCTTTGGCTCCATCACAGGAGTAGCCTTGGGTGCTTTATATCCAGTAGTCAAATACTTTATTCCCAACACTGGTGGCGGTGGTTCAGGGGGTGTCACAGCAAAAGATGCTTTGGGCAATGATATTGTGGTGAGCGAATTTATCGCCACCCATCAACCAGGCGATCGCACTTTGGCTCAAGGTTTAAAAGGTGACCCTACCTATATCGTGGTAGAAGGGGATTCCACTCTCCGCAACTATGGGATTAACGCTGTCTGTACTCACTTGGGTTGTGTTGTACCTTGGAATGCCAGCGAAAACAAATTCATGTGTCCTTGTCATGGTTCTCAGTACGATGAGACAGGCAAAGTAGTTCGTGGTCCTGCACCCCTATCTCTAGCCTTAGCGAAAGCGGAAGAGCAAGACGACCGACTAATCTTTAGTCAATGGACAGAAACCGATTTTCGTACTGGCGACAAGCCTTACTGGGCATAGACAGGGATAACGGAATAAATTCCCCATATTAATCATATAGTTAATCTTTTGAGATTGTTGATCTAACAAATGAGAACATTGAAACCATTGGCATTATTGAAGTTTGCCAAGGACATAATTACTAAATCTACTGTAGTGGCGATCGCTACTGTCGCGATCTTTTTTGCCAGCGGTGTAACTTTAGCTCCCTCTGCTGTGGCATATCCTTTTTGGGCGCAACAAACTGCTCCAGAAACTCCTAGAGAAGCAACGGGTAGAATCGTCTGTGCGAACTGTCATCTAGCGGAAAAAGCGGCAGAAGTGGAAATTCCTCAGTCGGTCTTACCCGATACTGTATTTGAAGCTGTAGTTAAAATTCCTTACGATTTAGCTAGTCAACAGGTGCTAGGAGACGGTTCTAAAGGTGGCTTAAACGTTGGTGCAGTCTTAATGCTGCCTGAAGGCTTTAAGATTGCCCCTGAAGATCGTATTCCCGAAGAAATGAAGGAGAAAACTGGTGGAGTTTATTTCCAACAGTATAAAGAAGGCGCGGAGAACGTAGTGATTGTCGGGCCTTTACCTGGGGAACAGTACAAAGAAATTACTTTCCCTGTACTTTCTCCTAATCCCAAGACAGATAAAAATATCAACTTTGGTAAGTATGCCGTTCACCTAGGGGCTAACCGTGGACGAGGACAAATCTATCCTACGGGAGAACCTAGTAACAACAATGCGGTCAAGGCTTCTGCTGCGGGGACAATTACAGCGATCGCTCCTCAAGAAGCTGGAGGCTACACTGTAACTATCAATACGGACGACGGCGCAAAAACTGATACGATTCCTGCTGGCCCTGAATTAATCGTGGCAGAAGGACAGCAAATTGCTGCGGGAGAAGCTTTAACTAGCAATCCTAACGTTGGTGGTTTTGGTCAGAAAGATACTGAAGTAGTGCTGCAAAGCCCTGCTCGCATCGGTGGCTTAATGGCTTTCGTCGGCGGTATTATGATCTGCCAAATCATGTTGGTATTGAAGAAAAAACAAGTGGAAAGAGTTCAAGCGGCGGAAATGAATTTCTAACTAAATTTTGTTTGAGCTTTAATTAAATAATTAAATTGAATAGCATCAGGGCAGGTTGTATACCTGTCTTTTTTTTGCGTCATTATATTTTAGGCAAGAGCCTAATTAAACATCCCTCATTTTGTACATAGTTCTTAACAAATCACCTTTGAAAGCCCGAAACGTTTTAATCTAAAAGCTGAAGTATAAGTAAACAACTAATTAAAAATAAACATGAGTGTAACGGCAAGTGGTGGCAGTTCATTAGCCCGTCCTCAACTCTATAAAACCGTAGCGGTGTCGGCAATCTTGCAGGCAGAACAACAAGACCGCTATTTAGAACAGGGCGAACTCAAAGAGTTAACAGCATATTATAAATCTGGTTTTCAACGGCTCAACATCGCTCAGACGATCACCAACAACGCGGATATCATTGTCTCTAGGGCAGCAAATCGCATTTTTACGGGTGGTTCTCCCATGTCTTATTTGGAGAAGCCAGCGGCGATCGAGGAAATGGCGTTGGTGGCCCCCAGGGGCAACGTGGCCGTTCCTAGTGGGTTGATGGTAGAGCAGAGCAATGATGCTAAAGATAGTGGCAATCTCTTCGGTGCATTCAAGTCTCTATTTGCAGGAGGAGCTGGAGCAGTGCCTGCTGGGTTCAGACCCATTAACGTAGCTCAGTATGGGCCAAGCAATATGCAGAAATCCCTGCGGGATATGGCTTGGTTTTTAAGATACATCAGTTATGCAATTGTGGCGGGGGACCCCAATATTCTGGTGGTCAACATTAGGGGGCTGCGGGAAATTATTGAACGAGCTTGCTCTACTGCTGCCACAATCGTTGCCTTACAGGAAATGCGCGCTGCAACTAAAGACTACTTCCGTAAAGACTTAGAGGCAGCCAGCATCGTTGATCAGTATTTTACCCTGGCGATCCTGGAATTTGAAGCTCCGACCCCTTCCACCAAAGTGCGCCAGCGTCCGTCTGCGGACTTGCAAGGTTTACAGCTTCCCCAAAGCTACTTTAATGCTTCGGAAAGTCGTCAAAAGTTTGTGATGAAAACTGGCTTGTCTACTTTAGAGAAGCAGTCGGTAATTAAAGCAGCTTACCGACAAATTTTTGAGCGGGATATTACTCGTGCTTATGGACAGTCTGTTTCTTATTTAGAGTCTCAGGTGAAAAATGGCGACATCTCGATGAAGGAGTTTGTCCGTCGTGTCTGTAAATCGGAACTCTATCGCAAGCAGTTTTTTGAGCCATTTATCAACAGTCGCGCTTTAGAGTTGGCGTTCCGCCACATTTTAGGTCGTGGTCCTTCTTCTCGGGAAGAAGTTCAAGACTATTTCTCCATTGTTTCGGACAAAGGGTTATCTGGTTTAGTTGATGCTTTAGTCGATTCTCAAGAATATGCTGATTACTTCGGCGAAGAGACTGTTCCCTATCTTCGAGGCTTAGGTCAAGAGGCTCAGGAATGTCGCAACTGGGGTATGCAGCAAGACTTACTCAACTACAGCGCACCTTTCCGCAAAGTACCTCAGTTTGTCACCACTTTTGCTCGCTATGATCGCCCTCTGCCAGACCAGCATGTCTATGGTTCGGGGAACGATCCTCTAGAGATTCAGTTTGGGGCAATTTTCCCCAAAGAAACTCGCAATCCCAGCAGTAGCCCTGCACCGTTTAACAAAGACACCAAACGTCTTTTGATTCATCGTGGAGCGGGTATCAATAACCAAAATAGCAATCCTGCTGCTAGACCTGAATTACCAGGTTCTTTGGGAGCAAAGGTATTCCGCCTTAACAATCAATTACCAGGCGCAAACAACCAAAGCAGCGTTAACTTTGCGGAAAATTCTACTCAGGCTGTAATTCGAGCTTGTTATCGTCAGGTGTTTGGTCGAGATGTTTATCAAGGTCAAGA
>Ga0114940_10000599_pt1 | contig 16000 bp, 17 predicted proteins | sample ColdCreekSource_FD_87195 | JGI IMG/M metagenome (GOLD analysis project Ga0114940, IMG submission 87195) | Groundwater microbial communities from Cold Creek, Nevada to study Microbial Dark Matter (Phase II) - Cold Creek Source | ecosystem: Environmental > Aquatic > Deep subsurface > Groundwater ... | reverse complement strand
TGCGGTTGTTGGTGCTTGTTACCCACTGACAGAAGTTCTCCCAAGCACCGCGGGTTTCGCGCTGTTGTAAAGTAGTTGTCATTGTGTTTATGATTGCTATGTTTATTTAATTGTCTAGGTTCTAAACCAGATAGTGCGAGAGGGTTTATAAATGATTTCCTCTTGCTCATGAAATAACCATAGCTAAGTATTTATGCTTTATCAAGGAATATTACATTGCAATTAGTAATGTAAAACATAACTTTAGCTTATGTCTATTTTTTCTTCTCAATATACTCTCGCCAGTAAACGATTTTGCCGTTTGCCAATTCAAAGACGATTACATCTTCCGCCCAACCTGATTTTCCCGTCTTGCGGTTTTGGTCGCGCCAATCCCATTCCACAGCACCGAGATCGCCATCAATAATTGTGCGTTTGATTTCAACTGAGATGTAGTGAAACTCTCGGAAGTAGTCCTGGGCTGCTTTGCTAATCTGCTCCTTGCCCACAAATTTAAAGCTCGCAGCCATGAAGGTCGCGTTTTCGGCAAAATCATCAGCGATCGCCTGATAATTTTGATCTTCCCAAGCCTGAGCTTGTCTGATGATCATCTCCTTGATTTGTGCCGATGAGAGGGAAGACTGAGCCATAATTTGCGGTGCTGCCAAAGTATTGAAGATCCAAGTGATGATGATAATTGCAAGTACTAACCAGCCGAAATATTTTCCTAGAAGACTCAATAGTTGACCTCCCTAGCATTAAGAAAATTCATCAAAAGTTTAAAGCTTATGGCTTATAGCTGGGGCAAAGCCCCTTTATGACAACTTATACAAAAAGCCTAGAAGTTTTTTAGTTTTTTCCGTTAGCAAAGTCCGACGGTAAGCATCGGCAGCTTGTTTAATAGCCATAGCTTGAGTAGGATAGGGATGAATCACCGTAGCCAGCTTACTTAAACCCATGTTACCAATCATGGCGGTGGTAATTTCGCTAATCATTTCTCCACCATGACGCGCTACGATGGTTGCCCCCAGAATTTTATCTGAGCCTTGGGGATGCAGAATTTTCACAAAGCCTTCTGTTTCTCCATCTGCAAGGGCGCGATCGACATCATCAAAGTTAATTTTAATCGTGTTGTAATTAACACCTTGTACTTTTGCTTCCGCCTCAGACATACCTACATGAGCAATTTCAGGGTCAGTAAATGTTACCCAAGACATCACCAGATCGCTAAGTTTTGCTTTGCCCAAGCCAAAGGGAGAAAATAAAGTATTTTTAATGACAATTCTGGCGGCGGCATCTGCTGCGTGGGTAAATTTCCAATTCATGCAGATATCCCCTGCACCATAAATTTTGGCGTTGGTGGTTTGTAAATGATCATTCACGATCAATCCTTTTCTGGCATCATACTCAACCCCCACCGCTTCTAGATTAAGACTCTCGACATTTGGTTGTCTGCCTGCCCCAGCCAAGATTTCATCAACGATAATAGATTCTTGAGCGCGATCGCACAGCGAGTCCTTTAGAGCATCTGAAAGATTATCGCCAACAAAGCTAATCACCTTACCGTCAGGACTTTGAGCGATGCTTTCTAGCTGACAATTCAAGACTAAACGAATACCATCCTTAATCAATGCCTGTTGAACTATCTCTGCTGCATCGGCATCTTCTTTGTCGAGTAGATGAGAACCCTTATGAAACAAAGTTACTTCGCTGCCCAAACGTTGGAAAGCTTGGGCTAATTCACAGCCAATCGGACCCCCTCCAATTACTGCTAGTTTTTTCGGCAAGCTAGTCAGGGAGAAAACGCTTTCATTAGTCAAATAGCCAGTTTTTTCAATACCTGGAATCTGGGGGCGAACAGCACGAGCGCCAGCAGCAATTACCGCTTTTTTAAACTTCAGATCCTGACCATCAACGGTAATCGTATTTTTATTCTTAAAGCTAGCCTCCCCAAAAAAAACATCAACGCCAGCTTTCTTGGCAGCTACGGCTGAATCCACAGGGCTAATTTTAGTTCTGATCTGCCGCATTCTTGCCATCACTTCAGAAAAATTGATCGCAATGTGTTCTGGCGGTTGCACACCATAAGGTAATGCCCCTTTCATTTCTGACACCACGCGAGAAGAGCGAATGAGGCATTTAGAAGGAACACAGCCCACATTCAAGCAGTCCCCACCCATGAGATTCTTTTCAATCATGGCAACCTTTAGCCCAATACCTAAACCCGCTGCACCTTTAGCTGTCACGAGTCCTGCTGTACCTGCACCAATCACGACTAAATCATAACAGTCCACAGGAGTTGGGTTTACCCAGTCAGGAGGATGAACATTTGCCAGTAGCTCACGATTATAATCATCCAAAGGTTCAATCGTTACAGCATGATTTTGATTATTCATAAGTATTTCTTTTATGGTTATTAGCTATTAGCAGGATCAATATTATTTGTGTCAATCGATTCATCCAATGCCTTGCGGGCGATTTTAGTAACGTAGAGAGTCACTGCTACGGTGGCAACAAAACCAATAATTCTAATTGTCCATTGAGCGACGGGATTCGCACTGGTTTCGCCCCCGATAGTAGCAAGACTTCCTGCTAGAGAGCCAATGTAGACATACATGATCGTGCCTGGAATCATCCCAACGGAGGCTAATACATAGTCTTTGAGAGCTACTCCTGTAACTCCCATGCCGTAATTTAAAAGATTGAAGGGAAATATGGGAGACAGTCGCGTTAGGAGAACAATCTTGAAACCTTCTTGACCAACAGCGCGATCGATCGCACTAAATTTTTGATTTCCTGCAATTTTCTGCGAGATCCAGCCTCTAGCTAAGTAGCGACCCACCAGGAAAGCTAGGGTTGCTCCAATAGTTGCCCCGATAAACACATAGAGAGAACCTTGAACAATGCCAAATAATACCCCTGCTCCTAGAGTGAGCAATGAACCAGGGAGAAAAGCTACCGTCGCCACTACGTAAATTAGGATGAAGGCGATGGGTGCGATCGCCCCAAGATCATCAACCCACTGGAGAGCATCGCGTAGTAGTTCTTGAGGATTAAATCCACTGCCAGCCACTGTCTCCTGTGCTTGGGCTGGGGTAGCTACCAAAATTATACCTACTAAGACTAGCATTGCTATTTTTAAACGCTGGTTACTGATCATAATTGGTTAGGGGGTGACATAATTCAAGCTAGGGATCCTATAGCTAAAGTTAGCAATGACTCAGTGAGAAATGGATATAGATATTGCTTCTAATTTAACTTCATAATTTAATTTGGCAACGAATGCTGAAAATAAGCTTAGGATTACCAAATAGTTTTGGGTAATGGGTTCTCCATAATTCCAGTAATTACCCAATTTACCTAGACTTTTGTATTGAGTTAGAATGTCAGGAAATAACAATATAAATCGTTGATAACTAGCCGAAAATTTGCAAAGATCACGATAGTATTGTAAAAAGCCTTAAGATCAATAAATAAGCTTTTTTTGCTCGTGATATTAGGGCGATGTTCCTGATCTAACTAACAGAGGTAGCAACCGCAATGGATTGTAGTCATATTCAGTTTTGTGCCGATAAATCAAAAGTAGACTTTGAACAACTGCAACGCTTGTTTACTAAAACTGCTTTTTGGGCGCGATCGCGAAATATGGACGACCTCAAAGTTGCGATCGCCAACAGCAATCCTGTAGTTACCGTCTGGGACAGCGATCGCCTAATCGGTTTCGCTAGGGCTACCTCTGACGGTGTATACCGTGCGGGGATTTGGGATGTGATTGTTGACCCTGATTATCAAGGAGTCGGTTTAGGCAGAAAGCTAGTGGAAACCGTCTTATCTCATCCTTTAGTGAGCAAAGTAGAAAGAGTTTATCTAACTACTACCCATCAACAGAGCTTTTATGAGCGCATCGGCTTTGAGCGCAATGAATCCACCACGATGGTGCTGCACAAATCCCAATCCACCGAGGACTTAGCCCGAAGAATCCAAGAACTACCCGTAATAGCGGACAACTGGTAAAGGGGCTTCGCCCCAGCTCTTAGCCGCTAGCTCCTAGCTTTTAGCGTTCTTTGAAGAGGCTTGCAGCCGTTTTCAGTTGGATAGACTACGTTTTGAATTAACTAGTTCGTAGCTATTAGCTATAGGCTAAAAGCTTTATTGGTAATCCCCAAGGTTTTTTGGCTCTAGGTTTCTGATCATATAGTAATACATATAATGATGAAGAGTTATTAGACTACTCGATTCTGGAAACAACTTTCTCTAAAATAAATAAAATAAAGTAAAAAGTTAATTGGTAAATTTAGGCACCACCATTGCCGAGTAATGTGGGTTAAACATAGGAAAAGTTGAGGAAGGATTGCCATAGTGATTCAAAACCTAGAACAACACTATAAAGTCTTGGGACTAGAACCAGGGGCATCTCTGGCAGAAGTCAACCAAGCATATAAAGATTTGGTGTTTATTTGGCATCCTGACCGTGTTCCCCAAGACAATGAACGACTAGTAAAGAAATCTGTAGCCAAGATCCAGCAGATTAATGAGGCGCGGGATTGTTTGCGCTCTTATCATCACAAATATCAGCAAGCACCTGTCAAGGAGTCCAAAACCGCGACTTATTCTAGTAGTTCGGCTCAAAGTAGTAGTCGCCAAGGGTATCAAGGAAATAATTCTGGTGGGGAGAGTGGCCATAGCGATCGCTATACTACCTATCGTGCGCCTTACAACGATCCTAGAGACTCAAGAGAACCCAAAACCCGTCAACAAACTTATACTCGTCCCCATTACGATCAAACCAAAAGTTACGATCAACCGCGTCATTGGAACTACCGAGAATATTATGCTGCCTCCAGTAATGCTGGACAAAGTTCTCCCCAAGATGGCTATCGGGACTTTCGGGAAACTACCAAGACAACTCCTAAAAGTTCTAGTGGTCAGACCACCGCAGCAAGTAATCCTCAAAGACCGTATCATAAGGATCTAAGAGGTGCAGACTTAAGTAGATCTAACTTTAAAGAACGAGATTTTTCTGGTCGAGATTTATCCCAAGCGAACTTGTCCTACGCTGATTTAAGCGATACTTTCTTGCATAAAATTATCTTAGAAGAAGCAAACCTCCAGGGTGCCAACCTTAAAGGAGCTAATTTACTCCAAGCAAACCTGCGAAATGCCGATTTAAGAGAAGCAAATCTGATCGGCGCAGATCTGAGCGGTTCGGATCTTAGTGGAGCAAATCTGGAGGGGGCAAAAGTTGGCTTCAATAACAAGATTATGGTGAAGATAACTGCCGTCAAATTAACAGGTGCTACTCTACCTGACGGTTCAATTCATCCTTAGAATTGATAGAAAGAATTGATTGAATTAATGCAAGTTAGACTAGAAGACAATATTCTCTTGATCAATCATGAAGATGTACCAGAGTATAAAAAAGGAGGCTCAGTAGTCCGTAATAGCTACTTTTGGGCATTAAAATCGATTTCCTGCTATGCTTCGAGACAAAAAGATTGGGAATACGATGCTGAGGTTTGGATTGCGTTAGGGAGAATGCTCATCTCTTTTACTGAATCTGGATATTTAGGCGATCGCGAAACCTGTCTAGAGTTTCCCCAAGACACTCCCATCCCTGACGAATTGCGTTCCATTTCCAGCTATTTTTAAGAGTAGCCAATTAAATCTTGGTTATTCCAGTTGATCGTATCGCCAACTGCCTTACCATCATGATAAGCAGCGAGGATTACTTCGCTAGTTTTACCCCAGCAAATTGTGCCATCCGCCGCGATCGCGATCGCCCCTAAGTCTCGATTACGACTCTGAGCTTCCTTCATCGATTGACTCATCGCTTCGGGGAGAGTCATCCCATCAGTAACGCGAATGACGATTTTGGCAGCCAAACATTCCTCGATAATGTCCTCTCCAATTCCCGTGCAGCTTACTCCAGCAGAAGCATCAGCATAGTTACCTGCGGGCATCGCCGAATCACTGACTCGACCAATTCTTTCTAAGCCTTTCCCCCCTGTAGAAGTCCCCGCCGAAACGTTACCCTGACTATCTAGGGCTACCACTCCGATCGTACCTTTACGGGGTTCGTGAATTAGAGCCTCTTCCGCCACAACCCCTGCCATACTCTTATCAAAATTCTCGTTTCTTTCCTGTATCCATTCTTGCAGGCGAATTTCGATGAGAGGATCGTAGATGGGGACGCTTAATTCTCGCAGTAGTTCCTTGGCACCATAATCCGCCAAAACTCGATCGTCTTCACTCTGTAAAAATTCTGCCAGTTCAATGGGATGTTTGACGCGAGAAACGTTAATCACCCCACTAAAACGCTGGCTAGCACCATCCATGAGGGCAGCACTCATCCGAATCTGTCCATCAGACTGTAGTACTGAACCCGTACCTGCGTTAAAAATTGGCTGATCTTCGAGCAATTGACAACCCCGCACTACCGCATCAACCGCACTACCACCCTGAGAGAGCAGCTCATAAACTTCTGTCACAACTTGATGGAGAGCTTGACGGACTTTGGCTTCACCCCGCTCACTTTTGATATGTCCTCCTGCGCCACCATGAATAATAAGTTTGGGCTGTACTTGATTAGCAGACATAATGTACGTGATAGAAATTGTGATGTGATTAATGTTATTAGACTGTTGTTAGACGGTGATCCACCAAAATCTTATAGCTTATAGCTTATCAACTGACTGTTTACGACGACGACAGCGATCGCTACAGTATTTAACCTCATCCCAGCATTGCTCCCATTTTTTGCGCCAGGTAAAAGGGCGATCGCATACAGGACAAATTTTAGTAGGAAGATCGGATTTTTTGCGCTGGTTCGCCATATTTTGCTGGGAATAAGAAGCTGGACAGTTTTATTATTTCTCATTAATTGATAGTTTAGACAAATGAAGCAGAACTTGTTGGCGAATATTAGAATTGTGTTGGTAGAACCTGCGGGAGCCTTGAACGTGGGGTCGATCGCCAGAATCATGAAAAATATGGGGTTAACTAACCTCGTCTTGGTTAATCCTCGGTGCGATTGGTCGTCCGATGAAGCTAGACAAATGGCGGTACATGCCATAGATGTTTTAGAAACCGCGCAGATTGTGGAGAGTATCCCGACGGCTTTAGCTGGCTGTCAACAGGCGATCGCCACCACTGTCCGCTCCCGTAGTGTCCCCATTGTATTGGAGTCCCCTGGAACGGTACTGCCTGAGTTACTGGTTCCCAATATTCAATCAGCTTTGTTATTTGGAGCGGAGGATCGGGGACTAAGTAATGATGAACTAAAATATGCCCAAAGATTTATCTGTATCGAGTCCAATCCCGACTATCCCTCTTTGAATTTGGCTCAGGCGGTGGCAATTTGCGTCTATCAACTTTACCAATTTTACCGATTTGATCAAGGGGATCATAGTTTGCCAGCACAAGTATCCCCGTCGATATCTCCGCCAGTAACAGCAGCCACTTCTAATCATGCAACCATTGAAGTCTTGGAAGGATACTATCAAGATTTAGAAGCAATGCTCCTAGAGATTGGCTATTTATATCCCCATACTGCCCCCGTCAAAATGGAAAAGTTTCGTCGCCTGTACAATAAAGCCAATCTTCAGCCTGAAGAAGTAGCAATGTTGCGGGGTATTCTACGCCAAATTCGTTGGGCAAGTAATAAGCTATAAGCTATAAGCTTTCAAATGATGATATTTTAGCCGTAACCATTTGACAAACAGCACACAACCTTAATTTGTTACCGATGTTCATTGCCCATTGCCCATTGCCCATTACCCATTACTCATGACTCATTTGACTTACTAACTTAGCTAGCTCTTGCTGAATTTCTTTTAAGCCTGACTGCTCAATGATATTTTTTTCTTGATTAAGATTAACTAAATTGCCATATTGCTGTTCAATATTATTCACCTTCTGATTTAGTTCCAAGAACTTTTTAGTCAGCTTCTGCATCGAGACTAGATTATGTTCAAAAGATTGAGTAGAATTTTGTAAAACTAAGGAGGATTGAGCAAATTGATTTTGGGCGATCGCCAAATTATTAGTAGCTGAAGCTAACTGCTCAGGGAATTGACTATTATCTAAAATGTTAGCTGCATGTTCAAAGGTTTCGGCACTATGATGAATTTTGACAAAAGCCTTAGTCATAGATTCTTCAATCGCTTCACCCAATTTATGTACCATCCCATCAAAGTCTCGACCAAACTGACTAATAGCTTCTTCTAGGGAACTCGCAGGCTGAATCTTCGGCAAGAAAACATTATCAATATAGTCTTCAATCGAACTAAGTAGACTAGCTTTAACGACATTAGTATTCCAGAGTAAATTTATTACGGTAAGTAAAGAACTACAGGCGATCGCAATTAAACTGGTGGTGAAAGCAACCCCCATTCCCTGTAAAGGACGATTTAATTCTTCGATCAAATTTCTCACATCATTAATATCAATCTGAGTAATGGTTTGACTCAAGCTTGATAAGTTAGAAGTAATTCCCAAAAAAGTACCTAATAAGCCAAAGGAAAGTAGTAAATTAGGTAATATACGACAGAAATTATCGATAAAATCGCAGTTCAAAGATAATCCTAGAAAATAAAACTTTTCGTGACTATAAGCTCCTTCGATCACCGCTGCGGTATTTAACTGATCTGAATTTAGATTACTATCAGCTAATCTCTGCTCTAATGCTGTAATCATCTTGGGTGTAGATTCCTGCTTCACTCCTCCTAACAATCTTCGTGCTTTCCCTGCCAAATGTTTTAAATGGCGATGCAAGCAGAAACGTAGCAAAATAGCCAAAATTGTGGGCAAAATCACCAGAACGATCGCCAGAAAAACTAAATAGCCTGGAATCAAGCTAAAAATACTATATAGTTGCTGCATAGTTTTCAAGGATGTTTAAGTTGCGTTGAAGATTAAAATCTGAAATGGCTAGTTTTTAGGGAGTCTCGATTGTGACATCGATCGCCACTGCATCGGCAATATTTTAAGGTTTACCCTACATTCAGTTTTTTCGGTTTTCTCAAGCGATCGTTTATTTTTTGGGGCTTTAGCAATTTAAAAGAATCAATTAAAATATAACCAAGCATTGAGACATTTTGAATTAGACTTCTTGAATTAGACATTGTGAATTTGAAGCTCATGGTACAAACACCAGCAAAACCCCTTACTCTAGAAGAGTTTCTTGCCGTGCCAGAAACCAAACCTGCTAGCGAATACATTAACGGCAAGATAATTCAAAAACCGATGCCCAAAGGAAAACACAGCACAATCCAAGGAGAACTAATTATTGCCCTCAATGGTTCTTTAAAGCCGTCAAGAACTGCCCGTGCTTTTCCAGAACTAAGATGCACTTTTGACGACCGCTCAACAGTGCCTGATGTCGCCGTCTTTACTTGGGAGCGAATTCCTCGTGATGATGATGGAGCGATCGCTGATTCTTTTCAAGCTGCACCAGATTGGACAATCGAAATATTATCTCCCGATCAAGGTCATACCAGAGTAACTCGTAATATTCTGCACTGTTTAGAGCATGGTACACAGCTAGGATGGTTAATTGATCCCAGTGAGCAGTCTATTTTTGCCTATTACCCCAGGCAGCAACCAGCTTTTTTTGAAGATATTAATGCTGTTTTACCCGTTCCTGATTTTGCCCAGTCTTTTCAGTTAACTTTAGGTGAGTTATTTGGTTGGCTGTTGGATTAAAAAAGCCCTAAAAGAAAAGCCCTAAAGGATAAACGATCGCCTATCCTCAAAAAAGCCATGAGGAAGAAACGATCGCCAAGTATTCTTCAACGTTTAGCAAATTGTCCTAAAAAACAACTTTTTTAGCTAGCCCGAGAACTCGTAATACTTGAATTACCCACCAGGTAACATCAATTTCCCACCAACGTTGACCAGCTTTAGCTACGCGAGGATTGAAGTGGTGGTTGTTGTGCCAGCCTTCACCATAAGCGATAATACCCACCCACCAAAGGTTGAGGGAACCATCGTCACATTCAAAGTTTTTATAACCCCAAAAGTGAGTTGCACTGTTGACACACCAGGTGCAATGCCAGAGAGTTACGGCTCTGACAAAAATACCGTAAACTACCCAAGACCAACCACCTAAAGCGTAGAGAACCACACCTAAAGCAATTTGTAGAGGGATAAAATTATTGTTTAACCAACGGTAGTAAGGATCTCTATCCGCACGGGGGGCATATTTTTTGTATTGGTCGTAATCGAAGTACTTGTCTTGCTTATACATCAACCAACCCATGTGACTCCACCAAAAACCTCTTTTCGCGGAGTAGGGGTCTTTATCGTTGTTTTCCGTATGAGCATGGTGAAGATTGTGTCCTGCTACCCAGAAAATTGGGCCACCTTGTAATGCTAGTGCGCCACAAGTAACTAAGATACGTTCCAGCCATTTAGGCACTTCTAAGCTTTGGTGAGTCAAAATGCGATGATAAGCCAAACAGATACCGATGCTACCAGTAAGCCAGTGAAAGAAAATTGCTACTCCTAGAGCTGACCAGGAAAAAAACCAAGGTGCAGATAAGGCGATTATATGAAAAGCACCAAAGAAAATAATGTTTACCCAGCATAGCTGAAGTTTTTCTTCTGGTTGAGCCGATACCTGGCTCTTGGGAGCAGTCAATTGCTGTGTCATTAATAAACTCGTCCTAAGAATATTTAAAGTTATAGAGCTTTAGCGGTTACGCGAGGAGTTACCCTGTAGGACTCTTACTAGGCTTATATCTAAAGGTATTAAATAATAAAATAACTCGAGTGTCCCTTAGCTTTTTAGGCATGAGCGGACTCTCTTACCTTCTGCAAGTGTCGCTTACATACCGCAGTGTAACAATTTATTTTCAACAATGCAAGCGATACTTACATTATTTTGGTTTAAACTGATGGATATCAGTTTCTGTAAAGTTCTCTGAGCTTTGCCCTAATTCGCCCCATTTATATCGATTCCCTTGTTCTATGTCTAGTCCTCCTCGAAAATCTACCAAAACACGTCTAATTGAAGCAGCCTTAGATTTATTCGCCGAAAAAGGGGTGACAGAAACCACTACTAAAGCTGTGGCTGAACGCGCTCAAGTGAACGAGGTGACATTGTTTCGTAATTTTGGCAACAAGTACCGTTTGCTTTTAGCTGTAATTCAAGATTCAGCAGTTTTTGCCAAACTAGTTCATTCTCTGGTGGAGCAAGCAAACACCCAGGATAACGTAGCTGAGTTTTTACGGTCCTACGCTCAACAAAGCTTGTGTACACTCAATAAAGCACCAGATCTAGTACGTTCCATTGTGGGGGAAGCGAGGAATTATCCCATTGAAAATAGGATCGCCTTGGGGAAGGGTTTAAGTGAAGCAAATCGTTATGTAGCAGCCTATTTAGAACAAGCGATCGCCAGAGAGAATTTAAGCAGCGATTTCACCCCTGAGCAAATTGTTAATCTGTTTAATTTTTTGCTGATTGGTTATTTTATGGCAGAATCCAGTACGGAAGGCTATATCAATTGGTCAGACCACGAAAACTTTTTAGAGAGCCTGGTCACTCTGTTTTTACAGGGTTCTTTTACCGCCGACAATTCTGATTCTAGGGTTAAGGAAACTAGTATTGTCAAAGTTGAGCCAGAAGAAATTGCCGATTTACCTGCTAGCTTAGTGCGATCTCTGTTTAAAAGAGCCAAGAAAATGGGCAAACAAGAATATGCGTTGGTCTATGTTCTATTTGGCGGGGGTTTATCCTTGGGGGAAATCTTACAATTAGAGCGATCGCATTCTGTCGTCGAACCCCATCAACATCTCCTCCAGGTAAATGATGGTCATGAACGACAAGTTCCCCTCAATCAATGGATCATGGGTTTTAGGTATGGTTCCAACAGTATTAATCCTCTGATTCAGTGGCTGAAAAGTCACAAGGATGAACAATCAGCAATCTTTATTAATGATGCAAGTGCAGCTATCAGTGCAGGGGAGCTACAGACAATTTGGCGCAATCTCACCAGCGATTTCCTCACCCCACAAGGAGAGTCTCCAGGCATCAATCAAGCTAGACAAACTTGGTGTATTGAAATGTTGATGCGGGGGGTTGAACTGGAAGATTTAAGTATTCTGAGTGGCATAGATGTCGAACATCTCCAGCAATATGCCCAAAGAGCCAGAAGCAAAGCCGCCCTGGAATCGGCCGCACGTTTGGATAGAAAAGCCTAATTATTTAATATTAATAATAATAATTTTGGGTTTTAAATAAATCCATTTTGTGTGGCGATGTCCTTGGGTAGGGGTCACCTAATCCCTTCCAAACCCAAAAGCCACCGATTCTGATTGAAGCATGAAAACCTTGAAGGAAGTCCCCGTCACATCGATCAAGCAATTGATGGTGGGTAACTTATAGTTTGGTTATAGTTTGGTAATGTTCTACCGTTGGAAAGGGATCATAGAAATGATGGAGTAACTTTCTCCAGATTTGATATTCGGCAGACTGCCTAAAACCAATAGTGTGGTCTTCAATAGTTTCCCAGTTAACTAATAATAAATATTGATTTTCAATCTCTAAACATTTTTGTAAATCGTGGGAGATATATCCATTCATTGAGGAAATGATCTGGGAAGCTTCAGCAAAAGCAGCCTCATATTGTTGGTTCATACCTGGCTTGATGTTCAAGATGGCTATTTCTAGGATCATAATTTATGGGCAGGATATTTCATTGTCAATAGTTACTAGATAATAGAAATTAGTATCAAATAACACGAATAACACATTAGACTAAGTTCTATTTTCTATGTTATTAAAATATTACTAAAAGTTTTTATCTTACTCGATAATGGATCATCATCATAATCACTCTCATTCTCATCAGATTACTCAAGATATTAAACTAGCTTTTTTCCTTAATTTGACATTTGCGATCTTAGAAATATTTGGTGGACTTTGGACTAATAGTTTAGCGATCCTTTCCGATGCCGTTCATGATCTGGGAGATAGCATCTCTTTGGGCATGGCATGGTATCTAGAAAAGTATTCCCATAAACAAAGTAATTTCAGCTTTTCCTATGGTTATCGCCGTCTATCATCTTTAGCAGCTTTAATCAATACCTTAATCTTGTTTATTGGTTCCCTATACGTAATTTCTCAAGCCATTCCCAGGGTAATGAATCCCGAACCCATCGATGCCAAAGGCATGATTTTGTTTGCTGTTTTGGGAGTGACGGTTAATGGATTAGCAATGTTTCGTCTAGCTAAAACTACTTCCCTCAATGCCAGGGTGGTAGCTTGGCACTTACTAGAAGATGCCTTGGGTTGGGTAGCTGTCTTGGTGGTGAGTATTGTTTTACTCTTTACTGATTTGTATATTCTCGACCCGATTTTATCAATTTTAATTGCGGTCTATGTTTTATATAATGCGATCGCTAATTTGCGTCAGATTATGTGGTTATTTCTTCAGGCTGTACCGAAGAACATTGATCTTCAGGAGTTGGAGAAAAACATCCTGGCGGTAGAGCAAGTCGATTCCCTCCACCACACCCACGTTTGGTCATTGGATGGAGAAGATCATGTTTTAACTACTCATGTTGTTGTGACAGAAAATACTACGAGAACAGAAATATTAGCGATCAAAGGAGCAATTCAACGTCTGGGAGAAAAGCTGAATTTTAAACATATGACCGTAGAAATTGAATATCGTAATGAACCCTGTTGTATGCTTCAGCATCATCATGATTAGTTCGGGGTTCGGAGTTCGGAATTCGGAGTTCGGAATTCGGAGTTCGGAGTTATTATCGTCCTTCCTAATTGAATAACCAAAGCTTGTTTACTTCTTGTTAAGCATCGAGAATCAAACATCTCTCTAAGATAGGATCTTAAACAGTGTCACAATGCTTGGTATAGTTGCGAGTTAATCAATGAATCATCTAATTGCTGTATTACCCGATCGCTTTCAGGCGGAAGAAGCTTACACAGCGTTAGAAAAAGCTGGTATTCCCTTATCTAAAATGGCGATCGCGGGACGAGGCTATAAAACTGCTGATGAGGTAGGACTATATGATGCTAAAGAGCAGGCAAAGAAAAAAGCAATTTTTATGGCTTACTGGCTGATTCCCTTTGGGTTTGTTGGTGGGTATGTTTTTAATTTAATTACAGGCTTACACAATCTTGATTGGGCGGGAGATCCTGGTAATCATATTGTAGGTGGTGTCCTAGGGGCCATCGGTGGAGCGATGGGAAGTGTGTTTGTCGGGGGTGGTGCTAGTTGGGCTACCAGTACCGCAGGAGATACCGTTTCCTACCGAGAATATCTAGATGCCAATAAATATTTGTTATTGGTGGATAATATTGGCGGATTTGGCGATCGCGCCATTCCCATCTTGCGTCAGTTAACCCCTGAACTAATTCAAAGCTACAACAGTTGATAATACCAAGTTGCAATCAAATCCTTTGCGTCTTTGCCCCGAACTAAGCGGGATAAACGTCTTTGCGACGCGAAGCTAGTCCTTTAGGGCGCGAAATAAGATTACTGCTCAGAAAACGACTCGGTATAAGATCTTACCGCTGGCAATGGGGGCAAAAATGGGCAGAGCGTCCTGCTAGTTTAGTCTTCTCAATAGGAGTGCCACAAACTTTGCAGGGTTGGTCTTTTCTGCCATAAACTAGGGCAGCATCACCATAATTTCCACTAACTCCCAGTAGATCGAGAAAATCACTAAAGGTAGTTCCACCTCGATCAATGGAGGTTTGCAGAACATCAATGATGGCTCGGTGGAGTTTTTTGATTTGCTGGGGTTTCAAGTCCGCAGCTACGGTATGGGGTAGAATCCCACTTTGAAAAAGGGCTTCATCGGCATAAATATTGCCAATTCCAGCGACGATCGCTTGATCCAACAGTAGGGTTTTGATCTGACGACGGCGATTAGTGAGTTTTTGAGTGAAATACTTGACCGAAAAATCATCGGCAAAGGGTTCGGGTCCTAATTTTTGTAAACCTGTAATCACAGATTCAACTTCTATCCCTGGGGGACAATACCAAACCTTGCCAAAGGTGCGGGTATCGACAAAGCGCAATTCTTGCTGGTGAGGGAAGAACCAACGAATGCGGGTGTGTTTTTGAAGAGGAGAATCTTGGGGTAGCCATAATAGTTGCCCTGTCATTCGCAGATGTACTCCTAACCAACCTGCGGGGCGATCGCTTTCTAACTGAGCTAATTGAGCTAAAAGATACTTGCCTCTTCTCTGCCACTGGGCGATCGCCATTCCCGTAATTCCTTGCCAAAAATGTTCGATTTCTAGGGGAGAAGCTAAGGTTCTAGGTAATAAAACTTCCCCCCCCTGAATTTTTTGCTGGAGGGTTAAATTATTTAAGCCGCGTCGGACGGTTTCTACTTCTGGTAATTCAGGCAAGTTATTGTTTATTCCCTGTTTGGTGTTATTACCTATAGCTTATAATTTATTGCGATCGCAAAGCTTCTTTATATCATTATTAAGTATAAATATACTGCTATTGATCTTTGCACATTCTGTTGGTCTACTATTGAAAGTTATTGTAAGATGTCAGGACTAATATTTGACCGCTCCCTAAGTAGCGCTACCAAAATAAAAGCAATACGGGTTAGCTCATTACGAGTGAAACAACCTTCTTGCTAGTTGCTCTCAAATTACAATTATTAGCCTGATCTGCTTAACATGAAAAAAATATATTCTCATTTTTGGCTATTGTTGTTAGTATTTTATAGCTTAACTTTGATATTTGTAGAAATAAAAACCTCTCAAGATTATGTCCATTATTTTTATGCAGATATTGAGGGAGAAGTCCCTTTATATGCGATCAACACCTCTTTAGCAGTTGCGTTAATGCTAGCAACCAGCTTAATGTTCAAAGTCAATTCAGTCTTGTTGCCATTTGAAAAAAGTAAGGTACGTCTGATGTGAATTAGGAAAAAGAGAGGAAAAGATAGAAGATGAAAGTTACCAAGCTAATCATCAAAAATCTTCCCTCATGAATAGCATAGACTTTGAAAGCCTAATAATTACAGTATT
>Ga0114940_10000598_pt1 | contig 16034 bp, 20 predicted proteins | sample ColdCreekSource_FD_87195 | JGI IMG/M metagenome (GOLD analysis project Ga0114940, IMG submission 87195) | Groundwater microbial communities from Cold Creek, Nevada to study Microbial Dark Matter (Phase II) - Cold Creek Source | ecosystem: Environmental > Aquatic > Deep subsurface > Groundwater ... | reverse complement strand
TCGTTGATGGTGGTGTCGAATTGGAGGCCCGGATGGCGCAGCTCCAAGCGGCTTTACAGATGTCTTCGAAGAGTTCGTTCGCATCGATTTCCTCAAATTTCTCGTTGCGAGTACGGAAACGAGTCCAGAATTTTCCACCGGTTTCTACGGCGGTCATGAATTCGTCGGTCACACGCACGGAGTTGTTGGAGTTCTGACCGGATACCGTGTGGTAGGCTTCACCACGCCAATCGCTGTCGTAACCGGCTTCGATGAGGGCTTTCGCCTTCTTTTCAGATTCTACTTTCCAGTTCACGAAGTCGCGGATTTCAGGATGGTCCACGTCCAGCACCACCATTTTGGCGGCACGGCGAGTGGTTCCTCCGGACTTGATGGCTCCGGCTCCGCGGTCGAGCACTTCCAGGAAAGACATGAGTCCTGAGGAAATTCCACCTCCGGAGAGGGTTTCGTACTTGGAGCGCAGGTTGGAGAAGTTGGAACCGGTTCCGGATCCGTATTTGAAGAGTTTGGCCTCGTTTTTGGCGAGTTCAAAGATTCCCATCAGGGAGTCGTCCACTTTTTGAATGAAGCAGGCGCTGCACTGAGGGCGAGCGTAGGCGTTGTCGATTTCCACCACGGCGGCGGCATCAAAATCCCAGGCGTAATTGCCGCGGTCTCCTATGACTCCGTACTCGTGGAAGAGTCCACAGTTGAACCAAACGGGAGAGTTGAAGGCTCCGCGCTGGGTGATGAGCATGTATTTGAGTTCTTGTTCAAAGCTGTCGGCGTCTTCTTTGGAGGCAAAGTAGCCTTTTTCTTCGCCGAAATCACGGATCGTGTGGCTCACGCGGTGCACGGTTTGTTTGGCGCTGGTTTCGCTGCCGGTTTTGCCCTCGAGTCCGCGTTTGCGGAAGTACTTTTGAGCCAAAATGTCGGTGGCGAGTTGGGACCAAGCTCGAGGCACCTCCACGTTTTTCATCTCAAAAACCACGCTGCCGTTGGGCTCGGTGATTTTGGATTCGCGCAGCTCGTAATCGATCATCTCGAAGGCTTCGAGCCCGGCTTGGGTGAAGCGACGATGAATTTGAAGGCCCTTTGTGGAGGACGCTTCAGGAGCAGGAGCGGGGCGTTTGATCTCGCTCTTCTTGTTGGAAGCAACGAGGTCGGGGAGGGTGATCGATTGGGCCATACAGCGTGGAGGAGGAAAATAAAAAAGAATAGGAAGAGAACGGAAGGGGACGGGAACCGAGATGTGGGGTGGGAAATCGCTCTGAGACACAAGATCTTGTGGCCCTTCGCTTTGTAGTACACAAGATATCGAAAAACCTGAAAACCGTCAAAGCATTGTTGTCGCTATTCCATTGACGCTTTTTGAATTGTTTTTGGAGTAGACGGCTTGCAGGTATTCATGGTACAATTTTTACGTAATCCTTATCGATCATCTTTTCGTATGACCATCACACTTTCTCCTAAATTTCAGATTGTGATCCCCAAGCAGGTGAGGGAGCAACTGGGCCTTGTGGCCGGCAAGAAGTTCCAGATTTTTGCCCATCAGGGTCGGATTGAGCTCGTGCCGGATGAGCCGATTCAGAATCTTCGAGGTCTTTACCCTTTGCTTGCCCCTTTTGTCCGTGAACCCGACCGAGAATTATGAACACTGTTTTAGACTCTTCAGCCTGGATTGAATATTTTACCAATGGGAAATCCGCAGATATTTTTGCAGATTTGATTGAGTCAGGCTCTTTTGTAGTGCCATCCATTGAGCTTTATGAGGTTTATCGTAGGTTTTTAACTCTTTATGATGAGACTCAGGCTATTCGAGCTATTTCTCACATGCAAAAAGGTCAGGTGGTGGATTTGACTGAGTACTTGGCAGTCTGGGCTGCTAAGCTCAGTAAAGACCTCAAGTTGCCGATGGCTGACAGCATCATTTTAGCGACCGCTTATTCTACTAACTCTATTGTGTGGACTTTGGACGCGGATTTTAAGGGAGTTGATGGAGTGAATTATTTCCCTAAGGAAGTTTAGTGACACCCACAGCCGCCTGAACCGCCGCCGCTGCCACAGCCGCAGGAGCCGGAGGCTTTTTTGGTGAACTTGGAGTTGGTGATTTTGAAGCCGCTGCCGTAGGCGCTTTCGACGAAGTCGACTTCGGCGCCGAGCAGGGCGGGAAGGGAGGCTTCGTCCACGTAAACGGAAACGCCGTGGAAGTCGAAGCTTTTGTCGCCCTCGCCGGCTTTTTCTTGGAAATCCATTCCGTAGGTGGGTTCGGCGTCGCCATTGGGGGTGGCGGTGATCTTGAGGCCCCAGCCTTCTTTGTCTTCTTTGGTGGCGAAGGCTTTGATGCTTTCCGCCGCAAAAGCGGTGACGTAAATGCCATCGGCTGGAGCGGTGGGGCGCGCTTGGGCCAGTTCGTTGATTTTTTCGATCATGGTGTCCACCACTTCTTCCGCAATGCCATGGGACATGGCGCCCATCTTGAGCGGTTCAAAAACATTCACACTACAAGAGGTGCAGTGCAGACCAAAATCTTGCATGATCTCGGCGGAGTCCGGAACTTGGTTCAGGACATCGCCGATGAGCATGTCGCCCGTGATGAGAGTTTGGGTCATTTATTTGAGGAGTTGGGTATCAACATACACCAATCCCAATAAAAAGAGAAGCCCGATGAAGCCCATGACGGGAAGGCGGTCTTCCGTGATGAAGCGCATTTTCCATTCCACCAAAGCGGGTACGAGGTGGCTGATGCCTTTGAGGCCGATGGCCACTCCGAGCCAAGAAAGCAGGCTGTTCCAAGACCAGGCGAGGCTCACTTGAGTGGTGCTGAAAATCAGCAAGGCCAGAATCATGGGGCCGACGGCGCTGAGGAATTGTAAGGCTGGAGATTTGCTCCATTCCTTGATCATTTGGTAAGCACCGCTGGGGTCGAGGACCAGCTTGAGGTGAATGGGAAGAGCGAAGAGAGCTAAAAGAGTGAGGGACATGGCGTGGGGGTTAGAAACCTTTAGAAAGGTCTAGTTGTCGCTGCCTTCTTTTGCGCTGTCTTCCATTTCTGTGAGATTTTCATCGATGTCCTCTAGTTGAGTTTCCACGGTGCCTTGAAGGTCTTCAAAGCTTTCTTCGTCTGCATTTTCCATCTCGTCGATGCTCATTTTTGCTTCTTCAAGCTCACGGCGGATGTTGTGGAGGTCTTCCATTTCGGCATCGTTCTCGTCTTCTTTCATGCCGCTTAAGGTTTCTTCTACCTCGTCGAGGCGTTCTTCAAACATTTCGATCTGCTCGCGGAGGTCATCCATGTATTCGGTGCGGTCCATAAGAGGGGGTATTAAGTTTTGAGAGGCTTCGTTCGGAAGAATATCACAAAGATTCCCCATGCCAAGAGAATTAATCCAGCGGCGGTCCATGTGGGTAAATTTTGGTCGATGTTCACGAGGAAACCGGCGGCCAGGGGTGGGATGGCTTGGCCCAAAGCGCGGAGGGATTGAGTGATTCCCAGGGCTTCGCCTTGCTCGTCTTCGCTCGCCAGGGAGGAGACCACGGCGGTGCTGTTGGGGAAACTGAGTCCTTCTGCCATGGCGATGAAAGGTTGGATCAAATAAAGGCCCGCGATGCCTGAAGGCAGGGTGACCCAGAAGAGGGTCAGGCTCAAGGCCAGCAGGGCGAATTTGAGGGTTTTTTCCGGCGAGAAGTATTTTGACGCCCAGCGGGTGAGGAAGCCTTGGCTGAGTGCAATCCAGATGCCCACGTAGGCGAAGATGCTGCCGATTTCCGGGGTGGTGGCATGGAACTTGTCCACGAGGAAGACTGGGAAAAATTGAGTGAAGAAAGAAAATCCGAGGGCGTGAAGGAAAATCACTATAAAAATAGTGCGAAGATTTTGCAGTTTCCAGGCTTTGGCCAAGTGCACGAAGCCGATGAGCGCATGGATTTTGCGGGTCACGCTGTTTTTGAGGGTCTCTTCAAAAAGAGTGGCCAGGAGGATGAGGTTGAGGCCGGAAAGTGCGGTGGCGAACCAAAAAGGAGTGGTGGGGTTGAACCAGCTCAGCACGCTGGGGTCGGCGAGTTTGCCTCCCAAGAAAGGTCCGATGATGAAGCCGAAACCAAAAGCCATGCCGATGAGTCCGAAGTTTTTGGCCCGGGTTTGGGCGTTGCTCATGTCTGCAATGGAGGAATTGGCCACCCCGATGTTGCCGGCGGTGAATCCGTCCAGAGTGCGACTCACAAAGAGTAGCCAGAGTTGGCTGGTGAGTAGGCCGATGGCGAAGAGCGCGTAGCCGAGCATGGTGCCGGCGAGTGAGAGGAGTAGGAGTTTTTTACGGCCGTAACGGTCCGAGAGGGTGCCGAGGATGGGGGCTCCAAAGAATTGAGCCAGAGGATAACTGGCGATCAAAAAACCGAGCGTGATGTTGCGTAATTCTTGGCTCCATCCTGCAGGTACGATGATGCTGGCGGGGTCTTTGATCAACGGGGCGAGCACAGGAATCAAGATGCCGACTCCCACCAAATCGAGGAAAACGATGAGGAAGAGAATGGTGAGGTTGTATTTTTTCATTTATTTGAGGAGTTTTTCTATGTCTTTTTTGAAGGAAGGGAGGTCGGTTTGGATGGTTTTCCAGATGAGTTCCAGGTCTATTTCAAAATAATGATGGATTATCATATCCCTCATACCCGCTGCATCTTTCCAGGAGATGTGGGGCAAGTCTTTTCTGAATTCTTGAGGTAGATTTTTTATGGCTTCTCCAATGATTTCGAAGCTCCTTAAAACGGCATGGCTTGTTTTTTTGTCTGACAAAAATTCACTCAGTGGCATCCCTTCAGTGAATTCTTCGATTGAATTTATATTTTCAAGGACATGGTTTAGGAACTCTTTCGGGTCTTTCTTCATAAAATGGACTGTTCCTCTTTAAGAATGCTTTCTTTCAGAGAAGCACGAATCGAATTGTAAGTTCCGATGTCGACTTTTCTGTCGATCGTTTCTTCCAGATTAGTTTTCAGTCTCAATAAGTCAAAATAGGTTTTGTCTTTTTCCAGTTCTACCAAAATGTCCAGGTCGCTTTCAGGAGTTTCTTCGCCTCTGGCAAAGGAACCAAAAATGCCCGCCTGAATCACACCCGCTTTTTTTAGAATGGGGAGGATTTGCATCTTTAATTTTTGAATTTCTGCTGGGCTCATCTTTTTTCTTAGGTGCTTTTAGGGTAGTCTCAAATGACGAATTTTACAAGAAAAACCAGTGCCAAGACAAAAGCTCAAACATTTTGAAGATTTGAAGGGGTGGGAGCATGTGCTCGAACCTCGATGGGACACCAAGGGTTTGCCCGGCACTTGGGGCGAGCGCGTGGTTTTGGAACTCGCCTGTGGCGGCGGCGATTACACCGTGGCTTTGGCACAGCGCTTCCCGGACGCCACGCTCGTGGGCGTGGACATCAAGGGGGCGCGGCTCTGGCATGGGGCGAGCAAAGGGTTGGAACTGGGGCTGTGGAATTTGCGCTTTTTACGGATTCAAATTGAGGATTTGCACCGCTATTTTGCGCCCGCCGAGGTGGATGAAATTTGGATCACCTTTCCGGATCCGCATCCCACCAAGGGCACGGCGAAGAAGCGCCTGAGTTCGCCCCGTTTTCTGGAGGTCTATCGGCAACTCTTGAAACCCGGAGGCTGCGTGCATTTGAAGACGGACAACGCGGCCCTTTTTGATTACTCGCGCGAGACTTTTGCGGCGGCTGGTTTTGAGGCCGTGCGCATCGTGCCGGATGTTTACGAGGCTGGCTTTCTGGATCCGCTACTGCAAGAAGTGCAAACGGCTTACGAGAAAAAATACCTGAAGGAGGGGCGGACAATAAGGTATGGAGAGTTTAGGCTTTGCTAGTGCTTTGGCTAGGCCAGGTGTTTCGGAGGGCGAAGCGGTGTAACTCGGCCATGAAAGCCACTTTGACGGGATCTACGACGTGATTTCTGGGGTCAAAAGTGCTGTAGCCACCTTGGCAAAGGCGGGTTTTGTTGAGATCGATGGCACTGACGCGGCCCGGGAAAGTGTTCATGTAAGTCCAATCGGGGTAGCCGGGTTCGGTGTCGTAAGGAGCGTTGTCGGCCCAGGGGATTTTATGGGCGTCGAATTCTTGCTTCATGACGCGGTAGAATTCGGCATCGGCCAGCATGGGGCCGTCTTTTCGGCCGGCGATGAAATCTTCCAGACGAGGCTCTTTGTATTCTGCGCCCAGACCTTGTGCGGCCACGTAGGCGTTGAAAGTTTCCGGGCTCAGCGCTGGGCGTGCGCCCTCCTTAAAGGTCCACGGATCCATGCTGTGCAGACACAAGATGCGGATGCCTTTTTGAACTCCGGCCATGATTTTATCCGTGTCATTCAAGAGGGTGGCGTGCATTTTCAGGAGAGTGGGTTCTACGACGGCGCGTGCTTCCGGAGTCCAGATGTTTGGAATGGCGGCAGGGCCGGTGTCCCTATTGGCGTTGCAGATTCCACGATTGAGTTCTACGCTGATGCTCAAGCCTCCCGGGAGAGTTCGTAAAATGGCGTTTCGCAGTTCGTTGATTCCGGCGTCTCTTCCCGAATGCAGGTAGTCTTTTAAGGTTTCCGAATCGTAATTGAGGTGCTTGAGGACTTCGTCTGGAAATTTTTCCAGGCCGAGCTGGTCTTTGCCGCTGGGGTCGTGCGGATTCAAAAGGAGGTAGCGCACGTCTTTGAGAGTGGCTTTGGGATTGCTGCCCAGGGAGTGGTCTACCCGTAGGGTGTCGTTGTCGATGGATTCCAGACCTCGCAGGGAAGAGAGCATGCATGCGCGTTAAAGGAGCATTATGCGCTTTTTTGTAATTACGTCAATTAGTTGTAGACACTTGGACTCTGATTTCTTCGCGTCTGGATTTATAGTGGAGGTGTCTTCACTTTTTCTTCTATGCCGGTCCGTGATCTTGAGGAGAGTCGCCAAAGAGTGCTCAGAGTCCTTCATTCTGAAAAACCAAAAGCCAATGGGGATCTTTCTCTTGTGGTGAAGAGTATTTTGACGAAAAAAGAAAAGCTTTTGGAACTTGCTCAAAAGTATCCAACGCCGTTTTTTGTTTTGGATGTGCCGGCTTTGGAAGAAAGTGTTTTGAATTTTAAGGGAGCTTTTCAAAATCATTTTCCTGATTGTTCATCTTACTATGCGGTGAAGGCGAATCATCACCCCTTTATCTTGGAGACGGTGGTGAAGCATGGTTTTGGCTTGGATGTGTCCAGCGGGCGAGAACTTGAAATGGCGCTTGCTACGAATGCTAAGAAGATTGTGTTCTCAGGTCCGGGCAAGACGGATGAGGAGCTTTCTTTGGCGCTGGATCATGCTGAACGTGTGACGGTTCACATGGACAGCTTCAGTGAATTGCATCGTTTGGATCGTTTGACTCAGAAAACAAAGAGAAGGATTCGAACGGGAGTGCGCATTTTCACGTCGGTGCACGGAGAGTGGTCTAAATTTGGAATTTCCCTCAAAGACTTGAAGCGGTTTTGGCTCGCTGCCCAAAAATGCCCTTACCTTGATCTTCAGGGAATTCAGTTTCATCTGAGTTGGAATCGCACTCCGGATAATTATGTGAAAGTGATTGAACAACTGGGGGAGACGCTTGAGAAACACTTCTCTCCCAAGATGAGGGAACAAGTGCGTTTTATTGATTTGGGAGGAGGCTATTTCCCGGACCGCATTGAGGCTTATTATCCTTGGGTGGATCACTATGCTGGGATGTCTCCTTTGGGCCAAATTTTGAAGGCGGCCGATGCTTACTTTGGCGAAAAGTCTCATTTTTTGGATCCTTATTATGTCATTGAGTCACAACCGCTTTCCGTTTTTGCGCAGGCTATTGCGGCAGCGGCGGATCGGTTTTTGCGTCCTTGGGTGGATGCTGAATATTATACGGAACCGGGACGTATCATTGCGGCTACGGTCATGCACATTGTGGTTCGAGTGGTGGATAAAAAATCACCGAGCTATGTGATCACGGATGGAGGAGTGAATATTATGGGCTGGGAATATGGGGAAAGTTTTTATTATCCTTTGGTGAATTTGACGCATCCTTCGCTTCGCAAAGAAATCGACTGCACCCTCTACGGTCCGCTTTGCACGCCGCACGACTTGTGGGGCTACCGTTGTTATGCGCAAAAAATTGCAGAGCAGGATGTGATTGTGATTCCCAATCAGGGAGCCTATCGCTATGGTTTGGCGCAGAACTTCATCAAGAGTATTCCGGAGGTGCGCTTCTTACGCTAGGAAGCCCGCCAAAACGCTTGAATGGATTCCTTTGCTGAGGACTTCTTTGGCAATGGCGGCGATGTCTGTGCGGTCTTTGAAGAGCAGTGCGGCATTGAAGCGGAAGAGGCCGTCGTGTTCTGTGAGCGTGGTGAGGTGCAACTTTTGATTGGCGCTTCCCACCATGGCGATTTCTTTCATGACTTTTTCAAAGTCTTCTTGGCTGCCTTCAAAAGTTCCCATAAAACTCAGCAGAGGAGCACGGATTTCGCCGTTTTTGGCGAGCAGATCGTAAACGCTCATCCCGGTCATGCGGAAGTTGGGATCCACAAAATAGTAGCGCTCGTCTTTGTTCATGAGCACGTCAAAACCTCCGATCCCGAACCATCCTTTGCGACGGACTTCAGGGAGGATTTTTTCCAAGAGCACTTTGTTGAGGGGTTTGAAGATTTCCTGATCTTGATCCGGCTCAATGATGCCGCCTACAAAGCTTCCGTTTTTGTCCGTGAGTTGTTCGTGCCAACAGATGATTTCAATCGCTTGGTCCGGGTCTGCTGGGATTCCAAACTGAACTCCAAAATTGCGTTCCACGTCCACCATTTCCGTGATGAGAATCACTCCTTCCAGGCGAGCAAAATCTTCTTTGGCCTTTTCAATGTCGGCTTCGGTGTGGCAAATGCGGACTCCGTCTCCAGAGGAAGAGGAGGACACTTTGATCACGCAAGGCAGAGGAATTTGTTCCGCTGAATCGTAGAAACATTGTCCGTCCAGGAACTCGTCGTAGGTCTCAGCCAGGTAAGGCCAAGGGATGTAGGAGGCCATGTTTTTCTTGTCGTTGAGCCAGATGATTCGGTGTGAAGGAATGGCGTAGTTTCCCTTCAAACGGACGTCTAGAAACGGTTGTGCCATCACGAGTTTTCCAGGAGTGGTGAGGTCCACCAAGGCTTGTTTGAGCAGGCGATTGCGCTCGGGTCCACGGACGCTGTTTTCAATGGCTTCTGGGAGAAGGATGATGTTTTTGGGATCGGTTTTGAGAGAACCGAGTTCTGTGAGCATTTTCCAAGTGAATTTTTCTGTTGATGCTTTGAAACAGATGGTTTTTACGTCAGGGCCGGCAGAAATGAGCGGACGTGCCGCCACGACTTCCTCGATTTCTGGAGCAACGCCGTTGAAAAAGTGAGAATCTTCTTCTGCAGGGTAGCCATAAAAATATTCAGTGCCTTTGGGGAAATAACGGGAGAGGGAGAAATAGTCGGTAGGAGTGTCCATGATGGGGGTAATGGAAGGGGAGGATGTGCAAAATGTGAACCCATTCTACCCCTTTATTGACAAAAATCAATTATATTGACTTCTTGTGTTTTTCATGTCATGATTCTATTCTCAATTTTCTAAAAAAATCTATTATGCCAGAATCAAATGAGCTTGGGTGCGAGGTCATTCTTACACCAGATTCCTTGAAAGTAGGGGAAAAAGTTGCTCTCACTGTTGATTGCGATCTTTTAGTTCCTTTTGGATCAGCCAGGGCGCAAAGAATGGGAGTCCCTCGGTACGGTACTGTTGAAGGTACGGTTGTTCAAGTGGGTGATGCGGTTAAGATCGCCGTGGAGACAATTGGTTATCAGCCTGAAGGTGTGCGCCATTTTGAAACTACTCCAGATAGGCTCGCGCAGTATGAGGTACGTAGAAAAGTCTAATAGGACCTACTTCTAGTTTAATTATTTACTTTTATTCCCATGGAAAATTCTTTGCATCCTGATCAGTACGCCGATACGCCGATTGTTTTAGTCGAAAACCCTAATACAGGGTATAAGTGGGGTGAAGATGGTGCCAAAGAAGAAATTGGGAATCCAGGTTATCGTGGGATGCAAACTTTGGCTACGAATGAGGAGCCTTTGGTGGTGCCTGCGGGTATGGAACAGCGCTCTGTTTTTGATGGGCAAAGTCTGTATGCTGATCCTCAAGATTCTACAGTTTATCAACTTCCTGGTGGACTCGAAGGCGGACAATTGGTTTTGCGAGAACTCCCTGCAAAGGCTTTGGATTTGGCTGCGGAGAATATTCGTATTGCCACTTCCAATGAGATTCGAATGGTGATTGTGGACGGTTTGGAAACGTTCATGAGACAGCGTGCGGGATTCACTCGTACTTTGAGTGGGCTTTTTGTTCCAGCCGGAATTCAAACGCCTAGCCTTACGGAGCTTTATACTTATGGAAAGAAGGCTGAAGGGACTTATGCTTATGTGAAGGCTGATAAAAAATCACCTGCGTATACTGATGTAGCGCGAGAACTTTTAGAGTCTGGATCTTGTTCTGGAGAGATTCGTGCGTTGGCTCAGATGGTTTCTGAGAAAACAGGTATGAGCCCTGAGGCGGCTTTGGATAAAGTTGTTTTTGAACTCATCACCATGTCTGCCAATGCCAATCTTGGTCCTGCAGCGGATCGTGGAGTGGGCTTGGACTTTCAACACAATGCTCATGCTGGAGGTGCAGCCGCAGATATTTTTCCTGTCGATAACATGACGGGTCGCGTCCTGAGCTTGGTGCCTTACTGTTGGGTTGGTCCTGAGGCGGCCATGGACTATATGGAAGACGATCTTAATTTCGATGCTTTCCTGGCGACGTGGCGTTTTGATGAAGTGCTTCAGGAACACATGAGACAAGTTGGGTTTGCAAGTCCGGAAGATTTTAAGTGGAGTGATTGGGAACGTTTCCGCATGGCTACCCGTGTTCGTTATCACGCTTTAGTGGGCGTAGGGTCTACTTTCTACAGCGCTGATCCTTCTTCTGATGGAGGCGAAAACTGGCATTTTGAACCAGATGGAGAAGTGCTTCGTGATTGGGATGGTCGTGAAGTTGCTCGTTCTGCCTATGTTGCCGACAATGAAGAGGGTGGACGAGGGAATCCCGGTCATACCCTCCAAATGCGTGGACCCAAAGCAGTTGCGGTTTACGGTGGACGCAGTGGTCACGAACAGGCTCGCAAGCAATTTGGACTTGAGTTCTAAGCCTTCTTCCCACCCAGCACAATGAGCTGGCCGCAGGCGGCGGCGATGTCGTCACCCATGGTTTTGCGGACCATCACGGCGACGTCGGCGTCTTCGAGGATCTGTTTGAAGCGGTTGATTTGCGTGTCGGTGCTGCGCTGCACGCCCATGTCGGTGAAGTTGTAGGGGATCAGGTTCACTTTGATGGAACCGAGTTCGCGGATCATGTTGCCCAGGGCGCGGGCGTGGGCGTCGGTGTCGTTGACGCCACGGAGCATCACGTATTCAAAGGTCAGGTGGTGGCGGCGGTTTGCTAGTGTGCTGTGGTATTTTTGGATCCACTCTTTGAGTTTGGGAATGAAACCGTCGAAGGAAGTGGGCACGATTTCTTTGCGCGTCTCCGGAATGGCGCTGTGCAGGGAAATGGCGATGCGCGCGTCGGGCCACTCGGGGTCGGTGAGGATTTTTTCCAAGACGGGGAGCACGCCCACGGTGGACACGGTGATGTGCGTGGGGCCGAGATCAGTGTAAGCGAGCCAGATGCGGATGGTTTCACGCACGTTTTCGTAGTTGGCCAGCGGTTCGCCCATTCCCATGAACACCACGTTGCTGATGCGTTCCGGCAGGCTGTGGGTGCGCAGAATGAAGTTTTGCCAAAAGCGGTATTGATCCATGATTTCGTCCGCGGTGAGGCTGCGGGTGAGGCCCATTTTTCCGGTGGCGCAGAAGCCGCATTTCATGGCGCATCCCACCTGGGATGAGACGCAAATGGTCCAGTCGCCGCGGCGGTTTTCCATCAGCACGGTTTCAATTTTGAGGCCGTCGGAGAGTTCCAGCAGCACTTTGTAAGTGTCGCCGTTGCTGCTGGTGAGCACTTTTCCGGGAGTGCTGCTCATGAAAGGCACTTCGGCCTCCAGCGTTTCACGCATGGTTTTGGTCAGGGTGGTCAGGTCTTGCCAGCACTCTTTTCCTCCTTGAAAAAGGCTTTCCATGATCTGTTTCCAGCGGAAGGACTTTTCATTCGGGAAAAGTTCTTGGAAACGCTGCTGACGGGTGAGGGGAGATGGGGTCATGAGGCTTGTTTTGGGTATTGTGCAAGGAAAGTGCAAAAGAAGCAAGTGTGTGTTTTGAAAATGTCAGGAAAAAGTAAGAAAGATTTCAGGTTTATTCAAGGACATTGTCAGGTTGGTTTGTTACGATTTTCTTGTTCAGTAGGGGCCTAGTCTTGGTGACCTCAGCGGAATTGTCATCCTGCTGAGTCGGGTTCGAATCCCGATGGGTCCACCACTGGACGAGAGACAGCAAAAAGCCCTTCCATTTGGAGGGGCTTTTTGGCCTCAGCGGAATTGTCTTCTTCATTCTATCCTTTGCTGCGGTTTTTTTCAAGTCAAGCTTGTTCGATGGCCCACTGGTGGCTTTGGTGGAAGATTTTTTGAATGGCTTCTTCTTTGGGGAGCCACTGGAGTTCGTGGTCCGGTTCGCTGTTGGGATCTACTTCGTCCAGGAGGGTGACCTTGTAAAAGTGGCCTTCTTTGGTGACGTAAAGATCCGCTTCCGGCACGTAGAGGTGTTGAGTGGCCACGCCGATTTTTTCACCGATTTCGATGCTCATTCCAATCTCTTCCAAGGCTTCGCGGCGCAGGGCTTCTTCCGGAGTTTCATCGCCTTCGATGCCGCCGCCGAGCAAGAAATAACTCTTGGGATTTTTGACCACGGCGTAGAGCCCGTCCTTTTCGATGACGGCATAGGCACCTGGACGTTGGAGGTAATTTTGGCCCGGGATTTTTTCTCCGAATTCGAGCATCAGTAGAGTTCTTTTAAAGTGCAGGCCTCACAGTACACGATTTCCTGGCGATTGGGAGCGTAAGTGGTTTTGATGGGCGCTGCGCACTTCATGCACGAGCGGTCCCAGAGTTTGCGTGGGTTGAGGAGCGCCTTTCTTTCGTAGTGTCTGCAGTCCGGGCAAAGTTCGGGGAGTGGCAGGGCTTCGCGCTGGTAGAATTTCAATTCTTCGGGAGTGATCCGGTAGTGTTTTTGGTCTTTTTTGCACTGGAGAATGGACTCGCTGGTGTTGGTGGTGGGCGTTGGTTTTACGGTGTCGTTCCACTGAAATCCTTGCGCTAGAGCTTGGTCCCGGGTGAGGGGAAAGTATTCCGCGGCCATGGAATCGTTGTAGCCGAAGGGGCTGAGTTGCGCCGGGAAAAATTCGCCCCACTCGCCGTCGCGCTGCATGGCGGCGATGATTTTTGGAACCAGCGCTTCGTAGTCTTCCTTGCTGTATTGCTTGTTGAGGATGCAGTATTTTTTGTGTTTCAAACTGACACAACCCAAAAGATGTTCGCTTTGTGTGCATGAGTCGCAGATGCTGAGGTCTGAACTGTGGGTGCAAATGTTCGTGCATTTCACGTTGTTCACTACGTAAGTGGCGACGGCTTCGAAGGCAAAGTTGGTGTCTAATCCCGTGTTGTAGCAGTCGTAGCTGTTGTTCACCATGGCGTCCCAGATGTATTTGCCGTTTTGGGAGTACATCACGTCGAAGCAGGCGCTGCAGTTTTTGGAGTCGGAAATGAAGTCGCCTTCGCAGTCTTCGCTATTGTGAATGGCGAGGTTTTTGCAGGGCACGGTGAGGCGCAGGGCGCGGAGTTTTTCCTTTTCGGCCTGAATGCTTTCGGGCGTGAAGTGGAAATTCTTCATGAATTCTTCGTACTGGGCTTTGGTGGCTTGTTGGTTGTAGATGCAATATTCTTTTTGGCGCAGACCCACACAGCCGAAGCAGTTTTTGCAGCCCACGCAGTCTTCACAAAAGCGGCAGTCGCTGATTTCTGAGCTGTTGAAACAAAAGAAGCAGTGGTAGGCGCCGGTGGCTTTGGTGCACTCGTAGGAAAGTTCGCAGCCGAGCGACCAAAAAAGATCGAGACAATCGCGCGAATTGAAGCCGCCCGTCGTCACGTAACAGCAGTCCTCCATGTCTTGCGCGTTGAAGCACAAATAGCAGTTTTTGAGGTTGGAAGTGTCGTTGCCGTAGGCGCTGTTTTCGTTTTTATTGTTTTGCAGGGCGATGCGTGGGACTTTGAGCAGGAGCTCGCCGAACTGCTCGAAGAAAGGGCGGCTCGGGTCGTAGTCCATGCCGTACTCCATGGGGTCCCATTGGTCGGACCACCAAACGCTTTGTTCGTAGATTTTGTAAGGGCTGCTGGCCGGGTAAAGCGAGATCATTTCGCGCCCAGAAAAATCACAAGTGCGTTTGTAGAGGTTGCGTTCGTTTCGGAAAGCCATGCGGCGCTGCATCCGGCAGTCGGGGCAGAGCGTGGGAGTGGGGACGGTGATCTGCGTGTAAAAAGCCAAGTCGTCCGGGCTGATTTCAAACCCTTGTCCGCAGCTTTTGCAGGCTTTTTGTGGCATGGGGGAAGTACGGCTAGTTCAGCTTGTGGTAGGTATTGTAAGACACGGCGAGGATTCCAAAAAAGACCGCTGCAAAAACCACGACGCCGCTGAATCCGTCCACGGCCCAGTTGGAAACTGCGGCGCAAATGAACACGATTCCAAAACCGGCATACGCCCATTCTTTGAAGGGTTGTTTGATGGCAGGAATCACCAAGGTGAGGGCGCCCACGACTTTGAAGATGGTGAGCAAGAGCGCGAAGTAGGCGGGGTAACCCAGGTGGCTGAGGCCGTCTAGGGCCATTTGGCTGGTTCCGGTGAGGGCGGGGAGCACTCCTTCGAACAAGAAGAGCAGAATGGTGCTGGTCCAGTAGGCGATTTTTGTACATGTGGTGGATTTCATGCGGGAGGGTTAGATTGCTTCCTATTTTATAGAGTTTTGAGAATTGCTCAAGAAAACTGAAAAATGTTATGCTGCTGGCATGACACATTTCATTTGTAAGGGCACGTGTAAGGGAGTTTCTGAACTGGAGAGCGTTTGTGAAACGGAAGGATGCCCCGAGCAATGGCAACTCTTGCAGGAGTGCACGTGCGTCGATGGCAGTCATTTTCGTGCGGGCGAAGACACGGCTGACGTGGTGGTGACCAAGGATAGCAATGGCACGGTGCTGCAGGATGGCGATGAAGTGGTTTTGATCAAAGATTTGACTCTGCGTGGAACGTCCAAGACTTTTAAGCGTGGGACTAAAGCAAAAATCAAACTCACCGATAGTCCTGAGGAAGTGGATTGCCGCTTGGAAGGAACCGCCATTGTTCTGCGGACGGAGTTTTTGAAGAAGATTTAGGCGTTAGCGCGCCACCACTGAAATTCTTTTGACCCTATCGCTCATGCTCAATCCGCTTGCGATGGCTTTTTGCACCAAGTTTTTCAACGCAGTGATTCCGCTGTGGTTTCCCTTCAGCTCTTCTTTGAGTGCTTTTAAACTTCCTGGTTTGAGGAGGGCATTCTCCAGATTACGGAGGATGATTTTTCCTCGCGCTCCTAAAGTTTTTGACTTTTGAGACGCTGAGCTTGAAGCCTCATTTTCACTGAAAAATAGGATATTTTTTAGGTTTTTGCGTATGCGGGCTGCTTCTAGTTGAAGGAGTACGCCGGACTCACCTCTTTTGAATGGACTGGAGGGAGGTCTTTGGTTCCTTTCTGTGGGAAAAGGGATGATTTTGGCTTCGCAGAGCATAGGAAAAAACAGGCAAGAGTCTATTCTATGTAATTTTACTAGAATAAGTCAAGCGTCTGCTCTATCTCACTCGCAATCTACAGGACAGTTGTTTGTAGTCTCGGGAGTGGTACAGGTTCCATTTCCGCACTGTCCTTTTTTGTCGGGGTTTTCTTTGGTGTTCGTGGAGGGTGGAGTGGTGCTGGGTTGCTGCGTCGGTTTCTTTGATGGCGTCTCCGTTT
>Ga0114940_10000597_pt1 | contig 16068 bp, 15 predicted proteins | sample ColdCreekSource_FD_87195 | JGI IMG/M metagenome (GOLD analysis project Ga0114940, IMG submission 87195) | Groundwater microbial communities from Cold Creek, Nevada to study Microbial Dark Matter (Phase II) - Cold Creek Source | ecosystem: Environmental > Aquatic > Deep subsurface > Groundwater ... | reverse complement strand
TGAACGGACTGGAATTTTACGGTCGCATGAATTTCATGAAGGGCGGGATTGTTTTTGCGGATTCCATCACGACGGTGAGCCGTCGTCATGCACAGGAAATTCAAACACCGGAATACGGTTTCGGGCTTGATGGGGTTTTGAGGTCACGGCAGGGTTCCCTGTGCGGCATCGTGAATGGCGCGGATTATTCGGTATGGAATCCAAAAACAGACTCGTATTTGAAACAGAAATATGAAACAAACAGCTTGGAAAACAAAGCCGCTTGCAAGCAGGCGCTTGCAGCGGACCTCGGCCTGCAGATTGCCATCAACAAACCATTATTCGGAATTGTGTCGCGTTTTGCTCAACAGAAGGGACTGGACCTGGCGATCAAAATCATGCCGGAGCTTTTGAAGAAAGGCGCGTTCTTTGCAATTTTGGGGAATGGCAACGCAAGTTACGAAAAACGTTTTCAGGAATTGGCCGCACAGTATTCCTCACAGATTGGTTTGCTCATTGGGTTTGATGAACCGCTGGCTCACCGGATTTTCGCCGGCTGCGATTTTTTTATGATGCCTTCCCTCTATGAACCATGCGGGCTGGGACAGCTTTACGCATTGCGATATGGTACGATTCCCATTGTTCGCGCAACCGGTGGATTGGATGATACCATTCATGAATGGAATCCCGCAACCCAGGAAGGCACGGGATTCAAATTCGACGGAATCGCTCCGGAGGCGCTCTTGAAGGCATGTGAAAAAGCCATGAAGATCCAACGGCAGCCATCCAGCTTTTTCGCGCTGCGCAAAAATGCCATGAACGTTGATTTTTCCTGGGGGAAATCGGCCGCGGAATACGAAACGCTTTATAAAACCCTGTAGTCCTGACAAAATTGCTTTTTATGCCTGAACTGCGCCAGGATCCTGTGGTTGGACGATGGGTGATTGTAGCCACCGAGCGCACCCGCCGTCCCAATGACTTTGCAGACAATCACAACCATGTATCGGAGCCAAAGATCAATCCTTTTGCGGAGGGAAACGAAAATCTGACACCGCCCGAGATTTTTGCGATTCGGGATTCCGGCTCCAGACCCAATGGCCCCGGCTGGAAAGTGAGAGTGGTGCCGAATAAATTTCCGGTCCTGCGCGTCGAGGGGAATTTGGACAAGGAGGGGGAAGGTCTCTACGACCGGATGAGCGGAATCGGCGCGCACGAAGTAATCATCGAGGGACCCCAGCATGATCTACAGCTGGAGGAACAACCCCTGGAGCGGGTCGCCGGCGTGATCGAAACATATCGCGCGCGAATGTCGGATTTGCTCAAGGACATGCGGCTTCGCTACGTGCTGGTTTTCAAAAATTTCGGGAGAGAGGCCGGAGCGACGATCAGTCATCCTCACTCCCAAATCATCGCCACACCCGTAATTCCCAAGGTAGTGAACGAGAAACTGGTCGGGGCATTGAACTATTATGAGCAGAAGGAGCGGAGCATTTTTGCGGACGTATTGAAGCAGGAACTCAAGGACTCACATCGGATTGTTTATCAGAATGCCGGATTCGTCTGTTTTTGTCCGTACGCATCGCGTTTCCCGTTTGAATTGTGCATCATGCCACGGCGTCAATTGGCCGATTTTTATCGAATCGAGTCCGATGAAGTTCTGCAACTGGCCGATATCCTGAAGATTTCACTGCTAAAGTTGCATCGTGGATTGAACCAGCCACAGTACAACTACCTTATTCACACAGCACCCGCCCGTTATCAGAAGAAGGATTATTGGGCGACCCTGGATCAGGATTTCCGCTGGCATATTGAGGTGATACCCCGCCTGACACAGATCGCAGGGTTCGAGGTCGGAACCGGCTTTTATGTAAACCCCGTGCCACCCGAGGATGCCGCGCAGTTTCTGAAGGGAGTGGAGGTTTAACATGTCCGACAAAATATTACCCGATCTTCAGGCCTGTGTTCTTTGTGAGGAAGTAAGACAGGAGATGAATGGCAATTTCATGCTGATCGGAGTTCTGGGAATGTTGACGGTCCCGGCGCTGCCCATCACGGCGTTCAAGCTTTGTCTCTTCACGCGATGGTGCTGTGGCGTCGGCAAATTCAAGTATCATCACCGGGTTTTTTTACCGGACAACACCAGTGTCATCGCCTCCAGTCAGGGACAATTGCAGTTGCAATCGGTGGAGGATCACGTGACCCAGGTGACTGTTTTCGGGAATGTTCAGTTCCAGCAGGCAGGCACACATTGGGTGGAGGCTCTCCTGGACGACGAATTAAAACTGAGATTTCCGTTGATTATCCGGATGATCCCTCCCACAAAAACGCCGGCTTAAAATACGTTCCGAGGTTCCCATGTTGAATGTCGCGCTGTTGTGGCACATGCATCAACCGTATTACGTCAATCCCTTGACGAAAACGGCCCTGATGCCCTGGGTGCGCCTGCACGCGGTAAAAGGTTATCTGGACATGGCGGAGATGGCCCGCCGTCATGGCGGGACGCGGATGGTTTTTAATCTCACTCCCGTCCTGGTCAAACAGATCTGTGAACTTGTCCATGGTAATGTAAAGGATCTCTGGGAAGAGTGGAGCCGGATCCCCGCCGGTGAGTTGGCACCCCTCGACAAGCGTCACTTGCTGGAGCACTTTTTCAAGGCAAACTGGGATAACCTCATCCGTCCCAATCCGCGTTATCATGAACTGCTGGCCCGGCGAGGCTACGACCTGGGTCACATCCCGCTGGACGCCATTGTGCCATCCTTTTCGAAGCAGGATTATCTGGACCTGCAGGTGTGGTTCAATCTTGCATGGTGTGGTTATGCCGCCTGTGGGGAGTTCCCGGAGCTCCGCGAATTGAAAACAAAGGGCCGCAACTTCTCCGAGGAGGATAAAGGCGTTGTGCTTTCCGTCCATCATCGCATCCTCGAAAGCCTTCTCGCTCGTTATCGTTCACTCACAGAAAATGGCCGGATTGAGTTGAGCACAACACCCTTCTTCCATCCGATCACTCCTTTGATCATGGATTCCGAATTTACTCATCGCGCGATGCCTTTGGCGGCATTGCCTCCCAGGTTTCACTGGCCGGAGGATGCGGAAGCTCAACTGCGGCTTGCAATAGAACAGCATGAACGGCTTCTTGGATCAAAGCCGGCCGGAGTCTGGCCCTCAGAAGGGTCGGTTTGTCCGGAACTCATTCCCATCTGGCAGAAACTCGGGTTCCGGTGGTTTGCCACGGATGAGGAGGTTCTTTTTCGAAGTCTGGCCCGCGAGTCCAGTCAATGGATTGAGCGTTCACAACTTTATGACGCTTATGAAGCCGAGTGGGAAGGTGCCACCGTTCGAGGCATATTCCGCGATCGTTCCCTCAGTGATTTCATCGGGTTTTCCGCTGCAAAGAACGCGCCTCGAGATGCGGCCGCGTTCATCATGCGACATATCCATGGTATTGTCTCCGCGACTGAATCGAAGCAGGATCCGATTGTGGCCATCGTTCTGGATGGCGAAAATGCGTGGGAATATTTTTCGGATGGAGGGGAGGGCTTTCTCGATGCCTGGTACCGGGAACTGACTCAACAAGGGCGATGGCGTATGGTTACCATGGCCGAATATTCCGGCTGGAACATCCCACGCCACCGGCTTTCCCAGCTTCATTCCGGATCGTGGATCCAGGGCAACTTTGACATCTGGATTGGCGACCCCGAGGAGAACCATGCATGGCAGCTCCTTGGTGAGACCCGTCAGTGGTGGGAGCAGCGTCGCGCCAGCGTGTCTCCCGATGTGGCCGAACGCGTCTGGATGGAAATCTACGCGGCGGAGGGAAGCGACTGGTTCTGGTGGTATGGACCTGATTTTTCAACCGATAATGATCTGCTTTTTGACGAATTGTTTCGGACACACCTTCAAAATGTCTATTCGTTGTGTGGAGCAAGCCCTCCGGAATCCCTCGTTCACCCCATCTGCCTGGCCACGGATCATAAAACCAGCACGCAAGCCCCCATCGGAATCATCACACCCAGGCTGGATGGCATCCTCACCACCTTTTTTGAGTGGCACGAGGCGGGGCGCTACGAAACAGGGCAATCACATGGAGCCATGTTTCAGGGCGAAAAGGTCATACGCGCGGTGTATTACGGTTTCGACACGGAGAATTTTTATCTGCGCCTCGATATTTATCCTGAAGCGACCAAGCGCACCAATTTGCAGTTGCGCATCCAGTTTGAAGAAAAAGAGGTTTTGGATTTTCTCTGGTCACCCGCAACCGGAAAGATTACTCCCGCAAACGATCAAACAAACGGACTTTGCCGGATTGCCTGTCGAAAGGTTGTGGAAATCGGCATGCCATTTGAGGGCATCCATTCTAAAAAGAATGACACCGTTCGCTTCCATGTTCTGCTGGCTCAGGGACACGGTGAAGATCCACCTCTCGAACTGGAACGACATCCGGCTACAGGATCATTGGAGTTTCAGGTGCCCGACGAACGATTCGCAGCTTCCGTCTGGTCGGCTTGAAATTGTCCCGATTTCAATCCAAGGACAGCCGCTTGAATCGCGGAGTTCGAGCGGGTAAGTTGAGTGACAACCGTGGAAAACCGCCATGAATCAGTTCCATCTCAACATTCCAAAAGAAAAAATTTCGGGGTTTTGCCGAAAGCATCACATCCGCAAACTATCGCTTTTCGGTTCGGTGTTGCGGGATGATTTTCGCCAGGACAGCGATGTGGACGTGCTGGTGGAGTTTGAGCCGGGGCATCCGGTCGGGCTCATCCGATTGCATCATCTGGAGTGTGAGCTTGCCGAGTTGTTCGGACGAAAAGTGGATCTGAATACGCCGGGTTTCCTGAGTCGTTATTTCCGGGACGAGATTTTGGAAGAAGCAGAAGTCCAATATGCCACGGCGTGATCCCTCCATTCTCTTGCAACACATGCTGGATCATGCGCGCGAGGCCGTGGGGTTGGTTCGTGGCAAATCCCGCTACGATCTCACCACCAACCGTTTGCTTGAATTTGGCTTGACCCGGTTGGTGGAAATCATTGGAGAAGCTGCCTCTCAAATGCCCAAAAGCGAACAAGTCAAACATCCATCCCTTCCGCTCTCGACCCCAATTGAGGTACGTCCGCTTCAACTTCCCATAATCTTCCAGTGCCTGCTGATATTTATCGTATGCCAGATTCGTTTCCCGGAGGATGGAGCGTCTTTCGGAGATCGAGTTCATCCGCCAACCTGCTGTTGGAAAGCAACCACATTCGCTGGTGCGGCCGTTGCGTCAAACGTCATCTTTGCCGCCATTGCTTCTGAATGTTCTTCCCGAAGATGGCCATACACCTGGGCGACAAGAACACCCCCGTCTTTGTGCCCGAGCCATGCTGCAACGGTTTTGAAATCAATACCTTGCTCAATCGCGTTTGAAGTGAAGAAATGTCGCATGGAATGGTGTCCAAATCGTGGAAATCCCAACTTTTTGCAGGCCCCCGAAATTGCCATGTGACATTGTTTGATTCCCTCAATGCAAAGCTCCCGATAACGACGCGACCAGGGCTTTAGGTCTTTTGGGTTAAACTCGACCTCCTTCCACCGTTCCAATACTTGAGCAAAAGCTATCTTGCCCATGCCAGGAGCCATCTTTCCCACCCGATTCAGAAAATCCCGGAGTTTTCGCTTGGCCAGTTCAAAATCCCAGGTTTTCAGGCTTTCACGGAACAACTTGCCATTCCGCCGGGTTTGCCCGTAATATGTGTTGTATGGTTCCAGCCGGAAAAGATTACTCGCCACCTTTCGCAATTTGGGGTGCGCCTTGCCGTTTTTCTGTTGCTGGAGTTTTTCCTCTATGAAACGCGCCGTTAGCTCAGTTGGTAGAGCAAGTGACTCTTAATCACTGGGTCGTAGGTTCGATCCCTACACGGCGCACCACCCTACGCTAAAGCTTCGGGTGGCAAGCCATTCGACAAGCTCGTGACAAGCCAATCATGCTGGTCAGAATCGACAGGTTGATGTAGCGTATCACCCTATGAAAACAGAGAGTCGACTGGAACAAATCGCCGGGATGGCTGCTGTCATCTTTCTGGTGGTCGGCTGTTTCATGATTCTCAAACCTTTCATATCAGCGGTGGTTTGGGCGGCCATTCTCTGTTTCTCAACCTGGCCGCTCTATAGTCGTCTTGAGCGTATCCTCAAGGGAAAACAGACGCTGGCTGCCACAGCGATGACGGTGTTGATTGCCATGGTGGTTGTACTGCCCATCACCTTTCTGAGCATCACCATAGCCGAGAATGCAACACCATGGCTTTCAGAAATTCGCGGATGGGTGGCAAAGGGGATCCCGGCTCCTCCGCCCTGGGTGGATAACATTCCCCTGGTCGGAAAACAGATCAAACCATACTGGGTGGAATTTACCAGCAACAGTGAGAAATTGCTGGACGTAATCAGGGAGTTTTTGACTCAGTGGAAGGGTTGGTTTTTTGCGCGTGGTCTGGATGTGGGACAAGCCATCTTCCAGTTGTGTTTGAGTGTTTTTATTGCATTTTTCATTTACCGGGAAGGGCTCACTGTCATGGAAAAGCTAAGTGGGGTGGTGAAAAAGATCGCAGGAGATCGTACGCAGCGTCTGCTCGATGTCATTGGTGGAACAGTCAAAAGCGTGGTTTACGGGATTCTTGGGACAGCGGTTGTACAAGGGCTTCTTGCCGGAATTGGATTATGGATTGCCGGAATTCCATTTCCATTGCTTTTTGGTCTCTTGACATTTTTTCTGTCCATGGTGCCTGTTGGGCCGCCCTTGGTGTGGATACCAGCAACAATCTGGTTGATCCACAATGGTTCCATTGGTTGGGGAATCTTTCTTGGACTTTGGGGACTTTTTGCCATCAGTGGCGTGGATAACATCATTAAACCTTATCTCATCAGCCGAGGCAGCAAGCTGCCCTTTGTCTTGGTGTTTTTAGGTGTTTTGGGTGGTGTGATTACATTTGGTGTCATTGGTGTTTTTATGGGTCCTACCTTCCTGGCCGTGGGTTACACCTTGTTGCAGGAGTGGAGCGGCAAGAAGGAAGAGAAGCGTGCGTAAGGCTGTATCCATCATTATCTGGTTGGTGATCGCTGCGATCGGAGGGTTGGCATATTCCGTGGTGGCATTTCGCCGGGGCGAGTCGCTCAACGCCGGGTGGATTCTGACCGCGGCAATTTGCACTTATGCGATTGGATATCGCTTTTACTCCAAATGGATTGCAGCGCGACTTCTCGCGTTGAATGACCGCCGGGCGACTCCCTGCGAGGCGCACGAGGACGGGCGCGATTTCGTCAAAACCAACAAGTGGATCGTGTTTGGGCATCATTTCGCCGCGATCAGCGGTCCGGGACCGCTCGTCGGCCCCGTCCTTGCTGCACAGTTTGGATATTTGCCCGGGACATTATGGATTTTGATTGGCGTTGTCCTTGGCGGAGCAGTTCAGGATTTCATGATTCTTTTCTGTTCGATACGACGCAACGGCAAATCGCTGGGGGAAATGGTGAAGGATGAAATCGGCACAAAAGCAGGTCTGGTGGCGCTCATGGCCATTGTTTCGATCATGATTATTCTGGTGGCCGTGCTTGGTTTGATTGTTGTGAAGGCGCTGGCTCACAGCCCATGGGGCACCTTTACCATTGCTGCCACGATTCCGATTGCTCTGTTCATGGGCTGTTATCTGCGGTTCCTGCGTCCCGGAAAAGTGCTGGAGGTTACGGCAATCGGTGTCGTATTGCTGCTCCTGTCTGTGTGGGGCGGCAAATTCATTCATGAACATTCCCATTTATCCCGCATCTTCACCCTCAGCGCACCCGCGCTTGCGTGGGCGGTGATTATCTACGGGTTGGCGGCATCCGTACTCCCTGTGTGGCTGCTGCTGGCTCCACGCGATTACCTGAGCACCTTCATGAAGCTTGGCACCATCGGAGCGCTTGCTGTCGGAATTTTCGTCGTGCTGCCAATGATGCAAATGCCTGCGCTTTCCCGTTTTGTGGATGGAACCGGCCCGGTTTTCGCGGGGAATGTTTTTCCATTCTGTTTTATCACCATCGCCTGTGGCGCCATCAGCGGGTTTCACTCCCTCATCGCATCCGGGATAACACCAAAAATCATTCCGCGCGAATCGCATGCTCGTCCGGTGGGTTACGCCAGCATGCTGCTTGAATCCGGTGTGGCCATCATGGCCATGATTGCAGCGTGCACGCTGGAACCCGGTGTTTATTTCGCAATGAACAGCCCTGCCGCGGTCGTGGGCAGCACACCCGAGGCGGCAACGGCCACCATTACATCATGGGGATTTCCGGTAACCGTGGAGAAGATGGCCCTGCTGGCGCGAACCATTGGTGAGGACACGATGTTCGGTCGCGCCGGTGGCGCGCCCACACTGGCTGTCGGCATGGCTCACATTTTCTCACAGGTGATCGGAGGTCCCGGCCTGATGGCATTGTGGTACCACTTCGCGATCATGTTTGAAGCACTCTTCATTCTGACCACGGTGGATGCGGGCACACGCGTGGGACGTTTTCTGATTCAGGCATTCCTGGGCCAGATCTGGAAACCTCTGGGCAACACTCATTCCTACCCCGCCAATTTTTTCTCAAGTGCGCTGCTGGTTGGCGCGTGGGGTTGGTTTTTATACCAGGGTGTGGTGGATCCACTCGGAGGCATCAACAGTCTCTGGCCCCTTTTTGGAATCGCCAACCAGCTTCTTGCGGTGGTGGCGTTATGCCTTCTGACCACCGTATTGATTAAAATGGAGAAAAAACAATTCGTCTGGGTCACGCTCTTGCCCATGACGTGGCTGGTCAGTGTCACATTCACGGCGGGGCTTGAGAAAATTTTCCATCCGAGTCCGAAGATCGGCTTTCTGGCACAGGCAAAACAATGGTCAATACAATTGACTTCAGGAACCGTTGCTGCCGGTAAACTTGAGGAGAGCCGCCGCATCCTGTTCAATGCAAATCTGGATGCGATTGTGACTGGAATCTTTCTCCTCCTGGTCGGCGCGATCATCATGACTTCCGCATGGCGCTGGATCGGGCTTTGGACAGGCCGGAGTCCTCTTGATCTGTGTGAAGCGCCACCGGTCTGGTTGCCCGAAACGGCTCTTGCTTCGGAACGACCGCACGGAATACAGGGGTGGCTTTGGGGAGCAGCTCTTCTCGTTTTGGGTCTGGCCCGTCAACTCTCCGGACAAGCTCAGTTTGACCGGGTGCAGACACAGGGCATTTGTCATCATCACGCTTCAGATCAAGGTAAGTCCTGGGCGAAAATGGAGGAGGAACGATTCCGATCTCCACGCTGTTGTTGATCTGGGATTTTGCCGCTTTGATGAAAACCCAACTTGATATCGTCGTTTTGGATGCCTCCACTTTGGATCGCGGAGACCTGGACTTCAGCGGCTTGCAACGTCTGGGAAAAGTGACATTCCATCCCGTGACCCAAAAGGATGAGGTGCTGGATAGAGCATCTGTGGCGGAGATTGTGCTGACCAACAAGGTGGTATTGAATGCCGAAATTCTGGTGAAGTTGCCTCAGCTGCGGATGATCGCCATCTGTGCCACGGGCACGAATAATGTAGATCTGGTTGCAGCCAAAGAGCGTGGCATCCATGTCGCCAATGTTGCCGGATATGCCACTCAGTCTGTGGCGCAACATACCATGACTTTCATTTTGAATTGGGCCACACAAATCCATCGGTTCACTCGTGAACCGAAAGCCTGGCCACAATCACCTGTTTTCACGCGGTTGGATTATCCTGTCATGGAATTGGCCGGCCGAACACTGGGATTGATTGGCACCGGCAGGATCGGACAGGAAGTAGGTCGCCTGGCTACCGCATTTGGAATGGTTGTCCATAGTTGGGACCGCACAGGCAGCTCTAAAAAGCAAACCACATGGCCCCGTCTTCCACTGCGCAAACTTTTTGAGATCAGTGATGTGATATCACTCCATTGTTCGCTGACCGAGAGCACCCGGCACATCATCAATCGTGAGAGCCTCGGCTGGATGAAATCCGGAGCTTTTCTGGTCAACACCGGCCGTGGCGATCTGGTGGATGAACAAGCGCTCAAGGAGGCTCTGCTATCCGGAAAACCTGGTGGCGCCGGACTGGATGTCCTTTCCATGGAACCCCCCTCTGCTCAACATCCTCTGATCGAACTCGATTTTCCCAATCTGTTGATTACACCGCACACGGCATGGACTGCGCAGGAAGCGCGTCGCCGACTTCTCAATGAAGTCGTTGCCAATATCGAAGCTTTTCTGCGGGGAATTGATCGAAACCGAGTAGCGTGATTTAGGAGCCGCGCAAAAATAACTTAACAGAGCCCAGGTGAATTCCAACAGAAAGAAATGGCGTCGTTTAGTCTTTCGAGTGTGGTGAAAAGGGTGTTTTCCCTTGGACTCCTATGAAGTGATGCTCAAATACATCCGCACGACCAAAACCACTTCCGGCCTCACCGTGCGCGCCTCGCTGGTCAATAAAAACTTCCCGAAAAAGGAACAGCCGCCAAAAGACTTTCGCTCGCAAATCAATCTCCAACGCCATCAGCTACTCCCAGCTTGGAACTGCACCATCACCCCATCAATAATGTGAAGTTATTTTTGCGTGGCTCCTAAGAGAGGTGGACCCCGAAACCACGGTTGCGTGAGACACCCGGCCATCTCCACCGTATCCCCCCAACCCCATCGCCGAAGAAAAAATCAAGTGCTAATGGCGGGGGGGGGATTATCCTTGCTCTGACTTTTACGGTGGGATAGTGTGCGAGGTTTGCGTACACAGAGAAGAAACCTTTGATGAAAAAAACCGAGTTACAGGCAAAATCCCTCAAGGCTCTTACGGCTTTGGCGATAAAGCTGGGCGTCAAACGTCCAAGCATCAACCGCAAGGAGGATCTTATTGCGGAAATTCTGACCGCAATCAAGGTTTCCAAGCTCAAAGCCGGCGGGGTCAAGACGGCTTCGGCCGGCAAACCGCCTGCCTCATCCTCATCCAAAAGTAAAGCCTCGGCAAATAAACATAATGGGGCACAAAAGGTTTCGTTTGCCGCCAGGAAACGGCAGGCCACTGCCAGGCCGGGTGAGGTTGCGTTGGCGCCTGTGCCAGCGCCTTCGTTTGAGCATAAATTTGTGACCCCCGTCCATCCCATGCCGGCCAACACCTCATCGCCCTACGATCACCTGGGAGAACTTCCCGAATCCTACGGCACGGGCCGGTTGTTCTTTGCGGCGCGCGATCCTTACTGGATTTATGCGTACTGGGATTATACATGGAATCAAATGGAGGAGATGCGGCGGGTTGCGCGTTACGGAGAATTGAAACTGCGCGTGTACGCCGGCAGGGATTCCCAGGCTCCCATCCAGCAGGAAATCACGCTCAACCCTGCGGCTCGAAACTGGTTCGTTCAGGTGGACCACGCCAACGCCGATTACTGCGCGGAATTCGGCTATTACGATCACCAGGGAAATTTCATCACAGCCAGCCGTTCCTATCCCACACGCACCCCGTCGGATCGAATGAGCAGCCGGACAGACGCAAGGTTTGTCACCATACCCTTCCATATCAGTTTTCGTGAATTGTTCGAAATGGTGAAAGCCTATTTCAAGGATGGCGAGGAGCTGGCGGATGTTCTCCATCGTTTGCAGGCCGCGGGCTTTCCATTTCCGTTTGATTATGAAAGAACCCATGCTGATGAACAGGCATTGGGTGACATGTTTGGAAAGGATTTGTTCCGGAGCATTCGTATGGGATCGGATGTGGTAACGGAGATGTTCCAGCGGCGCCTTCGCGAGGAGACAAGCAGTGGTCTTTTTGTCCCCTCCAGCCCAATGGGCGCGTCATTCGGAGCGCCGACCCCACGTGGATTCTGGTTGAACGTAAATGCGGAACTGATTGTTTATGGAGCCACTGAACCAAAAGCGCGCGTCGTCTTTGATGGGAAGGAGATTGCGTTGAAGCCAAACGGGACTTTTCGATTTCAGTTCGCGTTGCCGGACGGATCTTACGATGTGCCCATTGCAGCCACTTCGCCTGACGAGGTGGAGACACGCAGGGTGTTTTTGCGTTTTGTCCGCAACACCTCCGAACAGGACGGTGTGGGCGTGGTTCAACATTCAGAAGGTTTGATTCCTCCATCGCCGTCAAATGGGGAATCCACGAAGTCCGAGTGATCCCAGGTTTATGCCTCAAGGTTACGTAGCACTGGTGCTGCACGCGCACCTTCCTTTTGTCCGTCATCCAGAATATTCCCATTTCATGGAGGAAAGCTGGTTGTACGAGGGTATTACCGAGACCTACGTGCCGCTCATCAACATGATGGATGGATTGCTGCGCGACGGAGTGGATTTTCGGCTCACCATCACGTTAAGCCCTCCCCTCTGTGCAATGCTCACCGATCCCTTGCTCCAGGACCGGTATGTGCAGCATATCTCGCGCCTGATCGAGCTTACGGAAAAGGAGATCGAGCGCACCCGGTGGCAGGCTGATTTTCACGAGCTTGCGTGGCATTATCATCACAAGTTTCACACGGCCCGCAACACCTTTTGCGATCAATACCAGCGGAACCTGATTTCTGCGTTCCGAAAATTCCAGGATGCCGGCAAGCTGGAGGTCATCACCTCGGCCGCCACTCACGGCTTTCTGCCGCTGATGCGCGACATTCCGCAGGCCGTGCGGGCGCAGATTCTTGTGGCGCGCGATCATTACCACGAATGCTTCGGGCGCGACCCCCGTGGAATATGGCTGCCTGAATGCGCTTATTTTCAGGGCATCGAAAAAGTCCTTTCAGAAGCGGAAATCCGGTATTTCATCATAGATACGCATGGGGTGATGTTTGCTGAGCCGCGTCCGCGTCACGGCGTTTTTGCCCCGGTATTCACCCACAGTGGTCCCGCCGCCTTTGCCCGGGATATCGAGTCATCCAAGCAGGTCTGGAGCGCGGAGGAGGGTTATCCAGGCGATTTCGAGTATCGTGATTTCTATCGGGATGCGGGCTTCGATCTGGATTACGATTATATTCGGCCGTACATCCATCCGGATGGAATTCGCTGTCATACCGGCCTGAAGTATTGCCGGGTCACCGGCAAAACCAATCACAAGGAACCGTATCGTCCGCGCATCGCTCTGGAAAAGGCCGCCACCCATGCTGGAAACTTCATGTTCAATCGCGAGAAGCAGACCCAGCACTTGGCCGGGAACATGAAACGGCCTCCCATTATCCTTGCACCATACGACGCCGAACTTTTTGGACATTGGTGGTATGAAGGCCCCGACTTTCTCAATTATTTCATCCGAAAGGCACACTACGATCAGAAGGCTTTTTCGCTGATCACGCCGGCTGAATTTCTTGAGCGTCATCCCACCCAGCAGATTGTGACGCCATGCGAATCATCATGGGGCAACAAGGGATACTCGGAAGTCTGGCTCGAAGGATCCAATTCATGGGTTTATCCCCACCTCCATGTTGCGGCGGAACGCATGGTGGATCTGGCGCGCAACCACCAGCATCGTGGAGAGATCACAGAGCGGGCACTCCGGCAGGCGGGGCGCGAACTTTTGCTCGCGCAATCCAGCGACTGGGCCTTCATCATGAAAACAGGCACCACCGTGCCCTACGCCGTGCGTCGCACCAAGGACCATATCCTGCGGTTTCATCGTTTGTATGAACAGATCAAAAACGGCAATATTGATGAGAATTTTGTTTCGTACTGCGAGTGGAAGGACACCATCTTTCCCAACCTGAATTATCACCATTGGGCATGACGTCGCGACTGATTGTGGGTCTGGGCAACCCGGGAAAACGCTATGAAACCACCCGTCATATTGTTGGGTTCCATGTTATGGAACGACTGGCAGCACAGCACAAAGCCCATTTCAGCGCTCATGCGCGGGTCCCGGCCCTGGTCGCCGAATGGAAGACAGGGAGTCTGCGCTGGATTGCCTTGAAACCGGTGACATTCATGAATTTAAGCGGACAGGCTGTGGCCACCGCCCTGAACCTCTGGAAACTGGATGTCGCCTCGCTGCTGGTGGTGGTGGATGATGTAGATGTCGTGCCCGGAGGACTGCGTCTGCGTCCGCACGGAAGCGCCGGTGGACATAATGGTCTGAAATCCATGATCGAGCATCTGGGGAGCGGGAATTTTGCGCGTTTGAGAGTGGGCATTGGCAAACCTGTCCAACGATCGGCAACCGATCTGGCAGACTGGGTGTTGAAGCCTTTCGAAAGATCAGAGTTGATTTGGTTGACGGAATCCATTAGCAAGGCTGTTGAAGCAGTTGAATGCTGGGCAGTGGAAGGCCCGGCGACTGCCATGAACCGATACAACACCATGGCCCGCCTTCGAAGTGAGGGGCCAGGGGTGGTGTCACTGCCAAATTAGGATTTTTATGGAAAGACGATACGAAGCCCTTTTTATTTTGAACACCTCCGGCAAGGAGGAAAACAGCAAGGAACTGGTGGAGAAGACTGAAAAGGAAATCCAGCTTGCCGGCGGCAAAATATTCAAAGTCGAACGGATGGACAAACGTCCATTCGCAAGGGTGGCTCACCAGCTGGATGCCGGGTATTACGTCAACATTGGTTTTGAGATGATGCCGGAAAAACTGGCCGCCTTCCGCGAAAAACTCAAATTGGACAAGGATGTGTTCCGCGTCATGTTTGTGAAAAAGAATTCCAACGAGCCCGCGCCCCGGAGGAGCCAGGAGGCCGAGAAGATGGTAGCCGCCGGCTGACATTACACCATCTGTGAAAATCCGTGTTAACCTGCATATTTCACACCAATCAAAAATCCTCGACAAATTGTAGCGGCGGTCTATGACCGTCGCCTCCCCAACCTTACGGCGGTCGTAGACCGCCGCTACAAAAATCATGGCTCAACTCAATAAAGTCCTCTTGATCGGCAATCTTACGCGGGATCCTGAAGTTCGATATACTCCGAAGGGAAGTGCGGTGACTGACATCGGCCTTGCCACCAATCGCACCTGGCGCACCGAAACAGGAGAGGAAAAGGAGGAGGTCTGTTACGTGAACGTGGTTGTCTGGGGCAAGCAGGCCGAGGCGGCCGGCAAATACCTGAAAAAGGGCAGACCGGTCTTTGTGGAGGGACGTCTACAATTCGAAAGCTGGGAAAAAAATGGAGAAAAGCGCACCACCCTGAAGGTGCACTGCGAGCGCCTTCAATTTTTGGGATCACCGGGCAGCCGACCTTCAGAATCGTCCGGGCCGGCTGAAAAAGAGACTACCGCTGTCACCGCACCGGCCGTTTCAAAGGGCAGCTCCGAGCCTGATCTGGAAGACGACGACATTCCATTTTGACCTTCCAATGTTCCCCAGGGATGCGTTCATCAACCGCGCGGCCTGCTGCACGGGGGGCATCCGTTGCCTTGGCGGAAAGCGTGGCAAGCGTCGGTGGACGGCTGAGTTGCACCGACTCATCTGTATCTCCCGATGCACGCTGGCAATTGTGGAAAAATGAGTATATCGCACCAGGCAATGTAGAGAAAACACATCAGGAGATTCATTCTATCCAATTCGGTGATTTCCATCCAGATGCCCGAAAGCATTCGGGCTCGGGATCATGAGCGAGGAGTCTGCGACGAGTCGAATGGCGACCCCAACGGGATTCGAACCCGTGCTACGAATTTTGACTTTTGAAATGTTATTTTACCTCTGAAACGAACTATTATGAATGAGCTTGACTTACAGCGACTGTTAGACTTTTCTGTTAGACGTGGCAAGCATCCATAAAAAGGCAAATCGTCCCTACTGGTTCTGTGCATATCGCATGGCAAACGGCAGGCGGGTTTATAAAACAACGGAGACAGGCAATAAAAAGCAGGCACTTGATATTTGCAGGGCATGGGAGAAGGCAGCGCGGCTGGCGCGCTCCAATAAATTAACGCCTGAGCGGGCGCGTGAGGTGATTGCGGAAGGGGTGGCAACGGTCTTTGCGGAATCAGGTGAGGACATGCCCTCTGCTACAATTAAAAGCTGGTGTGAGCGTTGGTTGATGGCGAAGGAGATTGAGACGGAAAAGGGCACGTATTTGCGCTACAAAGGCATCGCAGAGCGTTTCCTTGAGGGTT
>Ga0114940_10000596_pt1 | contig 16068 bp, 15 predicted proteins | sample ColdCreekSource_FD_87195 | JGI IMG/M metagenome (GOLD analysis project Ga0114940, IMG submission 87195) | Groundwater microbial communities from Cold Creek, Nevada to study Microbial Dark Matter (Phase II) - Cold Creek Source | ecosystem: Environmental > Aquatic > Deep subsurface > Groundwater ... | reverse complement strand
GTTGTTTGCGTCCTGCGCAACCACCGCTCAGGGGATCCCGCCCCTTCGCTGCGGACGGCTTGATGGGGGACTGAACGGTTACAGATTTTCAAATCTGGATTCCCCACGCATCGTGGATCGGCTTGAATTTATTCTTCGTCGACACCCTGCTTCGGTTACTTTGCCTGTCATACTTCTTTAGCTCTGGGTTACCCCTTGCCGCGCCCACCTTACAGCAAGTTACCAACACCGCCTTCGACGCGCAGCAGCGTGCGGCGGCGTGTGCTGCCTGAACGCTGGGTGTTTCCGGAACCGGCGACGCCAGGTGTAGAACACGCATTGGCGCAGGCGCTGGAAGTTACGCCGGCCTTTGCACGCATTCTCCTGCGGCGTGGACTGACCGACGCGGCCTCAGCCGACGCCTTCCTGAACGCTAAACTCGACGGCCTGCATGATCCGTTGACGCTGCCCGACATGCCTGCAGCGGTGGCACGGATCACGAAAGCCGTGAGCGAAAAAGAACGCATCGTCCTCTTTGGTGATTACGATGCCGATGGCGTTAGCGCCACGGCGCTGATGGCGGGTCTCTTTCGCTTGGTGCAGACGCCCGTTGACGCGCTGGTGCCCGAACGCGACCGCGGCGGCTACGGCCTGAGCAGCGACGCCTTGCAGCGCATCCGCGCGTGCAAACCACAGCTCGTTATTACGCTGGACAACGGCATTGCCGCGCACGGGCCACTCGAAACGCTGCGTGCGGAGGGCATTGATGCCATCGTGGTCGATCATCACTGCGTGGGCGCGGAGGGACTCCCGCCTGCGCTGGCGGTGATCAATCCCCAACGGCGCGATTCTACGTATCCGTTTGATGCTCTGTGCGGCGCGGGCCTGGCCTTCAAGTTGGCGTGGGCGCTGGCGATGAACTTCAGTCACAGCAAAAAGGTTTCCCCCGAGTTTCGCGCATTCCTTACCGAAGCCTTGGCGCTGGCGGCGCTGGGCACGATCGGCGACGTAGTGCCGCTGGTCGGTGAAAACCGCATCCTGGCTCTGCAAGGCCTACGCGTGCTGCCGCGCCGCACACTGGTTGGCGTGGCCGCGCTGTTGGACGTGTGCCAACTGGACGCGGACCACACGCTGGACGCCTACGACGTCGCCTTCCGCATCGTGCCGCGCCTCAACGCCGCAGGGCGCTGCGGACAGGCCGCCGACGCGCTCGAACTTTTGTCCACGAACGATCCGCAGCGTGCGCACGAACTTGCCGCAAAGCTCGACGGCCTGAACCGCACGCGCCAGGATATCGAAAAAGACATTCTGCAAGAAGCGCGTGCGCAAGCCGTGGCCGCCTTAGCCAGCGGCGACAAGCCCGTCGCTTTGGTGTTGAGTTCGCCGACTTGGCACGTCGGCGTCATTGGCATCGTGGCTTCTCGCGTGGTGGAAGAATTTCACCGCCCGGCCGTGCTCTTGTCCATTGACGAAAAGACCGGCCTGGCACGCGGCTCCGGGCGTTCTGTACGGGGCTTTCATTTGGCAGAAGCGTTTGCGGCGGGCGACGCGCATCTGCTCTCTCACGGCGGCCACGCCGCAGCGGCAGGATTGAGTTTAAAAGCAAGCGAAATCGACGCCTTTCGCACGACGCTTCAGGCCGTTGCACGGCAGCGCTTGCGTGCCGAAGATTTGTGTCCAACGATCCACCTGGAAGAAACACTGGAGTTGCGTGAGCTTTCCGGTGCGTTCTGCGCGGAACTCAGGAAACTGGAACCCTGCGGCGCGGGTAATCCCAGCCCCAAACTAGCGGCCTTAGGCGTGTCCTTGGTTGGTGAGGCGCGCCCCATGGGTTCGGGCGAACACCACATCAGCTTCCACGCCCGTCAAGGTACCACGGCTATGCGTGTGGTGGGGTTTGGCTTCGGCGAACACTTTAACCGGTTTTGTACGGAGGCTGCCGCAGGGACGCTCGATATCGCTTTCAAGCCAAGCTTGAATACCTTCCGTGGGAACACGACCGTCGAACTCAAGCTCGAAGCCTTCCGGACTTCGTTGGAGTAACGCGTCATGGCGACCGTACGCTAGATCTAAACCCGATGTCTGAATGGGCCTTATGGCATCAGGCCCCATGAGTTCATGCGCTCTATTTTTTATCAGCCTTCGACTCAGATCCGTCCTTTGAGTCCTTTGGTTCGTGCTTGGCTTCACTGCTTGCGCGCGGCTTGATGGCCTCAATTTCTGGCTTTACCTCCGCCTTCAGCACGTCGCCCAGACCCTTCTTCTCGGCCAAGCGCGTGGCCTTGCCGACGCGATCACGCAGATAGTACAGTTTGGCGCGGCGGATCTTGCCGTGCTTGCGGACCTCTATTTTTTCAACCAGTGGGCTATGCATCGGGAAGACGCGTTCGACGCCCACGTTGCCCACCAATCGCCGCACGGTGAAGGCGGCCCCCGTTCCATGACCGCGTCGGGCAATGACGATGCCTGTGAATATCTGCGTGCGTTCTTTTGTGCCTTCGATGATTTTCACATGCACATCGACCGTGTCGCCGATTTGGAAGTCACGACCGGGCTTTAAGTGGCTCTCCTCGACGATCTTCATGAGGTCTTTCGTCGCCATGACGCACATCCTTTCGCAATTCCTGAGTGTAAAGTAATGCGCGACGGTTCACGCCTGAAAAGCTACGTCGCGGTCATTCATGTGTCCATCGTCACAGCGAGCCGTCCAGCAAATCTGGCCTGAACCGCTTCGTCCGTTCTAACGCCTGCACTTTGCGCCAAGCTTCGATCTTCGCGTGGTTCCCGGACAAAAGTACATCAGGCACCTTGTGCCCCTCGAACTCAGCGGGCCTCGTGTACTGCGGATACTCCAGCAACCCCGCGTTGGCTGGAGCGAAAGACTCCGATTCGGCGCTGCGTGCATGTCCCAGCACGCCGGGCAAAAGCCGGGCCACCGCGTCGAGCACCACCATGGCCGGCAACTCTCCGCCCGTCAGGACGTAATCGCCGATCGAGATCCGTTCTGCGCCGAGAATAGCGACGATGCGTTCGTCGTAACCCTCGTAGCGCGGCGCAATTAAAATCAGCCGCTGCTCAAGCGCCAATTCTTGCGCCAAACCCTGATTAAACACCCGACCTTGCGGGCACATCAGGATCACTCGGCCCAACATCTCCGGCGCGCGTGCACGCACATCCCGCACGGCTCGTACGAGCGGTTCCGGCATCAATACCATGCCCGGTCCACCGCCGTAAGGGCGATCATCTACAGTTTTGTGCAGGTCATGGGTGTAATCTCGCAGGTCGGTGAGGACGACGTCGAGTTTACCGTTCTCCTGTGCTATGCGCAGCATGGACGTGGAGACCACCCCCTGGAACATCGCGGGGAAGATCGTTATCACATCCACACGCATGGGTCATGGCCTTGCCGCTTGGGCGGTCAACGGCACGTGCGGCCCGTACCACTTTCTTCTACTTTGCGGTTGGCGCAGCTTTGGACTTCAACCCTTGATGCTTGAAAAGCTTAAGGACCGCATCGCTCAACTGAGCACCCAAGCCGACCCAGTGCTGCACGCGCTCCAGCTTGACGTGGAACTTATTGCTGTCTTCTCCATGCGGATCATAATGGCCCAAGTTCTCCTTGCACTCGCCTTGGCGCTTCACGCGCGCATCGGTCAGCACAATGCGGTATGCGGCATGGTTTCGGCGACCTAACCGCTGTAAACGAATCTTCAACACGGCACCAACCTCCTACACCGGCAAGCCTTGGACCGCTCAGGGTCTCAATTGGAGCGGGAACCATAACACGGTGTCCGTGCATGGCAAGCTAAACGCGGGAGAGACAAGCGCCGTTGAAGCGCTACACCCATTCAACCGTAGGTTGCCTGGTGCGTTGCGGACACCTCCTGTAAGAATGCGGTGGTTGCGGTTGCAGCAACTGGAAGTCGCCGTGCGCAGCAGCACACACCGGAACGGGCGTTGGTGACGAGCAGTCCCTACCGTGCTGAAAAGGTTACTGGAGTACCGAATGTCACGTGCTGAAGACGGTCCTGCGGATATGCCTCGCACTATGCGTGCCGCCGTGTATCGCGGGCGCGACGACATCCGCGTTGAGGAACTGCCCGTGCCGTGCATCGGGCGGGGCGAAGTTCTCGTGCGAATAAGCGTGTGCGGCGTGTGCCACACGGACCTCAAAAAAATCCACCACGCGCTGCAAAAGCCTCCGCGCGTGTACGGCCACGAGATGGCCGGCACGATCGCGGCGCTAGGCCCAGGCGTCAAAGGCTGGCGCCTGGGTGACCGCGTGGCGGTCTTTCATCACATCCCCTGTGGTGCGTGTTATTACTGCGAGCGCCGCGAGTATGCGCAATGCCTGGGTTACAAGCGCACCGGGACCACTGCAGGCTTTGAGCCTTCCGGCGGCGGCTTCGCGCAGTTTATTCGCGTCATGCCCTGGATCGTGCAAGGCGGGATGGTCCGTGTGCCGCGTGGCATAACGCTCGAAGAAGCCAGTTTCCTAGAACCGGTCAATACCTGTCTTAAAGGTGTGTACCGGTTGGGACTGCGGCGCGGCGACAGCGTGCTGGTCTTCGGTCAGGGTCCCATCGGATTGCTCATCACCCAACTCGTGAAGGCTCGTGGCGGACGCGTGCTCGCGCTGGATCTATTGCCGGAGCGCTTGCGCATGGCAAGGAAGTTGGGCGCGGCGGCAGCCTTCGATCCGTGCGGCCAAGCGTGGAAGAAGGCTGTGCTCAAGCTGACCGCGTCGCGCGGCGCAGACGCGGCGATTCTGGCAGTGCCCTCGGACGTCGCCTTCGCTCAGGCGCTGACCGCCGTGCGGCCAGGCGGTCGGGTGCTGCTCTTCGCGCACACCCAACGCGGCGACGCGCTGGCGCTGGACGCTGCTGCCGTGTGCGTCGATGAAAAAACCGTACTGGGCAGCTACAGTGCTTCCTTGGACCTCAACCCAGAGACCGCGCGACTGGTGTTCTCGCGCCGGGTCAAGGTCGCGCCGCTGATTACGCACCGCTTCGGACTGGACGATATCGCGGCGGCATTTACCTTGGCCGCGCAGCCCACGAAGGATTCACTAAAGGTATTGGTTCAGCCATGAGCGAGCTTCCCAACGAGATGCGCGCCGCAATCCTTCACGGCAAACAAGACGTGCGCATCGAAAATGTACCGTTGCCCGTATTGCTACCCGGCGAACTGCTCTTGAAAATCGAAGCGGCGTTGACCTGTGGTACCGACCTGAAGGTTTTTCGCCGCGGCGATCATGCGACCATGCTCAAACCACCGTGCCCTTTCGGCCACGAATGCGCCGGCACGGTCGTGGCTCTGGCTGGTGAGACGGGATCTCGTGCCCACCGCGATGTACCTGCTTTCGAGATCGGCACCCGAGTCGTAGTGGCCAACTCCGCGCCCTGCGGTGCGTGCTACTGGTGCCAGCGCGCACAGGAAAACCTATGCGCAGATTTGCAGTTTCTGAACGGCGCGTATGCCGAATACCTGCGCGTGCCCGCGCGCTTCGTGGAACGTAATACGTACCTATTGCCCGAAGACTTGGCCTTCGAAGAAGCGGCTATGACCGAACCGCTGGCGTGCGTACTGCACGGACTGGAAGAACTTGCGCCGCAAGCCGGAGAACGCGCTGCAGTGATCGGGCTAGGACCGATCGGACTGCTGTTCGTGGCCCTGTTGAAGGCGCGCGGCTGTAAAGTCATCGGCGTTGGGCGGCACGCGCCGCGCTTGGAACTGGCACGCAAGCTGGGTGCACACTCGGTGCTGGACGCCGATACAGATGATAGGTGGGTGGCCACGCTCAAGACGTCGGAAAAACTGGACCTCGTCATCGAGGCCACCGGCTTGCCGGAGGTATGGAGTCTCGCACTTAACCTGGTGCGCCGAGGCGGGCGGGTGAATCTTTTCGGCGGTTGTGCGGAAGGTTCACGCGTGGAACTTGACACGCGCCGCTTGCATTACGACCAGCTCACGATCCGGTCTTCGTTTCATCATCGCCCGGCGGACATCCAGGCGGCGCTCAAGGCCATTGCAGCAGGCGTGATCAAGCCGCGCGAGTTCATTTCGGAAGAGAAAGCGCTGGAGGAATTACCGATGCTGTTCAAGGAGATGCTAACTACCAAGCGGCAGGTGAAGGCACTCATTCGGATGACGTGAGCTCCTTGCGCATGTACGACTGGCACTCTCGGAAGGGTCACGACGCCAGTTCGTACAGGGCGTTGAATTTCGTGTTCAAGTGGTCCATCAAGAACCGATGCGACAGCGGCTTACCGGTGACGTTTTCGCAGAGCTTTCCCGAGCGGTAGCGTTGCCCCTGGCGGTAGATTTTCTGGCTCAGCCATTTTTTCAGCGCCTGGAAGTCGCCGTGCGCGATCAGTTCCTCCAGCCCGCCCAGTTCCTGGTCCGCAGTATTGAAAAACTGCGCGGCATACAGGTTGCCCAACGTGTACGTCGGGAAATAGCCGATGCCGCCGCCGCTCCAATGTACGTCCTGCAGGCAACCGCGCGCGGCGTCGGGAACTTTCAGACCTAACAGTTTGCGGAAACGTTCGTTCCACGCTTCAGGCACATCGGCGGTTTTCAATCCGTCGTTGACCAAGGCTTGTTCGATTTCAAAGCGCAAAATGATGTGCAAGTTGTACGTGGCCTCGTCGGATTCGACGCGAATGAAACTGGGTTTCGAGTCGTTCACGGCGAAGTAAAGGTCGTCCAGTCCCACGCGGCCCAGTGCACGCGGGAAATACTTGCGAGCCCGCGGCATCATGCGCTTCCAGAAAGCCTGCGAGCGCCCGACGAAGTTTTCGTAGAGCCGCGATTGCGATTCGTGGATCCCCAAGCCCACCGCGCTACCCATGGGCGCGCCGTAATGGTTCGTGTCCAGGCCTTGGCCGTACATGCCGTGGCCGGCCTCGTGCAGCGTGCCGAAGAACGCGTCGGAAAAGTTCTTGGGGTTGAAGCGCGTCGTCAGCCGCGTGTCGCCCGGCCCGAAGCTGCTGCAAAAAGGGTGCGTGGTCACATCCAGGCGTCCGGCGTTGAAGTCGAAGCCGATGGCGGCGGCGACTTCCTTGCAGAATTCAACTTGCGCATCGACAGGGTACTCACTGTGGAGGACTTTCTGGTGCGGGCGTTTACCCGAATGCGTGATCTTGGCAACCAGCGCGGCCAAATCTTTTTGCAACGGCCCGAAGAGCGCCTGAACTTCTGCGGTTGTCGCGCCAGGTTCGAATCCGTCCAGCAGCGCGTCGTAGCGGCAGCCTTGCCAGCCGTAGGCGTCGGCCTTCTGGCGCGTGAGTTTTACGATCTTGTCCAGCCACGGCGCGAAGGACGCGAAGTCGTCGTCCTGGCGTGCCGCCACCCATACGTCATAGGCTTGGCTCGTCACGCGGGTCAGTTCTTCGACCAGGTCCCTGGGCAGCTTGACGGCGCGGTCGTAGACGTGGCGGATTTCGCGCGCATTCACGGCGGCCTCGGAAGTAGGATCCTGAACCAAAACGCTGTGCTCCACGTTGGCGAGCAATTCGCCGATGCGCGGCTCGGTTTCCATCGCGTGTCCAATGCCCGAAAGAAGCGCGAGCTGCTCCGAGCGATGCGCGCTGCCTCCCGGTGGCATGTACGTGCGCTGGTCCCAGCCCAGCACGCTGCCGACGGAATCGAAGAGGGTGCTCTTGCGCCAGCGGGTAACGAGTTCGGTGTAGGCTGCTTGGGGCGTCATGGGTTGGCTCGAAATGTGTTGGGTGAGGTTCTAAAAAGGGCGCGGCATTCCGCACTCGTAACGGGGAGCGTAGAAGGTTCGTCGCCTACGTAAAGCGCCAAGCGTTTTCTACCACACGCCGATTCACCGTCTTTGACTTCCCAGCCCTGCTCCACTAGAACGCCCTTCGATTCAAAAAGTGGAGTCTTGGATGAACATCTACAAGGTCCTACCGGACCTGAAACGCAGGAAGCACCTTGCCCTCTGGCAAAAGGCGCAGCGTTCGCAGTGGTCGGCCGAGGATCTCAACTGGGGAGCGCCGCAGCGCATCAACTCCGACAAGCTCAAGGACCAACTGGCCCGACTTTTGACACCTATTCTCATGGGCGAGCAGTCTGCGCTGTATTCGGTTTCAGGACTGATTCCCGTCCTCGGCCAAACCAGCGAAGTGGAAAGCCAATTCTATCTCACCACATGGGCCGTGGACGAGGCGCGGCACACGGAGCTTTTTGCGCGCTTTTACGGACGCCTGGACCGGGAACCCATCAGCATCAGGCGCTTTCCAGCGGGCTATCTTTTTCAAACTGCCATCGTCAGCAAGGACGCCGCAGAATGGCTTAGCGGCGTGCTGGTCAGCGAAGTGCTTGCCAAACTGATCATGGAGGAATTCCGTCGCCTGGACCTCGATCCGGTATTGAGTGAAATAAGCAACGGCATCCTCGAAGACGAGGCGCGGCATCTCGGTTTCAATCACATTTATCTCGAAGATCGCTTCGCGAATCTTTTCAAAAGGACGGCAGCCGATGGCCGCGCTTACGCCGCACAGTTGCATGGCCGCCTGCAACACGTGCTCGCCCAAGTGAAACCTATCTTCGAACTCCTAGGAGCGGACATCAAAGCCATTGGCATCGACCAGGAACAACTGCTCGACCGTCTGGCTAAGGAAGCCCTGGAACGCTTGGATAAATCCATTCGCTGCGGAGAAAAGGTGGCCGCCGGAGCCATCGCCGCAGACCCTGCCAACGCAGCCGCGTACGGCTTTTGAACACCGACCCATGGATCCGCAACCGCAGATAAACGCAGATAAGAAACGCATGGGGGAGCACGAAGCTCAGATTTTGAATGAGCGTAACCGTTCAGGCGTGTCGAGAGGGCACTACCCGCCCTACGGCGAGCGCCGACCTCTGGTCGGATGGGAAGGCGGAGTCCTAGTCGGCTTTTGTTCTCATAGGTTGGAACGTAAGCGACAGGGGTGGGCTTTGTGCCTTTGTGGTGAACGGTGACGAATGATGTTCGCGCAATGGACTTGGAGTTAGTTTTGCTGCTTAACTGCGGTCCACAGCCCATGCCCAAGAGGTTTGCTTTCGGAAACTCGTGTAAGAACCGTGGTAGATTTCCATGAACGCACCGGACCCATCCCAAGCCCATCTGCGTTCATCTGCGTCCATCTGCGGTTCGCTGTTTGACGTTCTACGGCAAGCTGCGGCGATGCATCCGGCACGGGGCATCGGCATCTTCGACAGCCGCGGCAAGACGGTCCAGTGGCGGACGTATCCCGAATTGCTAGACGGCGTACGGCGCTCCGCAGCCCGTTTGGCGGCGGTAGGGGTGAGGCCTGGGGATCGCGTACTGGTCTGCCAGCCGACCTCGTGGGGCTGGGTTGATGCGTGGTGCGGCGCGCTGTGGCTGAAGGCGCTGCCCGTCGGACTTGCCCCTATGGGCAACATGGCTGCAGCAGAAAGCTACCTGGAAAAAGTCGAAGGCGTGTTGGAGCGGATCAGCGCAAGCTGGCTTATTTCCGATGCCGCGTTGCGCCATGAAGCCCGCAAGCACGGCGCGCACCGCACGGCCAAGGCGGTGCGTACGCTGGAAGAACTCGCCGCACTACCCTTGAACGCGCCGGTTGTCGAACCCCATGCGGATGCCGAAGAGATCGCCTTTCTGCAGCTCACCAGCGGCAGCACGGGCCGGCAGCGCGCGGTGATGCTCACCCACCGCGCCGCGATCCACAATACGCAAGCCCTGGACGATGGCGCGTGCGCTCCTCACGGCGGACACACCCAAGCGCGGATCGAAAGCGTGGTCAACTGGCTTCCGCTCTACCACGACATGGGCCTGGTCGGCACGTTGCTGTACTGCTTCGCCCACGGCTACGATTTCTGGCTCATGCGGCCGGAGACTTTTTTGGGTCGCCCGCGCCTCTGGCTCGCAGCCTTGGGTGCGCATGGGCGCGCGCTGGCCTCCGCGCCCAACTTCGCGTTCCAGCAATGCGTCGAACGCGTCGAACCGAGCGAACTCGTCGGCGTGGACCTCTCGAACTGGCTGGGTGCCATGGACGGCGCGGAGATGATTCGCCCGGAAACCTGCGCGGCCTTTTCGAGCAAGTTTGCGGTGTGCGGGTTTCGTGCCGAGGCGTTCAGGCCGTGCTACGGGATGGCCGAAGCTTCGTTGGCCGTCACCATCGACCGTCAGGGCAAGGGAGTTCGTACGCGACCTGTGCCACAAGGCGTGGGCGGGGGACTCGACCTGCGCGAAACCGTATGCACAGGAGCGCCGGTGCTGGATACGCAGGTGCGTATTGTCGCACCGGACGGCGCCCCGTTGCCCGAGGGCCGCGTGGGCCAGGTGTGTGCTAAAAGCCCCAGCGTTTTTGCGGGCTACTATCAGGATGCGGAGGCCACCGCAGAATCGCTTCAAAACGGCTGGCTCAGCACGGGCGACCTGGGTTTTCTCACGGACGGCGAACTGTACATCACCGGTCGCACCAAAGACCTGCTCATCATTCACGGCCACAACGTCATGCCGCACGAACTGGAATGGCAGGCCGAAAGCGTCACCGGCGGTGGCGGCACGGCGCGCTGCGGAGCGTTCTCGATTGCAAAAGGAACTGCGGGCGAACAGGCGGTCCTCGTGGTGGAAGTCGAGAGCCGTGACTCGGAAGCCTTGCGTACACTGGACCACGGCATCCGCAGCCGCATTGGGCAAACGCTGGGTCTACCGCTGGCCGATGTGCTGTTCGTGCAGCGCGGGCAGCTTCCCAAAACCACCAGCGGAAAAATCCAGCGCGGGGAGTTAAGACAGCGGTACCTTGATGGGAAGCTTGTACGACTCGCTTAGTTTTGCCAGGAGGCACTTGCGGTGGAAAAAGAACAGATCGCGCTGGAAGTCATCGGACAAGTCAGCGGTCGGCAGATCATCTCCCTGAAACCGGAACAGGAACTCGTGGCCGACCTCGGCATCGATTCGCCCAAGGGCTTGCAACTCCTGGCCGAACTCGAAGATCGCTTGAAGCTTGAAATCAGCGACGAAGACGCCGCGCACATGAACAAGGTCAGCGATATTTTGGAGTACGTGCGCCAACACTAGCCTTCCACGAAAGCGTATCGCCACGCCTGCCTTGCCTTGTCCAGGATGATGGGATCATCCGCTCGATCAAGGCCCATGTCACCAACGTGAACGGCATCGTGTCCCAAAGACCGTACATGCTGCACGGCAGACCGAGGAAGCCCTTGATCCAATAGCAGATTCATCAAGCCACGCTGGTCTCGATATTCTTATCTTCAATACCGTGTGCTGCGTAAAGCAAGGCTTGCCGGCAATCTTCCTCCTCCAACTCAGGGTATTCCTTCTTCAATTCTGCGGGTCCATAGAGCGCCATAGCCTCCAGCACGCGCTTGACGGTCAGGCGCAAGTGGCGGATGCACGGTTGGCCATTCATGCGTTTGGGATCGACGATGATGCGGTCCAGCTTCGTGGGCGAACTCCTTTAACTGCCAGCAAACCTGCGCCATCGGCTTTTGTCATCAATACGCCTTCGCCATCAGCACGCGTTGCTTAGAGGGCTTACCGGTCAGGAGGCACTTGCCTGCGCCTTGCGCGCCGGCGGGCAATTGGTCGGTAAAGGGGATGCAGCGGATGCTCGTCTCGAATCGTTTGGCCAGGGTATCTTCGTCTTCCGCGTTGCCGGCCCAGTGCACCCAGGCGAAGCCGCCTGCGCCTTTGTGGAACTGCTCAAAATCCTCAAGGGTGTCGATCACGCGCGTGCGCTTTGTTCGCAAGAGTTTGGCGCGCTCGAAGAGTTCCTGCTGCATCGCGTCGAGCATAGTCTTCAGCCCGCTCAGCACTTCGGCGCGGGGCAGGAACTGCTTCTTGCGTTTGCGCAGATCTTGCTCGCTTTCGCCGTCCTTCTCGACGACAAAGCGCCGCACGACGCACAGGCTGCCCTTCTCGATGTCCTTCGGGCCGATTTCGATGCGCACCGGCACGCCCTTCATCTCCCACTCGTAGAATTTTGCGCCGGGAGAAAGTCCATCGCGGTCGTCGAGTTTCACCGCCAGCCCCTGACCCTTCAGATCCTTGAAGACCGCCTCGCACTCGGCCAGGACTTTGGCCTTCTCTTCGTCGCCTTTGTAGATGGGCACGATGGCCACGTGGATGGGCGCGAGCTTGGGCGGCAGCACGAGGCCTACGTCATCGCTATGGGTCATGATGAGCGCGCCAATCAGGCGCGTGCTGACACCCCAACTCGTGGCGTAGGGGTGCTCCAACTTGCCTTCCTTGCTCAGGAACTTCACATCGGAGGACTTGGCGAAATTCTGGCCGAGGAAGTGGCTCGTGCCGGCCTGTAACGCTTTACCGTCTTGCATCAGCGCCTCGATACACAGACTTTCCACCGCGCCAGGGAACCGTTCGCCCGCGCTCTTGGCCCCTTTGACCACCGGCATGGCCATCACGTTCTCGGCGAAATCGGCATAGACCTCCAGCATCCGCTCGGTTTCCTCGACGGCTTCCTTTTCAGTCGCGTGCGCCGTGTGGCCTTCCTGCCAGAGAAACTCGGTCGTGCGCAGAAACAACCGCGTGCGCATCTCCCAGCGGCATACGTTGGCCCACTGGTTGATCAGGATGGGCAGGTCGCGGTAGCTCTGGATCCAGTTTTTGTACTGCGCCCAGATCACGGTCTCGCTGGTGGGTCGTACCACCAGCGGTTCGTCCAACTTGGAGTCCGGATCGACTTGCACCTGACCGTCTATGGATTTCAGGCGGTGGTGCGTAACGACGGCGCATTCCTTGGCAAAGCCGGCCGCGTGCGTTTCTTCTTTCGTCAGATAACTCAGCGGGATGAAAAGCGGAAAGTACGCGTTGACGTGGCCGGTGGCCTTGAAGCGGTCGTCCAGTTCGCGCTGCATCTTTTCCCAGATGGCGTAGCCGTGCGGGCGAATGACCATGCAGCCGCGCACGCCGGAATGCTCGGCCAATTCCGAACAGCGAATGACGTCTTGGTACCACTGCCCGTAGTCCTTCGTGCGACAGGTGATATGGTCCTTGCCGCCGCTCGATTGCTGTTGCTGGGCCATCGCAGTCTGCCTCCTTATGTACTGTGCGCGCGGGATTTTGCGCGAAGCTGGTTTTGATACCAGAGGAGAACCGGCAGGACAACACGTCACCACAGTTCTGTGTCCGATTCTGTTGCAGAACTTTTGACTTTTGACCTAAGACTTTCACGCTACGATGCGCGCGGTTAATCAAAAAGGAGACCCCCATGATTCGCTTTGGCATCGGCACGGACCGGCACCGACTGGCAGGAGGCAACAAGCTCATCCTGGGTGGTGTGGAAGTCCCGGCGCTCAAGGGTGCGGTAGGTTATTCGGACGCCGACACGCTGACGCACGCCGTCATCGACGCGCTATTGGGCGCGGCAGGGCTTGGCGACATCGGGCATCATTTTCCCGACAGCGACCCCAAGTGGAAGGGCGCGAACTCGATTGAGATGCTCAAGAAGACCGTCGAGACGCTGCGCCTGTCGGGCTACTTGCCCGTCAACGTGGACGCGTCCGTCCATCTCGAAAACCCGAAACTAGGCCGCTACAAGCAGGAGATGGCGGGGGTCCTGGCCGAAGCCCTGGGCCTCCCGCGCCATATGGTTAACGTGAAGGCCAAGAGCGGCGAAACGGTGGGCACGGTCGGTCGCGGCGAAGCCGTGGAAGCTTTCGCCATCGCGCAAGTCGCGAGCATCACGTGAAACAGTTGCGCTCCTAGAAAAATGCTCTGCCAAAAAAATCGTAACCGTTCAGTCGTGTAGGGCGGGCACTGCCCGCCGTGCAGGGAGCGCCGACCTCTGGTCGGCTGGGTTGTCGGCGTCCGCGCTGTTTTCTTGTGGCACGAGTCGCAACGAACTATATCTCGCCGCCTGCCGCTTCCGCTTCCTTGGCATCCAGCAGCCCATATTTGGCCAGCTTGCGATAGAGCGTCTTAAGGCCGATGGCGAGCACTTTGGCGGTTAGCGTCTTATTGCCCTTGGCTTTCTCGTAGACGGCGAGGAGATATCGCTTCTCGACCTCGTCCATGCTTAGCCCCAGCGGAAACACCAGTCCTTCGCTAGAAAGCAACGTGGGCCGCACGCCTGGCCCCGAAGCGGTTTGGGTTGGACCCGTGCCTAGAAGCACGTCGTCGGGTAGCGCGGAGGGCAAAATGGTGTCCCCTGAGGTCAAGAGCCAAGCATGTTCGATGGCGTTTTTCAGTTCGCGCACGTTTCCAGGCCACGCATAGCGGCGCAAGACGCCCATCACGCTCGGATCGAACAGCTTCACTTGCAGGACCCCTTCACGCAGCGCGATTTGTTTTAGGAAATGCGGCACGAGCACATCGAGATCGTCGCTACGTTCGCGCAGGGGCGGGATGTTGATCTGGATCACGTTGATGCGGAAATAAAGGTCCTCGCGGAAACGCCCGGCAGCCATTTCTTTCTTAAGGTCCCTATTCGTGGCGCAGACGAGACGTACGTCGGTGCGCACGGTCTCGCTGCCGCCCACGCGCTCGAATTCCTGTTCCTGCAGGACGCGCAGGAGCTTGACCTGGACTTCCGGTGGGCACTCGGCGATTTCGTCGAGCAGCATCGTGCCGCCATCGGCCAGCTCGAAGCGGCCCTTGCGCGCTCTGACCGCGCTGGTGAACGCGCCGCGCTCGTGGCCGAAAAGCTCGCTTTCCAGCAGGTCGCGTGGCAGCGCCGCGACGTTAATTTTCACAAAAGGTTTTCCCGCACGATCGCTGGCGGCCTGCAACGCGCCGGCGACGACTTCCTTGCCCACGCCGTTTTCGCCGGTGAGCAGCACCGTGGCGTGCGTCGGGCCGATTTGGCGCACCTTTTCCTTGATGCGCTGGATGGCCTGCGAGCCGCCGATCAGTTCGCTGTCCCCGCGCCGCCGCGTCAGCACTTCCTGCTGCAATTCGGCGTTCTGAACCTGCACCGCACGCCAGCGCAGCGCGGATTCCAGCTCGGCGCGCAGGCGGTTCAGGTCCAGCGGCTTGGCGAGATAGTTGAAAGCACCTTGCTTCATGGCCTGCACGGCGGTCTCTTCGCTGCCATGTCCTGTGACGAGGATCACCGGCGTGCCGGGGCTAAGGCGTTTGGTTTCGGCAAGCAGATCCATGCCGTCCCCATCGGGCAAGCGCATGTCGGTGATGACGGCATCGAATTCCTCGTCGCGCAGCTTCTCGCGCGCCGCACCCGCAGAGGCCACTGCGGTGACCTTGCACCCCTCGCGTTCGACTACACTGGCCAGCGTGACGCGCGTCGTCTCGTGGTCTTCCACCAAAAGCAGGGTGCGGTGTTTGGGCGCGGGCGGCATGGCTTCAGGCATCGCAGAATACTAACTGCAAATACGTAACTCAAAAATCCGAAATCCGGAAACGCCGAAACATTGGGTTCATTTACGCACACGACCCCATCTCAGAAGGGCCAGCAGGTTTCGCCAGCCAGGCCATGCTCGCCCCGTTTCTGCCAGACACGCGTTCAGTTTCGCCATGGTTGATCCGGGCAATGTCCCGCACGTAGCTTTGAGGAAGCGTTTGATGGCGCGGCCCTGCTCCCCGAGCATTTCCGCTGACGTAGTGAACGCCACTGCGAAACAAGACCGTTCCAGCTCACGCGCCGCCGTTTCGAAGTAGCTGTTCTTGTCGATCACTTCGAGTATTCCCTTGGCCAGGTATTCCTCCTCCGGCGCGGGCAGTTTGGGCCTCAGCAGGTTCAGCAGGATGGAGAGCTTCTCCCATTCCGCGTTGCTGTACGAAATCACCGACGAGAGAAAGTTGTAGGTTCGGCAGAAGACTTTGGCCTTGTTCTTGAAGTCCACCTGCCCGTCCTCGTCGAGCTGGTTCACATAGACCGCCACGCAGGCATCGAGGATCGGGTTGAGCTGGTCGCGGTCCGTACCGTCGAGGAACAACGCCACCACCTGCCGAACCTGTTCCGGCGATTAGACCTGTGCGCCGTCGAGCGTCGCCTTCAGGTCGTGCAGTTTGTGCGGGTCGGTCGGGGCCTGCAGTCCTCAATGAGTCTGCGGTCATGGTTCACGTTTCTCGCGTTTCCCTGGCCCTCTCGGCTTCCAGCCAGAAATAGAGAT
>Ga0114940_10000595_pt1 | contig 16085 bp, 14 predicted proteins | sample ColdCreekSource_FD_87195 | JGI IMG/M metagenome (GOLD analysis project Ga0114940, IMG submission 87195) | Groundwater microbial communities from Cold Creek, Nevada to study Microbial Dark Matter (Phase II) - Cold Creek Source | ecosystem: Environmental > Aquatic > Deep subsurface > Groundwater ... | reverse complement strand
TCCATCCGGAACCAGACAATGTCCTCGAACCCGGGACGGTGACGCTCGGCCTGCGCGGCGCGCTGGGCTTCGTGGTTGCCGGCGATCATTTCCTCGGGTGCGGGCATGGACGCACGGTGGTCGCGGACCAGCGCGGCGGCGATGTCTTCGGGGCTGCGTTCGGTCAGCAGGCGGGCGGCGATTTCGCGGTCTTCCTCATCCGCCTCAACCGGAGCCAATAGCGCGGCGATCAGCCGTTCGCGGTCATTCAGGCGAATGTCCTCGGGGGTCGGGACCTCGCGCCACTCGGCCTCGATCCGCGCGCCGCGCAGCATCGATTCGACCCGCTTGCGGCGCGGGTAAGGGACGACGATGACCGCGGTGCCCTTCTTCCCCGCGCGGCCGGTGCGGCCCGAGCGGTGTTGCAGCGCTTCGGCATCGCGCGGAATCTCGACGTGAATCACCAGGCTGAGCGTCGGCAAGTCGATCCCGCGTGCGGCCACGTCGGTCGCGACGCAGACCCGTGCGCGGCGATCGCGCAAGGCTTGCAGCGCGTTGTTGCGTTCGCTCTGGCTATGCTCGCCCGATAGTGCAACGGCAGCAAACCCGCGCTCGATCAGCGTGGCGTGGAGGTGGCGGACGTTGTCGCGCGTGGCGCAGAACAGCATCGCCGTCTCGGCCTCGTGGAAGCGCAGCAGGTTGACCACCGCGTGTTCGATCTGCGCCGGGGCAACAGTGACCGCCTGATAGGCGATATCGCCATGGCCACGATCCTCGCCCACGGTCGAGATGCGCACCGCTTCGTGCTGATAGCGCCGCGCGAGCGCGACGATTGGTTTGGGCATAGTCGCTGAGAACAGCAGCGTGCGGCGACCCTGCGGTGCAGCGTCGAGTAGTTCCTCAAGATCTTCACGGAAGCCCATGTCGAGCATCTCGTCGGCCTCGTCGAGCACCACCGAGCGCAGGGCCGACAGGTCAAGCGCGCCGCGCTCAAGATGGTCGCGCAGTCGCCCGGGCGTGCCGACGACGATATGCGCGCCGTGGCTGAGCGCGCGGCGTTCTTTCGAGGGATCCATCCCGCCAACGCAGGTCGCGATCCGCGCGCCGGCCATGGCATAGAGCCAGGTCAGCTCGCGGCTGACTTGCAGCGCAAGTTCGCGGGTCGGGGCGATCACCAGCGCGAGCGGCGCACCGGAGCGGGTGAGACCCTCTTCGGCGAGCAGTTCGTCAGCCATCGCGAGGCCGAAAGCCACGGTCTTGCCCGAGCCGGTCTGCGCGGAAACGACGAGATCGCGGCCACGCGCGCCCTCTTCGATCACTGCCGTCTGGACGGGGGTAAGGGCTGTGTAGCCATGCGCGGAGAGCGCTTCGGCAAGAAGCGGAGTTACGTCTGGGAAAGTCATGATGCCCGCGCCCTTACAGGCAGACTGCGCGTTTGGCTTGCACTCATTTTGCGGGCGGCGCTGGGCGAGTGCCTATGCCGCCCTTCAACCTGGCAGGATCGGCGCACCGCTCTCGGCCAGATAACGCGCGAAATCGCCGTGGGTGATCGGTGCGAGGGCGGCGACCGAGCCGGTCCAAACGTAGGCCTCGGCCGCCGCTGCGGTGCCATCGGGCAATGTCACCGTGACCGCACTGCGCGCATAGGCTTCGCCTTCGTAGGCGTCCATTTCCGCAAGTTCCGCCGCGCCGAAGCCCGACCCGGCGCGGTGCAACCGCCCATGCACCGTGCCCGTACCAGCGATCATCGCCGGGTGATGGCCTGCCGGATCGGCGATGGCAAAGAGCTGGCCTTCCGCCGTGGCAGGTTGTCCGGGTTCTAGCAGCGCGACCAGTTCGGCCATCCGTCCGGTCGCCAGTTCGGGCATCAGCACGCCGTAGAAGAATAGCGCGCGCATCAGTGGTGAAGCCTAATGATCACAGGCCAGCGCCTCGACCACATCCTCGAGCCGCGCCGGATCGCCCAGCGCGAGCACCCGGCCGTCGCTGGCGGCGTGGAGCGGGTCACCGTTCCAGTCACACATCGTCCCGCCCGCGCCTTCGACCACCGGAACCAGCGCGGCATAATCATGCAGCTTGAGATTGGCCTCGCAGACCAGATCGAGGTGGCCTGTGGCAAGCATGGCGTAATTATAGCAATCGCCGCCCATCACCATCCGCTTGTGGTCGGTCTTGGCGGCGAGTCCCATGAAATGCGCGCCGTCGTGATCGTCAAAATAGTGCGGCCCGGTCGTCGCCAGTGCCGCTTCGGCAAGCGAAGGGCATGGCCGGGTGCGAACCGGTTGGCCATTGAGCGTGGTCGGCTGCCCGGTCACCCCCAGCCAGCGCTCGCCCAGAATCGCCTGGTCGATCACGCCGAGCACCGGCCAGCCTTCCTGGACTAGTGCGATCAGCGTGCCAAAGATCGGGCGGCCGGCGAGGAACGCGGTTGTCCCGTCGATCGGATCGAGCACCCAAGTGCGGTTCGAGGTCCCGGGTTCGGCTCCGAACTCCTCCCCGTGGATCGCATCGCGCGGAAATTCGGATTTGATCAGCCGCCGCATCGCCTCTTCGGCAGCGCGATCGGCGAGCGTAACGGGGGTCGCATCGGCTTTGCGCTCAAGCCCGGACTGGCCGCGAAAATAGGGCCGGATCGCCGCACGCGCCGCCTCGGCAAGGCGGTGGGCGAGGGCGATTTCGGCGTCGAGTGCCATCAGTCGAACAGGCTCGACACAGAGCTTTCGTCGGCAATCCGGCGGATTGCCTCGCCGACCAACGGGGCCGACGGAATGATCCTGATCTTCGCCGAATCGCGCGCCGCATCGGTGGGCTGGATGGTGTCGGTAATCACCAGTTCCTTGAGCGCCGAATTTGTCACCCGCTCGACCGCATTGCCCGAGAGGACGCCGTGGGTGAGGTAGGCGGTAACACTGGCGGCCCCAGCATCCATCAGCGCGGCGGCGGCATTGGTCAGCGTGCCACCCGAATCGATGATGTCATCGATCAGGATGCAGGCGCGGCCCTTCACGTCGCCGATGATGTTCATCACCTCGGAAATGCCCGGCTTGTCACGGCGCTTGTCGACGATCGAGAGCGGTGCGTTGTTGAGCCGCCGCGCCAGCGCTCTGGCGCGGACCACGCCGCCGACGTCGGGCGAGACGACCATCAGGTCCTGCTCGCCGTAATGCGCCTGGATGTCTGCCGCCATGATCGGCGCGGCGTAGAGATTGTCGGTTGGAATATCGAAGAAGCCCTGGATCTGCCCGGCGTGGAGATCGACCGCGAGGACGCGATCCGCCCCGGCCTGAGTGATCAGGTTGGCGACCAGTTTGGCCGAGATCGGCGTGCGCGGGCCGGGTTTGCGGTCCTGCCGGGCATAGCCGAAATAGGGCATCACTGCGGTGATCCGCTTGGCCGAGGCGCGGCGCAGCGCATCGATGCAGATCAGCAATTCCATCAGGTTGTCGTTGCACGGCGCAGAGGTCGACTGGACCACAAACACGTCTTCACCGCGCACGTTCTCATGGATTTCGACGAACACTTCCTCGTCCGCAAAACGGCGCACCGAAGCGTCGGTCAGCGGCAGTTCGAGATAGGCAGCAATCGCCCGGGCGAGCGGCAGGTTGGAATTGCCGGCCATGATCTTCATTGCGCTGCCCTTACCTGCGTGAATCGACCTTCCGCGCCCTTAACCGCGCGTTCGGCTATTGCAAGGCTGCGGTGCGATCCGTCGTGGACAGGTGCTCAGCTCTTGTTGCGGTGCTCGCCCGAAACCCAACGCACGGTCCCGGTGCTGGCGCGCATGACGACGCTGTGCGTGGTTATCACGCCATCCTTCAGCCGCTTGACGCCCTTGAGCAGCGAGCCGTCGGTCACCCCGGTCGCGGCAAAGATGCAGTCGCCCTTGGCGAGCTCCTCCAGCTTGTAGATCTTGCCGAAGTCCTCAATCCCCCACTTGCGGGCACGGGCCTTCTCGTCCTCATTACGGAACAGCAGGCGGCCATTGAACTGCCCGCCCACACAGCGCAGCGCAGCAGCCGCGAGCACGCCCTCAGGCGCGCCGCCCGAGCCCATGTACATGTCGATCGTGGTATCGGGATTAGTCACCGCGATCACGCCGGCGACATCGCCATCGCCGATCAACACCACCCCGCAGCCGATCCCGCGCAGTTCGGCAATCAGCTCGGCATGACGCGGCCGGTCGAGCACGCAGACGATTATCTCGTCAGGGCGGACGCCCTTGGCTGCGGCAACCGCCTGCACGTTTGCGGTCGGCGACTTGGCGAGGTCGATGATCCCTTCCGGATAGCCCGGACCAACCGCCAGCTTGTCCATGTATACGTCGGGCGCGTTGAGGAGGTTGCCCTCTTCCGCTGCTGCCAGCACCGCCAGCGCGTTGGGTCCGGCCTTGGCGGTAATCGTGGTGCCTTCAAGCGGATCGAGCGCAATGTCGATCTTGGGCCCGGTGCCCTGCGCGCCGCCGACCTTTTCGCCGATGAACAGCATCGGCGCTTCGTCGCGCTCGCCTTCGCCGATTACTACGGTGCCGTCCATCGCCAGCTCGTCAAACGCCAGCCGCATCGCCTCGACCGCAGCGGCATCGGCGGCCTTTTCATCGCCGCGACCGACCAGCTTCGAGGCAGCGATCGCCGCGGCCTCGGTAACGCGCACCATCTCGAGCACGAGAACGCGGTCGAGCACCTGGCTGGCGGCGGGTTTGGTCATGTCGGGCATCCTCTGCAGATCAATTCACGGAATGCGCCGCCGCTTAGCCAGCAGCCATGACAATGTCGATACAGGGCAGCGGGTTCAGCGCCGATTAAGCGCTGGGCGGCTTCGTGGCGGCGCATGTCGGGGCGGACGAACTGGTTGGCAATCTGGTTAGCTGCGGCCTTGGTCGCTGCTTCTGCCGCGCCCTTGCGCGCGCAGAACGGACCAACGGCCGAGGAAGCAATCCAGCGCGAACGCGAAGTGTTCGGGCCGCCCGCTCCCCAACCGCGCTGCGGCAGCGGCGGTCCAGGTGAAATCGTGGTCTGCGCGCCCGAAAGCGGCGACCAATACCGCGTTCCCTCAACCGCCGACAGCGATCCCAACTCGCGCGAAGCGCGGCGGCGATTGGACGACGGTATCCCTCGCGCCCCGCAGGTCGGCACCGTGATAGATTGCGCTAATGGCGGCTGCATCGGCTTCGGATCGGTCCCTCCACCCGCCTACATCGTCGATTTCAGCCAGATCCCCGAAGCGCCCGCAGGATCGGACGCAGAGCGCATTGCGAAAGGCGAAGCGCCCGCACCCTAATCCCGCAGGATATGCATCACCAGCGGTGGTTCGGTCAGGCTGGCAGAACCATCAAGCAGACGCACGGCCTCGGTCACCGCGCTTTCCGGACCTTCGTGTGTAACCATCGCAACCAGCACCGCACCATCGGCGGCGCGGCCTTTCTGGATCAGGCTTTCGATCGAAACCCCGGCATCGCGCAGCGCGGCGGTGATCTCGGCCAGTACGCCAGGGCGGTCAGTGACCATGAAGCGGACATAGCTGCGGCCGAGCCGGTGGCCGGTGGCCGCTGGCGGCATGGCTTCGAGTTCTGCAACCGGAACCGAAAACGGTGCGCCCACTTCGCCGCGCGCGATGTCGATCAGGTCAGCAACGACTGCGCTGGCGGTCGGCCCATCGCCAGCACCAGCGCCCTGGAACAGCAACCGGCCCGAAAAATTGCCTTCAGCGACGACGGCATTGGTTGCTCCATCGACGTGGGCAAGCGGGTGGTCGAACGGCACAAGATGTGGTTGGACCCGTTGGAACAACGCGCCGCTATGGGTGTCGGCCATGCCGATCAGGCGTATGACATAGCCCAGCGCATCGGCCTGGGCGATGTCGGCAGCGCGCAGCCGGGTGATCCCCGCAACGTCGACCGCCTTGAAATCGACCTGCGCGCCAAAACAGATCGCCGCGAGAATTGCGAGCTTGTGGGCCGCATCGGTACCTTCAATGTCAAAACTTGGATCGGACTCGGCGTAGCCTTTGGCCTGCGCTTCGGCGAGCACGTCTGCGAAATCGCGACCGGTGTCTTCCATGGTCGAAAGGATGAAATTGCAGGTGCCGTTGAGGATCCCGTAGACCCGCTCGATCGCATTGGCCGCCGCGCCTTCGCGCAGCCCCTTGATTACTGGAATCCCGCCCGCGACGGCCGCTTCGAACTTGAACGCGGCCTTGGCCGCCTCCGCCTTGGCGGCGAGTTCCAGCCCATGGTGCGCGACCATCGCCTTGTTGGCGGTAACCAGCGCCTTGCCCGCCTCAAACGTGGTGCGCGCGCAGGCCAGCGCCGGGCCATCCGCACCGCCGACCAGCTCTACAACGACATCGACATCCGGGCGTTCGCCCAGGATCACCATGTCATCTTCCCAGGTGTAACGCGAGAGATCGACACCACGCTTCTTGGAGCGGTCGCGCGCGCTGATTGCAGCGATTTCGATCGGACGTCCGGCGCGCCGCGCGATCAGCTCGGCATTGGCCTCGACCAGCCGGATCACGCCTGCACCGACGGTGCCCAGTCCGGCAAGAGCGATGCGTAGCGGTTCAGCCATGAACGTTCCTTTCGCGCCGCCCCCTAAGCGAGCGAGGATCGAAAGGCCAGCGCCGATTCCCGCGCAATTTTTGACACTGGAACTAGCGCAGCCGGGTACGCGGACAGGTCCCCAGCTCGGACATCACGAATCGGTAGTCGACCCCGGTAGCAGCGCGATCGACCGGGCTTTCGGATACATTGGCGCCGGCCGGCAGCAGCGGCGGCAAGAAGCAGGCGAGCCGGTACCAGGCGAGGGTCTCGCGCGCCGGCGCCGCCGCGGCATTGCCAACCACTTCGCTGAACGACGCGGTCCAACGCGGCGATTGGCCCGGCTGACGGACGACGGTGATCGCGGCCGGCTCACCGCTAGCAGTCGAGAGGAACAGCTGGGTCTCACCCGATCCGGCTAGGTTGCCGCCAACGTGGATCGCTTCGCGCACGCCAGTGACTTTGTGCGGCGCACCAGTCGCAAGCAGTTCAGCCAGTAGTGCGCGCAGGCGCTGGTCGAGCCCGGGGTCCCAGCGGGCCTGCGCGTCCGGGGCGACCAGCTGGATTTCGCCCGGGCGCCCCGGTACGGGCCGCGCGAACAGAACCACGGACTGCTTCTTCAACGCGGGCACCTTGCCCCGCGCATCAAGCGGCAGGTCGACGAGATAGCGCAATGCTTCGCCGATCGGGACATTGCCTGCGATCAGCGCTTCGGTCCGCGCCTCGACATAGAAGCGAGCCCAGCCCGGACGCAGACCGCGTGCCCGTTCCGGCTCGACGGCAGCGAGCTTGCGGACCTGCGCCTTGATCACCATCGGCGTGCCGTCCGCCAGATCGGCAAGATCGGCATAGCTGAGTTGCTCCGGCTGACGCGGAACAGACTGCGAATCGGCGGGACTGGCCGCAGCGACGGCAAGTGCCAGAGTCCCGGCAAGCACAGTGGACATTCGCATTTTGCAGATTGGCATGACCATTTCCTATTGCGGACATTTCCCGCTTCGTTCTCTGCCGATGCCCGGAAAAACGCCGGAATCGCAACCGATTTCAGGCGATCAAGCGTGAATCAGCGGTTAATGGATAAAGCGTTGCGCCTCCCCGCATTGGGAGTTATTGCTCGTGAAAACCGGGTCATACAGAAAACGAGGCCCGGAAATCTGCCCCGCCCGGGCTTCGGGTGCCGGGTGGGACTTCCGGAACTTCCGGCAGGGTGGATAAAAAAAGATTGTCGTCCGTAGGCAAATTTTTGCTTGCGGGCGTGGGGTCCGGATTTCGGTCCGGGGGAACTGTTAGGAGTGATGCATCTGAATGGCTTACGCTGACCAACAGATGAGCGGCAACCGCATGGCTGCACTGATCATCGTGGCTTTGCTCCACGTTGCTCTGGGCTATGCGCTCGTCACCGGCCTCGCCTATGAAGGCGCCGCCAAGCTCGTCAAGAAGCTGACCACGGTCGACATCAAGGAAGAGGTGAAGAAGGAAGAGCCGCCGCCGCCTCCGCCGAAGAAGGATGCGGCGCCGCCGCCGCCAGTCGCACCGCCGGTGAAAATCAACGTCCAGACCTCGGCGCCGCAAATCCAGACGGTCCAAACCGCACCGCCGCCGGCTCCGCCGGTGCTGGTTGCGGCCCCGCCGGCTGCAGTGGTGGCTCCGCCGCCGCCGCCGCCCAAGGGCCCGTCCAAGCCCGCTTCGCCGAAAGGCCAGCCGGGCAACTGGGCCAACTCGAACGACTACCCGACCCGCGCGCTGCGTGAGGAACAGGAAGGCGTAACCCGCTTCCGCGTCACTGTTAGCGCCGAAGGGCGTGTGACGAGCTGCGATGTTACCGGTTCGAGCGGTTCGCCTGAACTGGACAGTACCACCTGCTCGCTGATCACCCGGCGTGGCCGGTTCAACCCCGCGATGACCGACGGTTCGGCCGTCGCCGGAACGTGGTCGAGCTCGGTTCGCTGGCAGATTCCCAAAGACTGACCTGAATTTAAGGGCCGCCATCCGGGGGGTGCCGGTCCATTATCCAACCAATCGCTTGAGAGGACTAATCGCATGTTTATCGTTGATCTCATGGCCGCAGCCGCCGAGGCAGCTCCGCAGAACAAGTTCGGCTTCGCCGAAGCCCTCGAACAGGGCGGCTTCATCGCCTATGCCACCGTCGTGATCCTGGGGATCATGTCGTTCGGCTCGTTCTTCATCCTGTTCACCAAGTACATGGAGCAGGCCAAGGTGCTGCGTCAGTACAACGCACTCAAGAGCTCGTTCTGGCGCGCGCCTTCGCTGCGTGACGGTGCCAGCAAGCTTGAGAAGAACAGCGCCTGGCGCCAGATCGTCGACGACGGTATCGCCGCCGAAGACCAGCACGCCAAGATGACCGACAGCCTTGAAGCGCATGATTGGCTGCACGGCTCGCTCGCTCGTTCGGAAGCAACCATCAATTCGCGTCTTGCCTCGGGCCTGCCGTTCCTCGCAACCGTCGGCGCGACCTCGCCGTTCATCGGTCTGTTCGGCACCGTGGTCGGTATCTATCGCGCGCTGATCAACATCGGCATCGCCGGTTCGGCCTCGATCGACAAGGTCGCAGGTCCGGTCGGTGAAGCACTGATCATGACCGCGCTCGGTCTGCTCGTCGCGGTTCCGGCCGTGCTCGCCTACAACTGGCTGCAGGCACGCAACAAGCGCATCGCCGAGCTGCTCTCGGGCTTCTCGACCGACGTGCTCGCCAACATCAACTCGAAGGGCGCCGTGAAGCCTGCCGTGACTGCCGCTCCGGCCGCCAAGCCGGCCGCACCGGCTGCCAAGGCCTGAGCGAGCGGAAGAGCGGGCCGGGCCCAGGCTTGGTCCGCTGGTTTCCTGGATACCGGACAGGCTGCACATGCGGGTCTGTCCGGTCCGGGAACTAAGCAAGGATAGGATGTAAACATGGCGATGTCTGTAGGCGGCGGCGGTCAAGAAAAGCCGATGTCGGAAATCAATACCACGCCCCTCGTGGACGTGATGCTGGTGCTGCTGATCATCTTTCTCATCGCGGTGCCGGTGGCGATCCAGACGATCGAGAAGCTGAAGATCCCGATCTTCGAATCCGCGGAATCGAAGGACAAGGTTGAAAACCTGCTGCTCACCGTGACCACTTCGGATGCGGGCGGACGCAGTGCGGGCGACCCGGGCTTCGAAGGCGCAAGCCGCGCTGGTGAATGCCGGATCTACTTCAACAACGTGACCCCGGTGAATTCGGAAGAGCTGCGCGACCTCGCGTTCAAGCGTCTGGACGGTATCGTGAAGCGTGAAGGCGGCCCGGAAGCGCTTAAGGCGAACCCGGAAAAGGTCCCGCAGGTCCACCTGCGTGCCGACGTCGAAGCGCCATGGCGCTGCGTTGCGGGAGCGATCTATAACGTCCAGGTCTCCGGTTATCCGACCGTCGGCTTCATCTCGAACCCGGTCGATCCAAACGGCTAATCTGGCCGAACGGCTAAGACCGCCGGGTCCCAATTTTCAGGAGTAAATCATCATGTCAATGTCAGGTGGCAGCGACGATGGCGAACCGATGATGGAAATGAACACGACGCCGCTGATCGACGTCATGCTCGTGCTCCTCATCATGTTCATCATCACCATTCCGGTGGCGACTCATGCAGTGGACATTGATTTGCCGGCACCTACGCCGCCAACCGATGTTCCGCCGCCGAAGGTAGACAAGAACAAGGTGGTGTTGACCGCGACCAACCAGATCCTCTGGAACGGTCAGGCACTTGATGCTGGTGGCCTGCGCTACCAGCTTCAGGAAACGCTGAAGTATCCGGTCGAGCCCGAGTTGCAGTTCCAGCCTGAAGCCCAGGCGAGCTACGAGCTCTCGGCCCAGGTGCTGAACATTATCAAGGCTTCGGGGATCACAAAGTTCGGCTTTGTCGGCAACGAAATGTACTCGGAATTCAACCGGGCTGCCAATTCGGCTGCACCGACCAAGTAACCTCGGCCAACACATCGCATGTTACCATGCGCAACCAAGGGGCGGAGCGATCCGCCCCTTTTTTGTTGCGCATCCGAAACGTCGCGTTGCTGCAACTTGCTTCATACAAGATTGGAGTTGACCACAGCATGTTATACTGTAACATCCAAGACGCCTAAGCATGCATGAAATCTGACAGGTCAAGCAACACAGGAGCAGCCAAATGCGTCCAGCCTTTGCAAGCCCAGCAGTCGAGCCACTTGGCGACCTGAACACCACACCGTTGATCGACGTTTTGCTGGTGCTGCTGATCCTGTTTATCATCACCATCCCGGCGGCGACCCATTCGATCGATGTCGACCTCGCGAATGGGGAAAGCACGGCCAGGCTTGATCCGGTCATCAACAGAGTCACTGTCACTGCCGATAACCAGGTTCTTTGGAACGCAGCCGCAGTCACACAAGCAGAACTGACGGGCCTGATCACGTCAGCTGGCCGCTTGCCAGTCGAACCGGAGCTGCAATTCGAGGCAGAGGCGGCTGCGCGCTACGAACTTGCAGCAGAGACAATTCGTACGATCAAGCTGTCGGGCGCCCAGTGGCTTGGCATGGTCGGCAACGATCGCTTCGCTGAATTTGGCAAGGCTCGTTAGTCGAAATCATTCTCAGCAGGTTCAATCCGCATCGCCGCAGCGGCCAGACTCTCTGCCTCGAACAGCAATTCGTCGTCTGCAGCGCCCTGCGGCATCGATTCGCGGCCGATCATCACCAGCACCGGCACGGCAAGCGGACTGACCCGGTCAAGTTCGACGTGGATCAGTTCACGTTGCGCCCGCTCTAGCAGATCACCGACCCGGCCAAGATCGGTCATCCGCTCTCGGGCATCAGCCCAGGCCGCCTCGATCAGCACATGGTCAGGCTCATACTTGCGCAGCACGTCGTAGATCAGGTCGGTCGAGAAGGTCACCTGCCGTCCGGTCTTGCGGGTGCCCGGCTGCTGCCGTTCGACCAACCCGGCGATCACCGCCACTTCTCGGAAGGCACGGCGCAGCAGATAGCTGTCCTGCACCCATTCGGTGAACTCATCCGTCAGGATGTCGGGCGAGAGCAGCGCCGCCGGATCGCTCACCGGCCGCAGCCCCCACACCGCGAGGCTGTAGTCGTTGGCGACGAACCCCAGCGGCCCGAGCCCAAGGCTCTCCATCCGCCGGGTGATCAGCATCCCCAGCGACTGGTTCGCCGGCCAGCCCTCGAAAGTGTAATAAGCGGTGTAGTGCTGGCCGGCATGCGGAAAGCTCTCGACCAGAAGTGACCCCGGCTGCGGCAGGACCGAGCGCCAGTCCTGCACCTCAAGCCATTCGCGCACATCATCGGGGAAGCCGCCCCAGCCCGCGCGATCGGCCAGCAGCCCCTGCACGCGCTGCGCGAGATGCGTCGTCAGCGGCATCCGCGCGCCCATATAGCTCGGGATGGTGCCAGACTTCTTCGCCGCACGGACCAGCATCTCGACCTCGCGCAGCGCCTCGACCTCCAGATCGAGTCCGGCGAAGCGGAACGTGTCGCCCGGCTTGAGACTGGCCGCGAAGCCCTCCTCGACCCGGCCAAGCGAACGTCCGTTCCGGAACCGCACCTCGACCATTTCCGAATCGACGATGATCCCCGCGTTGAGCCGGAACCGCGCGGCGTGTTCGGGATGGGTGAGGCGCCAAAGGCCGTCCTTGCCTCTCACGATCCGCTGAAACCGGTCGTAGGCCTTGAGCGCATAGCCACCGGTCGCGACGAAGTTCAGCACCCGCTGCCAGGTCGGCGCATCGAGCCAGGCATAGGCGAGCGAAGAGCGGACCTCGGCTAGCAGCGCATCGCCATCAAACGGCCCTGCGCAGGCCCGCACCATCACGTGCTGCGCGAGCACGTCGAGCCCGCCGGGGCGGAAATCCTCGCCGTCGCGCTGGCCCTCCTCGACCGCCTGCTGCGCCGCCATCGCTTCAAGGAATTCGAACCGGTTCCCGGGAACCAGCAGCGCACGGCTGGCCGCATCGAGCCTGTGGTTCGCCCGCCCGATCCGCTGCAACAGCCGCGAGGACCCCTTGGGAGCGCCCATCTGCACCACCAGATCGATGTCACCCCAATCGACCCCTAGATCGAGGCTGGCGGTCGCAACCAGCGCGCGCAAGGTCCCGCGCGCCATCGCCCCTTCAACCTTGCGCCGCGCCTCCTTCGATAGCGAGCCGTGGTGGATCCCGATCGGCAGGTTGCCGTCGTTACCCTCCCACAGCTTCTGGAAGATGTATTCGGCGAGAAACCGCGTGTTGGTGAAGACCAGCGTGGTGCGGTTGGCGCGGATCGCCTCGATCAGTTGCGGCACCGCCCAGGTCGCAGCGTGGCCGCCCCACGGCACGCGCTGCTCGAACGGCAGCAGGATCTCGAGCTCGGGCTTCGCACCCAGCTCCCCTTCAACCAGCGCCACGCTGTCCAGATCGCCCCACGGCGCCAGCCAGGCGCGGTACTGATCCGGATCGGCGACCGTTGCCGAGAGCGCCGCACGCCGCATGTCCGGCGCAAGCGCCTGCAGCCGGGTCAGTGCGAGGGCGAGCAGATCGCCACGCTTGCCGGTGGCGAAGGCGTGGACCTCGTCGATCACCACCTGCTTGAGCCCCGCAAACAGCGTCTCGGCCTCGGGATAGGACAGCAGCAGCGAGAGCGATTCGGGCGTGGTCAGCAGCACATGCGGCGGTCGCGCGCGCTGGCGGGCCTTGCGATCGGACGGGGTATCGCCGCTGCGGGTCTCAACCTTGAGCGGCAGACCCAGCTCGGCAACCGGGGTCATCAGATTGCGCTGCACATCGTGCGCGAGCGCCTTCAATGGCGAGACGTAGAGCGTGTGAAGGCCCTCGGGCGGCGCATTGCCGCCCAGCCGCTCGGGCGTGAAATCGGCGAGTGTCGGCAGGAACCCGGCAAGCGTCTTGCCCGCCCCGGTATCCGCAACCAGCATCGCGTGCAGCCCTGCATCGGCCGCTGCCAGCATCGCCCGCTGATGTTCGCGCACCCGCCACCCGCGCCCGGCGAACCAGGCTTCGAGCGATACGGGCAGGCTTGTCGGCGCGGTGGTCATCGCCGTTAGTTGAGGAAAGTCATGCGCGAGGCTCGCATTCAAGGACAGTTCGGCTCCGCGCCGAGGAGCGGGTCCGGCAAACATAGCAGGCGCGCGCCAGGTAGGAAAATCGCGCTTTCCCAATCGCAGCACCGCTGCCATCGTTCCGGCAATGAGCCCGCTCGATCAAGCCCCGTTAACCGCGATCGCCCTCGCGCTGGCGCTCGGCTTGCTGGTCGGGGTGCAGCGCGGCTGGAGCCAGCGCAAGGCTCCGGCCGGGGCCCGCTTCGCCGGAATTCGCACCTTTGGCCTGCTCGGCCTGATCGGCGGGATTGCGGGGGCGTTCCGCACTGAAGCGCCGGCTCTCGCCGCAGTGCTGCTTGGGGCGGCCGCGCTGCTGGTCGTGATCGGCTACTGGCGAGCGACCGCGCGCGACAGTGCGATCAGCGGCACCGCGAGTATCGCCGCGCTGCTAACGATGGCGAGCGGCTACATGGCCGGTTCGGGCAACTATGCCATCGCCTCGGCAGCAAGCGGGATGATGGTCCTGATCCTGGCGCTGCGGACCCGGCTGCACGGCTGGCTGCGCAGACTCGACGAGGAGGAGGTGATTGCGATCGCCCGCTTCGCGCTGATTGCGCTGGTGATCCTACCGCTGCTGCCCGACACTCCTTTCGGCCCCTACGGCGCGTGGCGCCCGCGCCAGTTGTGGCTGGTGGTGGTGATGGTCTCGGGCTTCTCGTTCCTCGGCTATTTCGCCGCGCAGCACCTCGGCCCCTCGCGCGGGATTCTGGCGACGGCAGCAGCGGGATCGATGGTCTCCTCCACCGCGGTCACCGCCGCGCTCGCCGCCCGGTTGCGCGACGGTGACGGCGATCCGGCAATCCTCAACGCCGGTATCGCGCTTGCTTCGGCGGTGATGTTCGTACGGGTGATGGTGCTGAGCGGCGCGCTGGCGAGCTTTGCCTTGCCGACCCTGGCGCTGTTCGCAGTTCCGGGAATGCTGGTCAGTATTGTCCTTTGCGGATGGCACCTGCGCCGCCGGGCCCGGCAAGAGAGCAAGCCCGGTGCGGCGCTGGCGCTGCGCAATCCACTCGCCTTTGGTCCGGCGCTGGTGCTGATGGTGCTGGTGATGATAACGACCGTGGTGGCGCGCTGGGTGCTCGAACGGTTCGGCGATGCCGGTCTCGCCGCAGTGCTGGCGATCACCGGAGCGTTTGATGTCGATTCGGCGATCATCACCATGGGCGGCTTGCCGCGCGGTTCGCTCGCCCCAACCACGGCCGGACTGGTGCTGCTTTCGCCGATCGTGCTCAACACCCTGTTCAAGGCCGCCACCACGCTGAGCATCGCGGGGTGGGGCAAGGCAAAGGACGGCGTGCTGGCACTAGTCCTTGCCGTGATTGCTGCCGTTTGCGCGGTGCCGCTGGTCCTCTAGTGCCCGGCTTGCGGACCGCGCTTGAGGCCGGACGCTGCCAGCTGCGCATCGATTTGCGCCATCAACCGGTCGAGCCCGGCCTGGTCGGTGCTTTCGGCGCGGGCGACCAGCACGTCCTGGGTGTTCGAGGCGCGCAGCAGCCACCAGCCGTCTTCGGTCGAGACCCGCACCCCATCGGTGCCGTCCACGTCTGCACCCGAATCCGCCAGCCGTTCGCGCACTTCATCGACCACCGCAAACTTGCGCGCCTCGTCGACCTGAAAGCGCAGTTCTGGCGTGTTTACCAGCGCAGGCATCTCGCCGCGCAGCTGGGTCACCGATTTGCCGAGCCGCGCCGAAGCCGCGATCAGGCGGATCGCCGCATAGAGCGCGTCGTCGAAGCCGTAGTACTGGTGCGCGAAGAACACGTGGCCGCTCATCTCGCCAGCCAAGGGTGCGCCTGTTTCCTTCATTTTGGACTTAATCAGGCTGTGTCCGGTTTTCCACATAAGCGGCTGGCCACCAAGGCTTGAGACTTTCTCGAATAGGGCTCGAGAGGCCTTCACATCCGCGATAATCGTGGCTCCGGGCACCATCGCCAAGAGGTCCTCGGCATAGATCATGAGCAGCTGGTCACCCCACACCACCCGGCCTTTGCCGTCGATCGCGCCGATCCGGTCGCCATCTCCATCGAAGGCAATTCCGAAATCGAGGTTCTTCGCGGCGACCAGCGCTTTCAGGTCTGCGAGGTTTTTCTCCTCGGTAGGATCGGGATGATGATTGGGGAAATTGCCATCAACTTCAGTGAACAGCAGATGATGTTCCCCCGGGAGCAACTTGACCAAGGCCTCGAGCGCGGGCCCGGCCGCTCCGTTGCCGCTGTCCCAGCCGATCTTGAGCTGGGCCAGCAAAGCCGGGTCAATTCCAGCCAGTCCTTGGATCATCCGGGCGATATAGGCGGCGAGGACTTCGCGCTGCTCCGACCCGGCGTTACCGCTGTCCCAGTCGCCCGCTTCAGCCATCTGGCCGAGCTTCTGGATGTCCGCGCCAAAGAACGGGCGACCCCGGAATACCATCTTGAAGCCGTTGTAATTGGCGGGATTGTGGCTGCCAGTTATCTGAATGCCGCC
>Ga0114940_10000594_pt1 | contig 16092 bp, 16 predicted proteins | sample ColdCreekSource_FD_87195 | JGI IMG/M metagenome (GOLD analysis project Ga0114940, IMG submission 87195) | Groundwater microbial communities from Cold Creek, Nevada to study Microbial Dark Matter (Phase II) - Cold Creek Source | ecosystem: Environmental > Aquatic > Deep subsurface > Groundwater ... | reverse complement strand
TCTGTACGGAAAAGGTCGTACAGGTAAAATATTCAACCAGCAAGTACAGAGAAACAAAATATTTCGGATTCTCAGGTAAGGGAGGGCATCCCTAAACCTACTCTGCAATGGGTTAAACGCTTGTGGAGAGAACCACCTCTGGACTAAATACCGCCAGGGATTTAGTTTAAGTGGACTCGCTGAACCAAGAACCTCGGCCCTGAGCGAAGGATTTGGGAATCCCCCATCGGAGATGGCGGGAGTTGGTCAAACGCTTAACCCGTATTGAAGAAGGACAAAAGTCCAGTTATTACAACGCAGTACTGGATTAATTTGTCAACAACTACATGGAGGACGGCGTTTGCGATCGCACTCTAATTGCTAACGCAATATAGAGCGGGTCTCCACGCCGAAGAAGGATGAACAAAGTTACTGTTACTGTTCCTGGAACTACTGCTAATTTAGGTGTGGGTTTTGACTGTATTGGAGCAGCTTTGACCCTGGGCAATGAATTTCAATTTACGGCGGTTAGTACAGATGTACAGTTGAAAATTACTGTAGAAGGTGAAGAAGCGGCTAAAGTCAATACCGATGCAAGTAATCTAATTTATCAGTCTTTTCTGAAGCTGTATCAACACATTCAGCAAACGCCACCCAATCTTGAGGTTTTTATTAAGCTGGGTGTACCTTTATCGCGAGGCTTAGGTAGCTCGGCAACAGCCATTGTAGGCGGTTTATTGGGGGCAAATCAATTAGCAGGAAATCCCTTAAGCCAAGATGAGGTGATGGAAATTGCGATCAGCATAGAAGGTCATCCTGATAATGTTGTTCCTGCTTTATTGGGTAATTGTCAATTATCTGTGGGGGAAATGGGAAACTGGCAAATAAGCTCAATCCCTTGGCATCAGGACATTGTCCCGATAGTAGCTATTCCTAATTTTGAATTGTCTACAGCCGAAGCGCGTTCAGTGTTGCCCACCGAATATAGCCGTAGTGATGCTATTTTTAATATTTCTCGTATGGGATTATTATTAAGAGCTTTAGAAACTAATAACGGAGACTGGCTGAAAACTGCCCTTGAAGATAAGTTACATCAACCCTACCGTCAAAAGCTAATCACTGGCTACGATGAAGTGAAGGAAAGTGCGATCGCCGCAGGAGCTTACGGTCTGGTTATCAGTGGTGCAGGGCCGACTCTACTAGCCTTAACTAATCCTAGTCAAGTAGATGCAGTCACAACAGCGATGTCAGAAACTTGGGCAAAAGTAGGAGTTGAGGCAAAAGTGCAATCGCACTGTCTAGATCTCGTTGGAGCGACGGTATCATCAGGAACCTAGTAGGGGCAAAAAATGCCCCATAAGTACTGATTAACCGACGGAAGAGAAATAAATCTTAGACTTAACAGGGTCAGGATTCATCGTTTTATCTCCTTCTTGCCATCCCGCAGGGCAAACTTCATCAGGATTTGCTTGAACGTGCTGAATTGCTTTTAAAGTACGTAGCGTTTCATCGACACTGCGACCAAAAGACAGATTATTAATAGTAGCGTGTTGAATAACACCTTCTTTGTCAATAATGAATAGCCCGCGTAGTGCGATGCCAGCATCGGGATCGAGGACGTTATAAGCGTTGCTAATCTCTTTTTTAATATCTGAAACTAGAGGATAAGCAATGTCACCAATACCGCCTTCTTTGCGGTTAGTTTGTATCCAAGCTAGGTGAGAAAATTCACTGTCTACAGACACACCCAATACTTCGGTGTTGACTGTTTTAAATTCTTCATAGCGATCGCTAAAAGCGATGATTTCGGTTGGACAGACGAAAGTGAAGTCCAAAGGATAGAAAAATAAAATAACGTACTGACCGCGATAGTCAGATAATTTTATAGTTTTGAATTCTTGATCAAAAACAGCAGTAGCTGTAAATTCAGGAGCTTCCTGTCCGACTCTCAAACATCCTTCTGTAGTCATACTCTTAGTTTCCTCAAATGCCAAGTAGGATTGGTTTACAATTTATACAATCTTTCTTTACGAACCTTTACAAATATACCATAGTTAACGATTAGGAACTGGGGATTAGTAAATAGATGTTTCTGTGGCGATTTTTGCTCAATCTAGCTCTCTTCTACCCTCTAAGGCTCTGGCTAAGGTTACTTCATCGGCGTATTCAAGATCGCCCCCCATTGGTAAACCGAAAGCAATTCTAGTTACTTTGGTAAATGGTTTTAATAGCCCGTTGATATAAAGAGTGGTAGTTTCTCCTTCGACGCTGGGACTAATTGCCAAGATAATTTCAGCGATCTGCTCTTTAGTGACTCGCCGTACTAAGGCTTCTATATTTAGCTGTTCGGGACCAATTCCATCCATCGGAGAAATAACACCGCCCAAAACATGATATAGTCCGCGATATTCTCTAGTTTTTTCTAAAGCAATAACGTCGCTAGAATCACTCACTACACATACCATAGAGCGATCGCGATTTTGATTACTACAAACAGAGCAAACTGGTTCAGCAGAAAGATGAAAGCAGACTTTACACAAGCCGATTTGTTGTTTTGCTGCAACTAAAGCCTGAGCTAGTGCTTGAACTTCTTTTTCAGGGCGTTTAATTAGATGTAGAGCTAATCTTTGTGCAGTCTTCGGGCCAACCCCTGGTAAAAGCTGTAGTTGCTCAATTAAACGGGCTAAAGGAGGCGTATAAATAGTTTGCTCCTCACAAAATGTTTACTTTAGGAAGGACTATTATACCAAATCTGTCTTGGGCTTTTACTAAAGAACTCTGACATCAATATTTATTAAAGAGGCGATCATAGTTCACCCTGTTAATTTTAATTATATTGCTCTGTTTATTTTTTGTTGTTTAAAGTAAATAAAGTATTTATTTAGCTGCAAAGCTATCAAATATTTGTCTTTAGTTGAATAGTTGATGTTTTTTTGACCAAGACAAACATCAACTTTCAATTAAATTATATAATCAGTTTCACTTAATTTAATAATTCAATACCACAATCTACTCGATATGATTGCCACCGATTCACATTTCTCTGATAAAAGAGGAACTTTCGTTATTTCACTAGATTTTGAACTCTATTGGGGAGTGCAAGACGTAATTTCTTTAAATGAGTATCAAAATAATTTATTGGGAGTTCGCGAAGCTATTCCTGAAATTTTAGAGTTGTTCAATGAATTTAAGATTAATGCTACCTGGGCAACTATCGGATTTTTATATTTTAAAGACTTTGAAGATTTACAAAATAATTTACCGCAGCAACTACCCAGCTATAATAATCTAGAATTTTCTCCGTATGGCTATATTAATAGTTTAGTTGAAAAAGATCGTGAAAATCTGCATTTTGCTCCTGAACTAATTGAATTGATCAAACAATACCCAGGGCAGGAAATTGGAACTCATACTTTTTCTCACTACTATTGTTTAGAGGACAGTCAAACTGAAGCCGAATTTGAAGCCGATCTCAGCGCCGCTATTCAAACCGCAAAGAAAGCAGGCATCGCGACTGAAAGTTTAATTTTTCCTAGAAATCAATATAATCAATCTTATTTAAAAATAATCGAAGAAGCAGGAATAAAATGCTATCGCGGTAATGAGACTCATAAAATATACAATTCCATCAATGGTGATTACTGGGACTTTAAAAAGCGTTCCCTACGTGTACTCGATTCTTACATCAACATTAGCGGTCAGAATTGTTATTCTGTTCAAGAATTGAGGGGTAAATTTCCGATTAATATTCCAGCGAGCCGCTTTTTGCGACCATATTCTCCGAAACTCAAATATTTTCGTAGTTTGCAACTGCGCCGAATCAGATCAGGACTTTCTTACGCAGCCAAAGAAAGATCAGTTTATCATCTTTGGTGGCATCCCCATAATTTTGGGGTTAATCTCCAGGAAAATATTAAGTCTTTGCGTCAAGTTCTGGAGTTTTATGGGGAACTGCGAGACCAAAATAAGATGCAATCTCTTAATATGTTGCAACTAGCGGATGTATTAAACCAAGAGGTTTAAAAACAGTAGTCATTATTCTTTTCGCAATGGTTTACAAGCTGCATTGCGTAATTCTAATTTTTCTACTCCTGGTGCAAATGGAAATGTGCAGTTTTTACCTTCAGGAGATCGCGTCATTAAACCAGTTTTAGTTAAGGTTAAAGCTGCTCCTGAGAAGGGATATTATTTTTAACTTTTATCGGCTAAATAAATTAAAATTAGCGATCAATTCAACAAGTATTGTAAATTTTAGTTGGAATTCAATTTAAAAATGAAACTTAATAGTAATTCAAAAACAGCTTATTACATTGCGGGCGGTCTTGGGATAGTAACTTTAATTCTTTTACTCAAAAATTGTTTTGCGATCATTGGTCCTGGAGAAAGAGGAGTAATAATGCATTTTGGCAAAGTGCAAGATACTATTTTAGACGAAGGAATTCATTGGAAAACTCCAATTAGTACCTCGGTTAAAAGTTTAAGTGTGCGCGTTCAAAAAAGCGATATTGAAGTTGAAGCTGGTACAAAAGATTTACAAATTATTAATGCTGCTTTAACTGTTAATTGGCATATCGAACCAAATAAAGTCAATCAAGTGTATCAAAAAATTGGCGACGAAGAACAAATTGTGGAAACTATTCTTAAGCCAGCAATGACTGAAGTTTTAAAAGCTTCAACCCCTCAAAAAACCGCCGAAGAAATTTTAATTAAAAGAGCCGAATTAAAACAAGAAATCGACACTAAAATTAAAGAGAGACTAGCTACTTATGGGATTTATGTTGATGATGCATCTTTAGTGAATGTTTCTTTTTCTCCAGAGTTTGCTAAATCGATCGAAGCTAAACAAATTGCTCAACAAGAAGCCAAACAAGCTGAATATGAAACAATTAAAGCAGCCGAACAAGCACAAGCAGAAATCAACCGAGCTAAAGGACAAACAGAAGCTCAAAGATTATTGAGAGAAACTATCACACCAGAATTATTACAAAAACAGGCAATTGAAAAATGGGATGGTAAATTCCCAACAGTAATGTCGGGTAATAATGGTTCATTGCCTTTTATTAATATTACTCCTCCTGCAAAATAATTCAAGTACTCGTTGCTAAATTTTAGATTGAATTTGATTTACCCAAATAGCGGCTTGAGTACGATCGCGTAGGTTTAATTTACTCAAAATACTTGTAATATGATTTTTAACAGTTTTACTCGAAATATATAATTTCGCCGCGATTTCGCGATTATTTGCCCCAGTCGCAATTAAATTCAAGACCTCTCTTTCTCTAGGAGAAAGTTGCGCTAGTTCAGGTGGCATAACTGACATTGAAGTTGTCGTTTCTGGCGATCGCTGTAACACTTTTTCAAACAAACCAGGGCCTAAATGGGTATTGCCTCGACTTACAGCCCGAATTGCCATTGCTAAGTCTTCTGGAGGACTATCTTTGAGCAGATATCCTTTTGCACCATAGTTCATGGCTTGAGAGACATATTCATCATCATCAAAGGTAGTTAAAATTAAAACTTTTAATTCGGGAAAACGCTGACTAATTTGTTTGGTTGTAGCGACTCCATCCATAATCGGCATCCGCATATCCAACAAGACGACATCTAATTGCTGGTTATCTTGTTGCAGAAATGCGATCTCTTTTAAGGCTTCTTGTCCATTCCCTGCATCACCAATTACTTTTAAATCTGATTGGATTTCCAATAAGCTTTTAAGTCCATGTCTGATAATAGTTTGATCGTCAACGATTAGTATGGAAATCATGTCAAGGTATGAGTAATTGCTTATGGGGAATGTTAATCGTAATAGTGCAACCGCGATCAAAATCGCTAGATATTTGCAAATAGCCTCCTAAAGCGGTAACTCTTTCTCGTATTCCCTGAAGTCCGAAGCCCGTTGTATTTTGCTGCGGATCAAAACCGTTGCCATTATCTTCAATTAGTAAAGATAAATGTTCGGGAAACGCCTGTAATTTTACAATAACTTTCGTCGCCTCGCTATGCTTACCAATATTAGTCAAAGCCTCTTGCACAATCCGATAAATAGTTGTTTTTACCTCTTTTGAGAGGGCATAGGTTAACGAGATACTGCATTGGGGAACAATACTAGTTCTCTGAGAAAATTCTTTAAAGAGTAAATCTATTGCTGTTGCTAAATTTTTCTCCTGTAAAGGATCGGCACGCATAGTTGCCACAGAGTAGCGAATTTCTCGTAATGCAGTCGTAACTAATGTTTTAGCTTCAGTTAAAAAATCATAGGCTTTAGTTGGTTCTAATTGCCAAAAAGCGATCGCATTATCTAATTGAATACTCTGAGCAGTCAAAGCATGACCGAGAGAATCATGAATCTCGCGAGCAATGCGGTTACGTTCGTGTACAGTTGCTCTATCTTCGGCAAGCATGGCATATTCACGCAACTTTTGGTGAGCAAGGGCTAATTTCTGGCGACTCTCCCATTCTCTCAGCAGTGTATTAACTAATATGGCAATACAAGCTGAACATAAACCAAACTGAAACAAAAAACTGATGATGCTAATATTATGGGCTACGTTAAATTCTGCCAACGTAATTGTCTGACTTTTAGCTGAATAGGCTTGAAATTCCTGAAAATCTGGCAAATACAACACTACCGAGATCACACCAGCAATAACTATTAATATTGTTGCCACTAAAGCCTCTTTAAATTCAAAAATTAGGCAGCTACGAATAGTAATAATTAAGTAAGGAATGAAATAATAAATATTGTTTGATTTTAGGATGAAAGGCAACCATAATAATCCTAATTGCGCAAAGACATAAAGCCATTTATTAAAATTATTATTTTTGTTATTTTCTGGGAATCTCAACCCCATTAAACCCAATCCAATCAGACAAAGTAACGAAAAAAACGGCGACAATGCAGACAAAGTTGATTGAGACAACCCGCTATATAGTTGTTGATCAATAAATTCTTCAGGAAACTCTCCAAAAATTGATGCTCCCAAAAAAATCCATTCCAAACAGAAAAATAAGCCAAAAGGATAGGTTTTGAGTTGCTTAAGGCGATTCATAAGTAGGTCAATCTAATTAAAAGTCCGAATAATTGAAATATGAGAGCAACTAGCAACTAGCAGTCAGGTTATCTGCTGTCCGAAATCACGAACTTATTTCACCTTTATTTTGGCGGAGCTACTGAGTTCTAGGAAATAGATTTTTAAGTTCTACTGTAAGAGAATTTGGGTTTTGGTTGCTTGAGTCTTTATGCTCAATTTTAGAGCTTCGGTTTTAGGCACAAAGTCCTAATTTTATTTCCCACTTTAGTCCTAACAGTTTTAGGAGTTGCGCTTCATGCGCTTGAGCAAGGTGGAGTTATAAGATTCAAATTAATTCAAAAACAACTTTTAGCCATGAAAATTCTGCGTTATTACTGGTTGATTGGCATTATACTTGGTAGCTGTTGCTGGAGCTGGCGATCGCAAAGCGTTATTGCAGCCGAAAGAGTTTCTTTCTGGTATAGTGCATTAGAGTTTTCTGTCCCCGTTGATTCTCTAGAAACCTATGCCCAGACTGGAGAAATTGATGGTGCTTTGGCTACCTATGCTCAATATATTAGTCCGCCAGAACTGGTAAAGTTACGCACAACTTTAACTTATCAAGCAGATATAGATCACGTGACAATTTCTCGCTTTTTAAATTCATCTTTAGGAGAAAATGTTCTTAAATACATTGGAGACATAATTAAAACTAGTCCCAATCAAAATGGCTTTTACGCTCTGCGATCCGCTTTGATTTTAGCCGCTGCTTCTCCCAAAAAACTAACACTATTAAATGTCTTACGTCAGTTTCCCGCAGATACCATACAAGTCGATGCCCAAGCCAGTTTAAAACTGGCTGATACATTTATTGAGCTACAAGAACAAACAAAAAAAGCGATCGCAACTGTTGCCAAACAAGCTGTAATTGAAGGAAAAAATGAGTCTGATATCGACTTTACTGAACAGCCGAATATAAGTAAATTAGGTACTTTTAGTTCACAACGGAAAACTTTAGTTATCGTCGATCAAAAACGCGATCGCATTTTAGATGTTGATTTTTATCGTCCTGTGGTGAATAAAAGTGCATCCATCCCTGTAATCGTAATTTCTCATGGATTCGGAGCTGACAAGAGCAATTTTAGCTATTTAGCGAAACATTTAGCCAGTTATGGCTTTGCAGTCGCTATTTTGAATCACCCAGGTAGCGATCGCCAGAATCTCAAAAGCTTTTTGGCAGGTACTACAAAGGAAGTAGTAGAAGCAAAAGAATCGATTAACCGCCCCCGAGATATATCTTATCTGTTGGACGAATTACAAAGACAAGAACAAACTCATCCTTCGCAATTAGGCACTCTAAATTTAGATCGAGTAGGCATAATTGGACATTCTCTTGGTGCATATACTGGATTGGCATTAGCTGGGGCAAAACCTAACATCGAGCATTTACAGCAATATTGCCAAGGCGAGCAAATTAACTTCGATTGGTTTAATCCTTCTCTAGAGTTTCAGTGTCTTGCATCTAAGCTATCTGCCATTAAAGATTATCAATTGTCAGATAAAAGAATTAAAGCAGTGTTTGCCATTAATCCAATCAGCAGCAACATTTTGGGAGAACAAGAATTAAATAAGCTTAAACTTCCTGTAGCTTTTGTCGCGGGAAGTAGCGATTTAATTACACCTCCTCTATTAGAACAAATAAAACCATTTTCTTGGCTTGGTAGTCAAGATAAGTACTTGCTATTAATTAATCAAGGAACTCATAGTTACAGTGGCTCTGATGCTTTTGGATTACCCAATTCCACGACAGATAAAAGCTTTAGTCCTCAATTAGCTCGCGGTTATTTCAAAGCTATGAGTTTAGCTTTTATGAAAACATATCTGGTAAATAGTCCTGAATATCGTAGTTTTCTCAGCAGTAATTATGCACGGCATATTAGTCAAAAACCGATGCAACTTGATCTAATTAATTCCCTAACAGAAGGAGATTTAAAATAGACTCGGACGATGAGATTTAGTACCAAAGTCCTAGTGTTTTTAGGAACTTAGATTCATGCGATTTTCCGATATTCATCCTTTAATTACTGATAGCTGTTAATGACTGAGGTGTTGAAAAAACAGCTTTCTCTCAATGATCAAATCACTATCTTTTAAAAAAGCTAATTTAATTATTCCCTTGATCAGTGGCTTAATTATAGTCGGATTAGGAGCGATCGCAATTCCTAACTACTGGTCAACTAAAAAAGAGCGCGCATCACAATTAATTGCTAGTCAAACTGTATTAGTAAAATCTCAAGATTTAACTGTACAGATTCAAGCCAATGGCACAGTACAAGCAATGCGCACCACTAATTTTAGCCCCGAAGAACCAGGACGTATATCAGAATTATATATCAAAGAAGGCGATCGCATTGTTCAAGGACAAGTTATTGCCCGCATGAGTAACGAACAACTACAAGCCGAGATAAATCAATATCAGGCTGCGGTACAAAAAGCCCAGGCGAATTTAGCTCAAGTAAAAGCAGGAAATCGACCTCAAGCTCAAGGTGCAGCGCTCGCCAGAGTGGCTACTGCTCAAGCTAATGTTGCTGTAGCTCAAGCCAGACTTAGACGCACCCAAGACGAAAAACAACGTAATCAATTACTGGTTGCTCAAGGGGCAATTTCTCAGAATGCTTTTAATGAGTTTGTAACTAAAGAAGAAGAAGCTAAAGCTAATTTAGAGGCGGAATTAGCCAGACTCAGGGAAGAACAAGAGAATCAAGCCGAAGTGCAACAAGGTTCTCGGATTGAAGAGATAGCCCAAGCCGAAGCCGAAGTAGCTCAAGCACGAGCCGAACTGGCTTTAATTCAAATTAAACTAGATAAAACGACGATTCGCGCTCCTTTTGCTGGCATTATTACCCGTCGCTATGCTGAAGTTGGAGATTATGTAGACTCTACTACCGCCGCTTCTGAGACTGAAGGGGCAACTTCTACTTCGATTGCGGAACTATCGAGCGGTTTAGAAATAGAAGCGAAAATCCCCGAAGCCAGTATTGCTAAAGTTAAACTCGCTCAAAGAGTGAATATTCAGGTAGATGCTTATCCAAATCAAACCTTTACTGGAACAGCCAATTTGATTGCACCGAGAGCCGTAAAAGAAAATAACGTCACTTCTTTTCGAGTCAAAGTATCACTAACCACAGGACAAGAAAAGTTGCAGTCAGGAATGAATACCAGACTTACTTTTATCGATGAGCCGCTGAAAAATGTGATCGCTATACCTTTAGCAGCCGTGATTACTCAACCCGATGGACAAACAGCAGTATATCTCGCTGAGCAAGAAACTGAGGCAAAACTCCAACCGATCAAGCTAGGTAGTGTTAGTGGCAAACTCGTTCAGGTACTACAAGGTTTACCAGAAGGCGATCGCATTTTTGTCTCGCCGCCTCCAGGCACTGAAATCGAAGGTGTAGATACAGTTACTTTTTGAAATTTTAAAATCATGAACTTATTAGAAACTATTGATATGGCAGTAAAAACTTTAACTGCCAACAAGTTTCGCACTGCCTTGACTATGCTTGGTATGATCATTGGCAATGCTTCAGTAATTGCGATCGTCGCGATTGGACAAGGAGCTAAACAGTTTACCCAGCAACAGTTAGAATCTTTTGGCCCTAATCAATTAACCATCTATGCTTCCGAATCAAATGCCAGCGGGTTAACTAATGAAGCAGCTCAATTAGTCTTATCAGATGTAGAAGCGATCGCAAATCAAGCGGATTCAGTTCGCGAACTTGCTCCTCAAATTAGTAGTAACCTGCGCCTATCTTATCAAGAACGTTCTATCGACACAGAGGTTCTGGGAACAAGCCCAGGAATAACTTACGTCAGAAATCTCCAGCTCAAACAGGGCAACTTTTTTACCCAAATTGACGAACAGCAAAATACTCAAGTTGCAGTTTTGGGTGCAACCGTTGCCCAAAAACTATTCAACAATCAAAATCCTCTAGAAAAAACAATCCAAATTAATGGTTTAAGTTTTCAAGTAATTGGAGTCATGCAAATTAAAGGTGCATCTTTAGGCTCAAATTCCGACGAGACAATTTATATTCCCATTACCACCATGGCAGAGCAGTTAGTGGGAATTAAAAGCCCTAATGGTATTCCCATCGACTTCTTAGAGCTTTCCGCTCAGGACAAAGACAGCATCCGTACTGCGGCTTTCCAAACCACGAATATTTTGACTCGCATACATGGCAAAAAGGATTTTGAAATTTATGCTAATAAATCGGTTCAAGACTTGATGGCTCGTATTACAAACGGACTGAGCCTAGTACTAATTGCGATCGCCAGTATTTCCCTGCTAGTCGGCGGTATTGGCATTATGAACATTATGCTGGTTTCGGTTAAAGAACGAACTAAAGAAATTGGTTTACGCAAAGCAATTGGAGCGACTCAAAAAGCGATTCAGACTCAGTTTTTAATTGAATCGATTATCGTTTCTGTCGTCGGTGGCGTAATCGGTACTGGTATCGCTGTTGGCGGTATCTTAATCGTCGCTTTTTTCTCTCCTTTGCAACCTTTGATCTCTACAGGCGCAATTATTTTAGCCACAGGAGTTTCAGGCAGTATTGGCTTGATCTTTGGCGTTATTCCTGCCAAACAAGCGTCTCAACTCGATCCTATCGCTGCCTTACGCAGTTAATTTTTAATTTTTCTAACTATTAATAACTTATGAAAACTCTAACAACCACTACGTTGGCTCTGGCTGCGACTTTCTGGCTGAATGCGATCGCAATTTTTCCTGTTGCCACCCAAGAAGTTGAATTGGACAGCTTGTGCAGTAAATTTCCCTTCAATTCTCGCTGTGAAAAGTATCCCGCGTTCAAATCACAACAGGAAATATACCAAGTTGATCGCAATACTCTTTGCCGTAAGTTTCCCTACAATTCTAACTGTCAAGAACCAGCACCTCAAGTTTTCAAATTCAAGTTAGATCTTTCTGGAGAAGATGCTGAATGGGTTCGTCTAGAAAAAAATGGCAATCGTGTCAAGCTATTGCATACGAAGCAAATAATTAATAATTTAGCTTCTACTGTGATCGATAGTGCTTTGAGTTTTTTGCCCGTTCCTTTGCCTTTCTTAGATACCAACCAATATAAATGGGAAGATCATCAAGTAACTGGGGTTGCTTTTAAACCTGATCGCTGTAATAAATCCTCTCAGTGCCAAATTATTGGCACTAATACTTTAATCTTGCCCAAGAAAACGGATATTTATGCAGGATTGTTTACTGTGGAATATACAGAAGGTGATTACCAGCGATCGCTCACTTTCAGAGTTCCTACTGACATATCAGCCGAAACGACAAACTTGATTACCGAAAAGTAGCAAGAGATATACAGCGTGGGTATTACCCACTTACCCACAAAAGATGCTAATCTATTGATCTATAAAAAATCAAATCCTAGTGTAACTTTTGGATTATTGAGATTGTTTAATTGTGTTTAATTGAGAGTAAGAAAATGTCTGCAAATATTCCTATAGCCGACTCGAATTTTCAAGAAATCAAGCACTCGTCTCGTGCTGATAATAGAGGGCGTTTAACAGTGGGGGCAGTAGCCAAGTCCAAGAATTACAGAGTAATGATCAACAAATTCGGGCAAATCCTTTTAGATCCAATCGTAAACATCCCAGAAAAAGAGATTTGGCTCTGGAGAAATCAATCTGCTCTTGAATCCTTAAAAAGCGGATTACAAGAAGCCGCAGCAGGAGAAACCAATGATTTAGGTTCTTTTGCTGAATATGCAAATTTAGATATTGATGATTAATGTTCTGTTTGTGAAAGATTGATGATGTCAATTCATATTTCGCCAACTGAGCTATTCAACACCTTGATGGTTTCATCCGGTACGATGACGCATCGTATTGATCGCTTAGAACAGGCTGACCTTGTGAAGCGCACTCCAGACCCAAGCGATCGCCGAGGGACGCTAATTCAGTTGACCAATAAAGGTTTTAACCTGATTGAAAAAGCTGTTGAGGCTCATGTTGCCAACGAGCATCGTCTCCTTAGCGTTTTAGAGGAAGCCGAACGTAAAGTTCTCGCTCAATTGCTGCGTAAGCTTTTAATTTCGTTTGAGGAGTAGCGATCGAGTATAATTCAAGCCTGAATGAAAAGGTTGGTCACCAAAAAGCTCTTAGCTGTGAGCTTCTTAGCTCTCCTTCTAATAAAATGTTTTCTTCTCCAATAACTTCCACAATTCATCGCTATTAAAATCTTGAACAGTCATATTTGCTCCTGCTGCAATCAAATATTCTGGAGAATGACTGGAGGTGATTCCGATAGTGTAAATACCCGCGCCCACAGCCGAACGAATACCAGCAGCGGAATCTTCAAATGCGATCGCATTTTGGCTCTCAACTCCTAAGCGAGTTAAAGCTAATTGATAAGGTGCAGGATCGGGTTTACCTGGAGGCGCATCTTCTGCCATGATCACCATGGGAAAAGTGTCGGTAAGCTGAAGTATTTTGAGCATATATACCGCATTTTCGTATGGGGCGTTAGTAACAACTGCACTTTTAATGGAAGTGTTTTCTGCCAGCTTAATTACCCTATCTAAACCTGGCATCGGTTTTAAAGAGCCTGCAATGCGCCGATAATTTTCTTCTTTCTCTGTAGCTAATTGCCAGGCTTCTTCTAAGGATAGTTGAGGCAAAATATCTTTGATTATCTTGGCATTGGTTCTACCAGATATACGTTTTTGATAAAAGGAGCGATCTATTTCTAGATCGTAGCGAACTAATAAATCTTGCCAGACGGCAAAGTGAATAGAGTCTGTATCGGCTAAAGTGCCGTCTAAATCAAATAAAATCGCTGCCAGCATTAATCGCGCACCTTGATATCGTCCGTATTTAGTTTGACATATGAGGCATTAACTAGCTTAAGATTACAGAAGCTAAATATTTTTGAATATCTTGGGAAAAATAACTACAGTTTCCTATAGTTTATCTTCTTCTGACAGAAGACCCTCGCGGGAGAGCGATGGGAGGTTCAAAATTTAGCTTTCTTTGCTACTCTAAGTAGTAAGAGCCATAATTAAGAACAAGAGTTAAACAGCAATGAGTTCTTCAGATCGAGATTTACAGAGTAAATTGGACGCTATGGAAGCAGAATTGAATCAAAACAATGCTTCTGCTTTTCAAGAGTCTACAACAGAAACAGAAACAATATTCTCTCGCATCGAAATTAATCCTTCTTCACAAATTAGAAGCTGGATCGATTCTGGGAAAGAATTATTTAATAATCTACCTAAAGTTGGTAAGGCTGCCATTGCTATCGGTGCTGTATGGTTAAGTTTTTCGATTCTTGGTGCGATATTACACATTGTTAGTAGCATAGTGAGCATCGCTATCCTGGGATTTATTTTGTATATAGGGTACAAATTGTTTACTAAAAATTCTTCTCAGCAATAGAACTCGTTGCCACTTTTTATTTAATTTTTGATTTATTTTAAATGGTTGCGATCGCAGTAGTTGGTATTGGTTTAGATGGAGTTACTGGACTTACCAATAATGCCAGAGAAGTAGTTGACAAAGCCACTGTTTTAGCAGGAGCTAGCCGTCATCTCAGTTATTTTCCTGACCATCAAGCAAAACAGATATCTTTAGCTGATTTACAGTTAGGAATTAAAGCGATCGCAGAATTGTCTAGTCTCAATCACCGTATTGTTATTTTAGCCAGCGGTGATCCCTTGTTTTTTGGTTTAGGGCGTTTATTGCTAGAGAATTTTTCTGCTGAACAAATACAGTTTTATCCTCACTTTAGTTCTGTTCAATTAGCATTTAGTCGCCTAAAAATACCTTGGCAAGATGCAGAATTAATTAGCGTTCATGGACGCACTACAGACGAGTTAATTAAATTGTTTAAGCAGGGCAAAGAAAAGATTGCTGTTCTTACAGATGGCAATAATCATCCTGGTGCGATCGCCCGTCTTTATTTGGCTTTAGATTTACCCGTTAGTTATGCTTTTTGTATTTGTGAAAACTTAGGGGATAAGCAAGAAAAGATTAGTAAGTTTTCTCCAGAACAAATAGTTGAACTGAGTTATTTAAACGGAACTGATTTCGCAGCTTTAAATGTCTTGGTTTTATTACGTCAAGAGCAAATAAACGATTTAGATCTTAATAGTTTGCCCTTGTTAGGATTGCCCGATAAAATCTTTTTAAGTTACCGCGATCGCCCTAGTTTAATTACTAAAAGAGAAGTTCGTTTAGCTATTTTAGGTGAACTGGCTTTACAAGCTAAACAAACAGTATGGGATATTGGAGCGGGTACTGGTTCGGTATCAATTGAAATTGCTCGCTTGTGTCCTAGTTCTCAAATTTTTGCTGTAGAACAAACTAGCATGGGTTCATCTTTAATTACTAAAAACTGTCAAAGATTACAGGTTAATAATATTACTAGTATTAATGGTAAAGCTCCAGAATCGTTATTAGAATTACCCAATCCTGATCGCATTTTTATCGGTGGCAGCGGTGGTAATTTAGTCGATATTTTAGACTTTTGTAGTCAAAAGATCAGAGATTATGGTCTGATAGTTATGGCTTTTGCCACGCTCGAACATTGCCATCAGGCTTTAAGTTGGTTTGTTAAAAACTCCTGGCAATATCGTTTATTACAATTACAAATATCTCGCTCGACACCAGTTCAACATTTAACTCGTTTCACACCACTAAATCCAGTCACAATTATTACGGCTTTTAGAGCGACTAGCGACTAGCAACTAGCGACTAGTTTAACGGGGCAAACGCATCTTAATTTTTAACTTTATGTGAGAGAATTCTCCCACTAAGCTCCAAGAATGTCCTAAAGGACATTGTACCCTTGTGGTATACCGCTTCGCATATAGAGCTTAGTGGGAGACGGCGTGGAACATGGCGAGGCCTCGGTGCGGCTTGACCGTGAAACCTCGCCGTTTCCGCCTTATGAATCGAACTTAACAATAAGCTTCTTGACGCACTTCTTCCTCGACGGAAACCGCCAAGACCAGAGTGCGTCGCCGAATAAACTGTCTAGAGTAATTCTATCATTTTATGATATTGTAGTAGAAATGAT
>Ga0114940_10000593_pt1 | contig 16099 bp, 19 predicted proteins | sample ColdCreekSource_FD_87195 | JGI IMG/M metagenome (GOLD analysis project Ga0114940, IMG submission 87195) | Groundwater microbial communities from Cold Creek, Nevada to study Microbial Dark Matter (Phase II) - Cold Creek Source | ecosystem: Environmental > Aquatic > Deep subsurface > Groundwater ... | reverse complement strand
TTTGACCTAAGGCTTCCTTTTCGCCTATACTCGCGTTTGCCTTCGGGCGTTTGAATGTCGGGGTATAGCAAAGTTGGCTATTGCGCTCGGTTTGGGACCGAGAGGCCGCAGGTTCGAGTCCTGCTACCCCGACCAATATCACTGTCCAAGGATCCATTATATGTGTTTTTTGGCTTATTTAAGCCATTTCTTGGTTCGAAGCCTCGGCCTTGCTGTAATTCGGGTGGTTGTTCGAACTGAAATACCACCTCAACCTCAATATCCTCGCCGGGCGTAACCTTAATTTCCTTCACCAAAAGCTCCACAAGGATCTGTTGCTGCTCAAAGGTGAGGTCTTCAAGTTTGCCTTTGAAATTCTTGCTGAAATTTTTCACGACCTCTTGAGCGATGCTCAACTCAACCTGTTTTTTAAGCTCCAACTCCTTTTTCACAAGGGTTGTCTTTGAAACCTGCACCCGCTTCCTAATTGTGAGGAGCAGGCTGTCTCTACGCTCTTCATCAAAACGCCCATCGAGAAAATTGAGTTCTATATTTTCTTCTTTCCCGTCCTGTTCGTGAATTTGGTTTTGGATCACCTCGATCTCTTCTCTCAGTGACTTGATAGACCCGCTCGTTTCTGATTGGGATTTATAAAGTTCGTAAAAACGATTTGGATCGTTGATGGACATTAAGATGTGATCCATCACATATTTTTCCATTGCTTCTCCGGGGAACTCTAGATTTGGGATCCACCCTCCCGTTTCTGGATGGTCAAACCCTTGTCGACGGTAGGAAAGCCGGTCGTCTTTAGACCTCTTTACGCCCACGAATTTACGACCGGTTGAAGTATCAATCATTAAGCGGCTCAAAAGGTAATCTACATAGCCGCCCCCTCGTTTCCCTCCTGTCTCGGAAACCTCCGCTATCCTACGGCGTGCTTGTTCAAAGAGAACAATATCGACAATTTTTGGGGTGAGGTTCCGTACCTCTTCAACATCACCATCGCTGTTTTTGATATGTTCAACCCGCAGCCCCATGTAAGTCGTATTGCCTAGCATGCTCTTAACGGTGGTTTCTTGCCATTTTGTGCCCTTTGCTTTGTCTTTTGAAGCAAGACCCTTGGAAACACCCATTTCGCTTAGTTTCTGCGCTATAGCGGGGTAATTCATACCATCAAAAACAAACCACTTGAATATCTGCTTCACAATGATGGCTTCGTCTGGGACAAGGACTATTTTCGCACCCTTTTTCCCCGTTTTCTTGGGACCTCTTTGATAACCGTACGGGATACTGTTCCCGACATAATTTCCGCTTCTTGCAGACGACAGCTTTCCCTCTGCTGTTCTCGCTCTTATCATTTCTCTTTCGAATTCGGCCAGTGCGCCAAAAATTTGGAAGGTGAGCCGTCCTACCGGTCCAGAGAAATCTATACTTTCCTTGATCGAGTAAAACCCCACTCCATATTTTTTCAAATCCTCAAAAGCCTTCAATAAGTGGGAGAGGCTTCTGGATAGTCGATCGATCTTCCAGACCACGACAAGATCGACTTTCTTTGCTGCTACCGCCTCCATTAACTTTTTATAGCCGGGGCGTTCAAGGTTGCTTCCAGAGTATCCGGGATCTTGAAATACCCACTCTGATTTATGTTCCCACAATCCGTCGTCAGCTTTCACTTTCAAGTTACTCATGAAAGATTCGAACTGCATTTCAAGCCCCCGACCATTCACTTGTTCATCAGTAGATACCCTCCCGTAGAATGCTACCCTAAGTGGTTTTTGTCCGTCTTCTTGAGCCATGTTCTAAAATTGGTTTCGATCCTAATGTAATCATTATAGCGTTGTATATTCTAAATGTAAGCCTAGTCTCCCTCTTCATCAAAGAATCCCCATCTTGCCAGATGTTCGGCCACCATTTTCTCTCGTTCAGCATCTGGTTTTTGTAAAAACCGACTGGTGATTATAATCTTTTTTGTCCGTTTCCCCTGAGGCTCGATAACCAACATAGCAATTTTATTTAGCTACGCTCATGATGAAGCCCAAATCTCGCAAAACACCCTTGCTTGATGCGAGAACTAACCTGAAAGACAAATTTATCCTGCGAGATTTCAGCTAAAACTATACCCAAGCTCGTGTTGAGTGGCGATTCTACCGCCTAACTCAGGGATTTTCTTGAGCCTTGAGACAGCCCGGCTCAGCTCAGCCCTATCTACCGTTTCAATGCCGGTTGGCCCCTTCAAATTTATTGAAAGGGTTCTGTATCCGATGGTCGTACCCGGACGCTCAATAAGACGCAATAAAAGCCAAAGATCGTTGTCTCTGTACGGCTTGGGCCTTATTGGTGCTCCCTTGATTTCCAAGCGGATCCGATTGAATGAGTGGAAAAGTACGATGTCGCCAGACCTAGACAGTTCCTCATCTGAGCCTAAAGCCATCTGAATCCTCGCCTCAGCCAGTAAGTCAAAATGCAGGGTCTCGAGAATGTTCTGATAAGGCCTCCGAACAAAGATGGTCGGCTCGTTGGCTGGCATCTTTTCGTTGAAAACTCTTTTGAGTTCCTTGCTGAAAAAGGAAATCGATACGAAGTGACCGGGATCATCTTCATGCCCCTTGCCGACCAGTTTCACCCAATCCTTCCTTTCCAAACTGTACAAATACAGCTTCGCAAGCTCCTCGAGATCTTCCGCTTTTTTTTCTACATCTTCCCTTTTCGAGTAGGCTCGCCTCAGTAAGGAGTAAAGCTCAGGATCGTTGAGAACCTGAGGAATATACTCGGCAAGACGGCGGAAAAACTGACTATCCCGCTCTGAGTCTAAGATGAACTGAAATCGTTCCTCTAGTGTTTTGATCTTTGGTTCCAGCATGATGAAATTGTAGCATGTTTTGAGTGCCTGTTTTTACTCCATAAATTCAGGGTCAAAAATGGCGACATCAGATCAAATCAGTCAAAAAGTGAGGGGGACTTTTTGGAGTGCCGTGTATGCAAAATAACCACACTTTTAGGTACCCCTTTTTACTGCATAAATTCGGAGCTGATAATCATCGCATCAGGTTTAATTAGGCGAAAATCGAGGGGGAGTTTTTGCAGTTTCACCATGTACACAAAGATGCCCATTTTTAGGTGCCTGTTTTTCCTCGCAAAACTCGGGGTCAAAAATGGCGACATCAGATTAAATAAGTCCAAAATGGGCGGGGAGTTTTGAGAGTATGAGTGTGTGCTTATTTTACTTTATTTCTTGCTTCCACCTCGTTCACAACGAACAGAACAATGGCTGGGAGACAAAAGAAAATGAGAGCCAATCCGCCCCAAGTCCACGGATCGTGACCAGTACGAATCGCATAAAAGGCCGTTTGCTTAGCGACCCACCCAAAAGTGAAGGTATAGGCCGCAAAGATGAAAATGAAGATGATGATACCCATGAAGTATGGTTAAAAATTTCTGCGAGGCCTAGTCCAGATTGCAGTTGATGTAATAGGAGTCGTCCTCGGCTTCCAGTCTCACACTGCATGTGTAGTATTCACGGACGCTGGCTCCAAAGGAATTTTGCGCATCAACATAGCCCTCTACGGAAAACTTGTCGGCTCCGGTCTCCTCGATTGTGATTTGTGAACAAGCGGGGAAGTCTGCGGAAGAGGGACTCTTTAATAGACCTTCTACTTCAATTTGTGCGTAGGTACATGCGGCAGCTCGTTTCTCTGTATCAGACATCGCTCCACCGGAGCACGCAAGCAAGAAAAGGCTAGAAAGCACGAATAAACTGATAGTTTTGCTCATAACTCACAGGTTAAAGAATGATCGAACAAGGTGATATTATCCTATTTTGGGTTATTCCAAAAGAGGATTTAGCATTTCTTTATGTCCACGCTAAATTCTCAAAAATACCGGGATCTCATCAAACGCCTCATTAAGGCTAGAAAAGAAGCAGGGTTGACCCAAGTTGAAGTCGCTGAGAAACTCAAAAGGCCCCAGTCGTACATTTCCAAAGTTGAAACTCACCAACGAAGGTTGGATGTGTTGGAACTGATCGAACTTCTGGAAATTTACTCTGTGGATCTTAGTGTGATCCTACTCAAATTGAAGAGCACTTGAACGATCACGAATAAAGGTCGTAACCCAAGTTGAGGAGCCTGAAACTCATAGCTTGGTTACTCACGCCAAACATTTCAGCTAAGTTTTGGATTATATCCTCGCCTGATCTGCCCTCACTCGTCTCATCTTCGACGGACTTTTTAACTAGTGATCTGGGCATGAGTAGTGCAGCTGCAAAAATATTGGCCTCTGTTTCTTTCCACGATTGCGAGTTTTTCGTCCGGAACATATATGCCGTTTTATCTCCGTCCACAAACATGGGATCGTGGATATGTAAGAAAAAATGGGCCAGTTCGTGGGCAAGCGTGAAGCGCTGTCGCTTGGGTGGATGACTTGAGTTGATGAGTATCCTTGGAACTTGCGATCTTACTAGCATCCCTGAGATATCATCGTTCCCCGGATTTGAGGAGTCATCAACCAATATACCCAAGCTCATGGCTAATTTCTTCAAATCAGGCTTTGCCGTCTTAACGCCATAGTTCTTTAAAATATTTTCGGCTTTCTGTTCGATTTCGTTAACGCTTAAAGTACTCATGGGGCAGATTGGTTGGGGGATTTTTCAGAACGGATGCCGGCATTATCCATTGGCAATTGAAAATCGTCAAAAAGATCTGCGAACTTCCTGATTTCCTCTATGGCACTTGCAAAAGACTCATTCACAAGCATTGCCTCTACACCTTTCATTAAATCTGAATTGGCATTAGCAACGCTTTTGACCGCCGAATCCCAATCCTTCATCGTGGTAGTCGCCAACTCATTCAGCATGTTGTCATGCTGGCCCGCTACTTCATTCATCCACCTTAGCCCAATTTTTTCTTTCAGACCTTGGGGCTGCTCGAATTGTGATTGTAGTGGCGGAAGAAGTTGATCCCAACGATCGCATTGCAATACCAGAGCAATATCTCCAAGTTTGTCAACCGTAATTCGCTGACGCCCATTTTCTATATTGGAGATGGATGCACGAGTTAAACCGACTGCTTCTCCAAGCTGTTGTGAACTCATACCAAGCTCAGCACGCCTTTTCCGCATCAGCTTGCCGATATCCTGCATTGTACTTTGACTCATGTGGAGGTTTTTTTGACGCCAAAACTCTACCGTTCTCTCATCCACATGTCAAGTCTCACAATCGTACTTTTCGTACTTTCTGTACTTTTTTCTCTATTAGTTTTTGTGGCTATACGATTTTTTGATTTGACCTTCTTTCGTCCGTGCTTTAGCTTTCCCTTGATAGACCCCCTAACCCTCAAAGTGCATGAAGCTCACCTTTTACAACTAGAAAAGACCCAAACGCAGGCGCCGGGTCTTTCCCACAGAAATTCTGTGTTGCAACCGAATTTTAGTGGGTTCTCGAAGCCAAGGTCAAGGCGATCGTTCAACTCTTATTTGCTAACCCACTAAAATATGTCCGGAACGAACCAACATATCGTGCAGCGCTCCAATGGATGGGCTGTGCGAGGAGGAGGAAACTCTAAAGATACCTCCCACCACAATACTCAAAGAGATGCGATTGATGCAGCTCGAAATATCGCCACCAACCAAGGTGCCGATGTAATCATCCACGGACGAGATGGCCGCATCCGTGCTCGTGACACCTATGGGAAACCCGACCCATTTCCACCTCGGGGCTAATTTTTAATTTATATGTATACGCAATCTTTCGACCAGTCATTCGACGGTCACTACAAGGCACTCCAATCGGAGATACGCCACGAACTCTTAGATCTGAGCAGTGATGAGCTTAACGACCCCGATGTTGAAGGGCTCGTTGAAAAACTGTACTCCCGTCATGCTATTCAACCGGTTGGAATCGACCCATCGATTTCCATTGAGAAGAAGCTCCGCACCTCTAACGAAGTCGTTCCCTCTAACCGAAGGGGCGAAATTTATAGTGGCGAGGGTGATGTTGAATACGAACACGAGTATCTTAAAGTAATGATCCCTGTAACCGGAGTAAATGCACTTCGTCAGCATCGACATCTGCGTACCACTCAACATTCTCTAAGCTGGAATCCAGACGATTTTGATATTGAGGGCTCGTATGTGACAGGTGAGTTTTGTATAAAAGGCTACAATCATCATCCGGCAGAAGAGGCTATCGTCAAACAGTACGAGACTCAAAAGGGCAGGATCTTTGATTGGCTTCGTTGGCTTTCTGCTGATATAGAGAAAGGAAATGCCACTCTAAAGAACTGGATCCGGTCTGCGGTCGTAGCTCAAAAAAATGAGCGAGCTGATAGAGAAAGCCGGACCGGAAGCTTGATGTCTAAACTCGGCTAGATTTACAGGGCGGGGCAATACCCGCCCTTTTTTATTTTTTAAGAAGATTTATGGAAGATCAAGTCACTGAAATAAAACATGCCCTTGCCGTTATTAAAAAGTATGAGAAGAGCAAAGGGTTCATCCGTTTCTTACTTGCCGTCGTGGGCGTAATCCCTTGGGTTGGGAGCACAATCGCAGCCACAGCAGCGTACTCAGCCGAGAAGGATCAAGGAGAGATGAATGAACTTTATCGCCTCTGGATGGAGGAGAATCATAGGAAGTTAGGAGAGTTGGGAGCTACGCTGGATGATGTCTTCCACCGTTTTAATGGACTCACTGAGGATGTACAGAAGCGCATAGAGTCCGACGAATACCTTCAAATTGTCCGTCGAGCATTTCGATCTTGGGATCAAGCTGAAACTCAAGAGAAGCGTACGCTTGTGCGTAAGCTCATTACTCGTGCAGGAGCCACTCAAGTTTGTCCCGACGACCTAGTACGACTATTTATCGACTGGATTGACAGGTATCACGAAGCCCATTTTGCGGTTATTAAAATGATCTACAAAAAACCCGGCATTACAAGAGGCCAGATTTGGGACCAAGGCCATGCAAGCCGTCCTACTGAAAGCTCATCAGAAGCTGATCTTTTCAAGCGTCTGATCCGTGACCTTAGCACTGACGGCGTGATCCGCCAGCATCGACCCATAGACGGAAGGGGCAACTTTATCAAACCAAGGCCTGAGCCTAAAGGTACTGCATCAAACGGCTATACTTCTGCATTCGACAACAAAGATCCTTACGAGCTTACCGAGCTAGGCAAGCAGTTCGTTCATTATGTGATGGAAGAGGTGGTGACGATGATAGACTAGGGGCGGTCTCATCTAAGTAAGACAGGGGCTCTGGATGAGGCTGTGGGGTTAGTACCTCCCGTCTCATCCTTACATCCCTGTGCGTGTGCATTCCGTCCGTGTAACTCTGAATAAAATCGACTTCCTCGCATCCCTCTTTTCAGGGTTACCCTCATCGTAATGTAAAAGAAGCTTTCCGCAGTTGGTCCATTCAAGTCTTAGGACAGAAATCCCACATGAATTTGAACCAAACCCGAAATGCATCGGCGATTTGGCGATTCACGATTACCGTGAGGGAGAATTCTTCTGCCAAACCACCCAAGTGCATGCCTGAGATGATGTTTACATGATCTCCAAAAATGTCGATGGCGGCTGGAGTGGAGTAGCCTTGGGGGAGGAACTTATAATTCCCCCCAATGTGAGGGATGATTTCTGGACATTGTTTCTTCACCTCGTGATCGAAAAGATGAAAAAACTCGATCCCCTTCGCCTTGGCCTCTTTGGCAAAAGTGGGGAAGAAGTGTTGTACCCGTGGATCCAGCCAGCCTCCTTTAGCGGCAATAAAATAAGCCGTTTCGCCCATTCGAATCATATCACGCATGTAGTTTTTCCAGCCCTCGGGGCCACGGTAAATATAAATCTCTTCGGCGTGGGGAGTGCCTTTGTAAAGTGTTTGAAGGTTCGGCATTACATTTTCAAGCACCTGCTTCTTCTCTTGAATCAGTTCGAGTAATTTTTTGGGATCCACAGCTTGGTAGTGGTTTTCTTTAGTCTGCACGATTTCGAACACCAGTCCTTTCTCGATAAGGCGGTTGAGTGTGTCGTATACATTTCGTCGATGAACTTTTGATTTGGTGGAGATGTGTCCCACGGGACTTTCGCCCTCTATAAGAAGGGTTTCATAGATTCTTGCCTCGTTTTTTACAAGGCCGAGTTGTTGGAAAACATCTAAATACATTGTGTGGTGGTATTTGCCACTCGCTATATACAGTATATGTTTTCGCTCTATTGTCAACCTAACCCTATTATATGACAAGCTTAGATCTTAAAACTGGCCTCCTCATCCTCCTTGGATTTGGCCTCATAATGACCATTGTTTCACTTTTTCTAAGAAAAAAGGACGAGACACTTCAAAACTTTCTACTCGCAGGCCGACAGGTGGGTTGGTTTCAAGGAGCTTGTAGCATCGCTGCCTCCTGGATTTGGGCTCCTGCGCTTTTCATCTCCGTGCAAGTGGCCTATCAAAAAGGACTGGCCGGGTTGTTTTGGTTTACAGCTCCGAACATTTTTGCACTCATTCTCTTCGCCTTCTTTGCCCCTCGCATTCGAAAGGCTCTCCCCGAGGGAACGACTCTCCCTGAGTTCATTGGGGACCGCTTTAAAAGCTCGCGGCTTCATAAGCTTTACCTTTTCCCAACACTTTTTTACCAACTCATGGCTGTTACCGTTCAGCTTTTTGCGGGAGGTCACTTCGTGTCCCTCCTTACAGGTATCCCTGTACATGCTGTCATGCCCTTGCTCCTTGGTATTTGTCTTATTTACACTTGGATATCTGGACTCAAAGCTTCTGTACTTACCGATGTTTTACAGCTTGTGATGATTTTTGGTATTGGTGCGGTCATTGTACCAATGGTCGGCGTGGCGGGAGGGGGCTTTGAGGTGATTGCTCAGGGTTTTCACGGTATTGAGAATGTGACTTCTGTTTTTGACCCCGGCGTGGCTTTCTCATTTGGGATCGTGACTTCCATTGGTCTCATTGCCGGTGCGCTTTCCGACCAGCAGTATTGGCAACGCAGTTTTGCTATTCGTGAAAAAGAACTCGTGCCTGCTTTTGTGGTGGGTGGTGTGCTCTTCGGGATTGTTCCTATCGCTTTATCGGTTCTCGCCTTTGTGGCGGTAGGACTAGGCATCACCGTTCCCGAAGGAGTGGACAGCTCTATGATTGGAGTCCAGGCCGTAAGTGAGCTACTCCCTGCGTGGGCGATTGTGCTCTTTTTAATCATGCTCCTTGCCGGGATAAGCTCTACCTTGGATTCAGGTCTATCTGCCATGAGTTCACTTTGGGCAACGGATATCCGACCGAAAGGAGGCGTTTTTGAAGCAAGGCTCTCGATGCTTTTCATTGGTTTGGCAGGTTGGGCGGTGGCTATTGCCGCTACTTCCATCCCGGGGTTTGGGCTCCAACACTTATGGTGGATTTTCAACACCATTGCCGCTTGTGTTGCTGGTCCCACCATTTTAAGTCTCTATTCAAAGCGTGTTTCTGAACCAGGAGTATTTTGGGGCATATTGATCGCTTTTGGATTTGGCGTTCCCCTGTTCATTATCTCAAACCTCGTAGGGAATTCCGTGTGGATTGTTGGGTCGGCTCTCTTGGTGGTATTGGTGAGCACTTTGACCTCCTTTTACCGTTTTGGCGGTTCGCGAATGCCGTAAGTTCGTTTCAAGTTCCGAGTAAAACCGGTTCCCACGCATGCCTCTTTTCAGAGTCGCCCTCATCGTAATTAGAAAGTAACCTTTCCGCAGTTGGTGACCATTTAAAATCAAGAGATAAAACCCAAGTAGTTTTCTCGGTTGATACAGGCAAAACTTGCCTCTGGATAGTTTTCAAGGAAGCTCTTTGGGGCTGCGCTTTTTTTGTTTTTCCACTTGAATTCGTAGGCGGAGAGCTGGCCATCCATCTCTTCCAAATAATCCAATTCGGCGCCGGTATAGACTCTCCAGAAATAGGTGGACGCCTGCTTTGTTTGATAATTGAGGTATTTCATGCGTTCTGTTATTAGAAAATTTTCCCATAATTTCCCCTGGTCATCTCTTTTATCCAGCAGATTGAAATTCCCAATGGCTGCATTCCTCATGCCAAGATCATAAAAGTAAATCTTGTCCATTTTGCTCACTTCTTTCCTCAGGTTTCGGCTGAATCCACCCAAGCGAAACACCACAAATGCGTTTTCCAAAAGATCGATGTAGAGATCGACGGTTGTTTTGCTCAAATCTAGTGCACTCGCCAATTCACTGACGGACACTTCACTTCCCACCTGGAAGGCAAGCAGCCGGAGAAGGTCACGGATTTTTTTTGCATTTTTAATGTTGGCGAGTTCAAAAATATCCTTAAACAGGTAGGAATCGTAGATGTTTTCGAGATATTCCCTCTTTAAATCATAGCCCGCTAAAGAAAATACTTCAGGGTAGGAACCGTAGACGAGCCTCTCCTCCAAGCTTTCCCCCAACTCGAATGCATTTTTCTCCAAAGCAAGCTCCGAATAGGAGATCGGCAAGAGCGTATAAGACCATGCCCTACCTGTAAGTGGCTCATTCACCTTATTGGCTAAATCAAAGGAGGATGACCCTGTGGCTATAATTTTCAAATCAGGCATTTGGTCGTGAAGAATTTTGAGGTTCAGCCCAATTTCCGGAATTTTTTGAGCTTCATCCACAAAAAGTAATTCATAGCCGGAGACCAGCGACTTGATTTTCTCGAAATCTTTGCTCGAGAGGATGTCCAAGAATTTACTTTGATCCCCGTTTACTTTCAGAGTCTTTAGGTTCAGCCCTTCCAAAACTATATTGATGAGTGTCGTTTTCCCCACCTGTCTTGCCCCATACAAAATAATGATCTTATCGCTGGTTTTGAGCTTATTGGCAATCTGATCGCTCAACAATCTGGTTATGATATGGGTCATAGTTCCTGTTTAAAAACCTAGGTTCAGCATAGAACTCTTAAGCTTTGCGGTCAAGGTATTAGCGTTAATTCGGTCAGTTGAGTGGCGAAATTCGCGTTAATCCAGGCGTTTCAGTCCGACTATTGACGTATTGCTTCACATTGTGCGCACTTTGTGATACAATTGTTTTGACTTAAATCAAATGCTTATGGCTACCATCAATGTTCGCACGGATGAAAAACGAAAGAAAGACGCCACTTTTATTCTTGGTGAGATGGGTCTCGATATGAGCAGTGCCATTCAACTTTTCCTTCAGCAGGTTATTATCACAAAGAGCATTCCCTTCCCTATTCGGACGGTGAATGGTTTTACGCCTGAGCAGGAACAAGCCATTTTGAAGGATATGAGTGAGCTTGAGGCTGATATTGCTCATGGAAAGGCGAAATCGTATGATTCTGCTGAAGAAATGATGGAGGATATATTAAATGATCCTGATGTATAAAGTTGTTTCCACGAAACTCTTTAGAAAAGACTATAAAAGGCTTTGTAAGTCAGGCCGTTTTGAGGTTTCAGCTTTAAATAAAGTCATCAATACGTTGGCTGATGGGAAGGCGCTTGAGGGGAAATATAAAGATCACGCTTTGAAAGGCGGTATGGAGGGATTTCGAGAGTGTCATATCAAACCTGATTTGCTTCTCATCTATGTTATTGAAGAAAATCAGCTCATCCTACAACTGGTTAGAGTGGGAAGTCACAGCGAATTATTTACGTGAGGCTTGAAAATAACTATTCCTGTGCTCGCGTTAATTCAGGCGCTTCTTGCCTTGAGGTTCTTGGAGGTAGTTTTTGGGAGTGGAAACTTTTTTGCCGCTTTCCAGTTCTAGGTTTTTGCGGGCGTTTCCGGCGATTTTTCCGCCTTTTTGGGCGGCTGTTTTGTTTTCGATGAAGCCTTGGGCGTCTTTGGCACGGGCGATTTCTGTAGTGGAGGCTTCGCCGAGCATGGAGAAGATGAGTTCCAGGTCATTCATGTGGTCGCGTAGATTTTCACGCTTCAGGCCTTTGAAATCTTTGTACTCGCTCGGGGTCATGTCAAAAGTGGCCTTGGAGATTTCGGCGGTCAGGATGGCGTAATCTTTGGCGGCGGCGACTCCGCGGTCTTGCCATTCGTCCGTGAGTTCTTCGCGAATCGCAATGCCACGCATGCGTTTTTCGATCCAAGCCTCTGAATAGCCCTTGGCTTTGTAGAGTTCGCGGGTGCGTTTGGTGGCCAGCTCGGGGTCCTCGATTTCTTGGATGCGTTCGTAGCCGACTTTGGCCAGCCAGCGTTTGAAGGGCTCGGCTTTGGGCGAGGGGATGGATTGAATGATGCGAAAAATACCTTCGGTGTTGGCACAAATTTGATCGCGGATTTTTCCATCCCCTGCAATGAGTGGCAACTTACGGACAAATTGTCCGTAAGTTGCCTTCAGCACCTCATCACGTTGCAGCACTTTATCGAAATAATTTCTGGGGTCCTTACTATCTGTTAAGGCTCCTACTACATCGTGTATCGAAAACCACCACTCCTCGTTGTGGAGGGTTTTGCGGATTTCTTGGCCGTGAAAGAGGGCGATTTTGGTGTCCATACTGCGCAGCTTACTCGCCCGGCTTGGTTCGTCAATTCACTGCTGTTGTCATGGACCAATGACAGGAGCTCCACAGGCCTTTGCCTTCAGATTGGGCTTCTTTTTCGAGGCCTTGGAAAAAGGCGCCAGTCCTACTCCAGCGGCACTTCAACACTTGGCGCCGGGTTCGGCGCCTGCTGCTCGGCACTGCTTTTAAAATTATCTAGCCCCCCATACATGCCGAATATTGGCAGAAGCATGCCCACGAGAAATGGCAACCCGAAGAAAACCACAAGAAATACAATGAAGGCGATGAGGCAGCCGGACATCCCTTGCGACGTCCCACATTTGGAGCATTTACTGGCTGAACGTGGTATGAGGTACAAACAAGCTTTGCACTGTTTTACATCTTTAGGCGTAGCGTTTTTGGTAGGCATTTTTTGAGGATAAAATTTGATCCATTTTAAACCCTTTTAGAAGCCTTGCAAGATCGGCGCGGATGGCGCCCTAGCGCTTTGGCCTTTCTTCCAACTCTAAACCCTGAGGGATGAGTTTCTCCTCTACGAATTTTTCATTCAAAGGGTTTTCGCCAAAATAAATGGCTCGGAAGGCAAAGTGGACGCGGCCGTCCTCCAGTTTGGGCTCTCCTCGCCAAGCATTGTCCGTCACTTCTGCGATGGCGTTGAATCCTTTGATGACGCGCATGCGGATTTCTTCGAATTCACCCTGGGGGAGCGGTCCAAAAACCACGGGATGGCTGAGCTCAAAGATTTTTTCGGTGCGAGGACCTTCGGGTTGAGTGCGCATTGGGGATGGGTTAGGCGGCTTTTTTGACGAGGTCGGCGGCGGCGCTGGCGGAAATTTTAGCCTGGAAGAGTGCGACGAAGAGCAGGACTTCGGCGCCTTTTTGTCGGGCGAGTTCCATGGTTTTGTCGTAGCCGAGGATGTCCACCATCACTTTGGCGGCGCAGACTTTGGAACGGTAGGCGGGAACGGGTTCCACGCCCACTTCCTTGGACGCAACGAGCTCGGTGGTGCCTTCCAGGCGGTTGCCCTTGGCGTGCTCGGATTCGTGGCGAGCGACGTGGCGGAAGGAGCCGGTTTTGTAGCGTCTTTCCTTGAAGAACTTGGCGTTGTTGGCGGCCAGCGTGTCTTCGCGGAATTTGATGGCACCGGTTTCAATCACGCAGGTTCCGGCTGCCTCTCCCATGGAGTCGACACTGTCTACTTCGGCCTTGCTGACGTCCACTCCCGTCCGAGTTTTCACCCAGCGGAGGTCTTCTTTGATTTCTTTCTGCAGGTCTTCATCGCAATCCTCCAGGTGACTTGAGACGTTGTTTGTCATAAGTTTTTGGGTAAGCTTTAGGATAGCACTCGCGGCGAAAAAAGCTAGGGGGCTCTTTACAAAATTCTGCAACGTGTTAGAATTTGGGCTTCACTAAAATTATGCCCACAGGAAAAATAGACATGGCAGAACCTCTTTCCTCCGAAAACAAGGAGGTGGGGTGGGCAAACTTCATGCACGTTTTACCGAAGTTTTTAGCCAAACAGCGCCCCTCCAAGATTGAGATTCCCGTCCTTCACCGTATAGCCACCAGTGGAACTCAGCACCCTTCTCTCCCCGAGGCAGCCCGCCAAAGTGCAATGGAACTGATGATTGCCAATGAGATTTGCCGAACACGCCAAGAAACCTACGACCTCGTTGGGACTTTACGGCACAATAAAGTTCCAAATACGAAGGGCGGGATCAGAATTGGTACAAAATCGGGGGAGGTGGAAATTCGCTACAAAACCACCATGCTCTTGAGAGGGCACTTGAGGCAAAATGGTACCATTCAGGTGGGACAAGAGCCCGAAAAAGCTGTTTTTGCACCCCATCTGAAGCCTTATAGCACAGCGGAAACCGAAGAAGTCTACGTTGGTGTGACTCAAAATCTCGACACTCTTTTTGGAGACTTTTGTGATCAGGCCGATCAGCATTTGGCCAAAGCTTCCACTCTGGATGAAAAATTAAAAGCCATAAGCTACATGCAACTCTGGGGCTCCTCCACCATTCACCCTTTTTTTGATGGGAACGGGAGAACTTTTGGAGCCAAAATGGTTCTGGATTTGAACCGTGCAGGATTCGCACTGAAAGCCATTCCCGGGCTTCCCGAATTGGCCGATTTAAAGCCAGAGTTGGAAAAAAACCTGCTCTCCACCATTGGTCCTCACTTCGCCAGCACTTTTTTAGACCAGAGTGAAATTGGACTGATTCCCGCTGAAGAAGTGGCGACCTTGGTTGAAACCCCAGAATTTTTCAAAGCGTACATGGCTCAATTGGCAGCTTCCATTCGGGTAGGCTTCGAGGCAGGCCCCAATGCACCCGGCTACGTGGGACAATTCATTGAGGCAAGCGCTCACCTCCTAAAGATGGTTCTGTCTCGAGATGGGCACATCGAAAGGAGTTTTTACGATAAAAACATAGGACCTTTTATGGACTTCCAAAGGAAGGCCATGCGTTAATCCTTGTTGACACTATTAACTGCATTCAAATGAAAAAAAGTACCGGTCTTGTCCTGGGAGGGTTGGCGGCAACAGGCGCTTATGGCGCGAATAAATTTATGGAAATGGCTTATTTTGACTGCTCCCAAAAACCAGATCCCGTTCTGGCTGAACAAGTGGAAACCCTGAACGCTTGTATTAAAAAACACGGTTCCCCGGACAAGAATGACGACGAACGTTTTTCATTGTCCTTTGAAGTAGATTCCGTCACTTATGATGTCACAGACGGTCTCAACATCTTTGAACAACCCATCCTGGAAGTCTCTTTCCCTGGTCGTATTTTCCAAGATGAATGCTTTGATGGGGCTATTGAATCCAATCGTCATTTCATTCGAGACGACCAAAAAACGACAGGAGATGAGCTTAGCTCCTGGCAGCAGGCCCAAAGAGAATATAGTTCTCTTTTACCGAAATTGACCGCCCTTTGCGCCGAGGCTGACCATGAGGTGCCACAAAGTAAATATCACTGTGTTTCTCCCGGAAAAGAAACCCTTGGAACCCCTGCAAAGGACTTTAGACCTTCGGTTGTTGAGCTTTACAACAGCATTGCCGATGGAATTTGTTCCGGTTTTTTTGCTGATCTAGGCGGAGAGAAAGTCGTTGTAACGGCGGCGCATTGTGTGGTGGCCGACCCATCTTGTATGACTGCTGAGGGAGGGAAAGGCTGTAAAACTGCGGAATTCGTCCACCTCGCTTGGCCCAAACAGATGGATGAGACGGCGATTCAATCCTTCCACTACACTCTTGGAATCCCAGTGGCTTCTTTTTCGCTAGAAAAAGATGCTGGGTTCATCGACAATTCTGACTGGGCTGTTGTCTACATCACTCCTGAAGTGCAGGCCTCTGTCCAAGACGTTCCCTTGGCGCCAAAGATGACTTCTCCCAAAACAGGTGACTTTTTGCTCATGGGTCATGGCGGGAAAGTGACCTACAGCACCGTTTTGTTCGATCAATTCACTCCTGAATCTGATGGCCGGCTTCGTTTTGATGGTGATGCCTCTTGCCGTTCCATCGCAGGCTATTCAGGGGGTGGCGTCTTTGATCTTTCGGACAATACTGCCCTGGGAATTCTCTCTAAAGTGAACAACGTGCTGGATGCCAATCAAGCTTATATGGT
>Ga0114940_10000592_pt1 | contig 16100 bp, 17 predicted proteins | sample ColdCreekSource_FD_87195 | JGI IMG/M metagenome (GOLD analysis project Ga0114940, IMG submission 87195) | Groundwater microbial communities from Cold Creek, Nevada to study Microbial Dark Matter (Phase II) - Cold Creek Source | ecosystem: Environmental > Aquatic > Deep subsurface > Groundwater ... | reverse complement strand
CCTGATGGACAGACGCGGCGATGGCGTCCCGATCATCCTCGATGAGAGCAACAGACTGTCTGGACGCGCCCCAGAGTACAGCCTGATCGACGACAGCGAACTGCGACTCGTGATCTGGGCAGCCGCCGGGCAGAAGGCGAGTCCAGAGGACGAGGAATAACCCATGGCCATCACCAACCAGGATCGCGTTGGCAAGGCGATGGATCTGCTCCGCGCGGTATCGTGATGCAACGCAAACTGCACACACTTGGCAACGTAAGCCCAATGTAACCCGACGGATTCTTATGTCCCGCAGGGACGCTAGTCCTGCACGCTCCCGCTATACAACACCTGCGGTTGCAAGTTGAAACCTGTTCGCGCGGCCTGGATGTCCTGGGGCCATGGATATGGAAATTATCTCCGTACTGCGCCTCTTTCCGGCACGTTCTGCTAGGTCCGACCCTTTGGCCCCTAGGTTGCTCTTCCTGGAAATCGGAGGAACACCTAATGCGCTCCGTGCCCTGTCGCATGGTACTTGCCGTCGTTTGCGTACTCGCGCTGCCTGCTGCGGCGGTACTCGCCGGCGAGGCACTCGAGGACACGGTCCTCAGTGCGGACGGCAAGCTCCGCACCACGGCCAAAGCGCAGATAGTTCCCGGCGCGCCTGCTCCCACCGAGCAGCTCTCGCGCCCGTTGAGCGCGGTCGGAGGCGTCCTGATGCTGTTGGGCTTGGTGGGCGTAGCGATCCTGCTGCTGCGCAGTGCTAAGAAAAAGGCAGTGAAGCTCGGCGGGGACCGGCCCACGCTGGAACTTGTCGAGCGTCTGGCCTTGGGGCAGCGCCGCGAAATCATCTTGATGCGGGTCTGCAATCAACTGCTGATCCTCAGTTCGACTCAGCAAGAAGTGAAGCTGTTATCGGAGCTTTCAGCTTCTGATCCTCTTGCGGATACCGCCGATGCGTTTGACCACCAGCTCGACGCCAGGGAAGTCCGCGAACGCTTGAGCGTGAAGCGCGCCGTAGCACCTACGGCATCCGCCGTGGAAGTGAACTGGCCTACCGGCGGATCTCGAAACCGAGCATGAATACACGCTTCCATCCAGGCCGACTGGCGGCCCTCACCTTCCTTCTGGTGCTAGGCTGCACTTCTGTGTTCTGCGCCGAGGAACCTTCCGAACGCGAGGCCGGCCCGCGGATTGAGATTCAAACCAAATCGGGCGTGGACGGCGCAGAGGCCACTACGTGGTCCGTGCCGATCAAGGCGTTCGTCGTGATGACGCTGTTGTCCCTCGCTCCAGCCTTGCTCGTGTTGATGACCAGTTTTACGCGCATCATCATTGTGCTTGGATTTTTGAGGCATGCTTTATCCACGCAGCAACTTCCGCCGAACATCGTACTGATCGGGTTATCTGTGTTCCTGACCTGCTTCATCATGACGCCGGTGTGGGAGCGCATTCAGAGCGAGGCGTATAAGCCGTACTCGGCAGGTACCATCGGGCAAGAGGAAGCGTTCCAGCGCGCCTTGAAGCCCGTGCGCGAGTTCATGGGCCGACAGACTCGGCAGAAGGACCTGGCCCTTTTCCTTGAACTCTCCAAATCCAAAGAGCCAGAGACTTTTGACGACGTCCCCACCGTAGCGCTGGTACCTGCGTTCGTGATCAGCGAGCTGCGCACAGCATTCCAAATGGGGTTCCTCATTTTTCTGCCGTTTGTCGTGATCGACTTGGTCGTGGCGTCGATCCTGATGTCACTGGGTATGGTCATGCTCCCGCCCGTTATGATCACACTACCTATCAAGCTCTTACTCTTTGTGCTCGCAGACGGCTGGTACTTGATTGTGCAATCCCTGGTTGTGTCCTTTGGCGCAAGTTGAAACGAGCGAACATGGACAGTGCCACGCTTCTCAATCTTTTCGGGGCTACGGCGCTGCTCACGCTCAAGCTCTGCGCGCCGGTCCTGGCTGCGGGGCTGGTGGTTGGGCTGGTCGTGAGTCTGTTCCAGGCGCTCACGCAGATTAACGAAAGCACCCTTTCCTTCCTGCCCAAGCTTGTCGTGATGGCTTTGGTGGCGTGGTTCACGCTGCCGTGGATGGTCCGGGAAATGGTTGAGTTCACGGCGCACGTTTGCGCACTCGCTGCGGGGGCTTCCCGATGACCTTGGACCCAGGAGCGGCGTGGCCCTACGGGCTGGCTCTGGTGCGCGTCAGCGGCGTGGTGCTGACCGCGCCCGTCCTGGGCAGCTTCGGCGTATCGGCGCGAGTCAAGGTGTTCTTCTCCATGACGCTTGCGGCGTTGCTCTATCCCGCCGCTTCGAAGGTGGCTGTTTCCGGTGATCCCCTGTTCAATGCGCTGACGACGGTTTCAGAGTTTGCGGTCGGGCTGGGCCTGGGCCTGGCCTACCGTTGGTCCATGGTAGCCGTGGAAAGCGCAGGCGAGTTTGCGGGGTTGCAGATGGGCTTGGGCGCAGCGTCCACGCTCAATCCAGTCTCCGGACAAAACTCGGTGCTGACCCAATCGTTGTATCTTTTTACATACTTGGTCCTCTTCCTTGCGTTGGAAGGGCACCATGCTGTGCTGCGAACCCTCTTCGCCAGCTACGAGACGGTCCCTCCGGGTGCGTTTGTGTTTCGACCGGCAGCAATGGAGTCGATCGTTCAGCAGACCGCCTCTGTTTTGATTTTGGGACTGCGCTTGTCCGCCTGTATTTGGGTGCCGTTGCTTTTGCTGTCCATTGCGGTGGCCTTGGTTTCCCGCGCATTCCCGCAGGCCAACGTGTTCAGTTTGAGCTACACGGTGAGCCTGCTCATGGGCATGGCGCTGCTGATCTATTCCGCGCCTGCCATCCGAGGTGCGGTTACAGGCGGCATTCAATCTGGAAGTCGTGACGCCTTGGGTTGGCTGCAGAGTGTGGCTGTTCCGTAGGAGAAGCGTACGTGGCTGAAGACATGGCGGAAGAACGCACCGAAGCGGCGTCCCCACGACGTCGCGAAGAGGCTCGCCAAGAAGGCCGCGTCGCGCGTTCGGTGGACCTGAGCGCAGCGTTGGCGCTGGCGGGTGCGCTCGCCACGCTCGGAGCGCTTGGTCCGCTCATGGCTAACGCGCTGGTGGAACTGGCCCGGGAGTCTCTGATGGGTGCAGGCTACAGCACCTTTGATTCAGGGCGGTTGCATTCGCTGTGCTTCCCTGCACTGATAACCGTCGGGCTGTTCCTCGTCATCATCCTGGCCGCGTTCTCTGCGACCGGGTTTCTGAGCGTATTCATGCAGATCGGATGGCTGATCTCGCCGAAGGCGCTGGCGCTCCAATGGGAGCGCGTGAATCCGATCAGCGGCCTGAGTCGCATGCTGTCCTGGGCGGGCATAGGTGCGTTGGTTGCCGGCATGCTGAAGTTGCTCGCCATTGGGGGCTTGGCGTACCTCTTTCTCAGCGCTTTAGCACCCGATTTTTCTGGCTTATGGCGCATGGACTTCCGCGCCTTGCTTCCGTACACGCAAGAAAAGGCCCTGGCCTTGGCTTGGCGGCTGGTGCTGGCCTTGGTGGCGGCTGGCGCGGTGGATTACCTGTTCCAGTGGTGGCGTCACGAACGTTCGATGCGGATGTCCAAACAAGAGGTGAAGGAGGAAATGAAGCAGCAGGACGGCGATCCGAAGATCAAGCAGCGCATTCGGCAAATTCAGCGCCAACGGGCCATGCAGCGCATGATGAGCGAGGTGCCCACGGCTACCGTGGTGATCACCAACCCCACTCACGTGGCGGTGGCACTCCGGTATACGCCAGGCAGTGCAGAAGCCCCCGTCGTGGTCGCCAAAGGCGAACGCCTGATCGCCGCACGCATCAAGCACCTGGCGCAGGTCCACGGCGTACCGGTCGTGGAAGAACCGCCGCTCGCACGTGCGCTGCTGCGCGCGACTCAGATCGGGCAGCAGATTCCCACGGCTTTCTACCAGGCCGTGGCTCAAGTTCTCGCCTTGATCCTGCGGCGCAAGTCTGCGCCGACCACCCCAGCCCTTAGCGCACATCCGGAGGGCGGCGTATGAGTGGCCCAGGAGGACTTGCGCAAGGCCAGCTCCAGGGGGTAAGCAAGCTGGGCGCGTTTACGCGCTTTGCCGACATCGGCTTGGCCTGCGGCGTGGTCGGCATCATCGTGGTGCTGGTTATTCCCGTGCCCATCTTCGTGCTCGACCTGCTGCTGTGCTGTCAGTTCGCTTTGTCCCTGGCGATCCTGTTGGGCACGCTCTACTGCAACGAATCCCTGGAGTTCTCTGGATTTCCATCCCTGCTGCTGTTCGTCACGCTGTTCCGCTTAAGCCTGAACGTTGCATCCGCGCGCCTGATTCTGTTGCAGGCAGATGCCGGACACGTGATCCAGGCGTTTGGCGACTTCGTCGTCGGCGGCAATTATGTTGTGGGCTTTGCCGTCTTCCTGATCCTGGTCGTGATCCAGTTCGTCGTGATCACCAAGGGTGCCGGACGCGTGGCAGAAGTTGCGGCGCGTTTCACCTTGGATGCCATGCCCGGAAAGCAGATGGCCATCGATGCGGACTTGAATGCCGGTTTGATCGACGAGACGCAGGCGCGCGCACGACGCCAAAAAATAGAACGGGAAGCATCCTTCTTCGGGGCCATGGACGGCGCAAGCAAGTTTGTGCGTGGCGATGCCATTGCCGCTCTGCTGATTACGGCCATCAATATCCTCGGCGGCCTGGGCATCGGCGTGTTCATGCAAGGCATGGAGCTGGGTGCGGCCCTGCGGCGTTATACGCTGCTGACCATTGGCGATGGGCTGGTGACGCAGATTCCTGCGCTCCTGATCTCGACGGCAGCGGGACTTCTCGTCACGCGCAGTGCGTCCGAATTCAACCTGGGGCAGGACCTGACGCGGCAGCTCTTTCTCAAGCCCCGCCCCGTTGCCATCACCGCGACCTTCCTAATGATCTTTGGACTGATGCCCGGACTGCCCACGCTGCCGTTCATGGCGCTTGCAGGCGGATTGTTCGTACTTGCCTATACGATCAAGGACCTCAAACCGGCTGAAACCGCCGCTGCCGATGCGTCCAAGCCGCGCGAAGGTACTGCACCGGGCGGAGCGACTGGAGGCCGACCTGCGCCTAACTCCCTTGAAGGGTGTCTCAAACTGGATGTTCTCGAGCTTGAACTGGGCGCCGCGCTCATCTCCCTCGTGGACGCAGCCGGCCCTGGCGACCTGATGAACCGGATCGCTCAGATCCGCCGAAAGATAGCATCTGAACTGGGAATCGCCGTGCCGTCGATGCGTATTCGCGACAACCTGCAACTGCCCACCCGTGCGTATCGGCTCCGGCTGCGCGGCGGAGTCATTGCCGACGGCGAGCTTTTTCCGGAGCAGTTGCTGGCGATTGACCCCGGCGGTGCTCGCACGGGCCTCGCTGGAACGGCCACGAAGGATCCCGCGTTTGGGCTTCCGGCTGTTTGGACACCTGTCGCGCAACGTGCTCGCGCCGAGGCCTTCGGGTACACGGTCGTGGACGCAGCTTCCGTGCTGGCCACGCACCTCCATGAAGCCCTGCGTGCGCAGGCTGCCGATCTGCTCTCTCGGCAAGATACGCAGGCGCTTGTTGATCGTGTCCGTGAAACAGACCCGGCAGCGGTCAAGGATGTGGTACCGAACGTCGTGGGACTGCCGTTGTTGCATCGCGTGTCGCAGGGGCTGCTGCGCGAGATGGTTCCTGTTCGGGACATGGTCACCATTCTCGAAACGCTTGCCGATGTGGCCGGCACGACGCGGCACGTCGAGTCGCTGGTCGAGCATGTGCGTATCGCGCTGTCGCCGGCCTTCGTGCGCACTCACGAGGAAAGTCTGGGAAAGCTGGCGGCGCTCGCCTTAGATCCAGACCTGGAAGCAAGCTTAATGCAGTGCGTCGTCCAGTCCGATCGCGGTGCGGCGCTGGTGCTGACGCCGATGCAGGTGACACGCTTCCTCAAGACACTGGAGGAGAAGTTCACGGGACTGAGCGGTAGGCGCAGGAGCCTCGTGCTCATCTGTTCGGCCAGCATACGGCCGCATCTGCGTCGCCTGATCGAACGCAGTCTGCCAAGGCTGACCGTGCTCTCCTATCTGGAAATTCCGCGTGGTACTCAGCTTGAAATCATTGCGCAGGTGCCGCCCAGCGCGTTGGGCGAGAGCAGTCAGGGGATTTTCGGGAGCAAGACACGTGACGTTGCCGTAGGCAGCGTCGCACTCGCAACACCGTGATGGGAAAACCCCCGAGGTCGATAGACCGTGCAGATCAAGACGTTTCAGGCACGAACCATGCTGGAGCTGCTCGATGCCGTGCGGGCGTCGCTGGGGCCGTGCGCGGTCTTGTTGTGGGTAAAGCGTATTCCGGCGTCTCGCGAGTCCGAGGCTTTTTTGGAAGGTGCGGCGGCGGTGGACCCAGAGCCGGTCGCTACCCGCGTCGCCGTCTCCGCGCCTGCTCCGACCGGTGCGGTGCTCCGTACCTTGGGCGCTGACCCAAGCAGCATCCCATCTGCAGTCCGGCGCGGTGCTCCACAGGCCGACCCTTCGGCGCACCGTGTGAGCGAGAAACGCTCCTGGTTTTCAAGGCGGAGTTCCAGCGCGGAGGAAGCAGTCCCGCGCTCGAAGCCGCGCTCTGTCACATGGGCTGCAAGTCCGAAAAATGGGCCCGTGCCGCCTATCGTGCTGCTGGGACCGTCTGGTGCAGGCAAGACCACCTCGGCGGCAAAACTTGCTGTCCTCCTGCAAAACGCAACGGGCGGGTCTGTGGGCTTGATTGCTGCGGGTCGTGTAACTGACAAAAGTTCCGAGCTGTTGAGCTGCGCAGCCAGAGAACATGGCCTGCTTATGACCGAAGCTAGAACGGCCCTCGAATTGCGTGATCGGCTTGACAGGTGGGACCGCCGTGGAGCAGTGGTGATGGATCTACAGGGCCAATGGCCAAAAGACGAAGTGCTGCACCTGGAACTGCTGGACGCGCTCGACGCGTACAACGACCCGGTTGAGATCCATCTTGTGCTCAGTGCTGCCGCGCCTGCGGCGGAGAATCTCCGGACCCTGCGTTCGTTCGCGCCCTTGGGCTATGGGCACGTATTGATGACCCATTTGGATTGTGCGGACCCAGCGCCCAATGTACTGGCGCAGGTCAAGGCGCTGCGCCTACCGGTTTCGTTTCTAGGGACTGGAGCACGCATTCCTCAGGATCTGAAACAAACCACACCGGCGGACATGTTGCAGTTTTTGAGCCGTTGTTAAGCCCGCATACGACGGGCAGGAGCGACACCGTGACAGCTCGAACGAACGGCTCCAAGATCCTCACCGTGGCGAGCGGCAAAGGTGGCGTAGGGAAGACCAATATTACGGCGAACCTTGCCATCACGCTCAGCAACCGCGGTGAGCGCGTCCTGGTATTCGATGCCGATATGGGACTGGCGAACATGGATGTGCTGCTTGGCCTTACGCCACGCTTTAGTATGCGTCACGTCCTCAACGCGTCGCGCTCCCTCGATGAAATCCTGATCCCCGGCCCCTGCGGAATAACCATTGTGCCGGCCAGTTCCGGCTTTGCTGAAATGGCGAACTTGTCCATGCAAAGCTACACGACGCTGGTGCAGGCGTTACAGCGGCTGGCGAGCAGGTACGATCGCGTTCTGATTGACGCGCCGGCAGGTATTGGAACGAACGCTATCCGATTTTCGACTTTTGCGGACGAGTTGGTGGTGGTCACGACGCCTGAACCCACCTCGATCACGGATGCATACGCGCTGGTCAAGGTGGCACTGCGCGAGAAACCGGGCCTGCCCATTCATCTCATCGTGAACATGGCGGAGACCAGTTCGGAAGCCCGGCGAGTAGCGGAGGCATTTTCGGAAATCACGACCCGCTTTCTCGGCAGTTCCGTGACCAGCGCGGGAGGCCTGCCGTACGATCACAGCATTCCGCAGGCGGTGCGCTGTCAGCAGCCTTTCGTCACCATGTACCCAGACAGTTGCGCGTCCAACGCCGTGCGCTGCATCTCGCACCGCCTTAACAGGGACGCCGGTGCAACCGTCCGCTCAAACGCTCCGGTGGTGGAAGCCACCAACCGGATCACCAGTTGGCTTGACGCGTAGCGTGCGCAGCACGGAAAGGACTTATGAGCGCGATCCAAGGGCATTCGACCGCTGAGCCGGGGGCTGGACCCGACAGATCCTCTGTGCAGGGTCGCGTGGAAGTGCGTTTGGCCGCAGCGCTGGCGGCGAAGCTGGCGTTCACGGTTTGCTTTCTCGCCGCGCTGGTCACCTTCGGACTTAGCCTGTGGGGCGGCTGCGACTTCTCAACGGCCATGCTCCGGACTGCGGCGGCGGCGGCCTTAGCAGGCATTTTAGGCAGGGTGCTGGCACCTGTGCTGCAAGGACTCATGGCGCAAACCGGTTCCAAGGAAGACGCCGCGTGACGCCTGCTGCCGGAGCTGAACGCGACTGCGCTCCACGTGGACGGGAAGGTGAGCAAATGCTACGGATAGGGAGACGGGTACTCGATGATTCCTGACGCCAAATACGTGCGTCTGCCAGAGCACGAGCAGACGCTGTGGGAACGTCTGGCGGACCTGCCGGAAGATGGTCCTACGCGGGACGCCTTGGTCCGGAACAACGAGCCACTCGTCCGTATCGAACTGGGCAAGATTTCACGTCGCATCCCGCCGCACATCGACCGCGAGGAACTCTATGCTGCGGGACTTGTGGGGCTATTTTCTGCCATTACGCACTTTCATCCATCTGAGGGCGTGGCGTTTGCTTCCTACGCGCGCAAGAGAATCTGGGGCGCGATGCTGGACCGCCTGAGGTCGCTGGATGGCGTGCCACGTTCGTCGCGCACCGCTTCCCGCCGTCTGTGCCGTGCTCATGCAGACTTCCTGAACGAACACAACCGGCATCCGGACGAAGCGGAACTGGCGGAACTTTTAGGCGTGAACAGCGCAGAGCTTCACGAAATGGAACGGCAGGCGGTTGTGGCGCAAATGCTTTCACTGGATGTTCGAGGGACTACCGGTGAAGACCAAGAAACGACGACGTTGGGCGATGCGGTGCTCGTGGACGATGCTCGGCTCGATGGCCCCCTCGACCGCTTGGCTAAGGACGAGGCCCGCGCGTTGCTGGTCGAAGGTCTGAAAAGCCTGCCGGATCGCGAGCGTGCTATCGTGGTCCTCTTTTATCAGCAGGAGTTGCAGCAGAAGGAAATTGCGCTGGCTATGAAGGTTTCCGAGTCCCGGATCTCGCAGTTGCACAATCGTGCCATCGTTCGACTGCGCGCTTTTTTGCAGAGAGGCACCGCAGACACTCCGCAACCCACCAACGCGAAGGATCTTGCACGCCGTGAATATCATTAACGCCACACAGACCGCTTTAGGTGCACCTGCGGGACGCCAGGAGCAGGTGCTCGCCGCCGTGCTTCCATCCACGCCCATGGCAGTGGCCCTGGATGCAGTGGCGGTACGGTTCCCTGTCGATGTTCTGATGCTCGCAAGCACCGAGATACCGCGGCGTCCCGAACAGATTGCCGCGCTGTTGTGGCGGACGGCAGTACGCCTAGTCGGCCTGCCGGAGCACGCGACGCGTTCCTGGCAGGAACAGCTTGGTCGGTTTGCGCTGAACCCGGCGGAGCAGGGAGCCGTCGTGACGGGGTTGCGTGCGCTGGTGGAATCGACGCCTGAAGGGGCCAAGAGCATTGCGTCGTGGGCAAAGCCCTTGCGCGCGGCCCTAACGGCTGGCGCTGCCGCGCAGGCGCCTGAAGCGGCGGCGCTTACGCACGCGTTACTCATGCAGGCCCTTGAAGTCCTCGAACAGCAGTTATCCGTCGTACCAGCGCGCACGGTTCTGGACGAAGGAACTCCCGAGTCTGGTTCCACCGGGCGTCCCATACCGGCGCACGAGGTCCACAGCTCCAGAAGGGCCGTTGAGGGCAGGCCGATTACGCGGGATACCCACGTCGCAGAACGACCGACCGGTGTTCCCATGCGCGCGGTTTTGCAGGCCAGAGCGCACGCGCAGGAAGCATCCGTGCCGCAAACGCCACCTCGCCAGGGCCACAGCTTCCAGGCGGTGGCTGAAGGTCAGGTCGTAGCGGCTGTGTCCCAAGAGCTACTCGATCCGACCGGACGTCTGGCGTTGGGAACTCGCGGGTCGTTGAACCATGCTCAAGCAGCCATGGCCGAGGCCGGTCTCGTGTTGTCCGAGGCGGCGCTCGTTCCGGCGATTTTAGGAGCACATCCGGCCGCTGCGCCGGAAGGGAAGGACCTCGAGGGCGACGCGCTCCAGCCGCTCACGGAGCGGCCAGCGCAGGAAGTTCGCGCTGCAACGCGCCAACTCACGGTGATGCAATCGGATCCAGGGCTTCAGAATTCCGACGCAGCGCTTGGTCTTGAACATCTTGTTAAGGGAACTTCCGTGGCGGCTGGTGGCTGGGAGCAACCCACTGCGGCCACGAGTCACAGGGTCACGCCGCACTCGGACAGCCTGCGCTCCGAAGGGGCCGACAGGCTGTCCGCGTCCACTAATGCGCGCACTTCAGCAGGAGTGCAGCAATGGAGTGGACTGGTGCCCCTCGCGCTCAGCGGACGTTTGTCTCCCGCCTGGATCAAGCTGGAATGGGAGCACGTTGACGAAGATGCGGGTAAGTCCGCGTCCAAGCCGAATGCGCAGGTCCGTCCGCACTTGCTCTCGCTCCATTTTGATGACGACCAGTTCGGCAGAATGGCGTTTCATCTCGCTTGGCTGGGCCACGAAGTGTCGGGAACTGTTGTGGCCGATCGTCCGGAGGCGGCTGAGTGGGTGCGTGCCAAACTGCCGGAGCTTGAGCGAGGACTGCGGGCAGCCGGTTGTGCGCCTGCTTCCTTCCGCGTCCTCCTGCACCACGATCCGTTCGAGGCCTCGGGCGTGGGCGGAGGTCGAAACCATGTCGGCTGACCGAAAACGTGCGGCGGTGGTCAAGACCGCTGTTGCTTTGCGTTACGAGGCCGGGGCGGATGCGGCACCGCGCGTAGTGGCGTCCGGGCGCGGCAAAGTTGCCGAGAAGATGCTGGACACGGCGCAGGCGAACGCGGTCCCGGTTCGTGAAGACCCTTTGCTGGCCAAGGCGCTGGGACAAATTGAGCTCGGTCACCAGATTCCTCCGGAACTCTATAGGGCAGTGGCTGAAGTGCTGGCTTTCGTGTACCGCCTAGACCGTGGTACTCGAAAATAAACGGGAGTGCATGAATGCCTCAATCCTTGGAACAGCCGTTGGTCCTGCTCTGGGCCAGTTCAACCGGGTTCGCGACAGAACTGGTCCGCGTACTGCAAGACTCAATCTTTCGATGGGCCATCTTTACCGACTTCGCGGAGCTAGCGGGAATGGATCCCAGGCAGTTCCGTGTGCTGGTTGTGGACGGGAAGGCGGGGCACACCCTGAACGCCATACGCTGGCTGCGCTCAACGGAGGCGTGGCGCGCGATGCCGATTATGGTTGTCGGTGGCATTCCGCCGCCTGCGGACCCGTGCCTTGTGGCGGTCCCCCTGCTGGTGCGTGCCGCGCAGATTGGCGAGTTGTTGGAACGGGTCCCTGCCCTGGAATCGGCGCCGCCGCCGATCCGCTTTGATCAAACGCAAGCCTCCCGACGAGAAACCTTTCGCCTTGAATGCAACGTTCCGTCCTTCGTGGAATTCAATACGCGCATTGCGAACCTCAGCGAAGGCGGCGCGCAGATCGAACTCCCCTTTCCGGTGCCAGAAGGGATCGTGATCCACCTTCACTTGAGCGCCTTGATGGTCGAGCTGCAACAGCCCGTGCGGTTCCAGGTACTGCGCGTCCGTTCGGCGCCTCAATCCGCCAGCGTGTACCATGTTCACGGAAAATTCGAAGGCTTGCTCCCCGAGCAACAGCGAATCCTGCGGAAGGAGCTGATGAGGGCGCAGGTGCATCTGCGTTCCAACCGGCTGATCGTGCAGCATCCGTAGGCGGGTTGTAACCGTTCAGTCGTGTAGGACGGGCACCGCCCGCCGTACAGGGAGTGCTGATCTCTGGTCGTCGGCGTCTTGGTCGACCTTTGTTGCTCATAGGTCGGAACGTAAACGACGCGACTGTTCTTGGTGGACTTTGTGCCTTTGTGGTGAACGGCTACGGCGGGACATAAGGTATGTGGTAGTTTTTTCCGGGTCGCGAGTGGCGTGACCCTTGCTCCGGTAGGTAGAGAAGTTCGTTTTTAGGGCTAATGTTCCAGCGCTAGCGGTCGATGTGAAGTCCAGGAGAGTCCCCATGGGAATTGACGGACTGTACGGCCTGGGCGATGCAGCCACCAACCTGGTTGGAAACTCGGGCAAAGCCGATAAACGGATTGACCAAGTTGCGTCGCGTACGCAAGACGAGCAGCCGCAGGCAGCCGCACCCGAACAGAGCGGCGATGTCGTCCAAATATCGGACGCGGCACGCCTCCTCCAAAGTGCTTCCGAAGCCCAAAAAGCCGACGTCGTTCGGCCAGAAAAGGTGCTCGAAGCACAACGCTTTTTGACGGCGGGCCTATACAACGATCAAGGGGTTATCGAAGCAACTGCGCAAAGCATGGAGTCCCTTTTCCGAGCGCTAGGCTAAACCCAACCTGTAGCGCCGCCATCTTGGCGGCGGCCCAGTCGGCGAGACGTCGAAGCTCCCTGTACGGCGGGCAGCGCCCTCCCTACACGACTGAGCGATTACGTTTAATTGTTTACATTCCGATCATCGCCGTCCTTTGTGGCTGCGGTGAACGGTTGCGAACAAGTGAACGTATGCCGTAATTTCCCGACGACGCCTACCGGCAGAAACGCGCTTCTCGGCAATCTCCACCGTATTTCTATGAGTCGCGTCGGTTGAACTGCACGCTGCATCTCTCCTATGCCACGCAGGTTGCACGACGCTCTCGCACTCCCCGACAAACGGCCCGCCTCTTGCTAAACCTTTTCTGCGTTCGGCCAGGAGAATACGCCACCATGACCCCAGGATTTTACACCATCGCCACTGCGCTCGATGTGCGGCACAAGACCCAAGACCGCATCGCGTCGAATTTGGCCAACAGCGAAACGTATGGCTATAAGCGCGCAGTGAGTGGCTATAACGGTTTTGGGGCTGCTTTGAAGCAGGCTGGAGACCACGCACCGACTACGACACAAGGCGCGGGTGTGCGACTCCAAGCGAAGGCGTGGGACTTCGGTGAGGGTGCGTTTAAATCTACGGGTCGAGAGTTAGATATGGCCCTGCGCGGCAATGGTTTTTTTGTAGTGCGCTCGCCTTCAGGTGAGCGCTTTACTCGCGATGGACATTTTTCACGCTCGGAGGACGGGCGCTTAACGGACGCGCAGGGCCGGTCGGTCCTTGGCCGCAGCGGCGAGATCCAGATATCCAAAGGAGCCGTGACGGTCTCCCGCGACGGCACCATTCAGGTCGATGGAATCGCCGTGGACACGTTGCGAGTCGAACGCCCCAGCACCTTGGAAGGTTTTGTGTCTGAAGGCGGGAGTTACTTCCGCGCCCAGCACAGTTCCTCCATGGTGGCCTCCACGGATGTCGAGGTGTCTTCCAAAGTGATCGAAATGTCGAACGTGAACATGCCCAACGAACTGGTTGGGATGATCGAAAATTCTCGCCAAGCAGAAATGGCCAGCCGGGCGCTTCAGCTCATCGACGAAGAGATTGGGCGCGCCATCTCCAACCTGGCTTCCTGAGCTTTCACAGGTCAAAAAGGAGTACACACATGATGCGCGGTCTTTGGGCTTCTGCTACCGGAATGCAGGCACAGCAGTTGAACGTGGATACCATCTCCAACAATCTGGCGAACATCAACACGTCCGGGTTCAAGCGCAGCCAAGTCAACTTCCAGGACCTCATTTACGACCGCATGAGCACTCCAGGTGCCAGCAGCGACGGCGGTACGGGTGTTCCTGCGGGCGTGCAGATCGGATTAGGCTCGCGTGTCGTCTCCGTCAGCAAAGTCTTTACGCCTGGCAAACCGCAGCAGACCGGCAATCAGCTCGATCTTTGGATAGAAGGCAATGGCTTCTTCCAGGTCAAACTGGCGGATGGCACGTTGGCGTACACGCGCGACGGAGCGTTCCGCCCGAACGCGGAAGGCAAGGTCGTAACGTCCGATGGTTATGAAGTAGACGGGCTGGATTCGCTCGATCCAGCCGCCACGGCGCTTTCCATTTCGCCCAACGGCACGGTGTCCGAAACGGTTAACGGCGTAACGACCCAAAAAGGCCAATTGCAGCTCTACTCTTTCATCAACCCTGCTGGATTGCTGGCGTCCGGACACAACCTGCTGCAGGCATCCAGCGCAAGCGGTGAGGCGACGGCGGGCACTGCGGGGTCGAACGGGATGGGCACGTTGCAGCAGGGCTTTCTCGAAATGTCCAACGTGGAAGTCGTGCAGGAGATGGTCAATCTGATCGTGGCACAACGAGCCTATGAAGTGAACACCAAGGCCATCCAGGCCTGCGACGAAATGCTCCAATACACGAATAACTTGCGGAGGTAACCCATGACCGCACGCGGAATTTCCGCCCTCTGTCTATGCGCCGGAGTGCTGGCCGAGGTGAGGGCCGCTACCGAAAGTGTCGTAGTCGAGCTGCGTACGGAAGCTCGTACCAGCGGCGACCAGGTGCTGCTGTCCGACATCGCGGACCTGAGCGGTCCACGCGAAAGCATCGCTGCGCTGCTGGACTGTCCTGTAGTGCGCAGTCCCAAACCGGGCGGCGTGCGTACCATGACCAAGCCGGAAATCGTGGAAGCTCTGCGTGCCGGGCCTGCGGCAAAGTGTGTTGTGTCGGGCGCGGCGGAAGTCCAGGTGCGCGCAGAAGCCCTGACCGTGAGTGGCGCGTCCTTCGCGGATGCGGCGGTCGAAGCCATCCAAAAATATTTTTCGGATCAACCCGAGCTACAGGCTACGGTCGAGGCGACCTCCGTTCCGGCCGCGCAATGCTTTCGTCCCGGTGCGGTCGAACTCAAGCCGGAGCTGCCGACTGGGGAGTGGTTCGCTGGACCACGGACCGTTCACGTACGCGTGCTCCGGGACGCGCGGCAGGTGGGTGAAGCGACGGTGGGTGTTCGAGTGCGCTTTCAAAGGCACGTGCCTGTAGCTGCCTGCCGCCTGGAAGCGGGTGAAACGCTCACGGAAGCCTGCGTGGCCATGGAATGGCGCGACACGATTTCGGCCAAGCAGTATGTCGGCTTAGGGGTGGAACGGCTGCTGGCGCGTCAGGCGCGCAGTGCCGTTCCTGCGGGGCGCATTCTGGAGGGACGATTTTTCAAGGCGGTTCCGATCATCCGCCGGGGAGAGCAGGTCACGCTACGAGTCACTCGCGGTGCGCTGACGATCACGGCGTTGGCTGAGGCGCGCGCAGACGCGGAAGCAGGGGCAACCGTCCTCTTGCGGCTTACGGATTCGGGTGCCGAAGTTCGTGCACGCGCGGCCGGGCCTGGGGAGGCCGAGTTGTAAGCAGCTGCACAGAAAATCATGGCGGTGCAGGCCAGCGGCCCGCACCACAAATTAGCTTCCGCCGACTGTTACACGAAATGGGGATGCAGAAAAGGGGTCAACGAGATGCGCATAGAAATCGCTGCCGCTTTATTTGTCTGCCTGAGTCTGACGGGATGCCGACAAGCCACTCAGGTGCGTGCCCCGTCGCAGGTCAGGCTGGACCTTCCGGAGCCGCTGGTTACCGAAGGCTCGCTGTGGCAGCCGAGCGCCCAGCGACACGGGCTGATTGCGGACAACATCGCGCGCGCCCGAGGCGACTTGCTGACGGTCCTGGTCATCGAAGATACGAACGCGAAGCGCGACCGCTCAACCAGCACCAACCGCTCGCAAGACGTGGACGCCAGCGTGGACACCGTGACGAGCAACAGCAAGGATTTTCTGCGGCTCAACGGCCAGCTCCCGGCGCTCAAGGCACAGTCGAAACGCAGTTATCAAGGCGGAGGCACGATTGAAGATAATGGGCAGGTGCGTGCGACGCTCAGCGCGCAGGTGACGGACGTGCTCGCCAACGGGAACTTGATTGTTCTGGGACAGAAGGAAGTCGTCGTGGGGGGCGAGTCGCAGATCGTTACCCTGACGGGCATTGTGCGCCCGCAAGACGTGCGT
>Ga0114940_10000591_pt1 | contig 16105 bp, 9 predicted proteins | sample ColdCreekSource_FD_87195 | JGI IMG/M metagenome (GOLD analysis project Ga0114940, IMG submission 87195) | Groundwater microbial communities from Cold Creek, Nevada to study Microbial Dark Matter (Phase II) - Cold Creek Source | ecosystem: Environmental > Aquatic > Deep subsurface > Groundwater ... | reverse complement strand
TTCTTTTCTCTCCACCGCATCTAAGCAGGGTTTTAACCTGTTAGAAGTGATTACTGCCGCACTCCAGGATAATGTTTCGGTTTTTCTGTTCTCCGATCTTACTAGCTAGGCAGTTACGAATTTCCTTACAATCAAAATAGGAATATAAAGAAACTTCAAGTAAATATAAGGATATATGAAACGGATTGTTGCGATCGCAGGATTTGAATCTTTTAACACTAATCTATATCGACAGGCTGGTGAGATGGCGATGGGGCGGTGTGAGGGATTGGAGGTAATCTTTTTTAGCGATCGCAACATCACGACAGATCCTGCTAAGGTAGAAACGGCGCTGCAATCTGCCGATGTTTTCTTTGGAAGCCTGCTTTTCGATTACGACCAGGTAATGTGGCTGAGAGAGCGAGTGCAAGCTATTCCCATCAGGCTGGTATTTGAGTCGGCTTTGGAGTTAATGAGTCTGACCCAGTTAGGCAAATTTGCCATTGGAGATCAACCCAAGGGAATGCCCAAGCCTGTTAAATTTATCCTCAGTAAGTTTGGCAACAGCAAGGAAGAAGATAAGCTAGCTGGTTATATTAGCTTCCTCAAAACAGGCCCTAAGTTACTTAAATATATTCCAGGCCAGAAAGTCCAGGATCTACGTAACTGGTTAATCATTTACGGCTATTGGAATGCAGGAGGTACAGAGAATGTTGCTTCGGTGTGTTGGATTTTAGCAGAAAAATATCTTGGTTTAACCGTCGGTGAGATTCCCCAGCCAATTGAAACCCCTAACATGGGTTTATTGCATCCTGAATATCAGGGTTATTTTACGTCACCAGAAGATTATCTGGAATGGTATATCAACAACAATGTAGGGGCGTTTCGCGAAACGCCCCTACCGACCATTGGCATATTGTTATATCGCAAACACGTCATTACCCATCAACCTTATATTCCTCAGTTAATTAAACATTTTGAATCCCAGGGATTAATTCCCCTACCTATCTTTATCAATGGTGTAGAAGGTCATGTAGCGGTTAGAGACTGGATGACGACAACCTACGAACAGGAACAAAGACAGCAGGGCAACAAAGAAATCCTCTCTTTAAAAGACGATGCGGTCAAGGTAGATGCAATTGTATCTACCATTGGCTTTCCCCTAGTAGGAGGGCCCGCAGGTTCAATGGAAGCAGGGAGACAGGTAGAAGTTGCTAAACGCATACTCATTGCCAAGAACATACCTTATATAGTTGCTGCACCGCTGTTAATTCAAGATATCCATTCCTGGACTCGTCAAGGCATTGGCGGTTTACAAAGTGTGGTGCTATATTCTCTTCCCGAATTAGATGGGGCGATCGATACTGTGCCGTTAGGTGGTTTAGTAGGAGAAGATATTTATCTCGTACCCGAAAGACTTCATCGTCTAACGGGTAGACTCAAAAATTGGATTAGCTTGCGGCATACTCCCACACCAGAGAGAAAGCTAGCGATAATTTTATATAACTTCCCTCCTGGTTATGGTGCAACGGGGACAGCAGCATTGTTAAATGTTCCCAAGAGTTTACTCAACTTCCTCCAGGCATTAAAAGCCCAAGGCTATGAAGTAGGAGAATTACCAGAAGACGGCGAAGAAATAATCAAAGAGGTCAAAGAAGCCGACGACACTCCCCCCCTTAATAAGGGGAGCAAGGGGAGACCACAAGTCAATGTCAGAACTCTAGAAAAATGGCTAGGCTACTTGCAAACCACCAGAGTCGAAAAACAATGGAAATCCCTTACAGGTACAGGGCTTAAAACCTATGGGGATGAATTTCAAATTGGCGGGATTCAATTAGGCAATGTTTGGATAGGAGTACAACCCCCTTTAGGTACTGCGGGAGATCCCATGCGGTTGATGTTTGAAAAAGATTTAACTCCCCATCCTCAATACACCGCGTTTTATAAATGGTTACAAAATGAATATCAAGCCGATGCGATGGTTCACTTTGGAATGCACGGCACTGTAGAATGGCTGCCTGGGTCACCTTTGGGTAATACGGGTTACTCTTGGTCGGATATTTTATTAGGAGATATTCCCAATTTGTATATCTATGCAGCTAATAATCCCTCAGAATCAATTTTGGCAAAACGTCGCGGTTATGGAGTATTAGTTTCTCATAATGTTCCCCCTTATGGTCGCGCAGGTCTATATAAAGAGTTAATTGCGCTGCGGGAATTGATTGGAGAGTATCGCGAAGATCCAGAAAAGAATACTGCCCTCAGAGATATTATTTGTCAGAAAATTGTTGATGTGGGACTTGAAAAAGACTGTAAGTTTGCAGAGGGATTAAAACAAGGTATTGATTTTACGCTGGAGAATGCCAAGCTTTTTAGTAAGAATGTGATGAACCAATATTTTGTTCAGATATATGAATACTTGCAAGTATTGGAACAACGGTTGTTTTCTTCTGGGTTGCATGTTTTGGGGCAAAAGCCGAGTGAGGAAGGTTTAAAGTCTTATCTGGAGGCTTATTTTGATGGGGATTTGTCGGAGAGTGAGATTGAGGGGATTATCTCGCGCCCTAAAGGACTAGCTTCGCGTCGCAAAGACGCAATCCTAAAGGATACCGCTTCGCATAAGACGCAAAGTAATGATGCAAAGATTTCGCCTAAGTTTGAAGAAGGAGAGAGGATCAAGGATTTGTTGGCGCAGAATACGGATGAGATGACTAATTTGTTAAGAGGTTTGAACGGCGAATATATACCTCCTGCCCCTGGTGGTGACCTGTTGCGGGATGGTAGTGGTGTTTTACCGACTGGAAGGAATATTCATGCTTTAGATCCCTATCGAATGCCTTCTCCTGCTGCTTATGAACGAGGGAAAGAAATTGCCAAGAAAATTATTCAGCAGAATTTAGTAGAGAAAGGCGCATATCCTGAAACTGTTGCGGTGATGTTATGGGGTTTGGATGCGATTAAAACTAAAGGGGAGTCTTTGGGTATTTTATTGGAATTGGTGGGGGCTGAACCTGTCAAAGAAGGTACTGGTAGGATTGTCCGCTATGAATTAAAACCTGTGGCAGAAGTTGGACATCCTCGCATTGATGTTTTAGCTAACCTGTCTGGTATTTTCCGCGATACTTTTATCAATATTATTGAATTGCTAGACGATTTATTCCGAAGAGCAGCAGAAGCAGAGGAATCGGTAGATAATAATTATATTCGCAAGCATTATTTAGCTTTAAAAGCTCAAGGCGTGGAAAATGCCAGCGCGAGAATGTTTTCTAATCCTGCTGGTGATTTTGGTTCTTTAGTCAATGACCAAGTAGTAGATAGCAATTGGGAATCTAGTGACGAACTTGCAGACACCTGGAAAAACCGCAATGTGTTTAGTTATGGACGAAAAGATAAGGGACAGGCTAGACCAGAGGTACTTACACAATTATTAGAAACTAGCAGTCAGATAATTCAAGAAATTGACTCGGTGGAATATGGTTTAACCGACATCCAAGAATATTATGGCAACACTGGTGGGTTAAAACTAGCAGCGGAGAAACAAAGCGGCAAAGAAGTAGAAGCCTCCTTTGTAGAAAGCTTTTCTAAAGATACTAATCCCCGTAAGCTCAAAGATTTACTCCGCATGGAATATCGTACTAAGTTACTCAACCCTAAATGGGCGGAAGCAATGGCGGATCAAGGTTCTGGTGGTGCTTATGAAATCTCTCAACGCATGACAGCCTTAATCGGTTGGGGTGGCACAGCTAATTTTAAAGATGACTGGGTATACGACCAAGCGGTTGATACCTATGCCTTAGATGCAGAGATGGCTCAAAAGTTACGAGATGCCAATCCTGAAGCCTTCCGTAATATTGTCGCACGAGCGATCGAAGCTCAAGGACGGGGTTTATGGAATGCCGATGAAGAGAAGTTAGAAAAGTTAAGGGAATTGTATAAGTCTACTGAGGATGAATTAGAAGGCGTTACTGTTTGAATTTCAAAGATAAATATTTAATATGCAGCCTCAAAAATTAATCAAATATAGAATTTCGATGTGATTATCAGCCGAAGCACGTAATGTTGAGTATCAAAAAAATATAAAACAGATTGTATGTAGATTAGTAATATGGAAGAGTTCGATGCAATATACAAATTAGTAAAACAAAAAGAGAAAGATATAGCTTACGAAATTATTGCTTTAGCTAACCGACATGGTGGCAAACTTATATTTGGTATCAATGACGATGGTACTTTTGAGGGCAAAGACGTTTTTAAAGATAATATCGATATTCAAAAATGTAAAGCAATTATAGATAATATCTGTTACACATCAATTAGTCCAATCATTGATTATGATCTTAAATTAGTAGAAACTAATGATGCAGATTTTCTAATGATAACAATTCCCAAAAGAGGTAAAATTCCTCATGCATTCATTAACAGTAAAGAAGGAGGAGAAATAAAAACCAGAATTTATTATATTAGAACTCGGCATGGGAAAAGACTTGTTGGAGACAATCAACTTCAATGGTTGTTTAACTATCAGGGAGATGCAGATTTTTCTTACGAGTTTAGAAATGTTGTTACATATAATAAGAAAACATTAGAAGTTTCTTTGTCACCTATTAATCAAGTTCCTTGTTGGATTAATTACAATAACATTATACAAACCGTAGCTCCTCAGTGTGTAAACTCTGTTCACGAAAATTTTTACCGAAATTCTATTTCTTTGGAGAAATCTAGAAAATGGTTTTTTGTAGGAGTAATACCTTATATTTTTATTAATTCATTCAAAGTTGTAGAATTCATCAAGGCGATCGCATCATTTATAATTTTCAAAAAAGCAAATATTAAATTATGGCTACTAAGATCGAATCTCAACAACGCAAAGTATTTTTATATCCTGGTGATGATGGTTATTTTGTAGTAGAAGTATTGAGTTCACCTGGTTGTATTAGTCAAGGGAAAACCCGTGAGGAAGCATTAGCAAATATAGAAGAAGCAATTTCTTTTTATATAGAAGTTTTAAATGTTTAACAGCTTAACAGTTAACTGTTAACTGTTAACTGTTTTTGAAACCGATTACGGTCGGGTAGTTCTTGCTCTAGATAGCGCAAACGAGGTTCCCGATAGGCGATCGCCACCACCATCAAGTTAATCAACCCCAAGATTACCAGCAGTAAAGTAACCCCCTGTCCCATGCCAGTATTGATTACCTTCCCAATCCCTTGGGCAACGATCCCCCCTTCTGCCATCAATGGGTTCAAAACATTATCCACTAAAGGCCCCGCCAGCAGATAAGCACAGATTGCCAGCGATCGCTCTAGGGTTTGTTGGAGGGCAAATACTCGACCCTGAAGTCGGGTGGGAACTTTGCTCTGCCAAATAGCTTGGTTACAACTCACAATAATCGGCTGGGAGAATAAATAGCCAAAGATCCCAAATGCTAAGACCACGGGGGAAATTTTCAGACCCCCAACCAACACAATTAAGCCCTGAAATCCAACGAAATAGATAATTGCTTGCACACGGTTACGAGGACCAGACCACAAGCTCATTAACACGCTGCCGACTAACATCCCACAACCCCCAACAGAGAGGACAAAACCCAGTTCTGCTGTCGAGCCTGGTTGATAGAGCAACGGCCAGAGAACGACTTCAATCATCCCCATGGTGAAATAGCTAATGGCAATGAAACAGACTAATCTTACTAAACCTGGTCGCAGAACAATGTAATTCCACCCCGCTACGGCATCGGAAACCACTTGATTCAGCACCTTGTTTCTTTTGCGGTCAAAGCGCTTAACATCGGGAAACTTGACGCTCACCAAGGTCAAAATGGCGATGATGAAGGTACTGGCATCAATACATAAAATAGTTTTCAAGCCAACGTGATGGAGCAAAATCCCCGCGATCGCAGGAGAAGCAATTTTAGCGATGGCAAAGGAAGCCTGTACCATCCCATTGGCGCGAATCAAGTTATTAGCTGGAACAAGTTGAGCGATCGATGCTGTGTAGGCAGGCTGCTGAAAAGCATTGAGACTAGAAGAGGCGATCAAGGCCAAATATATCTGCCACACCGCCAGGCTATCTGTCCAGACTAAGGACAAAATGGCGATGGTTACCAGTCCTGTCCCTAGATCGCTCATAATCATCGCAAAGCGCCGATTCCAGCGATCAACTAAGACCCCCGCTAAAGGTGAAATAATTACCTTTGGCAGGTACATAAAGAGAATTGTCAGGGCAAATTGAGTGATGGTGCCGTTGTCTTGATAAGTCTGGTCGAGAATCCAAAACCCCAGGGCAAATTCCGTCAGCTTTGTTCCTAACAAAGAGATGACTTGTCCTACCCAGACGATAAAAAAAGTTTGCATATTATTTAGATTTAGCTATCACTCAACGGAGATAAAAATTGGGTGATAATGAATAATTGTTAAAAAGGTGTTCCAACTATAGTGGCTGTAGTGGATTATGCATAGCATCTATAAGAAATTCTAATGTAAATGATTCCAACCCGTAATCAAGACTAAAAGATAGCCCAAGAAGATTGCTCCTGTAGGGTCATGATCAAGATTATCATAGTAGTCAATGGTTTGTAGCTAGAGATATTTCCTTCGACTACAACTAAAAGTTTAACAATACAGACTACCTCCATGAAGCCTCCCCTAAGCAAGGACATCGCCAACCAGAGAAAAAAAACCCAGATCTAGCTCACATATAATTGTGACTAGCGATGTCTACGATTTTAATGTTTTAAACTAAAATCATAGGCGGTAACAGAATTAGTGAAAGTTAATGGCAAGGGCGGAGAATCACAAAGATAATTATTACTTAATTTTGGGTGTAACCCAAGAGGCGAGTCTCAAGGAAATTAAGCTGGCTTTTCGTCGTTTAGCCCGTGAATATCATCCTGATTTGAATCCCGATGACCCAGTATCGGCGGAAAAATTCAAGCAGATCTCCCAAGCCTATGACGTACTGTCTGACACTACGAGGCGATTGCGTTACGACCGAGATTTTACGCGATCGCAGCCCCCTACTCCCCGTAAAAATCACCAGTCATCTTCCACAACACTGCCGAAAACCCCCTTGGATTACTACAATCGGGGATTGTTAAGGACTCAAGCAAAAGACTATCGCCAAGCAATTGATGATTATACTCAAGCCATCAAGCTTAATCCGCGCTATGTCGATGCCTATTTAAAAAGGTGCGAAATGCGCTACAAGTTGGGGGATAACCAAGAAGTCTTAAATGATTGCCAAGCGGTGTTAAAGATTGATGGGAGGGTGGCAAAAGCTTATTATTATCAGGGGCGAGCGCGTTACAGTTTAGGATATATCGAGCCTGCTATTGAATCTTACAGTTCGGCGATCGTCCAAGACAAAAGTTATGCTCAAGCTCACTATTATCGAGGAGTGGCATACAAAGAATCCCAGAATGTTGCCTCGGCGATTACCGATTTAACCCTGGCAGCTAAATTGTTTCGACAACAAAAAAATCACGACGCTTATCGCCGAACGCAAAACACCGTTAATGAGCTAAGTAACAATGACAAGGTTTTTCGTCATGAAAGCTTGCTGTATAGTTTTCTCAACACTCTGGGTTTATCCTTAGTTAATCCTGGGGGAGGGTTGCTACCAGCATTTTCTCGCCTGGACGACAAACAATTGCAGCAGGTGGGAGGGATTTATGGCTTGTTATCTGCTTTGTGTTTTGTCGGTAGCTTCTTGATGACAGGAATATCCTTATCTTCTACTGTACCTATCTGGCAACTGTTTTTAATTGGGTTGATTCCTTTTATCAGTTTGGTACTTACAGGAATGACTCTGAGGGGGTTGTGGCACCGTCGAGGAAGTTTCACCACGGATATATTCATTGCGGGGATAGCGATCGCTCCCTTGGCTTTGGTAGCAGTGATGATTGGATTTGTCTCTATATCAACTTTATCCATCGTCATTCCCCTAATGTTTGTCGGGGGTTCCTATAGCGCCCTCGCTTTACAAGCAGGCTATCTGCAAGTGCTAAACATGACCGAGGCGAAAGCGGCTTTGGCAGTTGCCCTAATGCTGATGTTAAACAGCTTTCTATCTTTTGTGTTGATCTCTAAATTTATTGTTTAATTAGTCTTTAGTTCTTTGTTTCCTTCTAGCTTTTAAAATTTGCTGTTATTTTAGAGTAGCGATCGGGAATTCTAGATCCAGTATTCTACAGCTAGTTGTTGAAATGGCAATTTTAATTTAATGAATGCAGAAGAGTTAGTACTGCTCTACAAACAAGGCGATCGAGATTTTAGTCGTGCTAATCTCAGTCAAATTCAGATTTTACAGGTAGATTTAGTCAACATCGATTTAAGTCGAACTGAGCTAGATTGGGCAAATTTTAGTGGTACTAACCTAACAGATGCCAATTTTAGTCGAGCAAATCTCAGCAATGCTCGATTAATCAAGAGCAATATGGCAAGAGCTAATCTGAACAGCGCAGATTTAGCAGGAGCAGATCTTAGCTGGGCTAATTTAGAAAATGCTTCTTTAGCCAGGGTAGACTTGAGCGATGCGAATCTGAGTCAATCGTTTTTTAGTGGTGCTAACCTAGCTGATGCTGATCTTAGTGGAGCAAATCTAAGTCGAGCTAACTTGAACGGTGCAAATCTGAGTCGAGCTAACTTGAGCGGTGCTGACTTGACGGGGGTTAATTTAAGCGGTGCCGACTTTACTCGTGCAGATTTGAGCGAGACTAATTTTACCAATGCGAATCTCAGCTTTGCTAGCTTTAATCGAGCAGATATGAGTGGCTGTAGTTTACGCCAATCAAATTTAGAGCAGGCAACTTTACAGGGGGCGAATCTCCGTTCGGCTAATCTACGTAGTGCCATCTTAGCTGGGGCTGTCCTAAAAGAAACGGATCAAGGCAATAGTAGTCTGGCAACTATCTCACAACTGAGCTTGTCAAATTTTCAACAAGATCAGAAAATCGATTTTTGTTCTGCTAACCTCAAAGGAGCAAACTTACAGGATGCTAATCTACAGAATGCTAACTTTAGATTTGCTCTTCTGTTTAAAGCGACTTTGGAAAAAGTTAATTTAGAAAGTGCTAGCTTGGTGGATGTGTACTTAAGAAATGCTAATTTAAGAGGTGCTAATCTTAAAGGGACTATTTTAAGTGGGGTCAACTGGAAAGGGACAATCATGCCCGATGGAACGACTCACCCCTAATGTCGCTGCGCGAAAGTTAGAAGTCAGAAGTCAGAAGTTAGAAGTCCTAAAGGATAAGCTTCGCAAATCACAAAAGACTTGTCCGCATGTAGTCACAAATGGTTAACTATAAACCTAAGATAGTTCGGGCGATGGAGAAATAGATCAAAACTCCCAGAACATCGACGGCAGTGGTGATAAAAGGGGCGGACATGAGGGCTGGATCTAAACCTAAGCTACGAAACAAAAACGGTAATGCCGAACCAGCCACAGAGGCTAAAAGAGCGATCGCAATCAGACTAATACCGACAGACATGGCTACCGCCAAGCTTCCCTGAAGAAAATAAGCCCAAACCGTTGCCATACCGCCCAAGATTAAACCTAACAACATGCCTGCCGCGGCCTCGCGAAAAACAACTTTTCCTGCTCCCATATTCTGAATTTCATCGGTATTTAAGCCACGGATTACCACCGTCGAAGACTGCGCGCCGACATTGCCTCCCGTACCAGTTAAGAGAGGAATAAAGGCTGCCAGAATTACTACCTGTTGTAACAAGTCTTCTTGGGAGCGAATAATTGCCCCCGTTACGGTATTGGTAAGCAGCAAGATAAACAGCCAGACTACACGGCGACGAGCCACAGTCCATAAGTTGGTTTGAAAATAATTATCTCCATCAGACTGTACCCCACCTAGGGCATAAATATCTTCTGTGGCTTCCCGCTCAATAATATCGATCACATCATCTACCGTCACTACCCCCACTAAGCGCTCTTCGCTATCTACCACGGGCAATGCCAAAATATCGTACCGTTGAATGGTGCGGGCGACTTCTTCTTGATCGGTATCAGTATGGACAAAGACTACATCGCGGGTCATAATCTCTGCAAGGCTGGTATCTGGGGCAGCAATTACCAAATCTCTGAGAGAGACAATCCCCGTTAACTGTCGAGAATTGCTGGTGACGTAGAGATAGTAAACGATTTCCGAGGCATTCGCCAAGCTTCTAATATGTGCTAGAGTCTGGCTAACGGTTAGAGCTTCTTTGAGGGAGATGTATTCGGGGGTCATAATCCGCCCTGCCGTGTCCTCTCCGTAGCCCAGTAAAATAGCTGTCGCTTGGCGTTCTTTGGGGCTTAGTTGCGATAGTAGACGACGCACCACTTTGGCAGGTAGCTCATCAAACATCCGCGCGCGATCGTCAGGAGACATTTTATCTACCACATCCAGTACTTCTTGTCGTTTGAATTCTTGAATCAGTGCCTGTTGAACATCGGTATTGAGATATTCATAAACCTCGATCGCTTCTCCTTTGGAAAGCAAGCGAAAGGCAATTAGCTGAATAGCTTCTGGTAAACCTTCGATTGCCTCGGCAATATCGACGGGCTGTACGGGAATTAAAAGCGACTTTGCTCCCTGGAGATTGCCACTTTCTAAAAGTAATTCTAGCTGGGATCTAACTAGTTGTCGTAGTTCATTATATTTAGTTCCATTGGGTGTCATACATCACGTCCATTAATCGAATTTTGTAATTGCTTAATTCATCTTTACTATCAGCCTCTAAAACACTCCTTATTCAACTATTAGCTATCAGATCTGATTCATTTGTGATTTTTTAAGATTGTTTTTCGTCTTTTAATGAATCCTTTTAATTCGACTGTGTTAATGTACTAGAAAATAGAGATTTTAATTCGGTAGACGCGTTTGTTTCAATTTGTCATGACCTCTGGACTATCTTATAGATTGACCCCGAGAGAGGGCGAGGTTTCCTTATCCGAAGGTGTATCCTCCTTCGAGGACGTAGTCCTTTAGGACGCCATCTCTAATCGCGGTGTTGACGATAAATCGGCAAGCTTTCCGAACCAGTAATTGATCTCACAATGATCTCACAATAATTTCGCAACTCAGGAGACAATCTATGTCAATCTATGTCGGCAATCTTAACTACGATGTCACTAAAGAAGATCTTACGACTGTTTTTGAAGAATACGGTACCGTATCTAGAGTTTCTCTGCCCTCAGATCGTGAAAGTGGTCGTCCCAGGGGATTTGGTTTTGTCGAGATGAGCAGTGATGAAGAAGAAACCAAGGCGATTGAGAATTTAGACGGTGCTGAATGGATGGGCAGAGAACTGAGGGTAAATAAAGCTAGACCTCGTGAAAATAATGGTGGTGGTGGCGGTAATCGTAGTTTTGAAGGTTCTTCCCGCAATTACTAGTCCTAACCTGTGTTCGACTAATTACCTGGTTTTAAAACAGTAACAGCATAATGTTCAGGGGATAAATATCTTTGAGCGATCGCCTGTAACTGTTCAGGCTGAAGTTGACTAATAATCTGCGGATAGAGGGCTGATTGGGCTGCGGTTGCCACAATGTTATAGAAGCCATAGATGCTAGCTAGTTGACTGGGAGTTTCGGTGGAAAAGATATAATCGTTGATTAGCTGTCTTTGGGCGCTGGCAATTTCTGAGGAAGGAATCAAATGGTGTTGTAGTTGGTGAAGGCGATCGCCAATCATCTGTTCCACCATTGTCAGATGTTCTGTCTCCAGCAACGCGCCGATGGAAAACAGACTAGAGTCTTTCTGGAGAGATAAACTACAGTCAATATCCAGCACCAATTGTCTTTCTTCTCGCAGTTCCCTAGTTAATCCCGAACTGCGTCCTCCTGTTAAAATCAGGGCAATTAAATCCAGGGCGATCGCTTCGGTTAAAAACTCTGAACCAGGGCAAATCCAAGCCATCAAAAGCCGTGCTTGCTCAATTCTGGGTAAATATAACTCTTGGCGACGAATTTTAGTTACAGGAGGTTCTGCCTGGATGCTAGTGGGAGGACATTCAGAACGCGGGCTAAACTCGCTAAAATTCTCATGAACTAATGCTAAAGCCTGTTCCTGTTGGATGCCCCCCACCATAATGATGGTCATGTTTTCTGGTTGATAATGGGTGCGATGGAAGCAGCGCATTTGATTGGGAGTATGCTCTAGTAATAATTCTTTGTCTCCCAGAATAGAACGTCCATAGGGATGGCGCTGATAGATATTTTGACACAGGGCTTGATAACCGAGAAAGTCGGGGTCATCATGGCTAGAGAGAATTTCTTCGATTACCACTTCCCGTTCGCGAATAAACTCATCATCAGGGATGCTTGCCCGCAATAAGATGTCTGCCAAACAGGGTAGAGTCGATGCAAAATGTTCCGCTGCGGTAGTTAGATAAAAATGAGCATAATCGTAGCTAGTGGCAGCGTTAGCTACTCCTCCAGTACCTTCCACTAACCAGTCAAATTCACCGACCATCACCTGGGGAGAACCTTTGAAGATCATATGTTCTAAGAAATGCGCCATTCCCGACCAAGATTCTGGTTCAGCGATCGCTCCCCCCTTGACCCAAACATCGGCAACCACTACAGGAGTGGCAGGTAAGTATTGATGGATTACCGTCAGTCCATTACTCAACTGAAAAGTATTGGCATTGAACTGAATTCGCGGTTGGGATTTTGATAACTTCTGCACTTTGTAGCCCTATGCCCAATAACATAAGCTACATCATAACCTTTAGGGGGACTTATCTAAACTTCTCTCTAGTTAAGTTTTTGCATGTTTTGACATGTATGGGTAGCCTACCGCCACGCCGTTTTACCTTAGTTTATGACCTGGCATTCCAGGGTGGGAATTGGCTGCCTTTGTTTCCATTTCCGAGTCTCAGCACGGTATACTTCCACAAAAACTCTTGCTACTCCCTCATAAATCAAGCATAGATCAATAAACTTGTTAGGTAGTCACCAACGCGGTAGTAGTACTCTTATCTATGATAGTGAGTTTTTCAAATTTAGCAAGAGGGATTTTTATAAATCATGACTAGTGTGAATTAAATTGACGTAATTTAGTTTTGTTTATATTCTTCTAAGAGTTTGGGTAGATAATCAAAGCCGTCCACGCCAATTAAGCTGATGATTTGCGATCGCTGTTGTCCCAAGATACTGCTAAATTCTGACTGTCCAATTTGTCCTTGGAGGATAGAGAGCAAACCTGCCACCTGTCGCCACTCTACCGAATTAATTTGATGGAGGAGATACATCCCCAAACCGCCATAGGTAATAGCTGCCCCACGATCTTCGATGCTGTAATAGGCTTCGGCAAGATAAGAAAAGCTTAATCCTTGTAGATAGACATCACGGGCATGCTGGGCTAATTCTGCGCCTTTGGTCAAAGAAGCGATCGCTGAAGTGGGCTGTTCTAGGACTACATAGGCAATACCCAAACTAATGTTACCAAAAGCTTGACTCTGAGAATCTCCCTGTTTTTGGGCTAGCTCTACCCCCTGTTCCAGATAGCGCACCGCTTCACTGTAGTCTTCTGCTGCCATGCTATCCAACTGTCGGGCTGCAAATACTTTGGCATAGCCTAAGTTTACCGAGGCATTAGCCTCCCCTAATTTATCTCCCACTTGGCGGGCAGCAATTAAGGCTCTTTGGCTGTAATTAATGGCTTCACTGTAGTTTTTTAGATTTACATGGGTGCGACTCAGGTGATTGAGACTAGCAACTTCACAAGTATAATCATTGGCAGCGATCGCAATTTCCAGGGCTTCTTCGTGGAAGGAGATCGCTTTCTCATAATCTCCCGCTGCTCGTTGGGAATAGCCCAGCAAAGTGAGGATACGGGCTTTATCTTCCGTTCCCTCCACCTCTTTTAAAGGTTCATCAAAATAATCGAGGGTATCCTGGAGATAATCCCCAGAAAAGGAAGCAAAGACACCACTGTATAGGGGAAAATCTGGACGTTGAGCAAAGGTACGTAAGATTTGCAACATCACCAGAAAACACCCATCTGCCAAGGCTGGGCGACTCACCACAAATACTTGCCAGAGTTCACACCAAATTGAAGCAAAAGTTAGCAGGGTGCTATAGGATAGTTCTTTCCCGAACTTAGAATTATAAGGCTGTTGGTCGTACCAAGTGACCAAACCCCGCTGAAGATATTGCAGCAAAATCGCCAATTCCACCCAGGCTCTCAATTCTAGATTATTCGCTACTCTGGCAAAAGTGATCGCCGACTGTTGTTGAGCGAGGGTTTGAAATAATTGTTTGGGGAGAGGACTAGTTACTTTTTGTCCCCAAATTCTCCAGGGATTAGGTTTTTCGGCACCAAAGCCAGAGAAATTGCTCCCTGAACCATACATCCAACTTACCAAGTCCCCTTCCAGGATCGTAAAAGACTCCAAACCTGCGGTAATGCCTGTGGCTAGCTGTTGCCAATCTTGGGCTAAGAGTGCATCCTCTTGGGTTTTAGCGGCTGTTTGCAGATTTTCTGCCAGTTGATTTAATTCATCGATACTTAAAGGATTTTCCTGATTAGGATCAAGCACATCTACAGTGCGGAGAAAATAGTCTTCGGGATCCCCCGCAATGATCATTTGGGCTGTTTCTGAGATTTCTGCTGCTACTAGGTTCTCTTCCTGCCAGCGCAACCACTGCTTTTCAATCGTTTGTAAAGCTCGAAGTACCCTGGCTGCTTTCAGCTTAGTTGCCAACTGAGCCTCTGCCAAATCGATGCGTTGACTCAAACAGCGCTCTAAAATTTCCCCCGTGCCAGTCTCTACTTGCTCCACAAGTATGCCGTAAACTCGCTCCACGGAACTTATTTTTCCTTGGAGAGTAAGCTCGACAATTTGATCAATCAGGGCAAAATAGCGATCGCTTAATGATTCCGACACAATAATCTCAGTGAGTCAAAAAAACATTATACCGTCTTGGTTAGTCAGAGTTCGGAATTCGGAGTTCGCCCTAAAGGATTCCCTTAGAGAAGTTGCAGAAATGGTAGCAAGACTAGTTCAATCAGAAGATGAGTCATATAATTGATTGAATGTTGGGGGTTCTCAAGATTTTGATTGTTATCACTAAGTTATATGCTATATGCTTAAATTCGCCGTTGGTTAGAGATGACCCAAGCTAAGATCAAACTATTTATTGTCGATCACGATGCCATTTTTCGCTTAGGGTTACGCACAGCGATCGCTCAATATGCTGATTTTGAAATTGTGGGGGAGGGCAACCTGAGTGAGGATACTCTGCGAGAGCTGACTCAAGGAATAGTGCTGAATATTCTGCTGCTGGGGATTGGTTATGGTGCGGAGTCGGAGATTGCCAGTCTGGAATTGACTCAACAATTAAGGCAGCTATATCCTCAGCTACCGCTATTTTTATTGACTCCCAACTTTACGACAAAACAGATCGCCAAGCTTAAGTCTTGGGGGGTTAAAGGTAATTGCGATCGCGGTACGAGTATTAATACAGTGATCGAGGGTTTGCACGCCGTCGCCTATGGTAATAGCTATTGGTCAACTAATGATGCACCTCCTAAACTTTGGCAACAGGCTTTGGGGAAGCTGAGTCAATCGGGGAGAATCGAACTAGAACAGTCTCTAGAGGAAATAGAAGCGCAATTAACCAACCCAAATCTATCTGATTGGGAACGAGTATTTTTGGTAGGACGCAAGCGAGAATTGCAGTCTGTGCGGTGGTTGTCTGGTCGTTTAGTGGCGGAAGAAATTAGCTTCCCAAAAGATAACCCTAGCCTTGAGCCTGGTTCTAGGGAAATTATTCCCCTCCCCGCCACTGAGCTAGCCCCTCTCCCAGAATTTGCTGATTCTGCTAACAAAACTATTTTTGAACGGGTAGTCACAGATATTCAAATCGGCTTGAATAATCGCACCAAAATACCGCTAGAAATTGATCTGCTTCAGGAAGCGATCGCCAAGAGTTTATGTCATTTGATTCTGAAACGTCTAAGCGAAACTATTGCTCAAATCCCCATCGCTAATACTTTAGATCGGGATTATCTTAATTATCTACGAGAGCTTTGGCAATGGTCTACGGGCTGTTTTTTTACCGAGCATTACGGCCAACTCAATGAAGTGGAACAGCAGCAGCTAACCGTATTTAGCGAACAAGAATT
>Ga0114940_10000590_pt1 | contig 16140 bp, 16 predicted proteins | sample ColdCreekSource_FD_87195 | JGI IMG/M metagenome (GOLD analysis project Ga0114940, IMG submission 87195) | Groundwater microbial communities from Cold Creek, Nevada to study Microbial Dark Matter (Phase II) - Cold Creek Source | ecosystem: Environmental > Aquatic > Deep subsurface > Groundwater ... | reverse complement strand
TTTGAATATGGTTTGGCTCAAGGTGGCTTCAACAGCAAAAGCTATATCAAAGTAATGGATTGGGTAGCGCAAAAAGCAGCCTCTTTATTCAAAGAGACAGGAAAACTAACTGTGGTTGTTCAAGATAATAGTCCCATACACAAGAGCAAAGAAGTTCGTACTTGTTGGTCACGTTGGTCAGAACAAGGATTATTGCTATTTTTCCTCCCTGCTTATTGTTCTGAACTTAATGAGATTGAAACACAATGGCATCAACTTAAAGCGCATGAAATTGCGGGGCAAATGTTTGACAATGAATATGACTTAGCCATGACAGTTATACAAGGAATGAAAAATCGTAGTGAAAGAGGTAATTATCACTTAGAACGTTTTATATTTAATTCCGCCTAGCTACTTACTTAATCCTTCTCTAGTGTTTTGCTCAATCCTCTCTAGTTCTCGATCCAGGCGATCAATAATATTTGCAATATCTGGGGGAATTGGCATTGATGTTGATGAAATAAAAACACTGAGAACAGAATCATATCCTTATTGAGATATGCGATCGCTTTATCCAAATTTTCTTGAAGCAAAAGCGATCGTTTATGCTAAAGCCCTAAAGGATTCCCTTCGGTCACATTTGCGAAGCTTCTTGAAGCAGTCGCTCAACTTGGGGAGACCCCAAGACCGCGGACGCGAAGCTAATCCTTTAGGGCTGCTTCGCTTATCCTTTAGGACTAGCTCCGTGTCGTCCTTTAGGGCTTTTTGCATTCTGGTTTGGGCGATCGCTGATACAAAAAGCAAATTTATGGTTATTTCAACGATAATGGCGATTATGCTCCCCTAAAGGACTAGCTTCGCGTCGCGCATACCCTACGGATCGCAATTGTCAATCATTACTTGATATAAACTAAAAAGGAAGTCTCTAATGATTTGCGGTCAGGAGGCTTCCTAAATTGAAAACTTAAATAGAGTATAACGAATGAACGGACAAGAACGCGAACAAAATAAAAAAATCAATCAACTTAATCGTAGAGTCAATAGATTAGAAAGAACTGTTAATACTATCAATCTAGATCTTGAGCCAGACGGTAGAATTTCCGATGCTTTTGAACAAATAGAAAATCACTTAGACGAACAAGACAAGAGACTAGACAAGCTATCTCATGATATGAATCAAGTTAAAGCGTCTCTCAATATTATTGTCGAGCATATAACTGGGGTTAACGATTTACCTGAAGAATAACCAACCTGATTCTCAGAATTGCGATCCGTAGGGTATGCGAAGCATAATCGCCTGTAACCAAAACCTAAACAGTGTGATCGTTTATCCTTTAGGGCTTTTTTCTGTCTATTAGAGTAGAGCGATCGCTATTGAAGGTACAAATTCAAACAACCATGTTGTGATCGCGGAGTGTATTGGACTTGGGGAGATCGTTTATCCTTTAGGGCTTTTTTGTATTCTCGTTTGAGCGATCGCTAATTGAATTACTAGCTGCATGTGCCAAATATATTTCCAAAAGATGAATTTTTGCCCAATTGAACTTTAAATCTCCAATTAAAGGTTAAGATTTCTACTTATTTAGGGATCATATCTATTGATCTATGTTGCCAAGTAGCTAATCGTCGCCATCATGTTATCTAAACTTCTGAGTATCGCTTCTATATCATCTTTGACTATTTTGGCTTTTCCGTCTTTAGTCTCTGCTCAACCAAGTTTGATGGTGGCTCAGGTCAATAAGTTAGAACTAAACAATTTACTGCTGGTAGGGAATAAATATGTCGAGGAAAAAGACTATGACAAAGCTTTAGTAACTTACCAACAAGCAGCGGACATCGATGGCAAGAATTCTCAGATTTTTTCTGGTATCGGCTATGTGCAAACCCTCCGAAAAAACTATGCAGCAGCGATCGCTGCTTATCAACAAGCCCTTGAACTATCTCCCAACGACCCAAAACTTTACTATGCCCTGGGTTTCTGCTTAGGCAACTTAGAAAAGAATCTAGCAGCAGCGGAGGCTTATGAGCGGGCGATCGCTTTAGAGCCTGACAACCTGGAAAATTATCTTGGTTTAGGGGTGGTGCAAGTCAGAGCAGAACACTATGATCGCGCTATTGAAACTTACAAAAAGATTATAGCTTTAGCGCCAGATAACCAAGATGCTTATCGGATTGCTGCGCGGATTTTGCTAGAGCAAAAACGCTACCCAGAAGCGATCGCTATTTTAGAAGCAGCTATTAAAAAGCAGCCTGTTGAATCAGATCTTCGATTATTGTTAGGAAAAACTTTATTAGACCAAGGAAATCTTCCCGCAGGACTAGAAGCCCTTGAATTAGCCAAAAAGGTTGCTCCGCAAAATAACCTGATTTATCTGCAAATTGGTAGCATTCTATATCAGCAGGGGGAATTAGACCGAGCTTTAGCTGAGTATCAGTGGGCAGAACAACTCCAGCCTAATGATCCATCGGCTATTGAGGGGACAGGACTAATTCATCTGGCACAACAGAATTACTATCAGGCAATCATTGAGTTTCGTCGTTTGACAGAGCTTGCTCCCATTAATCCCGTAGGCTATCACAATTTGGGTCTTGCTCTTCAAGGTGTAAATAGAGAGGAAGAAGCGATGGCAGCTTGGAAACAGGCTTTGAAGTTGTATCGAAGCCACGGCAATCAAGCTCAAGCAGATCAAGTGACAGGGTTGATCAGCAAGATTCATGGGGAATAGAACACAATTTGGTGTTTGTTTCTCGACTCCATAAAGCTAATCCACCACCCCTGCCTCTGGCTGCGATAAAATTATCTTTAATTAAAAAGTATTTAAAAAATGCTTGATCCTTGAGTCCTTTTTCTGAAAACGACCTTTCTCTTGATAATCCGTTTTGAAAATATCCTTGATAAAGATTTAAACCTCCTACGAAAACTTTTAAAGAGGTAAAGTCAAAAGCCAATATTTTTTTTTGTGGTATGAACTTAATTGGCCCTGTTAAAGATAATTGCAAAAAAGCTATTTGTACTGAATTTACTACTTGTCCTAGGTTTGATGTTGGCTGTTCACTTTGATAGGTAATTTGAATTCTAATCAACTTGGGAATATATTTGCCTTTTCCTAAAATAATTCCCACTTTTTTCCTGGTTTTCTTCGTTCCCGTAATTAAACACAAGTTCCAAGAACCAACTAAATCAGCTAACGAATAACTATTTTTTTGCTGCTTACTACTTTTTTCTAGCTTCAACAAAGCATTTACTACTTCAGATGAATCGGGTAACTTGATTTTATTATTTTTGCAGTTCGCTACTTGTTCTAGTATCAAAAAATTATCCGACATAATTAATTTGCCTAAAGTATAAATTCAGGTATTGATTTATTAATGAATCGAGAGATGTTAAAGCTAGTTGCTGCAATATTAATTCATGTATAAACATATGTTGTATTTATGAATAAACTTGAACAGAGTGTAAAAAAAGTTTTTATTGTTCTACGATGTCTTAAAAAAATCTATATTTATAAATGCGAAAAAACATCAAAGCAAGTAGAATCAAAAAACTAGAATATGAAGATTATGGAATATTGTAGACACCGACATGAAAGATAGGGGCGAAAGTGGTCAGGGAAAGTATTATGGCAGCACTAAAAAGGATATTATCAGTCTAGTTCTACAGTTACGTTCACAGTGACCCTACTGGCGATCGCCTATTTGAGTAAAGACTGGCAATTAATTGTCACTGTTGCAACTGTTGTCACGGTCAGCCTTACCCCCTACTGCCTTACACACAAGGCTTAATTAAACTAGTTTTCACACTAGCAAAAGAGCTTGTATATAGTTATACATTTAACAAAAATTTTAGTTCCATTATGTCCTTGGTTACAAAACTATTTAACGTACTCGGAATAAAAGAGCAGAAGCGACTACCTTACTGGCTCAAAATAACGACTAAAGTTCCTAAATGTACTTACTATTTTGGCCCGTTCAATAGTCCCTCAGAAGCAAAATCACTTCAAGCTGGATATATCGAGGATTTGATGGAAGAGGAGGCACAAGGCATTCATATCGAGTTGGAGCAAGCTCTACAGCCTGAAAACCTAACAGTCTGTGAAGATGATGCTTCTGGTGAGTAAGTAGTTGTGCAAAGTAGATTTCTTAGTTGTCCTAAAGGATTAGCTCCTTACGTCGCGTCAGATTGGGAAAAGGGAAAAGGGAAAAGGGAAAAGAGCAAGTCAAGTGTGTAATTATTTTTTTAGTTACTAGCGATCGCCAATTACCCAGCTTAACAAAAATACAAATTATCTGAGAATTGAGTAAACTCATATACAAGTATTTCGTTATGTCAATATTTAATGCAACTCAGTTCTAATTCGACTTCCTCCTTACCCAAAGCCTTGTTGTTAATTGCGCCTTTTTTCTTTTGGGGTACAGCGATGGTGGCGATGAAAGAGGTGATTCCCCACACCTCGCCCTTCTTTATGGCGGGTTTTAGATTAGTTCCTGCGGGAATTTTGGTCTTACTGGTTTCCCTCATCCTCAAATTACCTCAACCGAAAACTTGGCAAGGCTGGTTATGGATTTTAGCTTTTGCTCTGGTAGATGGGGCAATGTTTCAGGGTTTTCTGGCTCAGGGAATTGTCAAAACGGGAGCAGGGTTGGGATCAGTGATGATTGATTCTCAACCCCTGGCGGTGGCACTATTATCCAGCTACTTATTTGGCGAGGTAATCGGTTTCTGGGGATGGCTAGGTTTGAGTATTGGAGTTTTGGGCATTAGCTTAATTGGGCTACCTGATCCTTGGATTTATAGTCTATTTGCAGGAGACTTAGCAGCGGTTGAGCTTAACTGGCTAGGATTGTTTGAAAATGGCGAATGGTTGATGCTTTTGGCTTCGTTATCGATGGCAATCGGGACAGTAATGATTCCCTATGTGAGCCGTCACACCGATCCTGTAGTGGCTACAGGTTGGCACATGATCATTGGCGGATTACCACTATTTGCTCTATCTTGGTTGCAGGAATCCCAACAATGGCAGAATATGACGGTGGAAAATTGGCTCACCCTAGGATATGCTACGGTTTTCGGGAGTGCGATCGCCTATGGAATTTTCTTCTATTTAGCCTCCAAAGGCAATTTAACCAGTCTTAGTTCTCTAACCTTCCTGACACCAATCTTTGCTCTTTTATTTGGCACAATTCTGCTCTCAGAGGTGTTGAGTGTGATTCAATCTCTGGGGGTTTGCCTGACGGTAATCAGTATTTATCTTATTAATCAAAGAGAGCAGATCGCTACCATATTTGCCCCCAAGGCTCATGAATTAGAAGCTACAGCATCTAAAAAGCTATCTAAAAAGCTATAAGCTACCCTGACAGATAGGCTCTCTTAACCCGAACTCAAGTTATTGATGATGGACAATCCGATCCTTGAAATCAATTAATAGCTGCATATTGTCGATCATTATGTTTTTGAGATCTTGGGTTAGAGGTAGTACTCCTTGAGGACCAAACCATTGGTCAAAGATTGCTACATATTCAGGCTGTCCATCCAAAAATCCCTGCATAAACTCAACTAACGTATAGTTGACTGTATTGAGAAATTGAGAGTTATCCTCTGGCACCATGCAGGCAATTCCCTCAAGGGAATAATCTCCAACAATTTGCCAATTTTGAGGATCGGGGGCGGTTTGTAGCCAACTTTCAAGTAAAATCCCGTCGGAAGCAAAAGCATCAATTTTTCCCTCTCTTAGGGCAGTAAAACCTTCTGCGCGATCCCTAACGATCACAATCTCGGCTTTTGGTTGGAGACTCTCGATGACTTTTTCGTTAGTCGTTTTAGCTAAGGCACCGATACGTAAATTAACCAAAGATTCAGGATCTCCATAATTATTATTCCCTCTTTTAGTTAACAGTCTAGTGCCTGCGGAACTATAGCTAAAGGAAAAATCAATTTGGCGATCGCGTTCCCAAGTAAAACTGCTGGCATCACAGACGATATCTACTTCTCCCGACATCAGTTGGGGAATACGTTCTTTTGGCTCTAGATCTACTAATTTCAGGTCGATGTCTTGGTTATATTCTGCTTCTAATTGGCGGGTAATTAATTTCAAAATATCAACGGAATAGCCCACCAACTCCCCTTGATCATTACGATAGGCAAAGGGTAATGCATCTTTACTAGTACCTGCGGTCAAAGTTCCTGTGCGTGTTATTTTTTCCACCACTGTCTCTGCTACAGCATCAGGAGTGGTGCAAGTCAGTACAGTTAAGCTCAGAAAACAAATTGCCGTTGATTTTGCCCACAAGTAACGCAACATAAATATAGTGCCTTTTTTTGACTTAGATTCGTTACAGTGTTAGGTCAAAAATACTAAAATGCCTAGTTTTATTACTTTTATTTAATTATGATTGCTCAATCTTAGTAATAATCTGGTTTTTTCCTCGCAATTCAATTAATTCTTGGACTGTTTGTTTGAACATCCCTACCTGTTCATTATTAGGTTGAGTTTGCTGCCAAACTTGTCTTTCCATCAGGCGATCACACCATCTTTGAATCCGCTCAATCTGACTTAGATCAAAGCCTAATTTGCCAACTAAAATCACCGCATTTCCTGCCACAATATCACCTAAAGATAGACTTTCTCTCCCAAAATAAGCATCATCAGCTAGTAATGTTGCTAAAAAATCTAATATCCTAATAATTTTGCGTTTTGCTTTCTTTAATTGCGGTGAGTCTTCGGTTTCACTAATCAACGGGATTACCAAAGCAGATAATTCACTATTGGCTACCATTTGCGCCATTTTGACTTTGGCTAATTGGGCTGGATCTTTTGGCAGCAAGGGATTTTGAGGATATTTACATTCTAAATAATCTAAAATCGCCAGGGATTCTAAAACTCTTAAACCATCATCAATAATTACTGGGACGTGATGAAAAGGGTTAATTGCTAAAAAATCACGTTTAAACTGTTCTCCTTCTTTAAGATTGACTATTATCGGTGTAAACGGAATCTCTTTTTCTAATAAAGCGATCCAGACACGACGAGATAAAGGAGATAGAGGATTGTAATAAAATTGCAGCATGATAACGAATTACTGTTCAATGTTCAATGTTTACTGTTCAATGTTTACTGTCTATGTTCTCGGTATAGACGCATGACTAATTCCCCCGCTGGTGTTTCCCGTAATTCCTCGATTACCGCCACTATTTCTGTTGGCACTTTTGACAGTTGAGAATTGTAAAAAGGATGATGTTGGGGGCGGATTACAGGAGAAGCAAGGGCAGCAAAAGTAATGTCTGCCGAGGATAAGCGATCGCCCACCAGATATTGTTGACCTGAATTGAGTCTTTGGTTAACTACATTAAAAACTTCTTTGATGTCCTGTAAAGCTGCTTTCTTACTGTCTCCTGTCACGTTGTACTTCTGCCTGAGTAACCCAGGTATTTTGGAGGCAGCGATAATACATTTAATCTTTTCCCTCAAAGGTGCATTTATCCCCCAGGCGATCGCAATTTTCCAGGGCTTTTGAATTGCATAGTAATAACCCCAATTCCTTGTGGCTGTCCCTAATTTCTGATCAAACAACTCTTCTAGAGTTTCTGCCTGGTGACGCAATTGAGGATCTTGGGGATAAAGCTGCTTATCTACAGCCACAGTATCTAGATAGTGCATGATCTCACGGGAATCGACTAAAGCTTGCTCATCCGCAACTAAGACGGGGACAGTTGTTCCCCCATAACGAGCAGTATATTGTCGATGAAATAGTGGTGCGTGATCTTCTTCGACATAGTCAATATCTAAGTAATCCATTGCCCAGCGAACTTTTTCGCAGTAATGGCTAATGGCGATCGCAATTAGTAAAGGTTTGTTTTTGTTTGCTATGTTCATGTTTGTAGATCTTGGATAATGTTATTGATCGCAGTCTTTAAATTGGGATAGTTTGAATTAATGCTCGCGCAAAGACGCAAAGGCGCAAAGAAAAACGCTAAGTTTTTGTAGGTTGATGAAATGGCGGTGCGTGATCTTCTTCTAGATAGTCAATATCTAAGTAATCCATTGCCCAGCGAACTTTTTCACAGTAATGGCTAATGGCGATCGCAATTAGTAAAGGTTTGTTTTTGTTTGCTGTGTTCATTATCAGGTTCTATAATAGACTAAATAGCTGGATAATCAAGATTATGATGCCATTTTGCTCCTGACAGATCAGGGCAGCTATGAACTAGCCACAGAACACGACATTGTAACTCCCTATTCTTCCATGATTGTCTTGGTTAACGACCAACAACGGGAGCAATTAAAGGCTGCGGAGGCAAGAACAGACCGTTTTGAGCGAGAAGTGGAAACAGGGACTGAGCAGTTAGAAACCCCGTTCAATCCCTTTGAAGCTGCGGAAGTTTCTGGAGTCCCTGAACCAGATCTTTGGATCTTACTGGGGATGGTTATGCAGGCAACTGGGTTGAAAAAAGGAGGGATTTATAATCATTTTCAAAGCAAGGATGAACTTGCTGTAGCAGCGTTTGACTATGCCGTCAGTCTAATGAGTCAAGAAGTGTGGAGTGCCGTGAAAACTAAACGAAATGCGATCGCCAGACTGCAAGCATTAGTATGGACGATTATGATGAGTCAGCTAGAAAAAAATCCTGTTCATTTAGAAAGGGCAGTCTCTCATCTGCAACAGTATATCCAGCAACATTCTCACCGAACCTTATCGCGATCGCTATGCGACCCACTAACTAACTGCTCAGTATCATCATAGGTAAAGTTAGACACCCCATCAGGTTTTCGACGTTAAGATCTACCTTTGACAGAAGAGAGCTAAGATATGATCGCATTTGGTTTTATTGTTTTGCTTGAGATGTAATTTGCTTGATCGTCTTGACACTTTTTATGTTACTAGAGTAATCCTCTGTTTTTAGAACTACTAATATTTTTGCTTTTTAGCAGGAGAATTGCTGGTTAGCATAAATTGCGATTTGCGATCGGTTTTTTAGATTAAGGCGGTTGAGGATGTGGGTAACGTGGGTTTTAACAGTTCCTTCTGTAACGTATAATTCGTCAGCAATTTCACGATTAGTGCAACCGCGACCTATTAAGCTGAAGACATCCCGTTCTCTTTTAGTCAGTTGATTCAACTCTGCCGCCAGAGCTCGAGCTAGATCGGTATTTGGTTGAGCGACTCCTTGAAGCAATTTTTCCATCAGTCCTGGGCCTAATTGAGTATAACCACTATGAACAAGTCGAATTGCTTGGGCTAATTCTTCACAAGGCATATCTTTAAGTAGATAACCTTTGGCTCCCGCTTTCATAGCATCGGCAATATATTCGTCGTCATCAAAAGTACTCAAAACTAATACTTTGACTTCTGGAAACTGTTGAACAATAGTTCTTTGAGCGAGGAATTTCTACGATAACTTTGCAGCCAAAATTCGGGCTAGTTTTAATTTGTAAATGACCTTGGACAGCGTTAACTCTTTCTTGCATTCCTTGGAGTCCAAATCCCTTTGGTTGTTGATTTAAGTCAAATCCTCGACCGTTATCTTGAACAGTCAAATATATTTTTTCTTTAGTTATTTCTAGCTCAATTTCTACTTCAGTCGCTTGTGCATACTTAGCAATATTGGTTAAAGCTTCCTGCACAATACGATAAATAGTTTTTTCTATTTGAGGTGATAATTGCGGGCAATCAACAATTTTGCTACGAATATTTAAACCTGTACCAGAACGAAAATTGTCGATTAAAGCCTGAATTTCCAGTTGTAATGGCTGACTATTTGCTCGATCTGCTCGCAAAGTACCAACCGATTGTCGCACTTCTTTCATCGCGATTGTGCCTAATTTTTGAGCTTGTGCTAGAAAAAAATGAGCTTGATTGGGACTTTTATGCCAAAGTTTACCTGCTGTTTGTAGTTGAATATTTAAAGATGTCAGGGCGTGCCCCAGGGAGTCATGAATGTCACGAGCGATGCGATTGCGCTCTTGTACGGAGGCAAGGTCTTCAATTTTTGCGGAGTATTCCTGTAATTGTTCGTGGGCTAAAGTCAGTTGTTGCCTAATTTGTCGTTCAGCCAGCAATTTATTGACTAACTGCAAGACAAAAAAGATTCCCAAACCAAAGACCAATGTTTGTGCCATTAAATGCATGATCAATTGAAGCTGTTGTTCAGGTAATTCAGGCAAGACTCCCCCACGGTAACGCATCTCACTCAATATTTCACTCCATAAAAAAAGGATCATAATTATACTAGTAACTATCCAACGACCAATAGATTTAAACAAAAAACAACTACGGATAACGACAATAAAATATAAAGTAGGCAAAATATGGAGATAGCCTAATGATGTACCCAAAACAATTAAGCTGATTTGTAAACTGGTATAAATTATCCGAACAGCAAGAGAACCCTTAGGCAAAGCTAATCCCATAGAACCGAGCAAGACTAAAATTGAAATATGCTCGATTGGTACAGTTTGTTTTTGAAAAGCTTCAACCACAGCTAAAGAACCACAACTGCCCAACATGATCCATTCAGCAAGCAATAAAAAACGAAAAGGATTGGGTTGAATTTTCCACCAGGTATTCATAACTTTAGTTGAGTGCGAGAACTTACCTCTTTATTAAACCTCAAATGTCTGCAAAGTCTTATAAAATCATGACTTTAGTGCCAAAAAATGACTGCTAAGTAAGACTAAAGTTAGAAAACGTTTTACTTAAAATGCTTAACAGCTTATTATTGGGCTGCATATAAATTGACTGGTAAGATGAAGTTAACTTCTCACCTAAAAATTCTACAAAAAATTAATATTTTGTTGCTGAATTAGCACTTACATCATGAAAGAAACAGATGAAATTACTTTAAAAGCATTTTTAATCGCCTTGGAACAACTTGTAGTTTTAAAAAATCCAAAAGAACGAGATGAATTTAAAGAACGATATAGAGACTGGCTTTCTTCTCATCCCCAAGGTTTATGATGGATATACCAATACAATTCAAACCTTAATAAAAAAATACTGATGATTTGCGACTGGGTTAGTTAAACTGCTGATAGTGATTATGATATTTATTATTGGTTACAGCTAGCCCTAACTTTATTTATATAGATGCTCGTTAATCTCAAAATTAATAATTTTGCTCTAGTTGATTCCTTAGAACTTAATTTAGACAGGGGATTGAGCGTTTTAACAGGAGAGACGGGAGCGGGAAAATCGATTATTCTCGACGCGATCGATATGGTGTTGGGGGGGAAGGTTAATAGTCGGATGATTCGGACGGGAAGCGATCGCTCTACCATTGAAGCTACTTTTCAAATTAATCCTAGTTTAAACAGTTGGTTAGAGGTACAGGAAATCGATCCTCTGGAAGAAGATACTTTAGTTTGTAGTCGTGAGATTGTGGTCGGCAAGACGACTGTGCGATCGCGCAGTCGTGTTAACGGAGTGTTGGTGAATCTGCCTTTGATGACGGAGTTGCGATCGCGGTTGGTGGAAATTACCGCCCAGGGACAAACGGTGAACCTATTGATTTCTGAAGAACAGAGACTTTTGTTAGATGCCTATGGTGGTAAAATCCTTAGCAGGCAGTTAGCTCAAGTGGCTCAAGTTTATGAGGCAACCCAGAAGGCAAAAAAGGAATTAGATAAACGGATTCAGTCGGAACAAGAGTTACTGCAACGACAAGATTTAATTAAGTTTCAACTCAAGGATTTGGAAGAAGCAGCATTGACTGATGACCAGGAATTAGATGAACTAGAACAAGAGCGAGATCGCCTGTCCCATGTAGTTGAGTTACAACAATTGGGGAATCAAGCCTATCAACTGTTATATGAAGGAGATGACGATGCCCCAGCGGGGGCAGATTTATTAGGTAAGGCGGAATCTTGCTTGATGGAGATGGTGGAATATGATTCTGAGTTAAACCCCATCTTAGAAATGGTGCAGTCAGGATTAGCGCAGATTGTGGAAGCAGGGCAACAAATTAATAGCTACAGTGAAGGTTTAGAAGCCGATCCAGAGCGTTTAGAGGAGATTGAAAGTAGAATTAGGCAATTAAAGCATATCTGTCGTAAATATGGCCCAGATTTGAGGGAGGCGATCGCTCTTTATGAACAGCTAAAGTCTGAATTAGCGCTCATTACAGGAGGTGGAAAATCTATTACTGTTTTAGAATCAGCCTATCAAGAGGCATTGACAAGGCTTACCCAAGAATGTGAACAGCTTACTCAGCTTAGACAAAAGGCAGCGACTAAGTTAGAAAAGCAGCTAGTGAAGGAATTAAAACCCCTAGCAATGGATAAGGTAGTGTTTGAATGTCGATTGATCAGGTGTTCGCCGACGGCGATGGGTGCAGACAAAATCGTATTTTACTTTAGTCCCAATGCGGGGGAAGAGATTCAGCCCCTATCCATCATTGCTTCAGGGGGAGAAATGAGTCGTTTCTTGCTGGCATTAAAAGCTTGCTTCACGGTCACAGCAGAGAGTTCTGGAACTTTAATTTTTGATGAGATCGATGCGGGAGTGTCGGGAAAAGTAGCCCAGGCGATCGCCGAAAAACTTCATCAACTAGGAAAACAGCATCAAGTATTATGCGTCACTCACCAGCCCTTAATTGCTGCGATGGCAAATGGACATTTCAAAGTGGAGAAAACTATTATTGAAGAAGCTAGCAAGTCTCCAGAAACAAATGGTAGCAGCATTGCCGATATTCGCACGGTAGTCAGAGTTAAAGCCTTGAATAATCATCAAGTTCGAGCCGAAGAGTTAGCCCAGATCACGGGAGGACATTCCGCCGAAGATGCGATCGCCTTTGCTGAATCTTTGCTAACTAAAGCTGCTAAGTATCGCGCTGCTCAAGGCTAATTAACCGTAAATAGTCGTTCACGAAAGTTATATGAAATACTTAAATGTTTGCTACAAATGACTGACGCGGAGACTAGGTGAATATTTATCTGTGTCATTCTTTTTTGTATTTCATATTAGCCAGAAAAACTTGAGTTTTCTGTCTATATTCTTATATACTCAGTAATTCAAGAATCAGTATAGCCAAACCATGTAGGGTCGATATAATTAATCCGAGCGCAGGGTTCGAGGGCAGATAAAATAGTTTTGCCATAGCTACGGAAGTTAACCCGATTGTCCAATAGCGCAACAATACTTTGAGATTCTCTTAGGGGAACAGTAGTCTGTTCGAGAGTTTTTAAAGCCGCAGGTAGCAAATATAATCTAAACCAGTCTTGACGTTGATCTTTATAGTATTTAACTAAATTGGCTACCAAGGGATTCTCTAGGGAGGGAATGGGTAAAGTGGCAATAATCAACAACCTAGGTATGGGTAACGATTCTTGGTGTAGATTCCAAAATGACCAACCGCAAATCAAGATACTATCTTCTAATACTTGATTGTTTTCCACCCTCACCCTCGAACCAAATTCCCCCGCGAGGACTGAACCCACTTGTCCTTGAAGAGGTACATCATCCGCAATCACGACAATCAGACCCTTGGTATTACTGCTGAGTCCTACCAGCAGTAAACTCTCCTCCAAAAATGCCTGCCGAAAATCGCGAGAATTGGGCATAGGGAAGCGATCTGGCAAATAAAGTTGAATATGATTGTTTTGTCGATTGGGAGTGAATTTAAGAGTCAAGATCTCGGAGTTTAAGCCGACTCGCTGTCGATAAGTGGTTGCTTCTGGTTCGGTATCCAAAAAACTACCAATCACTACTATCGGCTGCTGTTGCCAAATCGGCCTGAGATTGTTGCTTACTCTAGCTGGGGCGAGGTTAATCGTCAGAGAACCCCGATCGCGATCGCGGGCAATCCAGGATATATTCGACTTATTGGTCACTTGTTGCCAGAATTGTTTAAATTTTCCTCTTAGCAGTTGTTGCTGATTTAGGGTTTCGCAGAGGGAAGTAATGAGTTCCAATTCTGATGTCAGTAAAACATAGTTACGATAGGGATTTTCAGGACGAGCAAAAATTGATTTGGTCAGCTTGACTCTCGTATTCCGAATCAACTCTTGAGCTTGAGGAGTAGATTGCAGCAAAACATCCCAATCCCCAGCGGTAATACTGATGGTTAATAACTGTCGAGTCCATTCTTCTAGGTTATCGGCACGATCAATAATGGTGGGAATGTTCCCAGGGAACCGATGCTGTTGCTCTTGTTGCTCCAAAGTTTCTAAGCGATCGCTTAACCAACTTTGGGGGGAGGTAAGTAATAGTTGATCCTCTGCTTGCCAGCGATCGCCGATCCGCACTTGCTTAGTAATCCCCAGCCATTGTTGTAACTGCGGAATTTCCTTTTCCAGCAGGTATTTTTGAGTAGCGATCGGTGCGACGATAACCACTGACCAGTTTCCCAGGAGTATGGGGGTGAGATAACTCAGGCAATATTTACTCCCGCTACTTCCTGTCTGCATCAAAGCGGAACGATTTAAACGCAAAGCACGGGCAATTAACCGCGCCATAGTCAAATGATGGGGAAAATTCCGATTCCCATGTTGACGTAAAAAATCTCGCAGAGAAGAATGCACATCTGCTTCGATCACGTTGCTAAGTAACTTAGATGTAATTTAAAAATCATTTTAAAACTTTACTGGGATATATCTTGAGGAAAATCACCAGGTTTCACCTTGAGAATTTTAACTTTGTCATTGCGGATAATCTTTACTTTTAATTCTGCACCAATTTCACTTAAATCCACCTGTTCTTGGACTTCGAGAGCAGTTTTCACATCCAAGTCACCGATCTGACTAATTACATCCCCTGGCTTTAAGCCACTTTTAGCCGCAGGGGAACGGGGAATAACTTTAGCCACCAAAACTCCTGATGCTTGGGTAATTTTAAAGTCAAATTCCTGACTAGCATTAATTTCTTGAATCATTTCCTGGTTGAGGTCAACCATATGAATGCCTAAATAGGGATGCTCTGCTTGTCCCTTCGCAAATAGCTGGTTGGCAATTCTGGAGGCGGTTTCAATGGGGATAGCAAAACCTAATCCTTGGGCATCGGCGCGAATTGCGGTGTTGATGCCAATGACTTCCCCTTGGGAGTTAAGCAGTGGCCCCCCAGAATTACCAGGGTTAATCGCTGCATCCGTTTGAATGAATCTCACTCGCTTATCGGGAACTCCCACTTGAGAGCTAGAACGGTCTAAGGCGCTAATGATCCCCACTGTCACCGTATTATCCAACCCTAGAGGATTACCAATGGCGATCGCCCATTCTCCAGGAGTCAAATTTTCCGCATCACCGAAGTTAACCGTCGGCAAGTCTTGACCATCGATTTTAATCACTGCTACATCGGTAAAGGAATCAACCCCTAGTACTTTACCTTTATAGGTTGTCCCATCCTTAAGAGTTACCTGAACTGCTTCTGCACCGTTGACTACGTGAGCGTTAGTAATAAGACGACCATCGGAGGCAATGATAAAGCCCGAACCCGTTCCCCGTTCAACTCGATCTGGTACAGTCTGGGGATTTTCACCTTCATTCTTGCCAAAAAAACGTCTTAGGAGAGGATTGTTAAGATTTTCTGGTATGGCAGCGGAAATTTTGCGTGACGCATCAATTCTCACCACCGCTGGACCGACTTTTTCTACCGCCGTGGCGATAAAATTAACGTCGCGATCGCTACTATTGGTAACAGTACGGGGGGGGATCGGAATTGCTGAAATCGGTACTTTCGCCTGGGTTACCGTTGTTGATTTTTGGGCTTGATAAGTTCCCCAGAAGCCTAGACCGCTCCCAAGAGCAAAGATTCCTAAATAAACACCTAGCCTGTTAGAAAAGAATTTCATATTTATTTATTGATGCTGGGTTGATTCCCTAATCGCAATCTTAATCACAATTATTGCAGACAAAAATCAATAAAGTTTTCCTAATCTCAAATCAGACTGATGGCTAATAGTCAATCGTGACAAGTTAATAGACTATGTTGTTCGTCAAATGGTTATTAGCTCTAAGCTACAAGCTTTAAGCTTTTACACTATTGCTCTCGAATTAAACTTAGCTGATAGCTTCTTTAGGATGAGATCAAAGCTTTAATTTCTTTTACCTGAGCCATATATTACGTCTGATGTGAATTAGGAAAAAGAGAGGAAAAGATAGAAGATGAAAGTTACCAAGCTAATCATCAAAAATCTTCCCTCATGAATAGCATAGACTTTGAAAGCCTAATAAT
>Ga0114940_10000589_pt1 | contig 16171 bp, 17 predicted proteins | sample ColdCreekSource_FD_87195 | JGI IMG/M metagenome (GOLD analysis project Ga0114940, IMG submission 87195) | Groundwater microbial communities from Cold Creek, Nevada to study Microbial Dark Matter (Phase II) - Cold Creek Source | ecosystem: Environmental > Aquatic > Deep subsurface > Groundwater ... | reverse complement strand
GGCGTTCTCGTCGAGCCAGCCGCGCAGGGTGCCCCAGCCCTGGACGAGCGCCTCGTGCGCCACCTCGTAGACCGGGCCGGCCGCCACGGCGTCGGCGTCGGCGCGCTGCTCCAGCCTGAAACCGCGCTCGACATGGGTAATTCGGGCACCTCGACCCGGCTGCTGATGGGGCTGGTGGCGAGCCATCCGATCAGTGCGACGTTCGTTGGCGATGCCAGCCTGTCAGGGCGCCCGATGGGCCGGGTGATCGAGCCGCTCAGCCAGATGGGCGCGGCGTTCGACTCGTCAGATGGAGGCCGCCTGCCGCTGACCGTGCGCGGGGCCAATCCGGCCGTGCCGATCACGTACCGCCTCCCCGTCGCCAGCGCACAGGTCAAGAGCGCAGTCCTGCTGGCGGGACTCAACACGCCGGGCATCACCACGGTGATCGAACCGGTGCCAACCCGCGATCATTCCGAACGAATGCTGCGTGGCTTCGGCGCGGACCTGACTGTCGAAGTTGCGGCGGACGGCACGCGCACGATCCGGTTGGTCGGCGAGGCAGAGCTTCAGCCGCAGGTGATCGAAGTCCCCGGCGATCCCTCCTCCGCCGCGTTCTTCATCGTCGCCGCGCTGGTGGTGCCGGGCAGCGAGCTGACAATCGAGAACGTCGGCCTCAACCCGACCCGCGCCGGGCTGATCACGGTGTTGCGCCAGATGGGCGGCTTCATCGAAGAGCTGAATCCGCGCGAGGTCGGCGGTGAGCCGGTTGCGGACTTGCTGGTCAAGCACTCGGCACTCAAGGGCATCGAAGTCGATCCTGCCCTCGCCCCGTCGATGATCGACGAATTCCCGGTGCTGTTCGTCGCCGCTGCACTGGCACAAGGCACCACGGTCACCTCCGGGCTTGACGAGTTGCGGGTCAAGGAGAGCGACCGCCTTTCCGCGATGGCCGCCGCACTGACCGGCGCCGGAGTGACGGTAGGGGAGCAGGAAGACGGCCTCACCATTGAAGGCACCGGCGGCGAACCACTGCGCGGCAGCGCCAACTCGCGCGCCAAAACGCACCTCGATCACCGCATCGCGATGAGTATGGCAGTCGCGGGCCTCGCCAGCCGGGACGGGGTCGAAGTGGATGACACCCGCCCGATTGCGACAAGTTTTCCGATGTTCGAGGCGCTGCTCGACGGGCTGGCCAAGTGACTTTTGATTGGGCCACAATCGTCGGGCTGGTCGGCTCTGCGCTGTTCGTCGGCGGGTTCGCCTATGCCAACGCGGTCGAGGCGATCGACAAGGTGCTGTTCAACCTCATCAACCTGGTGGGTGCAGTGCTGTTGCTGATCTCGCTTTCGGTCCACTTCAACCTAGCAGCCTTCGTTCTCGAAGTCTGCTGGGGCTTGATCGCGCTGGCTGGCCTGATCAAAGCGCTCAACGAAGGGCGAAGAGGTGCAAGACCATGATCGTGAACAGGGCCAACGCCTATCACTACAAATGGGGCAAGGGCTGCGATGGCTGGGTCTTCCTGACCCGTGACGACATGCTGGTGATCGAGGAGCGGATGCCTCCGGGGACCAGCGAGCATCGCCACCATCACGTTCACGCGCGGCAGTTCTTCGAAGTGCGAGCCGGACGGCTGTTGATCGAAGTCGAGGGCGAGCACCATGAACTCGCTGTCGGCGACGGGCTGGAAGTCGCCCCAGGCCAATGGCATCAGGTAATGAACAATGGCGGGGAAGATGCCTGGTTCATCAACCTGTCCAGCCCGAGCGCCCATGGCGACCGCGTCAACGAAGGTCCGCCATGATCATCGCGGTCGATGGCCCCACCGCCTCGGGCAAGGGCACGATTGCCAAGGCGCTCGCGGCGCATTTCGGACTGCCGCATCTGGACACCGGGCTGCTTTATCGCGCGGTTGGGCGGCAGTGTGCACTGAACGGGGGCAATGCGGATGACGCCAGCGATGCCCACGCCGCCTGCACCTTTCCCGACAGCCTACTTACCGATCCCGAACTACGCAGCGAAACCACCGGCGGCCTCGCCAGCCGCGTCTCGGTCCATCCCGCCGTCCGCCAGGCGCTGTATGAGCGCCAGCGCCGGTTCGCGACCCAGCCCGGCGGTGCGGTGCTGGACGGGCGTGACATCGGCACGGTGATCGCGCCTGAGGCCGAGGTGAAGTTGTTCGTCGTCGCCAGTGTTCCCGCCCGCGCTGAGCGGCGCTTTGCCGAGGTGCAGGCGCAGGGCCGCGCGGTCAGCCTCGCCGAGATCGCCGCCGATCTGGAGGCCCGCGACGCCCGCGACCGCAGCCGCGCCGAAGCACCGTTGGTGGCGGCGAGCGATGCGGTGCTGCTCGATACCTCCGATCTTGGTCGCGAAGCCGCGATTGCCGAGGCAATCCGGATCGCGGAGTCGCGCCTTAGTTGACAAGCCTAACGTAATCCATATCATGTTATATAACACGATATGGAGAATGGTGTGCGCGACGTCATTGCCGACATGGGGCCTCTGTTCATCGCCAGCCGACTGAAGCGGTTGGGCGAACGGATGCAGGCCGGGACAGCTATCGTTATCGCCGAGGCGGGCCTGCCACTGCAGCCGGTTCACATGCCGGTCCTTGCCGCGCTGCGCAGCGGACCGCTCACGGTGGGCCAGTTGGCCGAGGCGATCGGGGTCAGCCAGCCGGGCGCTACCCGGACAATCGGGCAGATGGAGAAGCTGGGAATCGTTGCCGAACTGCGCGATGCCGACCAACGCCGCAGGCTGATCGCGTTGACCGACGCCGGTCGCACTGCAGCGGACCACGCCGCAACTGCCGTCTGGCCGCGCGTGGGTCAGGCGGCGGAGGAATTGCTCGCCGGGCTCGATGGGTCATTCATGAACCAGCTTGCGGGCATCGAATTCGCGCTTGCGCAAGGCTCGATCGCCGAGCGCGCCGCGCGCCTCTCCCCCGCACCGCTGCGGCTGCGCGAATACAGCGACGAGCTTGCTGGTGAATTTCACGACATCAACGCCGAGTGGATCACCGCGATGTTCGCGCTCGAAACCACCGACCGCGAGGTGCTGGAAAATCCCCGCGCGAAGATAATCGAGCCGGGCGGCACGATCCTGTTCGTCGAGGCGCCCGGGCTCGGAATCGTCGGTACCTGCGCCTTGCAGAAGACCGGCGCGACCAGCTTCGAGCTGACCAAGATGGGCGTCCGCGAAGCCGCGCGCGGTTTGAAGGCGGGGGAGTTCCTGCTCGAGGCGGTGATCGCAAGGGCGCAAACGATGGGCGCAGACCCGCTCTACCTCCTCACCAACCACAAATGCGCCGCCGCGATCCACCTCTACGAAAAGCTGGGCTTCAGTCACGACGCCGGGATCATGGCCGACTACGGCGCGCGCTATGAGCGCTGCGATGTGGCGATGAGGTTTGGTAAGGCACCAGGCGGCTGAAAAGGATTGGTTCACACTTAGACACGAAGACACCAAGAGGTTCGGCTTGCGGCGAAGCCGCTTCAAAATTCGAACTGCTGCCGATTGAGCTTCGTTCAAGGTAATGGAATGGCCTTCGGCCAAGGGCGACATCTTCGTGCCTTCGTGTCTTCGTGCGAACCCCATTTTCCTTGCTTTTCCGCGCACCCGCGCCTAAGCGCGCGGCGTCCCCAAGCCTTGGCCCCAAAGCCCCGGCCCACAGGACCCCCGCCACGGCATCCGGCCCGGCGGGGAGCATCGGCCCTTTTGGCCCGCTAAAAAACTCCTGAAAAGGGGGCCGCATGGTGCGGCAGGCGGAGAAAAGACCGGCGGAAAAACCGCCCGGCCGGAAACAACGATACTGAGGAAACTCAACTTATGGCCTCTACGGCTAACCCGACCCGCGACGATTTCGCGGCAATGCTCGATGAATCACTCGGCGGAAGCGCCGACGGCGGCTTCGAAGGCCGCGTGGTCAAGGGCACGATCACTGCAATTGAAAACGACAAGGCCGTCATCGACGTCGGCCTCAAGTCGGAAGGCCGCGTGGCGCTGCGTGAATTCGCGATGCCCGGCCAGCCGCACGGCCTTTCGGTCGGCGATGAAGTCGAAGTCTATGTCGACCGCGTCGAGAACGCTGACGGCGAAGCGATGCTCAGCCGCGACCGCGCCCGCCGCGAAGCCGCCTGGGACAAGCTCGAAGGCGAATTCGGCGAAGGCAAGCGCGTTGACGGCGTGATCTTCGGCCGGGTCAAGGGCGGCTTCACCGTCGACCTTGACGGCGCCGTGGCCTTCCTGCCTGGTTCGCAGGTCGATATCCGCCCGGTCCGCGATGTGCAGCCACTGATGGATATTCCGCAGCCGTTCCAGATCCTCAAGATGGACCGCCGCCGCGGCAACATCGTGGTCTCGCGCCGCGCCGTGCTCGAAGAAACCCGCGCCGAACAGCGCTCGGGCCTGATCCTCAACCTCACCGAGGGCCAGATCATCGACGGCGTGGTCAAGAACATCACCGACTACGGTGCGTTCGTCGACCTCGGCGGGATCGACGGCCTGCTGCATGTCACCGACATGAGCTACAAGCGGGTCAACCACCCGAGCGAAGTCATCAACATCGGTGACACCGTCAAGGTCCAGATCGTCCGCATCAACCAGGAAACCCAGCGCATCAGCCTGGGCATGAAGCAGCTGGAAAGCGATCCGTGGGATGGCGTTGCCGCCAAGTACCCGGTCGGCGCGAAGCTCAAGGGCGTCGTCACCAACATCACCGAATACGGCGCCTTCGTGGAGCTGGAAGCCGGGATCGAGGGCCTAGTCCACGTTTCGGAAATGTCCTGGACCAAGAAGAACGTCCACCCCGGCAAGATCGTCTCGACCTCGCAGGAAGTCGACGTGCTGGTGCTCGAGGTCGACAGCGACAAGCGCCGCATCTCACTCGGCCTCAAGCAGGCGATCTCGAACCCGTGGGATGCCTTCGCTGACAAGCACCCGGTCGGTTCGACCGTCGAAGGCGAAGTCAAGAACGCGACCGAGTTTGGCCTGTTCATCGGCCTCGATGGCGACGTCGACGGCATGGTCCACATGTCGGACATCGCCTGGGGCATTTCGGGCGAAGACGCACTGGCCCTGCACCGCAAGGGCGAGCAAGTCTCCGCGATCGTGCTCGACATCGACATCGAGAAGGAGCGCATCTCGCTCGGCATGAAGCAGCTTGAAAAGGGTGCTCCGGCAGCCGGTGTTGCCGCTTCGTCCAGCGGCCTCAAGAAGAACGATGTTGTCACCGTCACGATCCTCGAAGTCCGCGATGGCGGCCTCGAAGTGCAGGCCGGCGACGATGGTGCGACCGGCTTCATCAAGCGCAGCGACCTCGGCCGCGACCGCGACGAGCAGCGTCCTGACCGCTTCCAGGTCGGCCAGAAGCTCGACGCGATGGTCACTGGCTTCGATCGTTCGAAGAAGCCGAACTTCTCGGTCAAGGCGCGTCAGCTCCACGAAGAGAAGGAAGCCGTGGAACAGTACGGTTCGTCGGATGCCGGCGCTTCGCTGGGCGATATCCTCGGCGCCGCGCTGAAGGCCAAGAAGGACTGATCCTTCGCGCCGCCGCAAGGCTAGCCAAGCAAAGGCCCGTCCGGAGTTATCCGGGCGGGCTTTTGCTATTCTGGTTCACACAAAGACACGAAGATGCCGCGCCGCGCCGCAGGCAATTCGGCCTATCTTTGCGTAGCGTCCAACGCAGCACTGGCTTGATCAACGGCTTCGCCGATGGCCTGACATCTTCGTGTCTTGGTGTGAACCACCCTTTCCTGCTCTTGCAAAACAGCGCTATGGAAACGGCAGGAGACCCCCATGCTCGAAATCCACCAGTTCCCCTGCCTGTCCGACAACTACGGCTATCTGCTCCACGATCCCGCCAGCGGCGAGACTGCGTGCATCGATACGCCCGACGCTGATGCCTATCTGCGCGAGGCCGAGGCCAAGGGCTGGACCATCACCCAGATCTGGAACACGCACTGGCACCCCGACCATGCCGGCGGCAACGCTGCGATCAAGGCAGCGACTGGCTGCGTCGTCACTGGCCCGGCCGAGGTCGAGAAACTGGGCACCGCACCTGACCGGGTGGTGGCGCATGGCGATACGGTCTTGCTCGGCGGATTCACCGCACAGGTGATTGATGTCTCCGGCCACACCAACGGCCACATCGCTTTCCATCTGCCCGAAGCCGGGATTGCCATGGTCGGGGATGCGGTCTTCGCACTGGGTTGTGGGCGGATGTTTGAGGGCGAACCGGCGCAGTTCTGGGCCAGCCTCAGCCGGATCAAGGCGCTCCCCAGCAACACCCTGCTCTACTGCGCTCACGAATATACCCAGAGCAACGCCCGCTTCGCGCTCCACGCCGATCCGGACAATGCCGCGCTGGCAAGCTACGCCGCTGAGATCGCCGCCAAGCGCGCTGAGGGTAAATGGACCGTGCCAACCACGCTGTCGCGCGAACTGGCCACCAACCCGTTCTTGCGCGCTGACGAACCTGCGCTTGCCGCGCGCTGGGGCGGCGGCGATGCTGTGGCGACCTTTGCGGCGCTGCGGGCGGCGAAGGATTCGTTCTAGGCCATGCAAGCTCTGGTAGTTGGAACGCTATCGCCTGACTTGTCCGGCATTGCCCTTGCCGATGTACCAAGCCCCGAGCGCCAACCGGGACAGGTGCTGGTGCAGGTCAAGGCGGCCTCGCTCAACTTCCCGGACCTGCTGATGACGCGCGGGGAATACCAGTTCAAGCCGGAGCCGCCGTTCATCTCGGGCCTGGAGTTCGCCGGCGAAGTAATCGAGGCCGATCCGGATAGCGGCTTTGCTGCGGGTGACCGGGTCTATGGCGGCCAAAAAACCGGGGCTTTCGCAGAATTTGCCGTGGTTGAGGCGCGCGCGCTGAGCCCGATCCCAACCGCGCTGTCCTACCCCGCCGCCGCGGCGCTTGGGGCAGCCTACGGCACCGCCTACACCGCATTGGTCGAGATTGGCGGACTGAGGCCCGGGCAATGGGTGCTGGTCCACGGCGCGACCGGTGGGGTTGGCCTCGCCGCCTGCGATCTGGCCAAGGCACTGGGCGCAAAGGTGATCGCCACCACCGGCACGCCCGACAAGCTGGAAGCGCTCAAGGCAGCCTGCAATCCCGATGCGGCAATCCTCGCCACCGGACGCTTCCGTGAGCAGGTGGCCGAGATCACCCGCGGCGCGCTGTGCGAACTGGTCTATGATCCGGTCGGCGGCGACGTGTTTGATGAAAGCACCCGCTGTGTCGCGTTCGGCGGCAAGCTGCTGGTGATCGGCTTTGCGGGCGGGCGGATCGCCGACATTTCCACCAACATCCCGCTGATCAAGGGCTTCTCGGTGGTCGGCGTGCGCGCCGGCGAATATGCGCGTCGCTTCCCGGAACGCGGCAAGGTGATCCGGGAAGCGGTGGCAGAACTCGCCGGCAATGGCACCCTCACCCCGCACATCGACCGGGTGCTGCCGCTGTCGCGCTGGCGCGAAGCGTTCGAGGCCATGGCTCAGCGCGGGATTGTCGGCAAGATCGTGCTGGAGCCGGGGAGCTAGTAGGGGCGTCGGCGACTAAGGCTTTCGTGCCTGCGCCAGGGTCGCCCTCGCCGGATCAGGAAAGCGTGCTCATGGGCGAGCCTGTTTTCAAAGCATTTAAGTTCAATCGCTTCGTCGCTATTTCCGCCACGTGCGGCCTTGCCCAACCAGTGACGGTATCCTGCCAAATTGTTCGAATTGAAGCAGTTCCTGGCCAGATGCTGTGCCGCATGCATTTGACCGAGCCGGTATGCCGCACGGCTGAGTAGGAACGCCTGTCGATCATTGCCCGATCGGGATTCAATCAACCAACTGGCGAGCTCAAGCATGCTCTGCGTGTGCTTGCGCTGAGCAAGATGGCGGATGATAGGAAGCCAATGCCCTTTTGCACTTCCTTGCTGAATGAGCATGGCCCGATCATATTGGCGCTCTAACTTTGCAGCAGTCATTGGCGGGAACTAGGCCGCTATCAGAAAACTGTACAGCAAACGAAGAAGGGCGGTCTCTTGCGGACCGCCCCTTCCCCTCTCCGAACTCGAAACTCAAATCAGATTGCGGCAATCGCCTCGTCGACCAGACCCTTGTCGGCCTTGGCGTCGTGGCTGCCCGCGATCAGCGCGGTTGCGGCGGCGGTAGCGGCTCTGGCGGCGCGCGCCTGGAGTGCTTCCACTGCAGCGCGTTCGGCTGCTGCGATCTTGTCATTGGCCATCTTGCTGCGCCGTGCGACGAGGTCGGCCGTGTCGGTTTCCGCCTTGGCGACGATCGCATCGGCTTCGCTCTTGGCGTGAGCCAGCAATGCGGCCGCATCCTTGGCGCTGGCCTTTTGCTTGGCCTTGGCATCGGCGAGCAACGCCTCTGCCTCGATCCGGATTGCCGCCGCTTCGTCCAGTGACTTGCGGGTTTCGGCAATCTGCGCGTCGAGCCCGGCGATGATCTGCTTGTGCGCCTTCATCACGAAAATCGCGATCAGGATGAAGATCGTGATCCCGGTGTAGACCCAGCCTTCGGCATCGAGGCCGAGCAGGGTCGGCCCGTGATGCTCACCGCCGTGTTCGGCAGCTGCTTCGGCGAGGATATGGAAAATCGACATCTCGCCTGTTCCTTACGCCTGCGCCTCAACCGCCTTGCGGGCGGCGGCAGCAGTCGGTTCCTTGCCGGTCAACCGGGCAACGATCGATTGCGCGCTTTCAGCGGCAATATCGCGCAGGTTGGATTCCGCATCGGCGACGGCCTTGGCGATCCGGGCTTCGGCCTTGCCGATTTCCGCATCGACCTTGGCCGCAGCCTTGCCCAGCCGCACTTCGCTAGCCTTCGCCGCCGCAAGTTTCGCCTCGGCAATGGCGGCCCGGGCCGCATCGCGCGAAACGGCCAGGTCAGCCTCATAGGCTTCGCTGGTCGAATCGGCGGTTTCCTTCGCGGCACGGGCGGCCGCGATGTCACCGCTGATCTTGTCCTCGCGCTGGCCCATGACCTTGCCGAGCTTCGGCAGAGTCTGCTGCACCACCCCGAAATAGAGGATGACGAAGAACAGCGCGAGCCACGCGAATTGCGGCACGAAGACATTGGCGAAATCGAACTGAGGCATCGGAACTCGACCTTACGTTGTCTGAGCAGGGAGCCGGCCGGACCTGCCGGCCGGCATCCTCGCCCTCTGGCGGATCAGCTGAATGCCAATGCCAGCGCGACGACGGCCGCGATCAGGCCGAGCGCTTCGGTCACCGCGAAGCCGAAAATCAGGCGTCCGCCCATCTTGGCGTCGGCTTCCGGATTGCGGACTGCACCGTTGAGGTACTGGCCGAAGATCGAACCCACGCCGATTGCGGCGAGGCCTGCACCGATGGCAGCAAGGCCGGCGCCGATGACTTTTGCAGATGCTGGATCCATGATGAATTCCCTTGTTAGAAAGTAAGTTGCAGGAAGGTCTTAGTGAAGATTGATCGCATCGTTGAGATACAGCGAGGCGAGCAAAGCGAAAACATAGGCCTGGACCACCGCGATCAGCACCTCAAGCGCGGTCAGCGCGATGTTCACGCCGAGCGGCAGGATGCCGAACACATAGGGCAGCGCCCCGAACGAGCCAAGCGTGACCACGAAGGTGCCAAACACCTTCAGCAACACGTGCCCTGCGGTCATGTTGGCGAACAACCGGATGGCGAGCGTGAACGGCCGCGACAGGAAGCTCAGAAATTCGATCACGAACACGAATGAACCGAGCACCACGCCCGAGCCCTTGGGCCAGAACAGGCTGAAGAAGTGCAGGCCATGGCGGGCAAAGCCAACGATGCAGACCGTGATGAACACGATCAGCGCGAGGCCCAGCGTGACGGTGATGTGGCTGGTCGGGGTGAAGGCCCCGATCCACGGGATCAGGCCAAGCAGGTTGCAGGCCAGAACGAAGATAAAGATCGCGAAGATCAGCGGCGCGAACCGGCGACCTTCCGGTCCGACGTTCTCATCCAGCATCTTGCGGACGAAATCGTAGAGATATTCCACCGCAGCCTGCCAGCGGCCCGGAACGAGCTGCGGCTTGGCGGTGCCGACGAACAGGAAAATTCCGATCGCGACCACCGAGATCGCCATCCACAACGAGCTGTTCGTGAACGAGACGTCGTAACCAGCCACCGCGAGCGGGGCGATCGTCTCGACCTTGAACTGCTCCATCGGGTTAGCCATCGGTAATCCTTACGTCCTTAGTTCTTGGCGGAGTCGTTGCCGGGATCGCTGTCGAACTGCGAGGAGGTCTGCATCGCGCGGCGCGTCCCGGCTGCGAAGCCGAGCACCAGCATGACGATCATTCCCCACGGACGCGTTCCGAGGCCAGCCCAGTTATCGATTCCCCAGCCGATGAAGCCCGAAACCAGCACCGCCCCGACGAATTCAATCCCGATTGCCCAGCCGCGCGTTTCAGCGCGACCTTCGGCATCGGAAATTCCGCGGGTCTGTTTCGCCTGTGCTTCGGCGATCCTGCGGTCGAGGTCTTGCCCGCCGCCATTCCCGCTCGAATCAGTCACGCGAAAGCCTTGCCAGATGCGGTGCCCGGATGGGCCTTACCGACCGAAAAACACATGCGCAGAAGGGCCCTGTTACGGGGCCCTTCGCAGCGCGCCGCCCCCTTAGGTTGGGGCCGAGCGCGAGTCAACCGGTTGGGGGTCGCGTTACCGCACCATCCCCGCCACGGGGGCAGGGATGGCTTTCATACGGTTAGCGTGGGCACTTGGGGTCGCGCACCGGAGTGCCCGGACCACGGGTCTGCCAGGTCCCGTCAGGCGCTTCGTACTTTTCGCCCACTGCAGTCTGGAGGATCAGGCGGCAGCCCGAGGTAAAGGCGTAGTCATCGATCGTGGCGGCTTGCGACATGGCCTTTTCGGCATAGAGCGCGCGGCGCTTGATGTTGATGTCTTCGGCGATCCGGCGCACTTCGGCGTTCGGCGCGCTAGGGTAGCCCAGATAGCCGTTGACCTTTTCGCCGACCTGACCGGCAGCACGCGCGGCGGCATAGGCCGGATCACGCTGCTGCGCGGTGGCCGGACCCGCTACTGCGACCAGCGCAAGCGCCACGCCACCGGCGACCAGCGCAAAGCGGCTGTGCGGCGTGTGAATCGTGCGAACCGTCATTTCAATCACTCCATCTCTCAGAAGATGCCGGAATTTTCTTCGATCGTCTTGGTCGCATCTGCGTCCAGCCGATAGATGACTTCCTGCTTGATGTTGATGTTGAGCTCGATCACGATCGGTTTGTCCGGTGCATTGACCGAGACACATCCCCCGAGCGCGAGCGCGCCGCCCACCAACAGCCACATCTTCCTGCCCGCTGGCCAGTTGGCATCCGCCAACCCGGCCACCGGGCCCGACCTCCGTTTCCTGGCTGCGTCTGCCTGCATGGGCAAACATGTCGCAGCCACGGCGCGGTTGGTCAATTGCTGCATTGTCATCGCCTATTGGTGCTTTCTGAAGGCTGAATGCGGGGAGCTGGCGTTGCCGCCGGCGCCGGTGTGTCAGGCCCGAGTACACCGCCGCTCACCGGCCTGCCCTGATCGTCGATCAGACCCAGCTCGCGCGGATCCTTGAGATAGGCCGGATCGTAGAGCGAGCGCAGCGTGGTGACGAGCTGGAAGAACGGTGCCTTGATGTTGAGATCGAACTGGATCGGCAAATTCTCGAACCGCTTGGTGATGAAATTGCGCTTGGCGGCTGCACCTTGCTTGACCCCGTCGAACTTCACGCTGGTGGCGATTTCACCATCCAGATGCCCGCTCATCAGGATCACCATCTCGCGGTAATCGAGCGAGCGCAGCGTTTCGAACGCATAGTTGCCCATCGCCGAAAGGTCGCGATAAGTCAGCTCGCCGATGTAAGACACGTTCCCGCCGGGCGGGCGCGAAACCAGCCGTCCACCCACGATCAGACCGCCATTTTCATTGAACACCAGCGGCAGCACGCCATCGAAAATCCCGCTCGAATTGATATTGCCGAACTGCAACCGTTCGATGAACTTGGCGGAATTGAGCCCCTCGACCTCCAGCTCGAAGCGGCGCTCCTCGGCCGCGCTCAGCACCATCCGGGTGGGCTTGAGCCGCAAGGTGCCGTCCATGAACGGCCACGTCATGCCCATGATCTGCAGGATGTTGTCTGCCTCTAGCTGATAGACGAGCACCCCGTCGTTGACCTCGATCCCGGGGTTGATCGACGCTACCGCCAGCCGCTGCCCTGGCGCGGTGATCATCCCCAGCAGATCGGTGAACACGATCGTTCCAGAAGCACCCTCGACCGGGCCGAAGGCGGCTGCGAAATCGAGCTTTTCGGTGGTGAACTGTCCGGTACTCGTCACCCCGGCATCGTTCCAGTCGATCCGGCCGGTGCCGTTGATCGTCCCGCGCGCGTTGGCGACCACGCCCAGCGCCAGATGAGTCAAAGTGTCAGGCTGGACCTTGCTGTCGAACACCAGATTCGCCACCGCCAGATCGGCGTGGCCGCTGCCGTTGCCAAGGTCGTGGACGATGTCGACCCCGCTGACGACGCGGTCGGTCTCTGGCTCACGGAGCAAGGCCTGCGCGGTGATCCGATTGTCTGCCAGCTTTAGCGTCGCCGCGCGCGTGACCAGCGGGTTGAACCGGTCTTCGGCCTCGCGATCCTCCAGCCGGAACGCACCGTCGCTCAGCGTCAGCACGCCATTGGCGTACCGCCAGGCGCCGCTGGCAGCGAGAATATCGAGCGGAACCGCGCCGATTCGCGCCTCGGTATCGGCAAAGCGACCGGCGATATCCTTGCCGACCCGCGCGGTCAGGTTGGTGATGCGAAAGTCAGTCGCATTGCCGGCGGGCCCAAGGCTGACATTGAGGCTGCGCGCCGAAAGCGCCCCCGGCATTGCGAAGCCCACCGGGCCGCTGACGATCCGGATCGGCGTAGCGCCCAGCCGCCCAGACACGTTGAGCGAAGCTGCACCGGCGGCGAGTTTCACGCCGCCGCCGTCATAGCGCAAGATCGCCCCGCCTGGCCCCGGGCAGACCAGCAGTTTGCGGTTGGTCAGGATCAGGTTGGCATAGCCCAGCTCGTCATAGCGCAGGTCGATGCAGCCGCGCCATGCGGCAAGTCCGGCGCGTGAGGACCAGGTGCCATCAAGCGGCAGTGCGAGGTTGCGGGCCGAGCCGCCGGGCAATTTGCCCGTGAGGATTGCGTTTCCAGCAAAACCGATGCTGCCATCGCGGTTCTGGACGAGAACAAGTTCGGGAAGAGCAAGGCGGCTGTCGCCCGCGCGGTAATCTGCCATTTGCAGGCGGCCCAGGATCCCTCCGCCGGCCTGCCGCTCCAACCGGCCGGAGACTTCGGGTATACCCGGCCCGCCGGTGACGATGTTGCCGGCAAAACGCGGCGTGCTGGTGGGCGTGGACACCAGCTCGAACCGTGAAACCGTCAACAAGGGTGCACCGGTGCCGCCACGTAGCCCCCCGCGCGGGATGACCAGATTGGTCACGCTGCCGGTCTGGCGGAGCGAATAGAGCGCCGAGAGCGAGCTGCCCGGAGCCTGCCGCGCCAGAGCTATCCGGATTTGCGAAAGGATCGGTGCGGCGAGCGTATCCGCCGAAGAATGCGCCGCCGACGCCAGGGCTTCGTCCAGTCCGTTGCCGAGCCGCAGCTCGCGGCCGGTTAGCTCGCCCTCACTCTCGATCCGGGTAAAGCCGTCGCGGGTCCGCAGTGCACCCGCCAGACCAAGCGCACCCATCGCCACGCCGCCGACATTGGCGGCGCGCCCGGTGAAGTCAAAGTCGGTGGTCAGATCGCCCTTGCGGTAGGTCAGACTGGTGGTGCCCTCCGCGCGGCCGACCTGCTGATCGCCGTAAGCCAGCGCGCCGGAGGTGAAATCGGCGTCGAGCGCGAACCCGTCGAGCGTCCTGTCGACCGCAAGCATGATCTCCGCGTCGGCTTTGGCCACGCTAAGCGCCTGCTGCGGGCAGCCGAGCGATTGCAGCCGCACCGGGCCTTTGAAGCTCGGCTGTTCGTTGGCGAGCACCAGTTGGCCGAACACCGTCGGTGCGGCAACGGTGCAGCCCGCCACCGCAATCCGGGGCGAAACCGCCGCGAGGGTTCCGGCAAAGCTGCTGCGCAGATTGCCCGCACCGTCCAGCTTGATCCCGACCACGCCGTAGTCGGTATCCATCCGCGCGCGGCCATCGATCAGCCGCAGATCGAGATCGGGCAGGCGGAACGGCTCTTTCGCCGCGTCGTCCTTGAACAGCACCTTGTCAAGAGCGCCGAAGCTGAGTTTGCCGCCACGGTACGAGCCATAGAGCCGCGGCCGGGTGACCGTGACGGACTTGATTGTCGGGATGCCGAAGCGCGGCTCGATCACGATCTCAGCGCGCTCGGCAGTGAAATCGGGCGATGCCGCATCGCCAACCTCGATATCGGTCAGCACCTGACGGCGCGGCCCGATCGATTCGACCTTGTAGCGTGCCTGAACCTTGAGTTTGTCGAGCTGGCTGGCGATCAGTCGGTCGGCCAAGGTCTCGCGCTGGATCCACAGAACCCCGATCGCGACGACCAGCAGCAGTCCGATCAGGCCCAACACCCAAGGCCAGCGCCGTCGCTGATGCGGCTCCACGGAAGTAGTCGGCGCATCGGGTTCCATTTCGGGAGTTTCGTCCGTCTGCTCGACCATTGCCCCACACTTGCGCCCTGGCCCGGTGAAAGGCAATGCTGCACAAGCTAACGAACACCGCGTGCAAAGGGTTCCCGTGACTGACACACTGCCCGAACCGCCGGAAAGTTCCGCCGATCACCGCAAGGGTCATCGCGAGCGCCTCCGCCAGCGGCTGCTGGATGGCGGGGCTGAGGCGCTGGCCGACTGCGAGGTCGTCGAATACCTGCTGATGACGGCGATCCCGCGCAAGGATACCAAGCCGCTCGCCAAGGCACTGCTTGACCGGTTCGGCGGGATCGCCGGACTGCTCAACGCCGATCCGCGCGCGCTCGCCAAGCACCCCGGGATGGGCGAAACCAGCGCTGCCGCGCTCAGGATCGTCGCCCTTGCCGCCCGCCGTCTCGCCCGAGCCGAGGTTCGCGCTGCACCTGTGCTGGGATCGTGGCAGGCGCTGATCGATTACCTGACGATCGACATGGCGCACCTCACGGTCGAGCGGGTGCGGGTGCTGTTCCTCAATGCGCAGAACATGTTGATCCATGACGAGCACGTTGGCGATGGTTCGATCGACGAAGCCGCGATCCACCCGCGTGAAGTGATCCGCCGCGCGCTCGATCTGGGTGCGACCGCGTTGATCCTCGTGCACAACCACCCTTCAGGCTCGCCCGAACCGAGCCGCGCCGACATCCAGATCACCAACCGGATCGCCGAGGCCGGGCGGCTGCTGGGGATCGTGGTCCACGACCACGTCATCATCGGGCGGCACGGCCACACGAGCCTCAAGGCCAAGGGGCTGATCTGAGATGTGCGTCGCCGCGCTCGCCTGGATGGCGCACCCGCGCTGGAAGCTGGTGGCAATCGGCAACCGCGACGAATTCCACGGTCGTCTTGCCGCACCGTTGGCGCGCTGGGCGGACGGGCGGATTGTCGCCGGACGCGACTTGCAAGCCGGCGGGACCTGGCTCGGCGTTGCGGAAGGCCGCTTTGCGCTGGTCACCAACCACCGCGCTGAAGGCTATCCCAGGCACGAGCTCGCCTCACGCGGGGCCTTGGTGAGCGACTGGCTGCGCGGTTACGATCCGGGCGATGTCACCACGATGAACCCGTTCAACCTGTGGCTGGCCGGTCCGGACCAACTTGAGTTCGTGACCAATCATCCCCGCGCACAGCGCATCTCGCTCGAGCCGGGAATCCACGGCCTTTCGAACGGGCCGCGCGAGGAGCGCTGGTTCAAGACCGCACGGCTCGAGGCCGCATTGGCGGACTGGTTCGATGCCGATGCACCGCCCGAAAGCCTGCTGCCTGCCCTTGCCGATGGGACCCGTGATCCGGCCGATTCCGGCAATGCATTTTCCTCGGTGTTCATCCGCAACCCGGACTACGGCACCCGCTGCTCGAGCGTGATCACGGTCGACGCGGACGGTGCCGGGACAATCATCGAGCGCAGCTTCGATTCGGACGGGGCGGAGGGCGGAACGGTTACGCTGGGGTTTGATTGGGCCTAATTTGCGGAAATGGCCGGAAGAAGAAGGAAGG
>Ga0114940_10000588_pt1 | contig 16200 bp, 15 predicted proteins | sample ColdCreekSource_FD_87195 | JGI IMG/M metagenome (GOLD analysis project Ga0114940, IMG submission 87195) | Groundwater microbial communities from Cold Creek, Nevada to study Microbial Dark Matter (Phase II) - Cold Creek Source | ecosystem: Environmental > Aquatic > Deep subsurface > Groundwater ... | reverse complement strand
GTGCATGCAGTTGGGGTAGGTGTTGGAGCAGGAGCAGGAGCAGGAGCAGGAGCAGGAGCAGGAGCTGAAATGCAGCCTGCTCCTTTTACTGTGACGGTATAAACCGCTTTGGTACCGTCAGGTGCAGTAAGTGTGAAATCAACTGGTTTACTGTAATCTCGTGCAACTCTAGGGTCTGGACTAATGCTTGCGCCGTAAGCATTGACGCCAATCACCATGTTCTCGATATTGGTGGCGCAGTTGCCCAAGCCGCTGAGGTCTAGGTTGATGTTTTGGCCACTGATCGTACCTTTTATGCCCATGGCGCTGAATTCGGCATTGATGGCGGCGGCTTCAGGACTAGAACTACTGCAAGCAGCTATCAGTAAGCTGCAAAAAACCAGCGGTAGTAAAAAAAGTGTTCGTACTGCTGCTACTGAGGAGTTGGATAAATTTGAGATATGCATTGCTGGTGTATCTGTTGGTTTGGATTAGCGGGCTATGCTGATGAGCTGAGGATTTAGGCCCAGAAGTTTCAACGTTGCGGTTCCCTCGGTTTCGCCAGTGATATGACCAACAAGGTCGCCCTCGGAGTTGGCAAGTAAAACCACACCGTTAATATTTTTTAATGGTTTTATGGGATTGGTGCCTTGCTGCGTCAGTCCAGACGTTTGCAGAGCTTGGTCGAGGTTGACAAGAGGCGTGGCATCTTTGGCGTTGACATTTTGCGCAACACTGATCACCGCGACGGCAGCTGAAAACAGCAAAATCAGCAAAAGAAAGCCCTTATGGATAGTTCCATTGAACATGCGTGAGTCTCCTTAGGTTTGTGAATTAAAAATTGGGTTTGTAACCATATGCGAATAAAGTATACCAAAAAGATACCAATAAATAATGTGGATATTAACATTGACAGAAATAAATAATTTGGTCTGTTTTATGCTTGCGGCTAAAATTGCAGCTAAGAGCCTATGAAATCCCTACGACTATCCTCAGAAGTTACGCCGGCTATGCCTGCAGCGCTGGTGAAATTGAGCCTAAATGAGGCAACTTCAGAGCCGTATTACCAGCAAATGACGCGCCAAATTCAGGCCTTGATTGATGCTGGCGAGCTAGAGTCGGGCGTGAATTTACCGTCTGAGCGTGACTTAGCCGAAGCCTTGAGAGTAAGCCGAACAACGGTTAAACGCTGCTATGACGCGTTGCGCGAAAGTGATGCCTTGAGCACGCACGGCAGGGGAGGCACGGTTGTGAAAACACCGCCCCGCGTGAGCCCTAGTTTAGGCAAGCTCAAAGGTTTTACTGAAGAAATGCGTGAGCTGGGAATGACGCCATCCAGCCAAGTGTTAGAGCATGAGGTGTTGCAAGATCGCACCGTAGCGTCTATTTTTCAGCGACCATCTAGCGCATCTTTTCTTAAATTAGTGCGTTTACGCAATGCTGATGGCGTGGCGATGACGCGAGAAGTTGCTTGGTATGACTTGACCCTAGCGCCTAATTTAGCGAATTGGGATACCAGTGGCTCAGCTTACGATTTCTTAAAGACCCATTGTGGTGTGAATTTCGTGTCTGCGGAGCAAACGGTTGAAGCGGTGATGAGCTCAAGCATAGAGTCTCAGGCCTTTGGCTTTAGCGAGCCAGCGCCATGCCTGCTTTTTAAACGACGCTCCTACGCTAGTGGCAACTTGCTAGCTGAATATGTAGAGGGCACGTTTCGTGGCGATGCCTACGCTTACAAAATTCAATTAGCGGCTTAAGAAAACGTCCAGTGCTGTACGACTGGGCAACACATTTAGCACCCCTAGCTCGCTTGCAACCATCGCGCCACAGGCGTTGGCTTGCATCAGGGCATGTTTCATATCTACGGTTTGCTGTCCTAATACCACACATAAAGCACTGGCAAAAGCATCGCCGGCACCTACAGTATCAATAGCTAGAATGTTAAAAGCTGGTGCTGTTACTGGTACAGAATGCAAGGTGCTGGAACTGAAGGCCAAGCTACCTTGGTCGCCCAAAGTGACAATCAACCACTTGCCTTTAAAATAAGTCCAAAAAGAATCCAAAACTGTTTCAATCAACAATGCAGCAGCACTTAAATTTAAGCCAGACAATGGGTTTGATAGACGCAAAAGTTCCGCAGCTTCTACCTCATTGACCACTAAAACATCAACATAGTTTAAAAGTTCGCGGGGTATGGCTTGCCACGGTGAGGGGTTCAATACAGTCAGTGGCTGATGTTCTTGCGGTGCCGATTTAGCAATGCTGAAGGCACGGGTCAGCACTGCCAGCGAAGTTTCAAATTGACCGTAAACCAAATCAGCATGTTCAATGGCTTGTCTGGCCAAATCTGCATGCTCTGCCGTCAATAAAAGATTGGGTCCAGGGAAGACTGCAATCGCATTTTGCCCAGTTGAAGCAATATGCCCAGACCCATACCCCGATTGGGGTGACAGCCTATGTACATGGTCAGCGCCCACACCCTCGGCAGCTAAAAGCTGTAACAAGTCGTCAGCAGCAGCATCATGACCAACGCCTAGGACAACATCGACTTGAGCATTGGGGTCTAATCGGCGGCTGCCAATCGCTACATTTAATCCTTTGCCGCCTGCCTCTATCGACAAGGCTTGTGCAACTAAGGATTCGCCAGGCAAGGGCAGGCGCTCAACTTTCCAGCAGCAAGCTTGTACAAAGCTGCCTAAAACTACGATCTTCAAAGCGAATGCCTCAAGTTTGTTTTGAGTCAGCGTACTTCAGCTTCATGGCAGTGATTGCGCCCGTCAAAACCACCATCACAGAATTCGCCACCACCAAAGGCAAATCTCCTTTTAACCAACCATAGACTAACCAAAGCGCCAAGCCAAAAGTCAAAATTAAATAGGTGGGTAAAGAGATACCACTGACGTCTTTGGTTTTCCAAGTTCGCCATACCTGTGGCGCAAATGAGCTGGTTGTAAAGCACGTCGCAACCAACCCTAGGGTGTCTAAACTGTTCATATGAGTCTCTGCATGTTTTATTTGTGACCGAGAAAGTATATATGTAACTGTTTATATCCTATCAATACCAAGCTGTTTTAATAGTATCAGGAACTAGCACAAAATAATTAGGGTCAGATTCCAATTAAAATCGACAAATGGCTCGCTTACCCCGCTTAACCCTCCCCGGCTACCCGCACCACATCATCCTGCGGGGGAACAACCGTCAGGCTATCTTTGCTTCTCAAGCGGATTACCAAACGCTGCTGAACTTGCTGCTTGAAAATGCGCAAAAGTTCAAGGTCGCTATTCATGCCTACGTGCTGATGCCAAATCACTTTCACCTGCTGGCCACGCCTGAAACAGCCGACGGGCTGCCACAGATGATGCAGGCTGTCGGGCGGCGGTATGTGCGGTGGTTTAACGATGCGCAGGGGCGGACGGGCACGCTGTGGGAGGGGCGCTACAAATCGACGGTAATTGATACGGACCAATATTTCCTGACCTGCATGGCGTATTTGGATTTGAACCCTGTGCGGGCGGGGCTGGTGGGGCAGGCTTCAGACTATGCTTGGTCTAGCCACGGGCACTATATTGGTCAAAAAGTCGACAAATTGATCACACCGCACCCACTTGTTTGGGGGCTGGGTAACACGCCGTTTGCGCGTGAGGCGGCATATGCCGATTTGGTGCTTGGGGGCATCAGTGCGTCGCAAACGGTGCAATTGACGGATGCGGCGCTGCGCGGTTGGGCGTTGGGCGATAAAGATTTTGTGGCAGGCTTGCAAACGCTGACGAAGCGGCGGTTGAGTAAAGCCACGGCTGGGCGACCTGTTAAAGCTCAGGAAACATCAAAATAACCAATATTTTTACGCCTGTAGCCGGCGTATTTGTTGCCTGAGCAGCTATTAAATTAATAGTGATTTTGATGTGTTGGCTGAAATTTTTAATCTGTCCCCAATTAAACACTAAGTAAAATAGTCAACAAATAATTGGAATCTGACCCCAATTATTTATATTGGCAGGCTTGTTGCAGTGCAGTAAAATTGACACCCTAATCTGATTTGCTGACCTGAGGATAGCGCTATGACAACAAAACAAGAAGTTCAACATTTGACACAAAACGGCCTGTACGCCGGCAGCCAAGAGCATGACGCTTGCGGCGTGGGCTTTGTGGCGCATATCAAGGGCACGAAGTCGCACGATATTGTTAAAAACGCCCTCAAGATTTTGGAAAACTTGGACCACCGGGGCGCTGTGGGCGCGGACAAGTTGATGGGTGACGGCGCTGGTATTTTGATTCAGCTGCCTGATGCGCTGTACCGTGAAGAAATGGCCAAGCAGGGCGTGACCTTACCAGCGGCTGGTGAATACGGCGTCGGCATGATCTTTTTGCCGAAAGAGCACGCATCGCGCTTGGCCTGCGAGCAAGAGATGGAACGCGCGATCAAAGCTGAAGGCCAAGTGTTGCTGGGCTGGCGCGATGTGCCGGTGAACCGCGACATGCCGATGTCGCCCACGGTGCGCGAAAAAGAGCCAATTTTGAAGCAGGTTTTCATCGGTCGCGGCAATGACGTGATCGTGCAAGACGCGTTGGAGCGCAAGCTGTACGTGATTCGCAAAACTGCTAGTGCGAATATCCAAAGCCTCAATTTAACGCACAGTAAAGAATACTACGTGCCTAGTATGTCCAGCCGCACGGTGATTTACAAAGGCTTGCTGTTGGCAGACCAAGTGGGTACTTACTTTTTGGATTTGGCAGATGAGCGCTGCGTTTCTGCGCTCGGTTTGGTGCACCAGCGTTTCTCGACCAACACCTTCCCAGAGTGGCCACTGGCGCACCCGTACCGCTATGTCGCCCACAACGGTGAGATCAACACCGTCAAGGGCAACTACAACTGGATGAAAGCGCGTGAGGGCGTGATGGCTTCCCCAGTTTTGGGCGAAGATTTGCAAAAGCTGTACCCCATCAGCTTTGCCGACCAGTCTGACACAGCCACGTTTGACAACTGTTTAGAGTTGCTCACCATGGCCGGCTACCCGATCAGCCAAGCCGTGATGATGATGATTCCTGAGCCGTGGGAGCAACACACCACGATGGACGCGCGCCGCAAAGCGTTTTACGAATACCACGCCGCCATGATGGAGCCGTGGGACGGTCCAGCCAGTATTGTGTTCACCGACGGTCGCCAAATCGGCGCGACGCTGGACCGCAATGGCTTGCGCCCAAGCCGCTACTGCGTCACGGATGACGATTTGGTCATCATGGCTTCTGAGTCCGGCGTGTTGCCTGTGCCAGAGAACAAAATCGTCCGCAAATGGCGTTTGCAGCCTGGCAAGATGTTCTTGATCGACTTAGAGCAGGGCCGCATGATTGACGACGAAGAGTTGAAAGCCAATTTGGCTAACAGTAAGCCCTATTCGCAGTGGATCGAGAATCTTAGAATCAAACTGGATGATGTCAATTTTGCTGAGCGCCGTATTAACCGCTCTGAAGCGTCAGCGGAGTCGTTCGGCTCTAAGCGTATCTCAGACCGTGTTCCTTTGTTAGACCGTCAACAAGCTTTTGGTTACACCCAGGAAGACATCAAGTTTTTGATGTCACCAATGGCCGCTAATGGTGAAGAAGGCATTGGCTCTATGGGTAACGACAGCCCGCTGGCTGTTTTGTCCGACAAAAACAAGCCGCTTTACAACTACTTCAAACAGTTGTTTGCGCAGGTGACGAACCCGCCGATCGACCCAATTCGTGAGGCGATTGTGATGTCTTTGGTGTCCTTTATCGGTCCAAAACCGAACTTGCTGGACATCAACCACGTTAACCCTCCTATGCGATTAGAAGTCAACCAGCCGGTGCTTAACTTCACAGACATGGCGAAGTTGCGTGAGATAGAAAAGCACACCAATGGCAAATTCCGCAGCTGCACTTTGGACATCACTTACCCGCTGTCTTGGGGTGACGAAGGCGTTGAGGCGAAATTGGCTTCATTGTGTGCGCAAGCGGTTGACGCTATTAAAGGCGGCAACAATATCTTGATCATCAGCGACCGTTTTGTGACGCCAACGCAAGTGGCAATTCCGGCTTTGCTGGCGTTGTCAGCCATCCACCAGCATTTGGTGCGCGAAGGTTTGCGTACAACAGCTGGTTTGGTGGTTGAAACAGGTTCCGCCCGCGAAGTGCATCACTTTGCTGTGCTGGCAGGTTATGGCGCTGAAGCTGTTCATCCGTACTTGGCGATGGAAACGCTGCAATCCATTCACAAAGACTTGCCGGGTGATTTGAGTGCTGACAAAGCTATTTACAACTACGTCAAAGCGATTGGCAAGGGCTTGTCCAAGATCATGTCCAAAATGGGCGTGAGCACTTACATGAGCTACTGCGGTGCGCAGTTGTTTGAGGCGATTGGTATCAATACTGAAACTATCAACAAATATTTCACTGGCACGGCTAGTCGCGTGGAGGGCATAGGTATTTTTGATATTGCTGAAGAAGGCATTCGCAACCACCAAGCAGCGTTTGGCGACAGCCCAGTCTTGGCAAACCGCCTCGACGCTGGTGGTGAATACGCTTGGCGCACCCGTGGCGAAGAGCACATGTGGACACCAGACGTGATTGCCAAGTTGCAGCACAGCACCCGTTCTAACAACTGGAGCACTTACAAAGAGTACGCCCAGTTGATCAACGACCAATCCAAGCGCCACATGACGTTGCGCGGTTTGTTCGAATTCAAAATCGACCCTGCCAAAGCGATTCCGGTGGAAGAAGTCGAGTCTGCCAAAGAAATCGTCAAACGCTTTGCCACAGGTGCGATGTCTTTGGGTTCAATTTCGACCGAAGCACACGCCAGTTTGGCAGTCGCCATGAACCGCATTGGCGGCAAGAGCAACACGGGCGAGGGTGGTGAAGACCCAGCGCGTTACCGCAATGAGCTTAAAGGCATCCCAATCAAGCAAGGTCAGACAATGTCAGATTTGCTGGGTAAAGAAACCTTTGAGGTGGACTACGCTTTGCAAGCGGGCGACTCCATGCGTTCCAAAATCAAGCAAGTCGCCTCTGGCCGTTTTGGTGTCACGGCAGAATATTTGAGTAGCGCTGACCAGATTCAAATCAAAATGGCGCAAGGTGCTAAGCCGGGTGAGGGCGGTCAATTGCCTGGCGCTAAAGTGAGCGATTACATCGGCAAACTGCGCCATTCCGTACCAGGTGTGGGTTTGATTTCCCCACCGCCGCACCACGATATTTACTCCATTGAAGATTTGGCGCAGCTGATTCATGACTTGAAAAACGTCGCACCGCATGCTGACATCAGCGTGAAATTGGTAGCTGAAGTCGGTGTGGGAACGATTGCCGCAGGCGTTGCCAAGTGCAAGGCTGACCACGTGGTGATCGCCGGCCATGACGGTGGTACAGGCGCATCGCCTTGGTCTTCCATCAAGCATTGCGGCAGCCCATGGGAAATCGGTTTGGCTGAAACGCAGCAAACCTTGGTGTTGAACCGACTGCGCAGCCGCATCCGCGTGCAAGCCGACGGCCAGATGAAAACAGGCCGCGATGTGGCTATTGGTGCGTTGTTGGGTGCGGACGAATTTGGTTTCGCCACCGCACCGCTGGTGGTGGAAGGCTGCATCATGATGCGCAAGTGCCACCTCAATACTTGCCCAGTAGGTGTAGCGACGCAAGACCCTGAGTTGCGCAAAAAATTCACTGGTAAGCCTGAGCATGTGGTCAACTATTTCTTCTTCATCGCAGAAGAAGTGCGTCACATCATGGCGCAGCTGGGTATCCGCAAGTTTGACGACTTGATTGGCCGCGCTGATTTGTTGGACATGAAAAAAGGCATTGCGCACTGGAAGGCGCAAGGCTTAGATTTCGGTCGCTTGTTCGCCGTGCCAAATGTGCCTGCAGACGTGTCGCGTTTCCACATTGAAAACCAAGAGCATGGTTTAGAGAAAAGCTTGGACAATGTGTTGATTGAAAAATCAAAGGCTGCGATTGAGCGTGGCGAAAAAGTCAAGTTCATGGAAGTGGCACGCAACGTGAACCGTTCCTTGGGCGCAAAACTCTCTGGTGCGTTGACCAAAGTTCGCCCTGAAGGTTTGCCAGACGACACCATCCGCATCCAGCTAGAAGGCACAGGCGGGCAATCCTTTGGCGCGTTCTTAGCCAACGGCATCACACTGTATTTGATTGGTGATGCCAACGATTACACCGGTAAAGGACTATCAGGCGGTCGCATCATCGTGCGCCCAAGCATTGACTTCCGTGGCGAAGCAGTGCGTAACACCATCGTCGGCAACACGGTGATGTATGGCGCGACCAGCGGCGAAGCTTTCTTCAGCGGCGTGGCGGGTGAGCGTTTTGCGGTGCGTTTGTCAGGCGCTACGGCGGTTGTCGAAGGCACGGGCGACCATGGCTGCGAGTACATGACAGGTGGCACAGTGGTTGTGTTGGGCAAAACAGGTCGTAACTTCGCAGCGGGTATGAGCGGTGGTATTGCCTACGTTTATGACGAAGACGGCCAATTCGCATCACGCTGCAACACGGCTATGGTGAGTTTGGAAAACGTGCTGTCTACCACCGAGCAAACCGCAACCATGGACAAAGCGATTTGGAACAAAGGTCAAACTGACGAAGCGCAGCTGAAGCAATTGCTAGAAGACCACAACCGCTGGACGGGCAGCAAGCGTGCGCGCGAGCTGCTGGACGACTGGAGCGCTGCGCGTGCTAAGTTTGTTAAAGTCTTCCCGATTGAGTACAAGCGTGCTTTGGGCGAGATGGCTGCAGCTAAGCTGAAAGCAGATAAAAAATCGCTGCAACCAGCGTAATTATTGCCTAAGCAGCTATAAAAATTAATATAACAATTAATACAAAATATTTTCAAGGAAAATACCATGGGTAAAGTCACCGGTTTTATGGAGTTTGAGCGTTTGGAAGAGGGTTATAAACCCGTCCCAGAGCGCCTCAAAAATTACAAAGAGTTTGTCATCGGTTTGGACGACAAGCAGGCTAAAACACAAGCAGCGCGTTGTATGGATTGCGGCACACCATTTTGCAACAGCGGCTGTCCGGTCAACAACATCATTCCTGACTTCAACGATTTGGTCTATCACGGCCAAACTGCAGATTGGAAGGAAGCGATTGACGTGCTGCACAGCACCAACAACTTCCCTGAATTCACAGGTCGCATTTGCCCCGCGCCGTGCGAAGCCGCATGTACGCTGAATGTGAATGACGATGCGGTGGGTATCAAATCCATCGAGCACGCCATCATTGACCGCGCTTGGTCAGAAGGCTGGGTCAAACCAGTCCTAGCAAAGCACAAGACGGGCAAAAAAGTAGCAGTCATCGGTGCTGGCCCAGCGGGCATGGCAGCGGCGCAGCAGTTGGCACGCGTGGGGCATGACGTTACTTTGTTTGAGAAGAACGACCGCGTGGGTGGTTTGTTGCGCTATGGTATTCCTGACTTTAAGATGGAAAAGTCACATATCGACCGCCGTGTGGAGCAAATGCAAGCCGAGGGCGTTACCATTCGCACAGGTGTGATGGTGGGTGAGTGGCCAAAAGATTCCAAAGTTATCAATTGGGCGAAAGAGACGATATCTGTAGCGCAACTGCAAAAAGACTTTGACGCTGTGCTGCTGACTGGCGGTGCGGAACAATCGCGCGATTTGCCTGTTCCTGGTCGTGAATTGAGTGGCATCCACTTCGCGATGGAGTTTTTGCCTTTACAAAACAAAGTCAACGCGGGCGACAAGCTGAAAGACCAACTGCGTGCGGACGGCAAAAATGTCATCGTCATCGGCGGTGGCGATACAGGCTCTGATTGCGTGGGAACCAGCATTCGCCATGGCGCTGTCAATGTCACCCAGTTTGAAGTGATGCCGCAGCCACCAGTTGAAGAAAATCGCCCCATGACTTGGCCGTATTGGCCACTCAAGCTGCGTACCAGCTCTAGCCACGATGAAGGCACAGAAAAGGGATTACTCGGGCGTGAGTTTGCCATTTCTACCAAAGAGTTCATCGGTGAAAAGGGCAAAGTCACCGGCTTGAAAACCGTTCGCGTGGAATGGCAAAACGGAAAAATGGTTGAAGTGGCGGGTTCAGAGCAAACTTTGAAAGCTGATTTGGTGCTTTTAGCGATGGGTTTTGTCTCGCCAGTAGCGTCTGTTTTAGACGCTTTTGGCATCGACAAAGATGCACGCGGCAACGCCAAAGCGGGTACGGACTTTATTGGCGGCTATGAAACCAATGTGCCTAAAGTCTTTGCCGCTGGTGATATGCGCCGAGGGCAAAGCTTGGTGGTGTGGGCTATTCGAGAAGGTCGCCAAGCAGCGCGCGCTGTAGATGAGTTTTTGATGGGTTTTAGCGATTTGCCACGGTAATTTATTGAGTTATGTTGAGTTTGGTCAGTGAGACAGCATGTGTAAATTACCCGTAAAGTTGGGTTTTGCTTAAAAACCAAGGACTCATACCTTATGATGTAAAGGCTGGCGCTATTCCAGCCTTTTCTATTTATGCTCACTAAAAACACGGATTCAATTGTTGAACTGCGCAACCTCAGCTTTGGCTACGGAGAACGCAAAATCCTTGACGGCATCAGTCTGACCATCCCACGCGGCAAAGTCACTGCTTTGATGGGTGCTTCCGGCGGTGGAAAAACGACGGTATTACGTTTGATTGGTGGTCAGTGCAAACCGCAGCTTGGTGAATTGTTATTCGATGGACAAAACCTAGCTGCATTTAACGCAAAAGCCTTATACGCTGCCCGTCGCCGTATGGGCATGCTGTTTCAATTTGGTGCATTGTTCACCGATTTGAGTGTGTTTGATAATGTGGCATTTCCGTTGCGCGAGCATACCGATTTAACACCGGCTATGGTGCGAGATATTGTGCTGATGAAGCTCAATGCCGTCGGTCTGCGTGGTGCGCGTGATTTGATGCCTAGCGAGATTTCAGGCGGCATGGCAAGGCGTGTAGCTTTGGCGCGTGCTATCGCGCTTGACCCTGAGCTGGTGATGTATGACGAGCCTTTTGCAGGTTTAGATCCAATCTCCCTAGGAACAGCAGCACGTTTGATTCGGCAGCTCAACGACGCCTTAGGTGTCACCAGCATTGTGGTATCGCACGATTTAGAGGAAACGTTTCGTATTGCGGATAAAGTCATTATTTTGGCAAACGGAAAAATTGTGGCTCAAGGCACGCCAGACGAGGTTCGCCACAGCACAGACCCGTTGGTATATCAGTTTGTCAACGCGCTGCCCGATGGACCCGTGCAGTTTCATTATCCAAACGTGCCAGTGGCTCAAGACTTTGAGGTTGTAAAGTCATGAGCTTTCTCTCAAATATTGGCTTTGCAGTGCGCCGAAAATTGGCTGATGTAGGGCATGCCGCGCGCTTGCTTGCGCGGCTGTGTGGCATGGGTTGGTCCAGCTTGAAGCGGTTTGGTTTGGTGCGCGACCAAATTCATTTTTTAGGCAATTACTCGCTCGCTATCATTGCCGTTTCTGGCTTGTTTGTTGGTTTTGTTTTGGGGTTGCAGGGCTATTACACCTTGCAGCGCTATGGTTCTAGCGAGGCGGTAGGTTTGCTGGTCGCCTTGAGCTTGGTGCGTGAGCTCGGCCCTGTTGTCACCGCGCTTTTGTTTGCTGGGCGTGCTGGTACATCGTTGACTGCTGAAATTGGTTTGATGAAAGCTGGCGAGCAGCTCAGTGCCATGGAAATGATGGCGATTGACCCTGTGCGGCGAATTTTAGCGCCCCGTTTTTGGGCGGGCGTGTTAACTATGCCGGTGTTGGCCGCTGTGTTTAGTGCTGTCGGCATCATTGGCGGCTGGGTGGTCGGGGTTTTGATGATTGGCGTTGATGCGGGCTCGTTTTGGAGCCAAATGCAGGGCGGCGTAGATGTCTGGCGTGATGTGGGCAACGGGATTGTCAAAAGTTGTGTTTTTGGGGTGACGGTAACTTTTGTCGCGCTGTATCAAGGCTTTGAAGCGCAACCAACGCCCGAGGGTGTGTCGAAAGCCACCACGCGTACTGTCGTTGTGGCTTCTTTGCTTGTTTTGGCTTTGGACTTTGTGCTGACAGCGCTGATGTTCAGCATTTAAGTATCAACTATCTAAATATTTTGGGGATTGGAATTTTTCATGCAACGCTCTAAAAATGATGTGTGGGTGGGATTGTTTGTTTTGTTGGGTGCTGCGGCTGTGTTGTTCTTGGCGCTGCAATCCGCCAATTTACTCAGCTTAAATTTTCAATCTACTTATAAGGTCACTGCAAAGTTTGACAATATTGGCGGGCTCAAACCTAAAGCTGCTTTGAAAAGTGCAGGCGTCGTGGTGGGGCGCGTTGAATCCATTACATTTGATGACAAATCCTTCAGCGCCAAAGTAACTTTAGCCATCGAGAACCGCTATGCTTTTCCAAAAGACAGTTCGCTGAAGATTCTCACAGCAGGGTTGCTCGGAGAGCAATACATTGGTATTGAAGCAGGTGCTGAGGAGAAGCTGTTGGCAAATGGCGATAAGCTGTCGTCGACGCAATCAGCCATTGTTCTGGAAAATTTAATCAGCCAGTTTCTTTACAGCAAAGCGGCAGAGGGTAAACCAGCGGATGATGCAGCTGTAAAGAAATAACCGATTCATCACATTCGTCATTGGATATAAATTGATAATCAATGCTATTAAGAAAATAGCTATAAAAAAAATAGCTGTTGAGGCAGTAAATACGCTGACTATAACTGTTTTTATTATATTTATATCGGGGTGTGCCTCGGTTTCTGTAAAAAACTCCGCTGATCCTTGGGAGTCTTGGAACCGCAGCATTTTTAACTTTAACGACAGTTTAGATACTGGTATTGTTAAGCCCGTCGCTACTGCGTACACCACCTTTGTTCCGTCATTTGTGCGCACTGGCGTGAATAATTTTTTCAGTAATTTAACAGGCGTTTGGACTGTGGTGAATAGCACGCTGCAATTGAAGCCAAAAACAGCACTTGAAGCCTTTTTTCGGGTCACCATCAATTCCACTCTAGGCTTGGGTGGCGTGATTGATGTTGCCAGTGACATGAATCTAGAACGGCATACGGCTGATTTTGGACAAACCTTGGGGCATTATGGTGTACCGCCTGGACCTTACTTGGTGATTCCGCTTTTAGGGTCATCAACACTGCGCGACACCTTGGCTTCTACGCTCATTTCTAAAGGCGATTTGGTTTGGCAACTCGACAGTGTCGCAGCTCGCAATAGCTTATATGCTTTGCGTCTATTAGATACACGGGCTAATTTGCTGCGCACAACGTCAGTTTTGGAAGGCGTTGCCCTAGATAAATACACATTTACCCGCGATATTTATCTTCAAATTCGCAGAAACGATATTTTGGATGGCAAAGAGCCACCTGAAGATCCTTCCGATACACCAGAATTCAAAGAAAATGCGCCACCGGCTGAAAAACCTAAAGTTGAGTTGGAAAAAAAGTCAGAGTCGCTGCTGGAATTGCCCTTCGTGACTATATCAGTCGCTATTCATGAGCCAGACTCTGCGCAATTATCAGTAGCATTGCCATCGCAAACAACGGAAATGAAGCATGTAACTAGCCCCGTTGCTACTGTAACTGCGGTTTTAGATGCCAATTAAAGGCTTTTGTCACCCATTTCAGTTTTTTAAACGTTATGAGCGCATGTTCAACCCTTTGTCTGAAAGTTAAATAATGAACCTTATTATGAATCGCCGTCTTTTGGTTAAATTGTGCGGTAGCTTGCTTGGTTTGAGTTTGTTGGCTACTACTGCATCTGCTGTAGCCGCCGACATGGCTGCTGATACCTTTGTGAAACAGTTGTCCGACGAAGTGGTTGAAACTATCAAAGGGGACAAATCATTTCAAGCCAGCAACATGGTCAAACTCACGGCTTTGGTGGACTCGAAAGTCATGCCACACGTGAACTTTAGACGCATTACAGCTTCTGCCGTGGGCCCTGGCTGGTTGAAGGCGACGCCTGAACAACAAAAACAACTTCAGGATGAGTTCAAATCGCTGCTTTTGCGGACTTATGCGGGTGCTTTGTCTCAAATCACCGATCAAACCATTGCTGTGAAGCCTTTGCGCGCCAGCCCAGAAGACACTGAAATCGTGGTTCGTACAGAAGTGCGCGGCAAAGGCGAGCCCATTCAGCTCGATTACCGCTTGGAAAAAACGCCAGGTGTCGGCTCTGGCTGGAAGATTTACAACCTCAACGTCATGGGTGTTTGGTTGATGGAAACCTTCCGCAGCCAGTTCTCACAAGAAATCAACGCCAAAGGTGTGGATGGTTTGATTGCCACTTTGAAGTCACGCAATCAAGCAATGGCTGGTAAATAAAATGACAACGCTTGCTTTACCGTCACTTTTAACCCACGATCAAGCCACTGCGTGTGCGCAAAGTCTTGGGTTAGAGATTCGGACAAAGAAGAGCGATGTCATTTGTATCGATGCGTCTGCGCTCGAGAAGTTTGACTCGTCGGCGCTTGCAGTTTTGCTGCAGTGTCGCCGAGATGCAGCAACAACAGGTAAAAGCTTTGCAGTAACGGATCTGCCACATCAACTGCTTGAATTGGCTGATTTATACGGCATCAGTGAATTATTCGAAAAACACCAAGGCAAAGCCTAGGGGTTTCGAAAATCACCTAGGCGTTAGAATTGAGGGTTAAACCCCTATTTTCTATGTCCGCCATTTCATTTCAATCTGTTTCCAAGATATATCCTGTCAAAAAGGGTTCGACTGGGCAAGCTCTTCACGCTCTGAATAATGTCAAATTTGACATTCAGGAAGGTGAATTTTTTGGTTTGCTCGGCCCCAATGGTGCAGGAAAAACCACGCTTATCAGCATTTTGGCTGGTTTAACGCGTGCGACATCAGGCAGCATCAGCGTTTTAGGCAGCGATGTACAGACCGATTTTGCGGCTGCGCGGCGTAAATTGGGTGTCGTCCCGCAAGAGCTAGTGTTTGACCCCTTTTTCAATGTGCGTGAAGCCCTGCGCTTTCAATCAGGCTACTTTGGCGTCAAAAACAACGATGCTTGGATCGACGAGCTCTTGCACAGTTTGGGTTTGACGGACAAAGCCAACGCCAATATGCGTCAGCTCTCAGGAGGCATGAAACGGCGTATGCTGGTAGCGCAGGCATTGGTTCACAAACCGCCTGTCATTGTGCTGGACGAACCAACAGCTGGTGTTGATGTTGAACTGCGCCAAACGCTGTGGCAATTTATCGCTAAGCTCAATAAGCAAGGCAGCACGGTTTTGCTGACCACCCATTATTTGGAAGAGGCTGAAGCTTTGTGCAACCGTATTGCGATGCTGAAAACGGGTAATGTGGTTGCTTTGGCCGATACTTCTGAGCTGTTGAAGGCCGCTTCGTCAAACGTATTGCGATTCAAAATTGATAGCGAACTCCCTAAGCAATTAGCTGACAAAGCACGTATTACGGGTCGAATTGTGCAGTTTCCTGCGCATGATGCGTTGGAGATTGAAACCTATCTCAGCGCGGTGCGGGAAGCAGGTTTGGTCGCTGAAGATGTTGAAATCCGAAAAGCAGACTTGGAAGATGTTTTCTTGGATGTGATGACGCGCGGTCATAGCTCTGGTGTTCAACAAGCAATGGGGGCATCAGTATGAACGGATGGCAAGCCCTTTTTTATAAAGAAGTTCTACGGTTTTGGAAGGTAGGTTTCCAAACTGTTGCAGCGCCCGTACTCACGTCTGTGCTTTACTTGGTTATTTTTGGCCATGTACTAGAAGACAAAGTGAAGGTGTATGACAGTGTCAGCTACACGGCGTTTTTAGTGCCTGGCTTGGTGATGATGAGCATCTTGCAAAACGCATTTGCCAACAGCTCGTCGTCTTTGATTCAAAGCAAAATCATGGGTAACTTGGTGTTTTTGCTGTTAACGCCGTTGTCGCATTGGAGCTGGTTTGTTGCTTATGTGGGTTCCGCTGTGATTCGTGGCTTGGCTGTTGGGCTTGGCGTTCTGCTGGCGACCATTTGGTTCGCCAAGCTGAGCTTGGTTGCACCTGTATGGGTCATAGTTTTCGCATTAATGGGCGCAGGTATCTTGGGCGCGCTGGGCTTGATTGCTGGCCTGTGGGCTGAGAAATTTGACCAACTGGCAGCTTTCCAAAGCTTCGCCATCATGCCCATGACCTTTTTAAGCGGTGTTTTTTACTCGATCCATTCTCTATCACCGTTCTGGCAAACCGTGAGCCATTTGAATCCG
>Ga0114940_10000587_pt1 | contig 16203 bp, 18 predicted proteins | sample ColdCreekSource_FD_87195 | JGI IMG/M metagenome (GOLD analysis project Ga0114940, IMG submission 87195) | Groundwater microbial communities from Cold Creek, Nevada to study Microbial Dark Matter (Phase II) - Cold Creek Source | ecosystem: Environmental > Aquatic > Deep subsurface > Groundwater ... | reverse complement strand
TTTTTCTAATCCTGGTTCCCCAAAAATCAAAACCGAATCTCTAGTTTCTGCTGCCTGTTTAATTTGCGATCGCAATCTAGTAGCATAACGACTTTTGCCAATCACCCCCCGTTGGACTTTACTCACCAAATAAGGTCTTAAGGTGATCTGTCGTTCTTGTTCAAATTCTAACTGTGCTGATAGTTCCCTAACTTGGCTGGCTAGCTGTTGGGAAAAAGTCTGAGTTATCTGGGGATATTGCTGGATTAATGCTTGAAACTGCTCGCGATCAATCAACCACACCTGAGTTTCGGTAATAGTTTCCACCTGATACCGAGTTGGCTGATCTAACAATAGTGCATATAAATTTAATACCGTACCCGCCAGTAAACTACTCTGACTCGATTCCAAGACGCTATTACTAGCCAATCTTCCTGAGCGAATTATATATAAAGCCTCTGGTTCAACACCTTCCGTAATAACAGTTTGCGACCCAGCAATAGTTTGTTCCCTTAAGTTACTGGCGATCGCACCTAAAACTTCGGGGGATAAATTACTCAGGCAGGTTTTTTGCTGAAGAAAAGCCACTAAATCGGGTATATTCATCGTTCATGAGTAAGTACTAGTAAAATCTTAATAAATTTAATTTGTGGCAACAAAAAAGCGATCGCCAATTAAGACGATCACTATCAAATATAAGTATCAGTTTTACCTTAACTGTTGCTTGGCTTAACCAGCTACAGGGAAAAATTGCTCCATGAGTTTGACAATCACTGAATTAATCACAGCCAGGGCAACAGCACCAATAATTGGACTCCAGATCTTAGAACGCAATCTAAAACCTTGAAGCAATAGTGCCGCCAAACCAAAAATAATCACGTTGGCGACAAAAGAAGTTAAACCAAAAGTCAACACATTAAACAAACCAAACCCCGTCAGAATAGGCTTCAGTACTGCATTGAGAATCCCAAAGATGACTGCTGCTAGAATACTTTTCTGTAGCCCATCAATCTCAATCCCCAGAGGAAGTTTAGAAATAATCAACAAACTGATAGTAGTTACAACAAGGGAAACTAGTATAGCGATAATGTTCATAGAGAAAATCCTATAATTTGAATTCTCTAGTACATTAGAACGAAACCGCAAAATTTCTAGAATATTGCCAGACAAATTTTATTTTTCAGTAAACTTCTGTGTCACACCATGCCAATAAGAGGTTCCTGCTGCTTAGAAAACGGAGGGCGATATGACGCTGATCATACTCGCGAGATACACTTTGATACAGCATCATAACTTTATTGGTGAAAGCGCTGCTTTAAGTGCTGCCCTGCTTTGGGCTTTATCTTCCCTGGTTTATAGTCGCCTCGGAACGAAGATTCCCCCCCTCCAGCTAAATCTCTATAAAGGTATCATCGCGATCGCTTTAATCATCATCACCCTCCTGATTCAGGGAGTCACTTTTGCTAACCTATCTGTTTCTACAGTTACTCTACTGGCTATCAGCGGGATGATCGGGATTGGTTTAGGAGACACCGCCTACTTTTCTGCTTTAAATAGTCTGGGGGCAAGACGCACTTTACTGTTAGAAACGGCTTCTCCTGGGATGGGTGCATTGCTAGCATTGATTTTTATCGATGAGCAGTTAGCCTATAGTTCTTGGTGCGGTATTTTGTTGACTATTCTGGGGATAGCCTGGGTAATCAGTGAACGGTTACCTGTGGATCAGATCCGTGTCTCAGGGAAGGGGATTATTTGGGGGATTTTAGCAGCGATCTCTCAAGCCTTGGGAGCAGTGATTTCCCGTTATGCCCTGATCCAATCTGAGATTACACCCTTAGAAAGTACTTTGATTCGTTTAGTTGGGGGGACAGTAATTGTGGCGGGCTTATTATGTTTGCCCGTTGCCCAACCAACAGCTAATCAAGATAGTAAAGGAAAAACTAATTGGCGGTTATCCCCTGGTAGTTTAGGCATAATTGCGATCGCTGCTTTTGGCAGTACCTATCTGGGCATCTGGCTACAACAAACCTCCCTCAAATTTGCTCCTACAGGAATCGCTCAAACCTTTTTGGCTACTAGCCCTTTATTTATTTTGCCCCTGGTGGCATGGCAAGGAGAAAAAATTAGTCTGAGGGCGATCCTGGGAGTGGTAATTTCTGTGGTGGGCATTGCTCTGATGTTTATTCGTTAAAAAGCTATGAGCTATAAGCTATAAGCTATAAGCTATAAGCTATAAGCCATGAGCTAACTAAATACCAGACATAACTCAATGATCTTAGTCTGTAATACCGTCAAGGCTTCTCCTCCAGACTTAAGACTATATTCCAACTCTAATAGCATCGGCAGGGTAGCTAAAAGCTTCTGAGCATTAGTTTTTTGAATTTCCTGATTAATGAAATAAAGACGATTGGGATTATTGATACCTGCTGCTGCTGCGATCGCTTTATTGTCCTTATTCCCTGACTGTTGCATTAGCTTAACAATTGTCCAAGTACGAAACTGCCCTACCAAAGTAGCCACAATTTTTAAAGCGGGTTCATTATGGTTGATTAAATCGGTAACTAACCCTAAAGCTTCGTCGGTTTTACCATTCTTAATGGCAGCGGCAAGCTGGAGACTATTTTGAGTGTTACACAGTACCAATTCCCCTACGGCTATTTCGTCTAGAGGTTGGGGATTATCCCCCCAATAGATCTTTAACTTTTCTAATTCGTTCCAAAGCTGACGAGTGTTATTCCCCACGGATTCCGTGAGTAAAGCGATCGCTTTGGGGGTTAATTTTAACTGCTTCTCCTGTGCTACTCGCTTCACCTGGGCCGTAATTAAATCGGTTTTCCAAGGAGGAATCAAGCTAAAGTCCTTTACTACGGCATACTTACTTAATAACTTGGTAGAACCCAATCTACCATCAGGTTTTTTACTGGTAGTGAGGAGTAAATGAGATGTTTCAGGAATAACCTTAAGAGTGCGCTCTAATTCATTGAGGGTTTCAGCACTGGGCTTTTGTTGACACAGGTTGGTATCAACTAGCCACACTAGTCTCTCTCCCAAGCCAAATACAGGGGTCATTACCTGATTCAAGGCTTCAATCACCATTTCAGGGCGATCGCCTGGAATTTGATGATAATTAAACTGTAGCCAGTTGGGTTCTAATACTTTACCTTGTAATTTCTCTACAGCTTGGGCGATCGCAAAATCGTCTTCACCCCAATATAAATAGACAGGCATACTTTGATTACTGTTGATTATAAATTCAAAATAAAGATCGAACTATCGCGATCGTGATTTGATCTAATATTTATTTAACAAAGTTGGTAAATAAATTGTTTCAGCTTGAAATGACAACAAAAGCAGAACCTTTCGCACCAGGAAGCATATTGGTGGTCGATGATCGCCCCAATAATATAGAACTGTTGACGGTGATCCTAACTCTTCAAGGATATCGAGTCGAACAGGCTGACCAGGGAAATTCGGCGATTAGCTCAGTTATGGCTAGACCACCAGACATTATTCTCCTCGATATTAGTCAGCCAGAAATGGATAGTTTTGAAGTTTGCCAAAAACTCAAAGCCGATCCCTGCACCCAAGATATCCCGATTATTTTTATTAGTGCCGTCAATGATACTAATCGTAAGATTAAAGCCTTTGATTATGGTGCTAGCGACTATATTACCAAACCGTTTCAAATTGAAGAGGTAATTGCGCGGATCAATAGCCAAATCCAAATCAGCCGTCTCAAAATCGAATTAAAAGCCAAAAATGCCCATTTAGAACGGGAGCTTTTAAAACGTCGATTAGTAGAAAAAAAATTATTAAATCTTAATCAGCAACTAGGCAAATTGGCAGCGATTGATGGTCTAACTCAAGTTGCCAACCGTCGTATATTTGATGAGTTTTTCGCGAGAGAATGGCAAAGAGGCCAGAGAGAGCAGCAGTGTTTATCTTTAATTCTGGGAGATATTGATCATTTCAAACTATATAACGATAACCTAGGTCATCAGTCGGGAGACTTTTGCTTGCGACAAGTCGCCCAAGCCATCACTAAAACCGCGAGACGACCTGCCGACCTTGTTGCTCGCTATGGGGGAGAAGAATTTGCCATTATTTTGCCCCAAACTTCTGCTCAGAACGCTCTTCAAGTGGCAGAAACTATTCGCTTTCAGGTAAAGCAGCTTGCCTTACCCCATCCCGAATCTAGCGTTGGGGACTATGTTTCCTTGAGTTTGGGTGTTACCTGTATCATCCCCCAACCAAGATATACCAAAAAACAATTACTAACCACTGCCGATCAAGCTCTTTATCAGGCAAAAAAACAGGGTCGCGATCGCTCTATTCTAGAAGTGCTGATGTAGTTATTAGACTTTTGAAAAATGTAGGATATGCTGGGGGGAAATAGCTGAGGACTAGTGATTTTAAACCTAAATTTAAACTTAAATTTAAAAATTGTAGTTCAGCTAACTCACGAATTTAATTCCTGACATAAATCTATTAGACAGAGCCTTGTAGGTACTTTGAATGAGCTATTGCCTAAATCCATCCTGTCCTAAACCGATAAATAACCCCAAGTCAAAGCTATGTGATGCTTGTGGTGAGAAACTTCTGTTACATGGTCGTTACCATTTAGTTAAAGGTCTAGGTAAAGGCGGTTTCGGGGCTACTTTTTTGGCAGCCGATCTCTCTCTTCCAGGAAAACCTTTGTGTGTCATTAAGCAATTAAGACCCAATACAGATAATCCTAATTTCCTGTCCATGGCACGGGAATTATTTGAGCGGGAAGCAAAAACCCTGGGCAGAGTTGGTAATCATCCTCAAATACCAAGACTCCTAGACTACTTTGAAGATCGTCAGCAATTTTATTTAATTCAAGAATTTGTCAAGGGTAATAATCTTCAGCAAGAAGTTAAGAAAAATGGAGTCCTGAACGAAGCCCAAACAAGACAGGTACTTAAGGAAGTTTTAGTTATCTTACGAGACATTCACCTGCAAAAAGTGATTCACCGAGATATCAAGCCTGCTAATATTATCCGTCGCGAAATCGATGACAGGCTGGTCTTAATTGATTTTGGAGTAGTTAAAAATCAAGTAGATTCTGTGGCGGCTAATCAAACCGCCTTAACAGCCTTCGCTGTTGGTACACCTGGATTTGCTCCTCCAGAACAACTAGCGATGCGTCCTGTATATGCTAGTGACATCTACGCTTTGGGAGTTACCTGTATGTACTTGATGAGTGGGAAAGCACCAAAGAATATGGAATGCGACCCCATTACAGGCGACATTAACTGGTTCAAGTATGCAGATGTCAGCGACGGTTTTGCAGAAATATTGACCAAGATGCTAGAGGTGGCAGTTAAAAGTCGCTATAAGACAGCTCAAGAAGCATTGGATGTCTTAGATCTAGAAAAACATGTAGATAGTTTAGCGGGAAGCATGCTGAGTAATACTGCCTCCATGGAAAGCAATATAAGCACCAATAGAACTGGCATTGGTTCATCCCGCCGAAGTCAAATGACTGACCGCACGGCACAGGGTGCAGGGGGCAAAAGTGCCACTGCTTCTAAATACTCCCGTAGTAGTGCCAGAACAGCCAGTCAAAGAACTCAAATGGGTCAGACAACTTCTCTTGATCAAGGATCTAAAGCCCCCCCTAAACCCGTAAAGATTTCGGCAGAAGAAATGTTAAGCGCCTATGATGCTGGCAGAAAAGACTTTGGCTTGAAAGATCTGAGTATGCAGAATTTACAAAAAGCTAACTTGTCTGAATCTAAGTTTTACGATTCTAAACTGATTCGAGTTGATTTCCAGGGGGCAGATTTGAGTCGGTCTAACTTCAGTAATTGTGATGTGAGACAGGCAATGTTCCGTAATGCGGATCTCAATAAATGTATGTTTTCTGCTTCTAATTTAGAAGGAGTTGACTTGCGGGGTGCAAATTTAAGCGGGTCTAACTTCAAAAACACTAAGTTGAAAGGCGCAAATCTTTGTGGCACAAATCTGAACGATACTAACTTAACTAAAGAACAGTTAGAGGAAACGAAAACTAACTGGATGACCACAATGCCTACGGGAAAAAGAGGTTTTTGGTAACTTTTCAGAATTCGGAGTTCGGAGTTGCAATGACCAAGAGATTTTTACTATCGACCGAAGAAAAGAAGATGATATGATGTGCGGTTGATTGTTTTAGATTGAGCGCTTTTTGTGTCCAGACAGTTTAAATTATTTGAAGCTCGATCTGCCTATCGAGTCGAACAACCCAAGCAGATAATGAGTCAAGAGGCTCTAATTAAGTGGAAACAGCAAGTATTTCTAGATCAACAACGAGCTTTAGCTATAAAGCCAATTCAGCAAACTAGTCTCTTTGATCCTCCTAAAAGTCATTGCGACCATGAGTCAATAAATCCCTTTCAATTAAAGGTACATGCTTCAACATTTTATCGATCGCCACAACAGGAAGCCAAAATTTGTATCTATTTCATCATCGATCACACTGTACCAATTCTGCTTTATGTGGGGGAAACGATGCAAACTGCTAAACAAAGATGGAATGGCACCCATGATTGCCGAGATTATATCTCAAACTATATTGAACTTCATAGAAAATACGACTTAGAGGTTAAGGTATGTAGCGCTTTCTGGTACGATACTCCAGAAAACAGAACCGCAAGGTTAAAACTGGAACGAGAATTAATCTTGCGCTGGCAGTCGCCGTTTAACAAGGAAAACTGGCGCAAGTATGGTCAACCTTTTGGCAAAATTTGAGGTGAACGGTACTCCGCCTTCCGCGGTCAATATTGCTATGGGTAGAGGCTGGCAGCAAGGATCACGATGAAAGAAATCGGCACTTTAGGAGAACAGTTAGTTGCCCGATGGTTGCAGCTAAAAAATTATGAGCTATTGGAGCATAACTGGCATTGCCGCTGGGGAGAAATCGATTTAATAGCTCAAGATCAGACCTCTGGGGCGATCGCTTTCGTCGAAGTTAAAACCCGCCGTGCTTACAATTGGGATGCAGATGGATTACTGGCGATTGACCCTAACAAACAGCAAAAGTTAATTAAAACCGCATCTTTATTTTTAAGCAAACACCCTCTCTTAGCTGAATTACCCTGTCGCTTTGATGTGGCACTAGTAAGCTACCAATCCTCAGTTTCTAAGTCCATAAATATAGACTCAGATCTTGCCCAGATATCTCTCCTTGAGATTGATCAAACCGTTACAGTTGATAGCTATCAGTTAGCCATTAAGGATTATTTAGCAGCAGCTTTTGATTGATATTTTCTCGAATTTCGTAGGGTGGACAAAAGTTAGGCTGGAGACTAAACCATTTACCGAAGCAATTTGCCTACCACCTGGAACTCAGTGATTTTCCAGTAGTGAAAATACGCGATCGCTAGCTTTTTCAGTTAGCCGACTCAGCACTATTGCTTATTATGCTAAATATTTTCTATAAACTTAAGTTTAGTTTAATATTTAGTTTTTAAAATTTAATTAGACAATTGAATACGATCTGTGTTCCCTCTGATCGCTATCCATAAAATAAGAATAGATTTGGAGTTTAGATCTAAAAATACCATCAGCTTATTCAAGCCAGGGTCAAGAATAGGTTCTATATCGTAGTATAATTAAATAATCTATATGTGATAATACTTTTTTGCTAATAAGAATTTTACAAGTGTTATCAATACCTATCCAAGTTCAACTATGAATCCACATCGACAATTTATTTTGATTTAAATTACATCAAACCTTGATTTCACTATTTTTCAAAGCAATTAAAATTCAGTGATCCCACGGATGAGTAAAATTTCGGAGATGAATACAATGTAGTTGTTAAAACTTTTATTTAGTTCAAAAAGTTTTGACATAGTAAGTTCTAAATCTGGCGTTCTAGCGGGCATTCAGAAGAATTTACCGAAACTCTATAAATACAATTTTCTGGCTATCTGGCTGTTAAAAAATATTCCCTAAACTTCACTAAACTTTAATTTTCAACTGCTTCAGCCAAAAGCGACCCCAGGCAAATTCAACTACAAATTCAAATAGTCCCACGACTAAAAATTATCGGATTGATATTCTCCCAAGCAATAACGAAAGAGCTGAGTTAATCATGAAAAGAATCACCTATCAAGCTGCATTGAAAGACCTAATTTTGCTCGTTCCCACTGAACAATACAGCAATCCCGAATTAACCAAAAGTTTAATGGAATCTGGTGTTAACGAGCCAATTATTTTTTCTACCGATGGTACAAAAAGTCGCTTTGGGATGAAAAAACTCAATGTCAAAGATGGACTTAAGCGACTTAATTTAGCTGCCAGTAATCCAGAAATCGGCGATTTAGTTGCTCAAGTAGTCTTAGTAGAGGAGTCCATCACCGAATTAATTCCCTTAGTCAATGCTTCCTCTGGCAAAAGAACAACGGAGGTGCATCTTGACCAAAAAACCTACAGTTGGACAAATGAAAAGCGTAACATTTCAGAACGCTGTACCGCTAAGGAGTTAGGTCGCAAGTATGGGATCAGATTGCAGTATCTCAATACTGTAATTCAAGGAAAAGTCAAGTGCAGTAGAGGTTGGAGTTTAGTTAAGTCTGAGGTAGCCGTTTCTTAAGATAATCTTGTTCAATCAATAACGAGGCAGCATAGCTTTTCCAGTGGTCAGCAAAATTCCTGGAACTATGCTGCTTTTTTTGAGTCTGAATTTTAAGTTTTCTACAAAATATCTGGTAAATTTTTCCTGAGAAACGTTAACATAAGTTAACAACGTTTAAACAAATTAATAGCTTTTAGTCTCTCTTTGTCTTTACATATCTTAAAATACATCTAAACAGACTATAAATTTAGTCGAAGTATCTGGATGTTATTTAATAGGTGTAGCTAGCTCCAGTAGTTTTGGGGTTTGACAGAGTGACGGGGCTTCTACACCCCTTGGCAATCGTTAAAATAAACAAACATATGAGATTTTTAATCTTCAGCGAAAGGAGGCTGTCTGAGTGAGCAAAGATAACAACAAAAAGTGGCGGAATGCAGGTCTGTATGTCTTACTAGCGATCGTGGTGGTTGCTTTAGGTACTAACTTTTGGGATCAACAACCCCAAGCTAGTCAAAGCTGGCCTTATAGCAAGCTCATTGACGAAGTTCAAAACCACAAGATAGAAACGGTCAAAATTAGTGCTGATCGTACTTACGCTCAGGTAATCGACCGAGATGGGACACCCATTAGAGTCAGTCTACCTAACGACCCCCAATTAATTGATATTCTCAGCGATAACGGTGTGGATATTGCCGTGCTTCCTCAAGGGGATGAGGGCTGGTTGTTCAAAGCTTTAAGTAGTCTCTTGTTCCCGATTCTGTTACTAGTAGGATTGTTCTTCCTCTTGAGAAGAGCGCAAAGTGGCCCAGGCTCTCAAGCCATGAATTTTGGTAAATCCAAAGCTAGAGTACAAATGGAGCCAAAAAGCCAAGTAACTTTTGGCGATGTAGCGGGGATCGAGCAAGCCAAGCTAGAGCTTACCGAAGTAGTTGATTTCCTTAAAAATGCCGATCGCTTTACTGCTATTGGGGCCAAAATTCCTAAAGGAGTACTTTTAGTTGGGCCTCCAGGAACAGGTAAAACCCTTCTGGCTAAAGCTGTAGCGGGAGAAGCAGGAGTACCTTTCTTCAGTATTTCTGGTTCCGAATTCGTAGAAATGTTTGTCGGTGTCGGTGCGTCCCGTGTTCGTGACCTGTTTGAACAAGCAAAAGCTAATGCTCCTTGTATCGTCTTCATCGATGAGATTGATGCCGTAGGTCGCCAGCGGGGTGCTGGTCTTGGTGGCGGTAACGATGAGCGGGAACAAACCCTAAACCAACTATTGACAGAAATGGATGGTTTTGAAGGTAACACAGGTATCATTATCATCGCTGCTACTAACCGTCCTGATGTCTTGGATTCTGCCTTAATGCGTCCAGGTCGTTTTGATCGTCAAGTAGTGGTAGACCGTCCTGATTACGCTGGTCGCCAAGAAATTCTTAACGTTCATGCTCGTGGTAAAACCCTTGCTAAAGACGTTGACTTGAATAAGATTGCTCGTCGGACTCCTGGATTTACTGGGGCAGATTTAGCCAACTTGCTTAATGAAGCAGCAATTCTGGCGGCTCGCCGTAGCTTAACGGAGATTTCTATGGATGAAGTCAACGATGCGATCGATCGCGTGATGGCTGGGCCTGAGAAGAAAAACCGTGTGATGAGCGAAAAACGTAAGGAATTAGTGGCTTATCATGAAGCTGGTCATGCTCTAGTAGGTGCTTTAATGCCCGACTACGACCCCGTACAAAAAATCAGTATCATCCCTCGTGGTCGTGCTGGTGGTTTAACTTGGTTTACTCCTAGTGAAGATCGCATGGAGTCTGGTTTATATTCTCGCTCCTATCTCCAAAACCAAATGGCTGTCGCCTTAGGGGGTCGTTTGGCAGAAGAGATTATTTACGGCGAAGAGGAAGTCACTACTGGCGCTTCCAATGACTTACAGCAAGTAACCAGAGTAGCTCGTCAAATGGTGACTCGGTTTGGGATGAGCGATCGCTTAGGTCCTGTAGCCCTTGGTCGTCAAAATGGTAACGTCTTTATGGGTCGTGATATTGCTTCTGACCGTGATTTCTCCAATGAAACCGCAGCAGCGATCGACGAAGAAGTACGTAACTACGTTGACCAGGCTTATAGTCGTGCGAAGAAGGTCTTGATAGAAAACCGTCACATCCTAGACAAATTAGCAGATATGCTCATGGAAAAAGAAACCGTGGAAGCGGATGAGCTACAAGATGTTCTTGCTAACAACGATGTAAAAATGGCATCTTTGGCATAAGTGTCAACTACTCAATTAATCTAAGTTCTCCACAATTTAAAGATAGGCAGCATTCATTATTTGGGTGCTGCTTATTTTTGTCTAACTTGATTTCTCTTTAGCATAAATTCTGTTTCGCCCAAAGTGCTGCTTGAGTGCGATCGCGAACACCAAGTTGACAAAAAATAAATGCCAAGATAGATAATGATTTAAACCACAAATGTTTGCCTTCTGGAGAAGAAGAATGATCAATTTATAAAAATTAACTAAAATTTTAGCTTTCTTTATGACCGCCCATAGCTAGAAACGACAATAGAGCGATTACGCTCCAAGCGCTTGCACCCGAATGGGTGTCCTAAAGGACTACGTCCTCGAAGGAGGATACACCTGCGGATATACCCTACGGCTCGCTTGACATTCAAGACAATCGGTACAGATCGGCGATCGCACTAAATTTCTCGTTCAAAGACATAAAATAAGAAAGGGAACTTACTTGTGATAAAGCACACGAGTTACTCCAATTAGCTAAAATCATTAACTCAATTATACCTATGACCACAACATCTAACACAGATATTCAACAACTCAAAGAATTTATTAGTGATCGCTTTAGTCAATTAGATGAAAAAATTGAAAAGTTAACAGATAAAGTTGATGATTTATCTGAAAAAGTTAACTCACTTGATAAAAGATTAGCTGTAGTAGAAAGCAAAGTTGACTCTACAGAGAAAAGATTTAACACCGTAGAAGGAAAATTACCAGATATTTCAGAGAAATTTGGCGAGTTGAAAAACTGGAGACAGATCGCATTTATCATCATCGCTGCGGTAGTCGGTTAGTTTGCTAGAAGTGGTAAAATATAACTTGAAATAATGATCGCCTGGCTTATCAACTAGTCAAATATTACTTGATTGTTCAGCACGTTTTAAACGCCTTGCCTCTTCCAGTTGCACAATGATAACTTCCAATTCTAGACTAGCTAATTTTAACTTTTGACGTTCTCGACGAGACTTAAATACGGTTTTTTCAATTTGTCGGCGAGTAGGTATGTTTTCCTGATTTATAACAAACTCCAATCTGATTTTATTTCTGTCAGCGTTAAATATAGACCAAAATGCGTAATAAATTTTTTAAAAATCACCTTAATATTAAGTAAGGCGATCGCCTGTAAGCAATAATTTAAACAGTATAATCGCTCATTGCTAGAAACAAGATTAGAGCGATCGCCCATATATAGAAAAGATAGCAAATGCGATCTCTTAACATTCAAGACAGTTAATAAAAATTGGCGATCGCACTTTAAATTTAGCGAGAGTTGTGATGTTAAAATAGGCATCATAATGAGCATCACAATTTACATACATCTTTTCTTATGAAAAAAGATACGGTTAGAACGACCATTACTATACCAATCGAACTGTTAGAAGCCACTGACAAAGCGGTTAAATCTGGAAAAGCAAAAAGCCGTAATGAATTTATGGCGATCGCTTTGCAGAAAGAATTAGCAGCCCAAAAAAGAGCAGAAATCGATGACGCTCTGGCGGAAATGCTTCAAGATCCTGATTATCAAGTAGAAGTTTTAAAATTAGAAGCTGAATTTGCTGTTGCTCAATGGGAAGCCTTAAAACTGGGGGAAGCTTCCGAATGAAACGAGGAGAGGTCTATGATGCTCGTTTAGAACCGATTGAAGGGTCAGAACAAGGTGGTACTCGTCCCGTAATTATTGTTAGTCGTGATGTCATAAATGTGAATAGTTCGGTAGTATTGACAGTTCCTTGTACGACCCATAAACCAAACAAACGAATTTATCCAACGCAAGTATTGATTAAAGCACCAGATGGAGGATTGGATCGAGATTCGATCGCCATGGCTGACCAAGTAAGAGTCCTTTCCAAAACTCGCTTGTTGAATCGGCGGGGAAAAGTTGCAGATGGCGCGATCGCCCAATTAGATCGAGCATTAGCGATCGCTTTAGATTTGCCAGGTCAAGACTAGAAAATAATTGCAAACTTTTTCTTGATAGCTGCGATCGCTCATGGCTAGAAACGACAATAAAGCGATTACGCTCCAAGCGCTTGCACCCAAATGGGTGTCCTAAAGGACTACGTCCTCGAAGGAGGATACACCTGCGGATATACCCTACGGATCGCTTGACATTCAAGACAGTCGGTACGGATCGGCGATCGCTCGAACTTTCTAATCAGTCGTAAACTTCTCTGCGATGTTTAATACGGTCGATGAAAATTACTTTTTCCTCACGATCAAAAATTACGATTGACGATGACCAAACAGCGACATTAGTTAGCGATCGCCTAGTCAGTGGTTATCAAGATTTGGTTACGGCTGATGGACAACTAGGTCAAGATGGCATTCGTGACGATCTCACCAATTTAAATCCCGATGTATGGTGGTGTAGGATGTGATTCTCTGCTGGGGGAAGGTGATACAGATTATTTGTTTGGCAAAGAAGGTAATGATTTTCTCGATGGCGGAGAAGATAGCGATCGCCTTAATGGTAATGAAGGAAAAGATCTTTTGGCGATCGCTTCAGAGGCAACAATAACAATCACTGACTTTACAGATGGTCAAGACTTATTGCAGCTATCTGAAAGTCTAAGTTTTGATGATCTGACGATTGCTCAAGGTTCAGGAGAAAATAGTGCTGATACTTTGATTTCTCTCAACAGCAATAACGAACCAATAGCAGTTTTCAGCGGTGTCAGTGCCGAGCTGATTGCTACCGAAGATTTTGTTACTTCAAGCTGATAAACAAGAATATTTATAGCTTCAGCTATTAGCCTGTAGCTCTTAGCTTTTAAAGGTAAAATAAATCACAGACATCTTTTATCAGCAGCAACCTAGTTATATGAGTAAGGGAACATTATTTGATAAAGTTTGGGACATACATACCGTTGGCACTTTACCGTCTGGTCAAACCCAGCTTTTTATTGGTTTACATCTCATCCATGAAGTAACTAGTCCTCAAGCTTTTGCGATGCTGCGGGAGAGAAACCTGCAAGTGTTGTTCCCTGAAAGAACAGTCGCCACCGTCGATCATATTGTGCCTACCGAAAATCAGGCTCGTCCTTTTGCCGATGAGTTGGCGGAGGAGATGATCTGGGCTTTAGAAAAAAATACCCAAGACTATGGGATTAGATTCTACAATGTCGGTTCAGGACATCAGGGGATTGTTCATGTAATTGCTCCAGAACAGGGTTTAACTCAGCCAGGAATGACCGTTGCCTGTGGGGACTCTCACACTTCAACTCACGGTGCTTTTGGAGCGATCGCTTTTGGCATTGGCACTTCTCAGGTACGAGATGTCTTGGCTTCTCAGACTCTGGCTTTGGCTAAACTCAAAGTCCGCAAAATCGAAATCAATGGTCAGTTATCCCACGGTGTATTTGCCAAGGATGTCATTCTCCATATTATTCGTAAGTTAGGGGTCAAAGGCGGCGTAGGTTATGCCTACGAATTTGCTGGTTCTACCTTTGCCTCTATGTCGATGGAAGAACGGATGACCGTCTGTAATATGTCTATTGAGGGTGGTGCGCGTTGTGGTTATATTAATCCCGATCAGACTACCTATGATTATCTCAAGGGTCGAGAATTTGCTCCCCAAGAGAATGCTTGGGACAAGGCGGTTAGTTGGTGGAGCAGTCTTCGCAGTGATGATGATGCAGTTTACGACGATGTAGTTAAATTTACCGCCGAGGAGATTGAACCTACCGTTACCTGGGGGATTACTCCAGGGCAAGGATTGGGTATTAGTGAGTATATTCCTCTGGCTGCTGATTTGCCAGTCGGCGATCGCGCGATCGCTGAAGAAGCTTATAGTTATATGAAGCTCACTCCAGGTACACCATTAAAAGGAACTAAAGTCGATATCTGTTTTATTGGTAGCTGCACCAACGGCAGAATTAGTGATCTGCGGGAAGCAGCCAAGGTAGCTCAAGGACATCAAGTAGCCTCAGCAGTAAAAGCTTTTGTGGTTCCAGGATCAGAAAGAGTTAAGCAGGAAGCGGAAGCAGAAGGTTTAGATAAAATCTTTACCCAGGCGGGATTTGAATGGCGTGAACCAGGTTGTTCGATGTGCTTGGCAATGAATCCCGACAAGTTACAGGGAGATCAGATTAGCGCTTCTTCTTCCAATCGTAACTTCAAAGGTCGTCAAGGTTCATCCACTGGCAGAACCTTGCTCATGAGTCCCGCAATGGTGGTGGCAGCAGCGATCAAAGGTCAAGTCGCCGATGTACGGGAGTTATAGCGCAAGTCAGAAGTCAGAAGTCAGAAAGCAAATTAAACTAGTGATGGTCTAGTGGTGTGATGGGCTATGGATTTAAAATGAGCTTCAAGTCTAGAATAAAACCTGGCAAAACTTGTTCGCCCGTGAGTTTAGGAGGATTATCAACCGAAAAATTTAACACCTCCATGTCTTGTGAGGAGCGATAAATTTCGACTAAAGGGGTTTGAGGATCGATTAGCCATCCTAAACTTACGCCATTATCTTGATATTCTCGCATTTTGACCCGTAATTTGTTTAAAATGTCACTTTCTGACCGTAATTCAATCACGAAATCGGGACAAAGAGGAGGAAATCTTTTCTGCTCTTCTTTAGTTAAAGCTTGCCAGGATTCTAACTTGACCCAAGCAGCATCAGGACAGCGATAAGCACCACTGGGTAATTTAAACTCGGTAGAAGAATCAAAGACTTTACCTAACTTGGTTTGACGATTCCACAAACCAAGCTCTAGGTTAATATCAGAATTTCTAATTCCGCTTTCTCCGCCCGTTGGGGGCATAATGATTAATTCTCCATCTGGCGATAGTTCTAACTGCCAAGGTTCGTTAGCAATGCAGAGTTGATAAAACTGCTCATCGGTTAAACCTACCGCAGGAGGTACGTTTAAGCTTAAGGATTCCATAATGATATTTTGGCAAAGGAATTATTAATCATTTTATCTCTCGAATCTAAAATCGTTTTTTATATCCCAAATGGGTTCTATACTATTAGCCAGCTTGCCCATTGACAAATAGGCGTTTGTTCATTGCGACAAGAATCATCAATGCCTATTTTTAGGTAGGTAAGTTTACCTTCAAAATCTTTTTGACGGAACTAAGTTTTAAAATAACCTCATAATTTTCTGGATAAAGTTTTTGAGCAAATTGCATCAGAAGATCTGCTGTAGAAGGCTTATTAGAGCCACTATTCCAAGCATGAAACTCATCGTGTACTTCCTGGGTTAAGGTAATTAAGTTATCTAAGCAAGCCTCTAAAAGAGGATGGGAGCAAGTCAATCACGTAAGAACAAAGATATTACTAGGATAAAAGGGTGTTATTAAGGTAGGCACATCGATGTTTTAAAACTTGCGATACATTCTCACTTTTCCATTGCCCTAAAGGACT
>Ga0114940_10000586_pt1 | contig 16233 bp, 15 predicted proteins | sample ColdCreekSource_FD_87195 | JGI IMG/M metagenome (GOLD analysis project Ga0114940, IMG submission 87195) | Groundwater microbial communities from Cold Creek, Nevada to study Microbial Dark Matter (Phase II) - Cold Creek Source | ecosystem: Environmental > Aquatic > Deep subsurface > Groundwater ... | reverse complement strand
GTATTTAGCGATCGCCAATCATTCTAATGTTTACCAACTAAAAAATGGTCTTCTTCGAGATTACCTGATTCAGCAGCTTAAAAATCCTTCTCTCGAAATGATTCTTGCGTAAGTCCTATCTTATATTCATCACTTAGTAGCGGTTGCCACCAATCGCGATTAGCTAAATACCACTCGACAGTACGCCGCAAGCCACCTTCTACGGTCTCTTGAGGAGTCCAGCCCAATTCTCGTTTAATTTTGCTGGCATCAATGGCATAACGACGATCATGTCCTGCTCGATCTTTAACAAAAGTAATTAATTCTTCCGCTGGACTTATCGGTAAATCTGGTGCTAGTTCATTCATTAATTTGCATAGCTGATGTACCAAATCGAGATTTTTAACTTCGTTATTGCCCCCGACGTTATAGGTTTCCCCTGGCTGACCCCGATGAATCACTACATCTAAGGCGCGACAGTGATCCTCAACATAAAGCCAGTCTCTAATATTTTGTCCATCGCCATAAACAGGTAAAGGTTTACCCAGCAAAATGTTGATACACATTAGAGGAATTAACTTTTCAGGGAAATGATAAGGACCATAATTATTCGAGCAATTAGTAATCATGGTCGGCATTCCATAGGTATGGAAATAAGCACGAGCTAAATGGTCACTGCCCGCTTTGGAAGCCGAATAAGGGCTATTGGGAGTGTAGGGAGTGGTTTCCGTAAATGCGGGATCGTCAGCTTCCAGGCTGCCATAAACCTCATCGGTAGATACATGCAAAAAGCGATCGCACTGGGGTTGATTTTGCTGATTCCAGCGTTGGCGAAAGGCTTCTAGAAGGGTAAAAGTTCCCACGACATTAGTTTGCACAAATGCACCAGGGCCTAAAATGGAGCGATCAACGTGGGATTCCGCAGCAAAATGCGCTACTGTATCAATAGCTTCAGTTTCTAAGAGATTATCGACTAAGTTGCGATCGCAAATATCTCCTTGAACAAATTTTAAATTAGAGTTAGCTTCTAAACCCGCTAAGTTGTGACGATTACCCGCATAAGTTAAAGCATCTAAAACGACAACGCGATCGCTAGTATAATTATTACACCAATGATGGACAAAATTCGAGCCAATAAAACCAGCCCCGCCCGTAACCAAGATGCTACGGGGTTTTCGATTACTATCTTGTGTAGTTGCAGATAAATTCATTTCGACTGTATTTTACGTTAATTCAATTTGAGAATCATCACCAATCATAAAGCGCAAAGCTTTGGGACGTTGTGGGGCAACTTTTATATGCGCTCGCTCACCAATCAGACTATCAACAATGCGCTCACGAATACCTTCTAATCTTGCGCCTTGGAGAATGACACTATGTTCCAAGTCTGTATCGATTAAAGTCGTATCATCAGCAATACTGCTATAAGGGCCAATAAAGCAATTTTCGATATGACAGTTATTACCAATGGTGACAGGGCCACGAATCATTGTATTGGTCACTTCAGAGCCAGCCCCAACATGGACTCGACCGCTAATTTTACTGAGCTGGTCTACATTCCCTTCAATGGTCGATTCGAGACAGGTATCTAAAATAATTTGATTCGCAGCCAGTAAATCATCTTTCTTTCCTGTATCCAGCCACCAGCCTTCGAGACGGAAAGATTGGACGTTTTGCTGCTGGTCGATTAAATACTGAATGGCATCAGTGATTTCTAATTCACCCCTGGCTGAGGGCTGAATATTAGCGATCGCATGGTGAATAGCCGTGGAAAATAGATAAATACCGACTAAAGCCAGATTAGAAGGAGGATTTTGGGGTTTTTCAATCAACTCTAATACTTTTCCCGCCTCATCGACTCTAGCTACGCCAAACGCGCTGGGATTTTCTACTTCACACAGTAAAGTTAGGGCATCTAAATGCTGAGATTTGAATTTATCTAAAAATAAATCCAACTGGCTTTGGACTAAGTTATCTCCCAAATACATCACAAAGGGAGAATCCCCTAAAAAAGGCTGGGCAATTTTAACAGCATGGGCTAATCCTAAAGGTTGTTCTTGCCGAATATAAGTAATCTTAGCCCCAAAGCGATCGCCATTTCCTGTTTTCGTCTGTACTTCACCGCCTGTTTCGGGACTAATAATAATTCCAATCTCAGTAATTCCCGCCGCTACAATCGACTCGATTCCATACCAAAGTATCGGTTTATTGGCTACAGGGACGAGTTGTTTTGCACCTGTATAGGTCAGGGGACGCAACCTTGTACCTTTACCACCAGAGAGAATAATTGCTTTCATCGTGATTAACGCTGATTTTTAGGGTGTGTTTATCAAAAAGCTATAAGTTTGAAGCCACAGACAACTCTTAAAGCTTATAGCCTAGAGCTTAGAGCTATTCAATAGTTATTTCAAGGAATGCAATTGAATCAACATTTTTCTCAAAGATTCTCGCCAATGAGGCGGATGTTCTCCTAATGCTTCTACTATCTTGACTTTAGATAACACGGAATAAGCAGGACGTTGAGTAGGTGTAGGATATTCGGCTGTGGTAATTGGCAGTACTCTTTCAATTTTTAGCGGAAAGCCTAATTGTCGGGCTTCGGCGAAAATAGCTACAGCAAAATCGTACCAACTAGCTACGCCGCTGTTAGTGAAATGATAAGTTTCTTTGACAAAAGGTCTAGAAAGTAACTGACTAATTGCCCTAGCGATATCATAAGACCAGGTGGGACTACCTATTTGGTCGGCAACCACTCGTAATTCTGCTTTTTCTGCACCTAGTCGTAGCATAGTTTTCACAAAGTTGCCATGTCCACGAGAACCATATACCCAGGCGGTACGTAAAATTATATTGCGATCGCAATTTTCTCTAACTCCGACTTCTCCTAGTAGTTTCGACTGACCATAAACCCCCAAAGGATCGGTTTGATCTACTTCTGTATAGGGAGTATGATTTTGACCGTTAAAAACGTAGTCAGTAGAGATATGAACTACCGCCGCATCAATGGCTTGAGCAGCTTCGGCGATTACTTTAGGTGCAGTAGCATTAATTGCCATTGCCAATTCAATTTCTGTTTCCGATTTATCTACTGCTGTATAAGCGGCAGCGTTGACAATAATATCGGGTTTAGTCTCGGCAACTATGACGCGAATTTGTTCTGGTTGGCTTAAATCTAATTCTTGACGGCCAACTCCAATTACTTCTCCTAAAGAAGCAAGAGTCTGCTGTAATTCTTGACCGACTTGTCCAGTAGTACCCGTAAGTAAAATCTTGGTCATGCAAACACCTCAGCTTGCTCGAGGGGTAGCCCATTTTGATCTTTAACAGACAAAATTGGCTCACCTGTAATCTGCCAATCTATATTAATAGCAGGATCATTCCACAATATAGAACGTTCGTATTCTGGGGCATAATAATCGGTAGTCTTATAGAGAAAATCAGCCGTATCAGAAAGCACCACAAAACCGTGAGCAAATCCTGGCGGCACCCAAAATTGACGTTTATTCGCTGCACTCAGCAGACAACCAGCCCATTGTCCAAAAGTAGGAGAGCTTTTTCTGATGTCTACGGCAACATCAAAAACTTCTCCTGTCACTACCCTGACTAATTTACCTTGCGGTTGTTGAATCTGATAATGTAAGCCACGCAATACATTTTTTGTTGAACGAGAATGATTGTCTTGAACGAATTTACTGGCAACTCCAGTTTTGGCTCTAAACTTTTCTTGATTAAAGCTTTCTATGAAAAAGCCGCGATCATCACCGAATACTAGGGGTTCGATGATTAAAACGTCAGGAATTACTGTCTCAATAACATTCATGAAGTTTTTTCTGTACTTCTAACTAGCTCTCGGCGATTTTACTGCCGTGAAATAACGGAGCAAACTCGGACTGCCTCAAGATAACACAGACTTTTGGTGATTAGTCATTTGTCTATTAGTCATGGGTCGTTAAGCTGGTGTGCATTTAAACTGCATATTATTACATTAGGAGATCAACCATCAAACCCTCACCGTGTCTCCGTGTCTCCGTGTCTCCGTGTCTCCGTGTCTCCGTGTCTCCGTGTCAGTCACAACCAGTCAATTATAATGATTAACAGTTTAGTTGCCGAGACGGGGTTTAAGTTGAAAACTAGCAATTTTCCAAGGTTTTATTTTGCTCAGGTGCTGTTGATTTTGATTTATGTTATCAAGTTGTTCTGTTTCTAAACAATCAACCAAATTATTAATTTCCAAATCTAAATCACTTTTGATCACTAAATTAGCTACTTCTCCGTGACTTTCGTAACAGCGCATAATTAATTCTTGATTTTTAGATAGTTTTAACGCCATCAGTATTAAATTGTCTGCTGATAAATTTAAAAATTCACCGACAACAGGTAAAACTTTTCTATTAAATTGTTTAGCCTTCGGCGAATTATTATGATCATTGATCGATACGACTTGTAAGGGAATATTTAATTCATAACCTTTATGCACCGTTTTGGCAGTTTTCCAATCACTTTGATGAGGATAAATAGCATAAGTAAAGTGATGAATTCCTCGATCCGCATTGGGGTCTGGCCATAAAGGAGAACGTAATAAAGTTAATCTCAGTTGATTAGTTTTACTATCGTAACCATACTTGCAATCATTAAGCAAACTAACCCCATATTCACCCTGGTTATCGGTTAAATCTGCCCATTTTAAAGCAGGAACTTCCCATTTTGCTGATTCTTCTGAGGTCTTGGGTTGAGAAGCTCTTTCTATTGCCCCGCAAGGAATTTCATAGGTAACGCGATCGCTTTTTAGGTTTAAAGGGAATGCCGCCTTAACTACTACGTGGGTTTCTTGCCAAATAGCAATAGTCGCAATTTTTAAAATGGGAGAATTGAATTGCAGAATATAGTCTTGTTGGAATTCTGATTTATTTAGTTTTCTAATTACTCGAATACGTTGCTGTAATTCTCCTCTATCTAACCATTCAATTGATTTTAATTCTGTAGGAGGTAAAGGATATTGTTCATATTTAGGATCGATATTCCACGCATCCCAATATTGTCCTTGATCGCTAAAAGCTTGGAGCTGATTTCCTGCTTGACTCAGAATTTCTTGCTGATTAAGCTTGTCAAAGATACTATCTAAGTCACCTGTTTCTGAATTAACAATTATTTTTAGATATTGGTTGTCTAAAACATAATTTGCATCTATTTGCTGTTGTTTATTTTCTTCTGCTTCACTCGAAGATAACCAAAAAAGACGATAACCAACAGCAGGAATATCTTCAGCTAAAAAGAGCAATTGATTGTCTTGGGTCAATTGCGATCGCACTTTTCCCCCCTCGGCATCATAGATAGTAGACTGGGAATTTGGCATCGTTACAATCTCAGATCGCTTCCAGTTGAGCGCATTAAACACTACCAACGGTTGAGCATCAAGCTGCGGTGGTACAGGTAAATCGATCCAATTGGCGATCACAATGTAAGCCTCTTGTAAGATATTTTTCCCAATCGCGATCGCGCTTTTCCAGTCTCGGTTAGCCGCCTCGAATACTTCCCGAATCGATGTCCCAGGCAGAATGTCATGAAACTGATTGAATAATACTTTTTTCCAGGCTAGTTCAATTTGTTGCTGCCAGTCCTGGGTTTCTTCTGTTTCTGGCTCTTTTCCTACTTGACAAGAGTGTTTTCCTTTGATATTATTCATTATAGGTAAAAGTGTCTTGCACACGAACCTGTCACCACTGATCAAAGTTGCGAGAGTTGCGAATAACTCCGCCTGATAGAGTAATCCTTCACAATCACGATTAAACTTTTTCTGATCTGCATGGGTGGTATAGCAACCGCGATGCAACTCTAGATATAATTCATCTTGCCAAACAGGTAGAGACCCGATAGCTTGCGTTTCCACAGCCGATTCTATTTTTTGCAGATATTCAATCGCCGTGGAAAATTTAATTTCAGGAAAAAAAGGCGAGTTGTTCCATTTTGCCGCAACCTCCAGCATATCTTTAGTCGGGCCGCCTCCATGATCGCCCACACCTGGTAGCCAAAACATATCTTGTAAACCCGTGCGAGTTTCCCAGTCAATAGCATAGTTAGCCATAGTGATCGGGTTAGTATCCATCACCCCAGTCACATTAGGTGGAGACATGAGAGTCAACAACTGCGTACCATCAGGAGACTCCCACCAGAAACAGCCGAGGGGAAACTTATTCGTATCATTCCAGTGGAGTTTCCCCGTCACAAAATATTCAATACCGCTTTGCTTTAATATCTGGGGCAGTTGCCAAGTAAAGCCAAAACTATCAGGTAACCAGGCAACCTTAGTAAGATCGCCAAACTTAGCTTTAAAATACTCTTGTCCGTAGAGTAATTGCCGAATCAAAGACTCCCCACTGACCAAGTTCACTTCTGGTTCAATCCACATTCCCCCTAACACTTCCCATTTCTGCAACCTGACTGCATCTTCGATCGCGCTGAAAAGAGCGGGACGATTTAGTTCAATCCATTCATATAAAGCAGGACTAGTGTGACCAAAAGTGAGAGCGGGGAAAGTTTGTTGTAAACTAAGTACAGATTTAAAAGTACGTTCTGCTACCTCGTAGGTTTCAGGAGTAGTCCAGAGCCAAGCCATGTCTAAATGTGCATGACCAAGTAAATTAAAGCAGCGTTGTTTAATATTCTTGGCTAACGGTAACAGGCTCGATCGCAATTTAGCCAAATCGCGATCGAGCCTGTGGTTATCCGTAATATTGTGACAATTAAGCTTATCTACTTCTTTTGCCAATACGTCCAGGTGGTCAGGTTCAAACTGGGATATATATTTAAGTAAGACTGTCAGTTCATCAGCTACTAAACCAGGATCGATATTATTGATCTTTATCTTCTCATAAATTAAATGCGATCGCATTAAAGCCCCAATATCATGATTTGGACTAACTAGGCGAATTGCGATTGTATACTCTGTTCCAGGTTGAGCATTATCGGTAATAAGTACCCGCGCTGAAGAATCAAATAAGTCTCCCTGTTGTACTAACTCGCCGTTAATAAAAATTTTGGCATCTTCCGCCCACCAGGTTAATACTAAACGTAATGTTAATCCCGCTAAAGAATAACCTTGTAATGCTCGGGGGATAACAATCTTTTGAACTAGCCATCTAACCTGTTTACCTTTAGGAAAACTAAGATATCCCTGATCATTTACGGCTACAAGTTGGCAATCCTTAAAATCGACGGCGTTTAAATTATCTTTGATTGCTGCTTCTGCAAGACTATGCCAATCCTGTTGTACATCTACTTGAACTAAGCCCCGTAATTTTGCGATCGCATTTTCTATAGTTGTAACAAAGTTATTACGCACGACTTGATTCTACCTCAGTAAGCAAAATGCTCGCAGTTCTTAAAAATTAAATTATTAATATATCCCAGGGATAATTCGTTTCTCGCTTCAGTATCATTTAAACCAGGACTATCAACAATTTCAATGCCTTTTGCTAATAAAGGTAGTGGATATTCAACGATCGCGTGACTGACATCTGGAAAAGCTAATTGTTTCTCTTGTTGTAAGCGCTTGGCTTCGGCTGGATCAATTGTATAGCGATATTTAAAAGTTGTAAAATCGAGTTGTTCGGATTCGCGATCGTTGTTAAAATAAATAGTAACTTTAAAAACTTTAACATCTAAGTTTTATAACTGTCTCTTTTCTCAGAGTAATAGCTTGCCCTCATTTTTGGCTTTATTCTGACATTTTTAGGACTACCTGGGTTTTAATGGGTAAAGATAGTTCCGCTTTTTGATGTATGCTTAATCTCTATACTCTAAGTTCATATCCATTTTTTAAACAAAAAAACTTAGTCCACAACATCAGGAATTTAGACATCAATCATAATGACAGTCGTTGTCTTTGGCAGTATTAATCTAGACTTAGTTGTAGAAGTTCCTCGCTTACCAATAAGAGGGGAAACTGTAATCGGAAATCGTTTCTTTTCTGCTGCTGGAGGAAAAGCAGCCAATCAAGCTGTAGCAGTAGCAAAATTAGGAACAACTGTCAGCTTAATCGGTCAAGTTGGCGATGATAGTTTTGGTCAAACCCTACTAGAAAATCTGCAAGCAGCAGGAGTCAAAACTAGTGGTATAACCGTTAATCCTCACACCCATTCAGGAATAGCCTCAATTGTGATCGATGAAAAAGGAGAAAATACAATCGCTTGTGCTGCTGGAGCTAATAATCTAGTTAGAGAAAAAGAAATCGAAGAATTTAAAGCTTTACTGCCTCATGCTAACGTCGTTCTCTTAGAGCTTGGTATTCCCATCGCTACAGTTTTAACAGCGGCCAGAGAAGCAAAAGCCAATAACTGTTGTTTAATTCTTGATCCCGCTCCAGTAAACTCCAGTTTACCTGAAGAGCTTTATCGCTTAGTTGATATTATTACCCCCAACGAAGTTGAAGCCAGTCAGTTAGTTGGCTTCACCGTTGATGGTGTAACCACCGCTAGACAGGCAGCATCTTTCATACATCAAATGGGAATTAAAAACGTCATTATTACTCTAGGAAGCAAAGGTTCTTTTTGTAGCACTCCAGAAGAAAGTTTTTGGGTCAAACCGATTTCAGTACCAGTAGTAGATACAGTTGGAGCAGGAGATGCTTTTAATGGTGCTTTGGCAGTAGCTTTAGCATCTGGAAAGTCTATAAAAGAAGCTGTACAATGGGGTACAGTTGGAGGAGCTTTGGCTGTTACTAAAAATGGCGCACAATCTTCACTCCCGAATCGGGATAGTTTTATGCAACTACTTAACAAACAACCTCAGCTACAGTAGACTTCTTGCATAAGTCTCCAAAACCCTCGTTGGTCAGGGGTCAGAGGTCAAAAGCGGATAACATCCTCAGCTTCTAATAAAGAAAGTTGTTAAATGGTAAACCACCTGTAAACAACTATTCCCCTGAAAATGAGATAGCTCTTTTAAGACATTGGCTAAGGTATTCGTCGAAAATGGCTGATTATCTTGCTCTAGATCAATTGTAGACGGTTGATTCATATAGTCTCAAGGCTACTCAGACAGCAACAATATTAAAGTACCCATAACTTACGCCTTGAATAACATCATCGAGCAAGAAAAATTATTGCCACTTCTTTGCTTGCTAGGTACATTAGCCTCAAATAACTGGTATATTTTCGCTCTTGCCAAAACACTATATTCATGCTCAAATAAGTCAAATACTTTGCGATTAGATAGTTAGGATTAGCTAGAATGGTTTTATAAAAAAACTACTATAGAAATATCAAGTGCAAGCAGCAGCTTAGATTAACTGAACAATAAAATGACAACTGAAAACATACATCTACGTTCTGAATTTCTTAATACGCAAGTAATCGCCCGCAACAGTGGTAAAAGGTTGGGAGTGGTAAAAGAGGTATTAGTAGATATAGATCGCAGAGAAGTAGTAGCTTTGGGTTTACGAGATAATTTCCTTTCGATTTCTGGGATACCCAAATATATGTATCTTGATAGCATTCGTCAGACCGGAGACGTAATTTTAGTAGATGATGAGAATGTAATCGAAGATATTGACATCGAAGCCTACAGTAAATTAGTCACTTGTGAGGTGATTACCGAAGCTGGAGAACCCTTAGGTAAAGTAAGAGATTTTCAGTTCGATGCTGAAGATGGTAGGGTAAACTCAATCGTGATTGCTTCTTTGGGAATTCCTCAAATTCCAGAACAGTTTATTAGTACGTACGAATTGTCAATTGAAGAAGTAGTTAGCAGTGGCCCTAATCGCCTGATTGTCTTTGAGGGCTCTGAGGAAAGAATTCAGCAGATTTCAGTAGGACTTTTAGAACGTCTGGGTATTGGTCGTCCCCCTTGGGAAAACGATCGCGAAGAGTATTATCCTCAAACTATCAAAGCGGAAAATCAATTGGGAACTGGTGTTCCTATACGCACTCCAATTGCCACCCCCGTGCAGACTAGGGAGCCTGTAATGGAAGAACGCTGGGATGAAGACGACTGGCAAGAAACTCCCGTAGCACCGCCTATGAGACAACAGGCAGAAGCTGTTCCTTATGAAGAATATGAGGACGATAATTGGGGAACAAGTGAGCCAGAAGTTTATGATGTGCCAGTCTATGAAACCAAGGTAACTCCAGAATATGAGTATGATGAGGCGGCGGCAGAAGATGTCTGGGATGACGATATTAAACCCGAACCTTATAATCCTCCTCCAGTAAATATTCCCGAAAAACAAAAAGCTCCTGAGTACGAAGAAGAACCAGGTTAAAATTAGCTCTTAGCTTTAATTGGTCGGTTTTATCCAGAAGCTGAAGCATAAACCCATTGGCTAACTGCTGGCTTGCTTGTAGCTGAAAGGTTTTTGGTGAACATGAGCGTCCAACAAATTATTTTCGTTGGATGCTCAGGGAGAAAAAGCTAAAACTGGGCTTTGATGTATTCTCGGCGCATTAATGCGATCGCATTTAGGGAAATCCCTTTGGGGCATACGGCTTCGCATTCGCCGTGATTGGAACAGTCGCCAAATTCTTCGGCTGCCATTTGTTCGGTCATTTTAATTACCCGTTGCTTTCTTTCGGGATGTCCTTGGGGAAGTAAAGCCAGGTGAGAAATTTTAGCGGCGGTAAACAGGGAAGCAGAAGCATTAGGACAAGCGGCAACGCAAGCACCGCAACCGATACAGGCGGCATAATCGAAAGCGCGATCGCACTTGTCCTTGGCTACAGGCAGGGAATTAGCATCAGGTGCCGCCCCTGTATTGACAGAGATATAGCCACCTGCTGCCATAATACGATCAAAAGCCGAGCGATCGACTACTAAATCTTTAATTACAGGAAAAGCTTTAGCACGCCAAGGTTCTACGGTAATAGTATCGCCATCTTTAAAAGTTCTTAGATGTAGTTGACAAACCGCAGTCAGTTTTTGATCTCCGTGGGCGATACCGTTGATCATCAGGCCACAAGAGCCACAAATCCCTTCACCACAGTCAATATCAAATTCTACTGCTTCTTGATTAGTTTTAATTAGTTGTTCGTTTAAAACGTCCAGCAGCTCGATAAAAGACATATCTGGATGAGCATTAGGTACAGTATACAGGGCAAGTTTTCCCACACTATTGGGGTTGGGTTGTCGCCAAATTTTTAAATTAAGCTGCATGGATTTTTATTAATTATTACTTTAAAGATAATCTTTCTTTCGGTACATCTGCCAAGGCTGCGTCTGGTAAAATATAAGAAGTCCCCATTAATTTTTCATCCCAGTCGATAATTTCAGGGAAACGAATATTAGGTAAAACTCTGACGGCAAAAATCTCCTGTACGGCATCTTCAAATTTTAGAAAGGCGACGGTTTGCCCAGTTTCTAAGTTAACTACCCACACGCCGCAAATTCTTTCGCTTAATTTTTCTGTTAGGGGAATCCCGCTAAATACAGCCGTTTCTCGTACTTGAGAAAGCCCAATAAACGCCAATGAACCACAAAAATCAATACCGCGAGTAAAACCAGGAAGACTAGTTACTGTTTCCAGTTTACCGCTATAGCGATCGCAAATTGATAAAGAACCATGACCCGATTCTAACACCCACAAACGTTCTGCTTTGCCAGAGAGATTCGCGTTATGACCATACCAACGAGGAGAATGGGGCATTGATAAACCCCGACTAATAATTTCGTTGCTTTCGACATCCATCAAGATCCCACCGTTGGCTTTATTCTCTCGCCAGCCGCCAATAGTATTGGTTGCTCCCAAAGCTGTAACGTATTTTGGCCGATGATTAACCATAGCCAAACCATTCAGGTGACAGCGATCTTCTGGAGTTAAGGCTGTCACAAAATTAGGTCGCCAACGAGGCACAAAGCTATATTGACTATCTAGAGTACACAGACAAGAAAAGCGAGTATTGACAAACCATAAATCCGAACTATCTGAGCCGCCCCACTCCATTTCATGAATATCAATATCTCCCGTAATATGAGACTGGCGCGGTAAATAACAAGCGTCATGTTTGCCGAGCGGCTCTACTTTTGGTGCTACTGCTGGCACATTATTTAATTCCCAAATTTGATTGCTGCAACCAATCGCAATTTTATTTCTGTTGGCAGCTATACCCATCGGTTTAGGAAAGATCCGAAAATGAGTATTGATATGTTGACCATCAGCCCGCAAGACGATTAGCTTCCCTGCTTGATAAGTAGAAACGACCAGAGAAATTCCTAATTGATTGAGAATATGCGGAAAGTTATTCGTATGAACACTTCTCATCGGTTCATTGTCAGGAGTTGCAAGCTCAGTAGGCTGGGTCATAACTTAGGGATGAGTTTTTTGATTGGCTAAAACTGTGACTAAAACTGTAAATAGTGCATTAATTGAGCAGTCAGTTGACCATCAAGCTCAAGACGACGCTTCATATCAGCTAAATTACGATATTTGCCATTTTCTAAGCGATTTTCAACTATTTTATGCGCCAAATTTGTATCTAGCAATGTAATCTGAGCTATTTCTTCAACAGAAGCCCGATTCAAATTAACTTTTTGCGGACTTAAAGGACTGAGACGATCATAATAAGCAAAAGATAAGATAGGCTCTAAAGGTGCGAGACGTTGAACAGGAACACTAATAGCAGCGGCGACATCTTCTAAACAAACAAGTTGTACTCCCATCCCCACTAAATCTACGAGAGATCGCGCTTGATGAATAGAAAAACCAGGCAGCCTCAACCAATCGTCTATACTAGCCTGATTGACATCAATTGTAATTCCTAACTCAATTGCGATCGCAATTTCTTCAAATGACTGAAAACGATAGTAAGGATTGTTAGCAATTTGTTTTCTAATTCTAATTTGTAATAACTTAAACACTACATTTGTTAATCGTTAAGCGATGCGATCTAATAGTTGACGGCGTTTTTGTTCAAATTCATATTCTGTCATTAAGCCATCTTCTCTCAGTTTATCTAGCTCTCTCATGGCATCGGCGATCGCATTTACTGGTAATGTATTGCCGAGATTTAGCTGTTGGCTGCTATGTCCATTAAACTGAAGCTGAAACTGTTCTAAGTCTTGAACTATATACCAGACGGCATCAATCGCCGCCGCAATACGAGGAATAGGAGTAGACCAGAGTAACAGATAAATAACGCCCCATAATGGCTGTCCTAAATATAGTTTATGCAATCCCGCGATCGGGGTGACAGTTCCTAATAACGCCAAGGCTACAGCAACTCGACGATCTCTATGATAATTAAAAAATTTGTCCAGCACTGACATAAAAATCTAACTGAGCTTAGTAATTCAGTTTACTGTAACCTGAGTTCGACGATAATGACGATGAGTACGGATATCTAACGCTTTTTCGACTCTGATAACTATTTTATGTGGTTTGTATATATCATTCGGTGTGGTGATAATTCTCTTTACACAGGCATTTCCAATGATGTCGCTAAACGTTTCGCGGTTCACCAATCTGGGGATGCTAGAGCCGCTAAATATACTAGAAACAAACATCCTTTACAGTTAGTGTTCAGTGCTGAAATAGGAAATAGGTCGGCTGCAAGTCGTGCTGAATATCGGATTAAACAACTACCAAAAAGAGACAAAGAATTTCTCGTAACGGGTAAAACCTCGTTATCTAACCTTGGAATAATCGAAACAGAGGCTTAGAGACTCAATTTTTCGCTCAGTTTGCTACTACTTGAGACTCTTGATAGGTTGGAAAATCTGTATAACCTTCGGCTTCAAAGGAATACCAGATAGCCTGGTTTGGGTCGGGATTGAGTTCCCAATTGTTAGCAAAACGTTCGACTAGATCTGGATTACTAATATATGATCGCCCAAAAGCAATTAGATCAGCATCTCCAGCTGCGATCGCATTTTCGGCAGCTTCGCGATTATAACCGCAATTGCCCATTAAAGTACCAGTGTATATTTTTCTAAACTCAGATAGAGTCATCGGCTCTCCCAGTTCGTGAAAGCCAAAGGCTAGACCGTCAAGTAGATGTAAATAACCCAGTCCGTATTGGTTCAACTGCTGCGCAACATAGGTAAAGGTTTCACGGTAATCTGGCGATCCCATATCGTTGAAATTACCGTTGGGTGAAAGTCTTACCCCAACTCGCTCAGCAGACCAGACAGTCAGAATAGATTCGACAATTTCTTGCAGAAATCGATAGCGATTTTCAATACTACCGCCATATTGGTCGGTGCGCTGGTTAGTTTTAGATTGCAAAAATTCATCGATAATATAGCCATTCGCAGCGTGAATCTCTACGCCGTCAAAGCCAGCCCGTTTGGCATTTGCTGCTGCTTGGCGATAATCTTCTACAACTTGGGAAATTTCTGCCGTCTCTAAAGCTCTAGGCGTTTCATAAGGTTGTTTACCATCGGGTGTATGAGATTCTGAGTTTTCAATTTTAATTGCCGATGGAGCAACTGGTAAATTATTGTTTTCTTGAAAACTTCTGTGAGAGGCTCTGCCCGTATGCCATAGTTGCAGAAAAATTGGTGTTCCTGTGGCATGAACTGCATCAACTACTTGTTTCCAAGCCTCGGTTTGTTCGTCAGTATAGATCCCAGGAGTATTTAACCAGCCATTCGCCTGTTTGGAGATAGTGGTTCCTTCGGTGATAATCAAACCAGCACCCGAACGTTGAGCATAATATTCTGCCATCAAAGCGTTGGGTATCCTTTCGGCACCAGCACGAGCGCGAGTCATCGGAGCGATAACCACGCGGTTTTTTAAGGGTAGATTTTTAAGATTGAATGGGCTGAGAAGGTGGGGAACATTAGTGGGAGAAGTCATATTAATGATTGATCAGATTTAGCAAAGAGAAAAACGTCTGGATTATTATATCGAGATAAATCATTTTAACGTTCGTAAATTCCTACTAGTAATCGCGAGCTTAAATAAAACCACTATTAATCAAGGGTAAAATGAGAAGGAAAACAAGATGATCGAAAAGAGCAGATGCCCAGACTAAGTAAGTAGGCACGATAAAAACTATCTAATCCATATCCTGTTAATCTCCGCCAAAGCTACGAACGGCACATCAAATTCCTTAGCAATATCCTTAAAAGCACCAGAAAACCTGATCAGTTATCTTTGTGGTGATTAGGGATTAACCAGAATAGCTTTTTGCGATCGCATTTAATAGTTCTTCTCGACTCAAACCTGGCTTAAGGTCTAAAGATTTGTTCAAAGTTTTAATTCCATAAATCAATCTTGGTATAAGTTTTCAATGGTTTCTAGGGCTTTTTGGGTAGGTGCGATCGCTTTTTGCACGGCTTCATCGTCAGTTTGTCCCCTCTGAGTTGGAAATTTACTTACTTAATGGCTGGTTGTTTGGCAAATAACTTGATCGCTTGATCATTAAAGGCAGGGATATCATCGGGGTTACGGCTTGTTACCAAACCATTGTCTTCCACAACTTCGCGATCAACCCAGTTAGCCCCTGCATTCTCCAGATCGGTTTTGAGGGACGGCCAAGAAGTTAAGGTGCGACCTTTAACCACTTTGGCTTCAATTAAAGTCCAAGGGCCGTGACAGATCGCAGCAACGGGTTTTCCTGCATCAAAGAACGATTTAACGAATTGCACTGCTTGTTCTTCGGTGCGTAACTGATCGGGGTTAGCTACTCCACCAGGAAGCAACAGGGCATCATATTCATCTACTTTGGCTTGTTCTAAGGGAACATCAACTGTAAAAAAGTCTGCTTGATCAAAATGATTCCAGCCCTGAACACGATCGCTCTGAGGTGAGATAATATAGGTTTGCGCCCCAGCTTCTTCAAAAGCTTGCTTGGGTTCAGTCATTTCTACCTGTTCAAAACCGTCTACTACTAAGATGGCAATTTTTTTGTTATTGAGTTCTTGTGTCATGATTTGATTTGTCTTTTATTATTTATAAGTTGCTTTAGCTAATGCTTCCACTGAATTGCGATCGCTGACATCGGTTAGCTGATATTTGGCAGTACCGCCATCTTTTTGGATGTCGGCAACTAATTTTTTAAGGCGGTCTTCTCGTCTGGCAGCGAGCATCAATTTAGCCCCATTTTTGGCTAATCGACGAGCAGTAGCTTCACCAAGACCACTACTTGCTCCTGTAATGATGACAACTTTGTTTTGTATCTCAGACATAATGAATTTTTATTTTATTTAGGACTTACGCAAGAATCATTTCGAGAGAAGGATTTTTAAGCTGCTGAATCAGGTAATCTCGAAGAAGACCATTTTTTAGTTGGTAAACATTAGAATGATTGGCGATCGCTAAAT
>Ga0114940_10000585_pt1 | contig 16264 bp, 15 predicted proteins | sample ColdCreekSource_FD_87195 | JGI IMG/M metagenome (GOLD analysis project Ga0114940, IMG submission 87195) | Groundwater microbial communities from Cold Creek, Nevada to study Microbial Dark Matter (Phase II) - Cold Creek Source | ecosystem: Environmental > Aquatic > Deep subsurface > Groundwater ... | reverse complement strand
TCCTTTAGACGGTTTAGTGGGCATTCTTTTTTTCTTTCTCACCAATACGCTGAGAATGATCTCTTTCAGCCGTTTTAAAGCATCTTCTTTATTTTGATGTTGAGTACGAAATTGCTGGGCTTTAATGATAATTATCCCATCTTGAGTAATCTGTGATGGATTAAGCTTTTGTAACAGCCTTTCTTTATAGAAGTAGGGCAAGGATGAACCATGAACATCAAAGCGTAAATGGATTGCTGTAGCTACCTTATTTACATTTTGACCACCAGCGCCTTGAGAGCGAATTGCTCTTAGTTCAATCTCGTTACTGGGGATGGTAATTTGCTCGGAAATTTCTAACATTAAAACTTTAATTCTTTTTGTTAGCTAGCGATCGCGAAAGACACTGATCCAGACAGAGGTATCAATCAGCAGCATGACGAGTCTCTCGCAGAGCCTTGTGATCGAAATCCTCGGTGAATTAAATTTGTCCTGCAAGGTCAAGAAGATTTTTCTTGCGACGCGATCGCACAAGCTCTTGTACGGCTAGATTAACTAGTTCTTCCTGAGTATAAAGGTTGGTCAGTTGGAGAGCTTCCCTAAGAAGCGATTCGTCTAGGTTGAGAGTAATTTGCATAGGGCAAGGGAAGTTGATTTGGCAGCAATCGGGTTTGACTCCTATTTTACTGTGGCTATGATGATGTAGCGCGTTCATCAAGAAAACATAGAACTTTACACTTAGCGATCGCTCTAACTACATTTTTCCTCTCAAAAATGCGATCGCCTTAATCTTGCTTCAATTTGGTAGCTAGCGATCGCCACTGAGAATATCGTGTTGATACAAATTTATTAATCAGAAATAGTGTTGGACTGCTGATACAGATCACAAACCCAGCCAACTTTGCAAAGACTGCTCTAGCTGTTTTGCGTCCACGTCCGCTAACTTGCCAATTACCTTGATCACCAAACTTTTATGTACTGTGTATACACCTCGCTTAACTGCTGTTGCTACGTTTAGCCCTGCTGCCGACCATTCGGAAAGTGCAAATTCTCCCTCAAGTAGAGATCCGATCTTGCTGGTCAAGGGTGTAATCAAAATATCTTGGGAAGGATGTGGCGCACTGATCACAACCGCAGGTCTTACTTTGGAACTCGATAAATCTGAGAAGGGATAGCGGACTAAAATAACGTCATGCTTCGAGTAACTGGTCATACACATCATCCTCGGTATTGTCCCAAACTTCATTGAGCGATGTTTGGCTCGCTTTTAGCCAGAACTCAGATTCGTCGTCAGGTAAAAGTGTCACCAGAACTCTCGCCCCTTCTGGCAGTTCTCCTGAATCCAAAAGCTCAATTTTTCCCTGCCGAACCGTAGCCCAAAGTGTTTTTAACATATTTGTTTCACGAAACAGTATCTTAATTTTAAGCCGTAATTGTTGTTTACGCGATCGCTCAAACTGCATTTCTCCTCTCAAAAATGCGATCGCCATTGGGGATGCAGTATGAAAAGACAAGAATCTAACATTGTCGCGTCCAGTCTTCAATGAGTAAACCTATGATGCGTCCAAAATCAGAACTATTTCGAGTCAACAGAACTGCCTGATTCACCAGCACAACTGAGGCTATTTTCAAGTCCATTGTGCCAAGTCGTGGATACAACTTCTTGAGACGTTGAAATTCTTGAGCTGCTTGTTCATCAAAATCGATAATCGAAATTGTGCAGTAATTGGTTAATTGTCGTTTTAACTCCCTATAAGCTCCTACCTGCTTTTCGATAGTCTGAGCTTTGGCTGCATAACTCAACCAACCCCGCATTTGCTCTTCATAGCTAATGATACTCGTCGCTACTTGAGTAGAATTAATGCTTGCCAGTCTTTGTAACAGACGTTGTGCCTTTATTCCTCCACGATCTATGACGCTGAGATGATCCGTATTGAGAATATACATTTATTCTTCAGGTGACTCTATAGAACTTGGACGGAGTGAGTTACGGTACTCGCGCCCTAGTTGCATTGCCTCATCATAAGCTGGATTGTCAGAAAATGTTCCAGCAATTTTTTCCCACCAAGGGCTAGAAGATGAATCTTTTTCTACTTTACTTTTCAGTCGTGCAACCTCCGCTTCTAGATGAGTCACACGTTCTTCTAACTGCTCTGACATTTGCCAAAAACCTCACTTGAACTCAGATTTTACTTTGAAACTCGGCATTTTAATTTTAAGCTGTAATTGTTTTTTGCGCGATCTCGAAGCATTGGCAGAGTCTAATCGCCACTCCGAATATTCTACTGATACAAAATGCGATCGCTTTAACAGCATTTCTTCTCTCAAGTCTGACATTTGGCTTTAAATCCGAGATCAAATTTCTCTTTCCAGTGCAAATCGCTTGAGAGCGCGATATTTTTTCCAAAAACTATAATATTCCTCATCGAAGATTGTTCCTTCGTCATTGCGATATTTGCAGATTGCTTCATTACTCATACTGTCAAGCGTTATTTTAATATCATTATCGGACATTTCTGAAAACTGCTTTTTTAAGAATTGATACTCTTCTTCGTATCCGAGAGGCTTACGTTCTTTTTCGTAATCTATTCTATCTTCCTCTTTAACCAACTCTGTTGATGGGGTAACACCTATCTTTGTAAAAGCCTCATTGATTTTTTTGGTAACTAATATTAAGTCATATCTAGTTGCATGTTGAAACTCAGTTTTAAGAACTTCAAGATTTTCAGTATAAGTTTGATCACGAGATACGATAATTAAATCTTCTTGAACATTTGAAAGCAGAGCTTCCCAAATAACTTCGTCTCCAATAGTTATTTTGTCTTTAGAACTCGGAGGATTACCTAGTAGTTTTCTTTGCTGCGCTTTTTCAATTAATTGATTGGATATAGAACATTGAATAGTCAAAGGATTATTTAAAATTGATACAATTTTCTGACCAACTAAATCTTGATTTATGTTTTTTGCAAGCTTTAAGTATTTAATAATTGTGCTTGATTTATCCTTAATTTGGTCGCGAATTACAAGTAGCTCTTTACATTCAGGTAAATCTCGAATTAATGAGGGATAGGAAAAATCAAACTTTGTAGACTCGTCTAAGCGTTTTATAAGTTTATTGATAACTGTGATGCGATTGCGATGAAATTCATTTATGGTTTGAGAGGTAGTAATAAAATGTTGAGATTGTTTAGCAATTTCGTCTAGAGTGTCAATCCGATCAAGAGCATCTTGGTAAAGCCCAATAAATATATTTGTATCAATATAAATTTTTGCCATTTTTAAGGATTTCAACAAAGATAGTTAAGATCGTAAGATTCTAGACTAGATCGCTTTAACTGCATATACCTTCTCAAAAATGCGCTTAAAGCCGATCAATAGTATCAATGAAGTCTACAACAAGCGAGAGATATGCTAACCTACACGACAGTTAATTAGTTTCCGATCGCTTTACTGTCAATCATGCAACTAGAACCCATCGCAATTATCGGTATCGGCTGTCGTTTTCCTGGTGCTGAGAATCCACAGGCTTTTTGGAGGATGATCCGAGATGGCAAGAGTGGGATCGTGGAAGTACCTGAATCTAGATGGGATGTTGATGCTTATTACGACAGGGATCAAAGTAAGCCAGGAAAAGCTAATACCCGCTGGGGTGGTTTTCTCAAGGATGTTGAGAGTTTCGATCCACAGTTTTTTGGTATTGCCCCCAAGGAAGCAGTGACAATGGATCCGCAACAACGTCTGTTGTTAGAAATTGCTTGGGAAACTCTAGAAGATGCAGGTCAAATCCCTGAAGATCTTAAGGGTAGTAAGACTGGAGTATTTATTGGGATTGGCACTCACGATTATTCCATTATGCTCTGGCAGCAGCCTGTGAGTGAACCCTATGCTACGACGGGGACGGGCAACTGTATTGCTGCGAATCGGATTTCCTATAGCTTTGATTTTAAAGGGCCGAGTTTGGCGGTGGATACTGCTTGTTCTTCGTCCTTGGTGGCGGTTCATTTGGCTTGTCAGAGTATTTGGACAGGAGAGTCTGAACTAGCCCTAGCTGGGGGTGTAAATATGCTGCTGTTGCCAACAATTATGGTGGGTTTCAGCAAAGGTGGATTTATGTCTAGTGAGGGACGTTGCAAGAGCTTTGATGCGGATGCGGATGGCTATGTTCGGGGGGAGGGAGCGGGTTTAGTCTTGTTGAAACCTTTGTCCCAAGCTGAAGCGGATGGGGATGATATTTATGGGCTAATTCTCAGTAGTGCGGTTAATCAGGATGGTTTGAGTAACGGTTTAGCAGCACCTAATCCCCAGGCTCAAGAAGCGGTATTACGGGAGGCGTATCAAAAAGTAGGGATCGATCCTGGTTCTGTGGATTATGTGGAGGCTCATGGTACGGGGACAAAAGTTGGCGATCCCATTGAAACTAATGCTTTAGGGGCAGTTTTAGGGGTCGGGCGATCGCCTGATCAGAAGTGCTTAATTGGTTCTGTTAAAACTAACATTGGGCATACGGAAACCGCTGCGGGGATTGCAGGAATTATTAAGGTGGCTCTGGCACTGAAACACAAGCAAATTCCTCCTAGTTTAAATTTTAAAACTCCTAATCCTGCGATCGCTTTTGATGCTCTCAATCTCCAAGTGGTGACAGAATTAACTCCTTGGTCATCAGATAAGCCTCTTGCGGGGGTGAATTCCTTTGGTTTTGGAGGGACGAATGCTCATGTTGTGTTGGGCAATGTTGGGGAATTAGGGGAGACGGGGAGACGGGGAGACGGGGGAGCGAAGTTGCTGACTTTATCGGCGAAGAGTAAAGCTGGGTTGGAGGATTTGGCGAAGAGTTATGGGAGTTTTCTGGCTAAGGGCGATCGCTCCCTGGCAGAAATTTGTGCAGCAACTCAAAGGCAACGGAGTCATTTTAATCATCGTCTAACTTGTGTGGCTGATTCTTCGGAGCAAGTACAGAGCCAGTTGAGTGTCTTTATGACTAACCAGGAAGCCGAAGGATTAAGATCTAGTACGGTTGGTAATCAAACCAAACAGATTTGTTGGTTATTTACGGGACAAGGTTCGCAATATGTCGGCATGGGGCGGAAGCTCTATCAGACTCAGCCTGTGTTTAAAGAGTCTTTAGACCGCTGTGCAAGTATTCTGGAAAGTTATTTGGAGCGATCGCTATTAGAGGTGATGTTCTCAGATACTCCTGCTGATAGTCAGTCTGACATCAACCGCACAATCTATACTCAACCTGGGATCTTTGCCATTGAATATGCCTTGGCACAGTTATGGCTGTCTTGGGGAATAAAGCCCGATTATGTGGCGGGACATAGTATTGGGGAATATGTAGCTGCCTGTATTGCGGGGGTTTTTAGCTTAGAAGATGGGTTGAAATTGGTTGCTACCAGGGGAAGGCTGATGGAGGAATTACCTTCATCGGGAGGGATGCTGGCTATTTTTAGTAGTCAGGAGAAAATTGCTGAAGCGATCCTGCAAGGTACGCGGAGCGTAATCGCTGCTTTTGATCGGGAAGTAAATATTGCCGCGATTAATCATCAGCAAAATACCGTGATCGCAGGTAGTGTCAAGGCTCTAACCTCCGTTGCCGAGCAACTAGCGGACTTGGATATTAGCAGCACTCTATTAGAAGTTTCTCACGCCTTTCATTCGCCTCTGATGAAGCCGATGCTGGAGGATTTTCGTCAAGTGGCGGAGTCGGTTACCTATCATCTACCGCAAATTCCTTTAGTTTCCAACGTTACGGGTAAGCTAGCAGGGGAAGGGATTACTAGCCCTGATTATTGGGTGCAGCATATTATTCAACCCGTTAACTTTGCTGCGGGTTTTCAGTATTTGCTAGCTCAAAAAATCGATATTTTTCTGGAAATTGGCGCGAAACCGATTCTGGCTGCCCTGGGGGCGACTATTGTCACCTCCGCAGATTATGCACCGATCTTGCTGCCGAGTTTATCGAATAAGCTGCCCGATCAACAGGTGATTCTTAGCAGCCTCGCTCAGTTGTATCACCAGGGGATTAAGATTAATTGGCGGAAATTCAACCAGGATATTAATTTCCAAGGAGTTAAACTGCCTACCTATCCTTTCCAGCGCCAGCGTTATTGGTGGGAACAAGCTAAGTTTTGGACGACAGATACTCCTCAGCAGCAATTACATCCTTTGTTGGGGAATCCTCTAACTCTAGCGGGAACAGCAGAAGTACGCTGGACAGGGAAAATTAATACTCATACTCCTGAATATCTGGCGGATCATTGTTTAGAAAGTAAAACGGTATTCCCCGCAACGGCATATCTAGAGATGGCTTTAGCAGCAGGAAAATATGTTTATGCTGGTAAAAGTTTGGAGCTACGAGCGTTTACTATTCATCAGCCTTTAATTTTGGGAGATAAATCTACAAGTCTTCAGACGGTGTTATCTCCTATTGCTGATTCAGCTTATCAGGTACAAATTTTTAGTAGTGAGTTAGATAGCGATGCTTTTATTCTCCATAGTGAAGTAGCAATTAGTCTGTCAGCATCAGAGGTAAATCAAGCCTTAGACTTAGCTCAATTAAAATCCAAATTGCAGTCAAAATCAGTAGAAATTGCTGACTATTATCAATCCCTGAGTAGACAAGGACTAAATTACGGCGCAAGTTTTCAGGGAATTCAACAAATTTGGCAAGGAGAAACAGAAGCCCTGGGTTATGTTCAGCTACCTGATAATGTGAGTAATCAAGCTGGGGATTATCAAATTCATCCTGCCTTACTCGATGGTTGTTTACAGTTAATTGGGACAATCACCCAAGCCGACTCTGGGGTGTATCTCCCTGTCGGTATTGAATCCTTTACGTTGACTAAGGCTAATATTAATCAAGTTTGGGCATATGTGACCCTTAAACCAACGGATAATCAGCAAACTCTGATGGCAGATCTAGTTCTAGCGGATGATACAGGGGCGATAGTAGCGGAAATTAATAACTTATCTCTGCAATATCTTAGCTGGCGATCGCTTCAAACTCTCTTAAACATCTCTACAAAAGAACAAAATGATTTTACCCAACACCTCTACGAAATCGAGTGGGAACAAAAGGATTTAATTACCACTGAAGTAGTAACAGCAGTAGATCATGATTCCTGGCTAATCTTTTCTGCTGACAACGAACTAGCTAGCGTATTAACCAAAGAATTAGCTGGTATTGCAGTAATTTTAGGCGATCGCTTTGAACAAACCAACCCTCATCTCTACACTATCAATCCCAGTCAACCAGAAGATTGGCAGCGTTTATGGCAGACTCTTAATCTAAGTAATTTTAAGATTGCTTATATATGCAATCAAGAAAATCCAGTTAGCGATTCACTTAGCGATTACCCTAAAGGACTAGCTTCGCGTCGCGCTCCGCGTACCCTGACGGATCGCTCTTACGAAGAAATCTTTCATTTAATGCAGTCAATCAGCGTATCACAGCTTAACCTGACTCAGTTAACTCTAATCACTCAACAAAGTGAATCCATAGGAACTAAAAGCCTGGGAGGAGGAGTATGGGGTTTGGGTCGCACCATTGCTCAAGAATATCCCCAGATGCGGTGTAATTTACTGGATTTTGCTGGTTTCAAGCTAGAAAATCTACCCCAGGTACTAGCAGAATTACTCGCCCCAGATGGTGAAACTCAAGTAGCGTATTATAACCAGCAAAGATATGTCCCTAGACTAACTCCCAGGGATAATACCTTAGATCATCCTTGTCGTCTGCAATTATCTAAATATGGCACTCTCAATAATCTCAGCCTCGTACCCATGGAACGAAAATCGCCTCAACAGGGAGAAATTGAGATTGCAGTGGCTGCCAGTGGGGTTAATTTCCGTGATGTTCTCAACGCTTTGGGAGTATTAAAAGAATATCTTCAGGCAATGGGATTTGCTGATTCCACCGAAGTCCCCTTTGGGGGAGAATGTGCAGGGGTTGTGGTAGCAGTAGGGGCAGGAGTCACAGATTTTCAGATCGGTGATGAAGTCATTGCAGCGCAAGCGGTGGGTAGTTTAAGTAGTCATGTGACGGTGAATGCCAAATTTGCGATCGCCATGCCTCAAAACCTGACTTACAGCGAAGCTGTCACCATCCCCACCACTTTTTTAACGGGATATTACGGACTACATTATCTAGCGAAAATCCAACCAGGGGATAAGATTCTGATTCATGCTGCTGCGGGGGGTGTGGGACAAGCTGCGGTACAAATCGCCCAACAGATTGGGGCAGAGGTTTATGCTACGGCTTCTAGAAGTAAATGGAATTTTCTTCAGGCTTCAGGGATTAAATATGTGATGAACTCCCGTAATCTGGATTTTGCGGAAGAAGTGATGCAGCTAACGGCGGGTAAAGGAGTAGATTTAATTCTCAATAGTCTCAACGGCGATTTTATTCCCCAGAATTTAGCGATTATGGCAGCTAACGGTCGATTTGTAGAGATTGGCAAGGTTGGTATTTGGGATCATACTCAGGTAGCAGCAGCACGAGACGATATTAGCTATTTTCCTTTTGATCTCTTAGAAGTTTCCCGCCAAGATCCCGATCTCATAGCCAATATGTTTGCCCAATTGAGAGAGCAGTTCATAGAAGATAAACTAAAACCTCTACCCCACCAAGTTTTTCCGATTCAGCAAGCTGCTGATGCTTTTCGTCATATGGCTCAGGCTAAACACATCGGCAAGGTGGTAATTGATTTTCCTGCTAATAATCAGATCGTTAAGGCTGACGGTAGCTATCTGATTACAGGGGGGATGGGTGCGTTGGGTTTACAGGTAGCAAATTGGCTCACAGAATTAGGTGCTAAACATTTAATCCTCCTGGGCAGAAATCAACCTGGAATAGCTGCCCAACAAGCAATCGATCACCTGATACAGCAAGGTATTACCGTAGATCTAATCCAGATTGATATTTGCGATCGCCAAGCCGTAACTAATCTCTTTGAAAATTTTGATTCGAGTCAAGTTAAGCTCAAAGGGGTAATCCACGCAGCGGGAATAACCGATGATGGTCTATTAAAAAGCCTCTCCTGGGAGCGTTTTCAGCGAGTTTTACAGCCCAAGATTGCTGGAACTTGGAATCTCCATCAGGCAACCAAAGATCTATCCCTAGACTGGTTTGTTTGCTTCTCTTCCATCGCATCTACTTTTGGTTCCCCAGGACAAAGTAACTATGCTACTGCCAACGCCTTTATGGACAGTTTAATGAGCGATCGCCGTAACCAGGGTTTACCAGGCTTAAGCATCAACTGGAGTATTTGGTCTGAAGTCGGTATGGCAAGCCGTTTAACTGCCGAACAACAGCAGGGATTGAGTCAACAGGGTTTAACTGCGATCGCCCCCACTCAAGGTTTAAAAGTACTACAAAAATTACTAGAACAACAGGCACCCCAAGGGATCGTCTTTCCCGTAGACTGGGAAACTTTCCTCCGTCAACAGCCTGCTAATCCATTTTTTGAGAGAGTACAACCCCAAATCAAGGTTAAAACCAAAACCGCTACTTCCTCTTTTCTCAAACAGTTAGCCCAAACTCCCCCAGCACAACAGCATGATGTTTTACAAGCTCATATCCGCACACAAATAGCCAAGGTGTTAGGCTTTGCCGATCCTGAAGATGTAGATACTCAAGAAAAGTTTGCCGATTTAGGCATGGACTCTCTGATGGCGGTGGAGTTTAAGAATAATCTTCAGGCTAGCTTTGGTAATGCCATTTCTTTAACTGCTGCTTTTGATTATCCCAACGTCGAACTATTAACAGCCTATCTTGCTCAAGAATTACTAGACGGAGATGTTCTATCCAGTGTTGTATCAAATCTGGATCTAGATCAATCCCCACGGCAGGTTACAGCTAAAACTCCTACCGTTAATAAACCGCAAATTACGCCGATAACCAGCAAGAAAATCGAAGTTAAGCCCGAATACAGCCAATTCAAACTCACCCCAGAATATCTCAATCTGCAAAAAGACTTGCAACGGGTAGAAAAACTAGGAAATCCCTTTTTTAGTCTCCATCAGGGTATTGCTCAAGATACGATTCAAACTGGCGATCGCCAATTAATTAACTACTCTAGCTATAACTATCTCGGTATGTCAGGAGATCCTGTAGTCATTGCGGCTACCCAAAAGGCGATCGCTGAATACGGAACTTCAGTATCCGCCAGTCGAGTACTATCGGGAGAACGCCCAATCCATTTGGAACTGGAACTGGAGCTAGCAGATTTAATCGGTACAGAAGCAGCGATCGTATACGTAGGCGGTCATGCTACCAATGTCAGCACTATTGGTCATCTCTTCGGCAACCAGGATCTAATTATTTGTGATGCTCTGTGCCATAACAGTATCCGAGAAGGCTGTAATCTTTCAGGGGCGACGATTATTGATTTTCCCCACAATGACTGTCAGGCTTTAGAAGCGATCTTAAACCGAGAAAGAACTAAATATCAAAAAGTCTTAATTGCGATCGAAGGAATCTACAGTACTGATGGCGATCTTGCCCCCTTGCCCGAAATAGTCGCCCTCAAGCAGCATTATCAAACTTTCCTCCTAGTTGATGAGGCTCATTCCATTGGCGTGCTGGGCATATCTGGTGGAGGAATTAGAGAACACTACCATCTGCAACCAACAGATGTCGATTTATGGATGGGAACTTTAAGTAAATCCTTTGCTAGCTGTGGTGGCTATATTGCTGGAAGCAGTGAACTGATCGAATATCTTAAATATACCGCTCCTGGTTTTGTCTTTAGCGTGGGGATGTCTCCTGCTAATACTGCCTCCGCCTTAGCTTCTATTAAACTACTCAAGTCTGAACCCGAAAGAGCCATTAAACTTCAGAGTAGAGCCAAATTCTGTCTTGATTTAGCTAAAAGTAAAGGCTTTAACACTGGCTACAGCGCAGACTCTCCCGTAATCCCGATTATCGTCGGCGAACCCCATAAAGCAGTACGCTTATCACAATTATTGCATCAGGCAGGAATCAACGTTAACCCAATGGTCTATCCTTCTGTACCCTATGATGCTGCTCGTTTACGCTTTTTTATCACCTGTCTGCATACCGAAGCTCAAATTCAACAGACAATGGAAACTTTACGGGAAACATTAAGCTCCAAGCTTTAAGTCGGAGAAAATTAGTTCTCGTTTTGATACTCAATGGGTAGGTAATAGCTATGAATTTTCACAGCTATTTTTTTTGGGATTATTTTTTAAATTTTATTCAAACCTTAAACGCCTTACGTACGTGAATATACAGACATTTGATTTTAAAAATTTCAGATTAAAAACAACAATTTAAGTATTTTCACTGGGCATTTACAATTTTTGCGATTATAAAGTTCTTATGAAGTTTAGATAAAGGATTTATAAAGCAAAAGAAAAAAACTCGAAGACATGCAGACCATAACTTAGGTATTACAAGTCTAATCGCCGAACCCTAAATATGTTGCGTGAAGACCAATCGGCACAACTATCTTAATTACCCACCTAATTAACTACCCGCTCTCTTATATAGAGACTATTAATTATGAACTCATTAATCAACATCCTCAATATTTCCATTGCTGACGCTAAAGAATTGGGACAAGAATTTGACTATGACTTTACTAGTAACTTTGCTGATGGAGAATCAGATGGAGAAAACAACTTTGAGCCAGTCGCTTACCAATGGTTCAATTCAGACTACCGCAAAGGATATTTGATGGGGGTTGCCAAGAGAATTGGCATGGAATGTATTGAAGACACATTAAATAATGTAAATAATAATATCGAGATGGATGTTGAGATGAATAAAGTTTTTTTGTCTCACTGTATGGCAGTTAGCAAACCATAGGGATCAAAGTTCTTTGCTATGCGGGGTGTCATCTGTCGGTAGCAAATTGTCTACCGACAGTATCCTCTAATAAGTGTTTTTGATTTCATCCCTTTCGAGACAAGACTTCAAATTCAATTTATTAGGTCAGATAAGTAAAATTTGCCAAGTCAAACAAGATAACCTTATGAACTTAGACTGTCTATTAATTCTGCTGAATGAAATCGAGATCGATAATACTGGTCAAGAAAAAAAACAATCTCTTGAAAGTCATTTAATGCGATTGGTCGAAAATATATTCAAGCTACAGTACTGGGAATTAGAAACAGGGCGCAACTATAAGTATTGGCAAGTTATGGTGTCTAATTCTCGCAATGATATCCAACAACTAGTTCAATTTAGTCCTACCCTTAGAAAATATATGGAACAAATATATCCCAAACTTTATCAAGAGGCAATCAATCTATGTCAAATTGAATTTTACATACCTCAAAATATGTCAATTGGGCTAGAAGAAATTTTGGATAATAATTATTTTGGATAATTTATCAGATAGCCTGTTCAAAGTTTTTTCTGTTTAATTTACCAATCTGGAGGCAAAATAGGTGACCCACTGTCAAGATCGAGAATCATTATGCTTGTTGGTTATTGATGCTATTGATAATTTAGAGCAGGTAATACGAGCAAGAGAGTTAATTGATATTCTTTGGGATATTAATGTTACAAGTACTAAGACTGAACAAGATTGGAGTCGAGTTGAGATTTTACTCGAATCTTATGAAAAAACCAGAGACGAATTTTTAGAGGCTGCTATATCTAATTTAAAAGAATTGGTAGAAGTTATGACTGAACCACCAACCTAATTACGTCTATTAAGCTACCACACTTTTTATTTATTCGCTTTCTCGTCATAAGTGTTCCTATCTAGGAGATTTAGGGGAGTCATATTCCCTAATTGAACAGCTAGTTTTAACGGCAGTCATACGGCATTTATGATGAGAACTTTTGGTCTTTCTATTTCTTTCTATTGTTAGCTAGAATGCTTGCGGCGTTGCGGAACAATGTTTTACTTACTATTGAGAGATGATGAGTCAGAGATTAAATCTTTGACCTGCATCCAGATCATTGCGTGCTGATGACAAACCATGTCCGATCGACTGTAACCTGAATTGATGCGGGTTAGCCAATGAGTCGCTTTGTTGTTACAACCCTCTAGGTTGCACTTGCCCCTTTTGTGGTTAGCGTGAGTATATTTTTTATCCAACTCTCGGATTTGAATGATCTCTTCTATCCCAAAAGATAAATTTGCTATTTGTTGATCTATAAAATTAACCTTGCCTTTTTTTTGATGGGGAGGGGCGATCGCTGATTGAAGTTCTGTAGTCATACTTTTTTTCTTCTAATGAATCTACTACATTTTAATCGAAATATAAAGAAAATATAAAGAAAAGCTTGGTTTATGTCGACCCAAAGCTTTTCCCTAAAAGAACTTCGCAGAATCTAAGCAATTTTATTCCGAACTCTGAATTCCGAACTCCTACCCCCTAACCGTGATACTTAGACCATGCTTCCATAGAAACAGGAACAATGGGCTGCACCAATTCGACGATCGCTTGAGCGTAAGCGCCGATTTCGCTTTGAGCCCCAGCCCCTAAACGTAAGCTAATAAAGTTGAGTAATGCTTGTAAGGAGACTGTCCACACCCAGGAAGTATAGACAGAAGGTGCTAGAACCCCTCTAGCCTGTTCTCTCCCCACTCCTAATGCCAATAGCTGACTATAGGCTTGATAGCTACTTTCGCATTGTGCCTGATAAAGAGCGATCGCGCGATCGTTTAATTCTGGTTCGAGAAAACCATCGGTGCTTTGTTTATTATTTTTTGATTGTTGCCTAAAGGTAGGAGGAATATAGAATTCGTTGCTGTCGTCAATGGCTACATAGCGAAAACTTTTCTCATTCCAACCAAGCTGTTCTTCGTTGTGATTACTGGCGATCACGTGTTTCCCAGTTGTGTTACAAGCAACCCGATTCCGATTACTTTCTTGCAGTTTCCTGCAAGCTCAGACTATATCATAATCCTTCTATTACAGTTAGGATTCTCCGCGCTTCGAGTTCTCTTGAACTCTACTCCCCAATGGGAGAGCCTTATATTTCATATCTATCTTATACATCATACATGGAATTTGGGATACGACTGGATAAACAATACTTAAGAACTTCTTGGTATTTTCAGTATTTAATCGTATTCTGTAGCCTCGGTTTTGGTTGATATTGGCTTCAATACCATAAGTTAAAAACAACCAAGATTGAATCAGTTTATTTCCTTCTAGACCAAAACCATGAGTGTTAAGAAAAACATTACGTCGATTGATCGATCCATTTTTCTTTCCCAGGCTAAGATTTCCGTCATCCATATACCAAATAGCTAGTGAGAAATTAGTGACTCTGTTCAAAATATTTTTGCGAATAATTTTTGTACCATTGGCATTATAAAAATCGTCTCGCAAATAAATTAAAGAACGCTCTAGTCCACTACGCATCAAGAATGCAGGATACCCATTGTTTGATTTAAACTTAAAGCTAGTTTTAATGTAAGGACTAATCAAACCCCTCTTCCATAAAAGATATTCTTTATGGCTAGCTTTATGCAGAGTATCCAGGTAAGCCTTATCTCCAGATTTGTTAACTCCAAGATAGCTGTCTCCTAGTAGCATTCCAATTAAAACACTATTTAGCTGATGTTTACTTGTAACACGATGAATCATGTTTTTGCTTTATATAAGGCTAATAGTCGTTGCACCTTCCGATTGTTTATCGGCTTGGCTCAGAATTGTCATATCTCCAGTTTTAGTAATTTGAAGACTATAGATTTCTTCTGAATTCACGGAGTACGCAGTTAAAATCTCTTCTAACTGGGGCAGGTGGTATTTTTTTGTTGTATGGTCAAACTGAATAACCCTCGATTTATTCCATACACACCGATACCATATTTACCACTGGCGACAGATGTAAAGGGGTGCTTTAATTTTGAACTTAAATACCACCCCACGAAACGGAGAAGTATGCTGATGTTTGATTAAATAATTAATCAGCTTGAGATCTTTTTCGTCTAAGTCAGTAGAACTCTTATCAAAAGAAGCCCTGGCATCGTTAACGATACTTAAATCACTACCCATCGAATCGATCAGTTCGATTCTACTTTTGCCATCATTTAGGGGATCTTGGAACATCAGTTTTTAGTTTTTAGTTTTTACTCTAAACTACAACGTACAATGATCGCGTTCTAAAACCAAGCCCAAGGCATATTCTAGATCAAAGTACTTAGGTGCTGAATTAGCTGTGGTGCTTGATGAACTCCTTCTATTTTCTCTGCTGGTTGACCGTCTTTAAACAAAACCAGAGTGGGTAGAGCTTCAATTTGGTACTTAGAAGCTAGATTAGGATACTTATCAGTGTCGATTTTGACTACCTGGAGGCGATCGCGTAAAGTTGCCCCCACCTGTTCTAAAATGGGGGTCATCATCTGGCAAGGGCCACACCAGGTAGCATAAAAGTCTACTAAGACGGGGGTAGCGGAACTATTTAATAGCTCTTCAAAACTAGAGAATTGCTTTTTAACTGCCATAGCGATCGCCTGATATATTGCTCAACTAAAACTAACCATAAGTCACCAAGAGAAAATTAGTCTAAGGGACTGGTTAGCCTATATGATAGCTAAGTTAATCATAAAGCTAGGTAATTTTTTATTTAGTTTCTTCAGCTTATTTTAGAGAGGCAAAAGGGATGGAGTTACTGCCAGAGAATTTACAACATCTAAAAGACAAGGTTGCAGTGGTAACAGGGGCATCCAGAGGAATCGGCAAAGCGGCAGCCTTGGCATTAGCGGGTCAAGGGGCAAAGTTAGTGATTAATTATGCCCGTTCTAGTGAGGCAGCGATCGCTACTGTGAAAGAAATTACTGAAGCTGGCGGAGAAGCGATCGCCTTGCAAGCTGATGTTTCCCAGAGTGCAGAAGTGGATAATCTGATTAAAACCACCCTGGATAAATTTGGACGCATTGATGTTTTGGTTAATAATGCAGGGATTACCCAAGATACTCTATTGCTACGGATGAAGCTCGAACAGTGGCAAGCGGTAATTGACCTCAACTTGACGGGAGTGTTTCTCTGTACGAAAGCAGTGAGTAAAACCATGCTCAAACAGCGCAGTGGCAGAATTATTAATATTGCTTCAGTAGCGGGGCAAATGGGCAACCCAGGACAGGCTAATTATAGTGCAGCGAAAGCAGGGGTAATTGGCTTTACTAAAACTGTCGCCAAGGAACTAGCAAATCGCGGAATTACTGTCAATGCCGTTGCTCCAGGGTTTATTGAAACTGATATGACTCACGGCCTTAAATCTGACGAGATCATCAAGTTTATTCCTCTAGGGCGCTATGGCAAGGCCGAAGAAGTGGCAGGAGCATTTCGCTTTTTA
>Ga0114940_10000583_pt1 | contig 16273 bp, 14 predicted proteins | sample ColdCreekSource_FD_87195 | JGI IMG/M metagenome (GOLD analysis project Ga0114940, IMG submission 87195) | Groundwater microbial communities from Cold Creek, Nevada to study Microbial Dark Matter (Phase II) - Cold Creek Source | ecosystem: Environmental > Aquatic > Deep subsurface > Groundwater ... | reverse complement strand
TGAATAAACCTTCTTGCATCCTAGCGCCACCAGAGGAACAGATAATTACCACAGGAAACTGTTCTTCCGTCGCGTGTTCAATCAGACGACAGAGTTTTTCCCCGACCACCGAACCCATGCTGCCCCCCATAAAGCTGAAGTCCATGACTCCCAAAGCTAAGGGTAAACCATCAATTAAGCCCGTTCCCGTTTGAACCGCATCAGTCAAGCCTGTTTTTGCCTGATAGTCCTGTAACCTAACAGCATAATCTTTGCGATCGCGAAACTTGAGGGGATCTATCGGTTGAATATTTTCGTCTAGGGGCTGCCAGGTATTAGGATCAATTAACTGCTTAATTCTTTCGCTACTCCCGACCCGATTGTGATAATCACATTCAGGGCATACCAATTGATTAGCCTGAAGATCCTTGGTATAGGCGACGGCATTACAGGAGTCGCACTTAGTCCAGAGTCCATCAGCAATTTCCCGTTCCTGTTGCTTCTGCAAAGGGGCTTCAGTTTTTCTGATATTGGCGAACCAATCAAATAAAGAAGACATAATTTAAGGTTTTTTATAGGGCTTTAACTTTCTTGGCTATCTTCGGGAGGACTAAGAAGTAACAATGCTGTCCATTGATCTTTTGCTCTTACCTGGAGTGCTGCCTGGCTGCCGTCTCCACAATATATCCCTGCACCAACATTCAACACGCGACAAGGAATCTCGTAAGCGTCTAGTATTTGCTGCATCAACTCAGCCTCCCAGCGAGCTTTAGTCGTCTTTAGTGTAATCCAAGACACAGATATCTACTGTATTGCTATTGATCATGTAGATTAACCAATCTATATAATTAGATAACTAGGTTTATAATCTTACCCTCATTCTAAAATTTTCTGGGTCAATTAAAACAAGGATTAAAAGGGCGGAGTAATTATCGCGCTTTTGAGTTAAGTAGAATAGATGAGTTCATTTTTAAAAAGCTAAAAGCTGAGAGCTAAAAGCTAATTATTCAAGTATAGAGTTTGGCAATGTCCGCTAAGGTAGCAATTTTAAAGCCATTCCCCACCGCTGCCATTTTCCATTCTTCGTTATGGCGATAGACTTCTGCCAGGATCATCCCTGTCATCCCCTGATATTCTGAACCAGAAAGATTATAGCGGGCTAATTCCTGATTGCTAGTCCGATTGACCATACGGACAAAAGCATTGTTCACCATCCCAAAATCTTGACGACGCTCATTACACTTATAGATATTAATCGCAAACAGCAAATAAACAACGTTGGTCGGAATTAACGGCAGATCAATGTTAATGATCTCGTCATCTCCTTCCCCAGCGCCAGTGAGGTTATCTCCTTGGTGAGCGATCGCTCCAGAACTATGTCTTAAATTACCGAAGTAAATTATATTTTTAACATCAAGTAACTTTTTATCCGCATCCAAACAGAGAACAGAAGAATCGAGGTCAAACTGTTTGTTCCCGCCCCAAAACCCCCCAGACTTGGGGGCAACGTCCCAGCCCAAGCCACACATAATCTGTTGCAAACTAGGATCTTCTTTGGTTAAGGAAATTCGTTGTCCTTTTTTTAAATTAATTGCCATAATTTTAATATCTCTAAACTACTGATATCGGTCTAATAATGCCTGCAAGCCACCTTGATAGCCTGCACCAACTGCATTGACTCGCCATTCGCCATCTTTGCGATAGAGTTCTGCCATAATCAGCGCCGTCTCTACTGAAAAATCTTCTGTTAGGTCATAACGAACCACTTCTGCTTTGTCTTTGGCATTAACTACCCGCACAAAAGCATTTTGTACCTGTCCAAAATTTTGTTGACGTTGTTCTGCTTCGTGAATAGTGACCACCATCGCAATCTTGTTTACCTCTGAGGGGACTTGGTTGAGACTGACTTTAATTACCTCGTCGTCTCCTTCCCCTACACCAGTGCGATTATCCCCCAAATGCTCAACGGATTTATTAGGATCGGGACTAGCCAGATTGTTATAAAAAATAAAGTGATCGTCTGAGATCAATTTCTCGTTGCTATCTAACAAAAATACTGAAGCATCAATATCAAAATCTTGCCCCGTATCGGTAATGTTGGTATCCCAACCCAATCCCACAAAGGCTTCACTGATTCCTGGAGCAACTTTCTCTAAAGAGATACGCTGCCCTTTACTTAGATTAACTGCCATTTATTTAATTACTAATTATTTGCGAAGCTACATGCGGCTTAAGCCTTTGTCCTTTAGGACTTTTGGTGGGCATTACTTAAGTCACTGATTTCTCTTCCTGCCCCATAACATGCCCACCCTACGGCTGTTCAATGTTCAATGTTCACTGTTCAATGTTCACTGTTCACTGATACCGTTCTACTAAAGCCTGCAAGCCACCTTCATAACCTGCGCCGACGGCATTCATGCGCCATTCACCATCCTTGCGATAGAGTTCTGCCATGATCAAGGCTGTTTCCACCGAAAAGTCTTCCGTTAGGTCATAGCGAACGATTTCTTGCTCATTTTCGCAGTTGACAATTCTGACAAAAGCATTACTTACTTGACCAAAATTTTGGTGACGCTTATCCGCCTCATGAATGGTAACAGTCAGAGCCATTTTAACCACTTCTGGCGGTACGGCTTTGAGGTTAACATCAACAATCTCGTCATCTCCTTCTCCTGCCCCAGTTCGATTGTCACCCCGTTGCTGAATAGATTGTTCGGGATCTGGGCTTTTGGGATTATTGTAAAAAATAAAGTGTTGCTCGGAAATTAACTTGTCGTTACTGTCCAAAAGAAAAATTGACGCATCGATATCAAAATCTCCTCCAGTATCAGTAACGTTAATATCCCAGCCCAAGCCGATAAAAATCTGCACTAGTCCTGGGGCTACCTTTTCGAGGGAAATTCTTTCCCCTTTGCTCAAATTGATGGTCATTGTTAATCTGTCCTAAACTTTTTACTCGGTTTTACTCGACTGAAAACTTGATCTAGGTAATAGTTATTTCAATTACTCATTTTAATAAATTTTAGAATAGTCGTTTTATTCCTGGGGGATTTTGTAACGATGAATATGAAATTCTCATGCTCATTCCTAATTTGAGCCAAAGGCTGTTAGTATTTTGAGCGCCTGACATGACCGATAAAATTCTAGAATAAATTACCCATTCTGCAATTGAAACTTAGTAACTATCAACCACCCTCCACAGCAATCAGTCTGTTACTACTCTTAGTCTGGATGGGATTAGGCTTGGGAATCCGTTTACTTAACTTGGATCTCAAGCCTCCCGCCTCCATTGAGATTTCTACCATTGGCTATAGTTTGGGGCATGGTTTTAAACAGATTCCTCTAGATCAAGTTGTAGATCTTGATACTCTTTTAGCGCCTCTACGTCTAGATACGACCATTGGCTATTCAGAGATATTTAGGCGATTACTAGAAGAAAGTACCCATCCGCCACTGTATTTCTGGCTAACTCGTTGGTGGGCTTCTCTTTGGCTTAAAGATGGGGATTTAGTCTCATTGCAGGTAGCGCGATCGCTGAGTACGGTTTTTGGTACGTTGGCAATTCCTGGCATGTTTGCCCTTGGCTGGCGTGCTTTTCGCTCTCGGTTGGTAGGTCATTTTGCTGCCATCCTTATGGCATTTTCTCCCTATGGAGTTTATCTGGCTCAAGAAGCACGACACTATACCTTAACTGTATTGTGGGTAATGGCATCTCTTGCCTGTTTAATAGAAGCATTAAGATTAATTCATCAGAAAAGCAGGATTCCCCTCTGGCTTAGTCTAATCTGGATTGTGGTTAACGGCTTAGGTATTGCCACTCACTATTTTTTTGTTTTGACTTTGGGGGCAGAAGCGATCGCCGTCATGATTTTTTGGCTAGTGATTAAAGATCCACAGCTTGTAAGATATTTACGGGGCTTAAGTTTGGCAGGTATCGGTACTCTGGTTACCACGTTGGTATGGTTACCCCTAGCTAAGAGCGTTTCAAGTAATGAAATGACTACCTGGATTGCCACCAGTTATCAACTAGGGGATGTTTTCCTACCCATTCCACGGATGCTTGCTTGGATAATTACGATGGTGATGTTATTACCCATCGAAGGAGTACCTGAGTGGATGGCGATCGCCTCTGGGATAATTGTCTTAGGAGTATTAATTTGGGCGATGCCGCTGCTAGGGCGACAGTGGCGCAGAGCGATCGCCAATGCTCCCACTCGCTTACCTATAATTATTATGACTGGCTATCTGTTTGGCTCTTTGATCATGTTTTTTGGGCTGATCTATGGGCTGGGGAAAGATGCTTCTTTGGCAGCGCGCTATCATTTTGTCTATTTTCCTGCGGTGACGTTGATCCTCGCGGTAGCTCTAGCTAATTGTCGCTTAAACACCACCTTCCATCGACTTACCCAAAATATGGTGGTGGCTGTAATGCTAATTATGGGGCTGTTAGGTTCATTAACCGTTGTCACTGACTTTGGTTTTAGAAAATCTCTACACACAGATGACTTAGCCGTCTATATTCAACAAACTTCTACTACTCCTGCCTTAATTGCCATCACCCATAAAACTCATTCCGAGATTCGGGAATTAGTAGCTTTGGCTCTTTCTTTTGAACGCCTAGATTCGCCGACTTCTACTCCACCAAAGTTTATCTTAGTCAGCGATAATCAGTATGGTCGAGAGCAGTTTTCCTCTTACCTGAAACAGCTTGTAGCAGATCAATCTCAGCCGTTGAACCTTGTGGGGGTAAATTTAGACCTAGACGATAATATTTTGCCAGAATTAGGCTGTGTTCAAGACCAAGCAAAAGATTTATCTGGTAGTGGCTATCGCGATCGCTTTTATCTCTGCTCTACTATTAATCGTTGATCAATCAGGAATAAGCTGAAGCTGGATCGTTATGATCTGTATTGCTTTTATCTCTAACATTAATCAGAGTTCCTGAATAAGCGATCGCTTATTCCTCAAAAGTCAAAGAATTTGGCGCTTCGTCAAATTGATATAATGTTGAGCTACTAACTTAAATATTAATGATTATTAATGTGGATCAAGATTGCTCAAGCTATTAGTCGCGAAACAGGGCAAGAACTTGCGATCGCCAACACGAAATCCGTCAGCGGGGGCTGTATTAATCAGGGTTATCGAGTCAGTAGTCAAGATAAGACATATTTCGTTAAGTTAAACAACGCATCCCAAGCGGAAATGTTTGCAGCGGAAGCTTTGGGTTTACAGCAGATGTCTGCCACCCAGACAATTACTGTACCACAACCAATTTGCTGGGGAACAGCAGACGATTCTAGTTATATTGTGTTGCAATGGCTAGATTTGGGAGTGGCAAACAATCAAAGTTGGACAGCAATGGGTCATCAGTTGGCAGCAATGCACCGAACGGGAACCAATAAAAACTTTGGCTGGTCAAGGAATAATACCATTGGTTCGACACCTCAGATCAATACCTGGAGCGATAACTGGGCTGACTTTTTTGCCGAACAGCGGATTGGTTATCAATTGAAGCTAGCTCAACGTCGTGGGGGAAGTTTTCCTGAAATCCATCCCGTAGTTGAAGCGGTGCGAGAGCGACTTGCGACTTGGCAGCCTCTAGCCTCCCTAGTTCACGGAGATCTTTGGTCAGGGAATGCTGCTATTAGTAGGGATGGTACACCGATTATTTTAGACCCTGCTACCTATTATGGCGATCGCGAAACAGATCTGGCAATGACAGAATTATTCGGTGGGTTTCCCACAGCTTTTTACAACGGCTACAACGAAGCTTGGAAATTAGACAGGGGTTATCAACAGCGCAAAAGTATTTACAATCTGTATCATGTTTTAAACCACTTCAATTTGTTTGGCGGTGGATATGCTAATCAAGCCCAGACAATTATTCAGCAGTTAATTTCCTACTAGCTTTAAGCTCTAAGCTCTAAGCCACTTTAAAAAAAATGAGCATCTAAAGAATTTAGATGCTCGATAAATAGACTATTGAAACCGTTTTAAGAATTATTATATTTTGAACCAATAAAGTTGAGTATAACTACTTTACTTAATAGAACTTTAATTAGATTTTCAGGCCACTTGATGTTCTAACATAGTGCCTAATTGTTCAATACCTTTATGCAAATGTCTAGTGACAGTCATGGGACTAATGCCAATATGTTTAGCAGCTTCTTTACGGGGTAAATCCCAGAGAAATACACATTCGATCGCTGCTTTAGTTTTATCTTCTAATTGGTTCAAGGCTCTCTGTAGTTGAAGCTTATCTTCCTCTAATTTACGCTGTTTCAAATAGTTGGGATCAGCGATGGTGTCACCAAAAGTAATGGACGAATCGGTGGAATTATTAACCGCTGCGTCTAAACTAATGGGTAGACGATTTTGTAAAGCTAGCTGACATTCACTCCATTCTTCTAAGGGAATCCCTAAACCAGCCGCTAATTCATTGTCTCTAGGTAAACGCCCTAATTTTTCAATTAAGTCTTTACGAAGTTTCTTGCCTCTGGTGTAAAGTTCTTGCCATCTACGAGGAATCCGCATCATACTGCCTTTATCTCTTAAGTAATGCAACATTTCTCCCCGAATATAAGGAATAGCAAAAGAACTAAAAGCTGCTCCCTGTAAAGGGTCAAATCTTTCGATCGCTCTAATCAAACCCAAATAACCAATTTGTTCTAAATCTTCATAAGGTTCGGCACATTTACGACAAATTTGATGCGCTACTTTTCTAACTAAACCTACATTTAATTCAACCAATTTATTTCGCAATTTTAAGGAAGGATTGCGATGGTAATTTTGTAATAATTCCATGCAACGATAACTAAGAGTTTGAGTAGCCATAACAAAAAGTTTTTGGGATCAACAATCTATTTATATGAATCTAAGTCTCATTTTCTGTTGAGAGTAGAAACTGCACCATAGTTGTTTCACGGAAAAACTTGATTAAGTTTTTATGTTCTCCGAACAAATACGCATCTTAAATTTGGCTATCTCCTGGTAATTCAAGTTAACCAAATACCGATTTGAATTAGGTTTGATTAAATTTTGATCAAGTTTAATTAACAACTCTATTGGTAAAAATGCCTAATATTAATTGATTACGTCAATACGAAAAACACTATATTCCAGTAAGATCTAAACAACAGCCAAAATTCAAGTACATAATCATGACTACAGCAACCACAGAGCAGTTAAAAAGTGCGATCGCCACTTATAAAGAACAAGTAGATTATCTGGAAATTCGCGTTGAACAGAGTGAATCCACAGGGCTTTCTTTTCGTGGCAAACAGCTAGATTCCATAGACCGCAGTTTTGCTCTGGGGGGAGGTATTCGCGCTTGTCATCAGGGGGGTTGGAGTTTTGTCACTTTTAACGGTTTGCAAGAGCTTAACGCCAGGATTGAAGAGGCGATCAACCAAGCGAAGTTGGTAGGAAAGGAAGAAACGCAGCTTGCGAAGGTAGAACCCATTGAAGATTATGTCCCAGAAGAGATTAAACGAGATCCTCGCACCGTATCCCTCAAGGATAAACGGGAACTATTAGCAGCCTATAACGAGATTTTGCTCAATTTCGACCCCCGCATTCAAACTACAATGGCGAGTATTGGCGATCGCTTTGCCACCAAAACTTTTCTCAACTCTACTGGTAGCTGTATTGTCCAAGAGAGACTGGATATCAATGGAAGGTTTGCGGCGATCGCCAAAGGAGAAGACGGTATTGTCCGTCAAGGTTTTGAATCGGTTCATTCTCGTAATGATTTTGATGCCCTCGTAGGAATTGAAGAACGGGTGAAAGGGGCAGCAGAACGAGCTATCCGACAATTATCAGCAAAATCTGTCAAAGGTGGTCAATACACGGTAGTTCTTGACCCTTATCTAGCGGGAGTTTTTATTCACGAAGCTTTTGGACACCTTTCCGAAGCTGATTTTGTCTATGAAAACCCCAAGATGCAGGAATTGCTCACCCTGGGTAAACCAATGGGTATTAAGCAATTAAATGTGGTTGATGATGCCACTATGAAGAATCTGCCTGGATCAATGAAGTACGATGATGAAGGAGTCCCAGGACAACGGAAGTATCTAATTAAAAATGGGGTGCTAACGGAACGATTGCATTCCCGGGAGACAGCGGGAAAAATGACCGAAGCGCCTACAGGAAACGCCAGAGCAATTAGAGCTAATTATCCTCCTATTGTGCGGATGACTAATACGGCGATCGAACCTGGGGACACTCCTTTAGCAGAGATGTTTGCAGGGATTGAAGAAGGAGTTTATGCTGTCAGAATGTTGGGGGGACAAACCAACGGTGAGATGTTTACCTTCGCAGCAGCGGAAGGTTATATGATCCGTGACGGCAAAATTGCCGAACCCGTCAGCGACGTAACTTTATCGGGTAATGTGTTCCAAACTTTGCAAGATATCGATGCCATTAGTAGCGATACTCTCTATACCAATGGTGGTTGTGGAAAAGGAGGGCAATCACCCTTGCCTGTTAGCGTTGGAGGCCCTCATATTCGCATTCGGAATGTTGTTGTTGGGGGGAGATGAATTTATAGCGCAAGTCACAAAGGGCTTGCCCGCATGTAGTCAGAAGTCAGAAGCTTTTAATTATAAAGTTTTGACAATTTACAAAAGGTGACTTTATTTACGCCCACGTCTACTAATTATTATCCCTAAATAATTCTTCTCCTAGGAATTCTCGAATTTCTTTGTCTCGTAATAAGCAGCTATCTTCCTGTTGATGACACACATTATGATCTCCAGACTGAAGTGAGCGGGGAGAAAGGGCGGTGGCTGTGACCAAAGGTTTATTTTCTGGTTTAGATTGTTTGAGTTGTTTGACTTCTTGTTCTAAAGATTCAATGCGATCAACTAGAGTCCGAATTACTGCTGCTTCTGAATCGGGTAGATTACCATGTTCTAGAGGGTCTACTTTTACTCCAGAGCGGTAGATTACTCTCCCTGGAATACCAACTACGGTGCAGTCAGAAGGGACATCCCGCAACACTACCGAACCTGCGCCAATGCGGACATTATTACCAACTTGAATATTGCCTAAAACTTTTGCGCCACCGCCAATAACCACGTTTTCCCCCAGAGTAGGATGGCGTTTCCCCAATTCTTTGCCCGTCCCCCCCAAAGTAACTCCCTGATAAATTAAGCAGTAGTCGCCGATGATTGCCGTCTCTCCAATCACCACTCCCATGCCGTGGTCAATGAATACTCCTTGACCAATTTGCGCTCCTGGGTGAATTTCAATCCCCGTAAAAAAACGAGCTAGATGGGAGATAAATCGAGGAAAAAAAGGAATCCCGATTTTATATAGCCAATGAGCAATACGATGTAAAGAGAGGGCTTGTAAGCCTGGATAACAAACTATCACCTCAAGCCAGTTGCGGGCTGCGGGGTCGCGCTCAAAAATGATGCGAAAGTCAGCGACTAGTGAAGAGAGCATCAGTTATTATCCTTGATTGACTAATGTTTATGATGAACGAAACTATTCTATCTTTTTCATGGTATTTCTGAACTCAACAATATTGGTGTGATATCACCCCAGTCTAATCATTAAAGCTAATAGCTGAGAGCTGAGAGCTAAAAACAGACTGACAAACAACGTAGTCTATTAACTTGTCACAGTTAATTAAAGGGTTTTCAGTACTTCTGTCTGTTGAATCAGCCATTTTTCTCCTTGGCGAATTAACTGATAACGCACCAACAGGTTATCGTCATAGGATTGAGCATTATCTATCTGACCCGATTGGTAATGTTTGGCGGTTTCTTTGACTTCTGCTTCGACGGTTGCCTTGTTTTGATTCGTCGGGTCAATCTTTGCCGAGCGCATGACTATCCCATGAGTATACTCACGATAGATGTTTTCCTGTTGATAGACTTTCGCGCGATCTCGCCAGGTAGTTAATAACGGCTCTGCCAAAATACTGTTAAGGCGATCAATTTGATGCTCCTGTCCAAAGGCAGCAGATTTGCTACTTAACCAGCCTTGAATTGCCTGCTGGGACTGTTCGGTTAAAGTTGGCGCTGGTTTGGGCTTGGGTTTTGCCGCTACAGCCTGAGTTTTTTGTGGTGGGATGGTTACAGAGGGTTGGTTGAGAGCGATCGCTAGTTCTCCTTCTTTAACGGTAGTCCTGGGGGGGGAGAGAAATAGCTTTGCCCCTAAATAGCCAATTGTTCCCACTCCTAAAATTAAGCTGGCGATAAATAGCCAGCCTTTCCAGATTGCTTCAGGACTACGTTTTTTCTTTTGACCACTCTTCTGTTTGCCTTTACCTTTGCTAACCTTGGCTTTTCCCTGTGCCTTTTGCATTACGGATTCTGGTACTGCTCTAGTTTGCTTGGGCTGTAGGGGCAAAGAAAGAGACTTGCCAGAAGGAGGTTTTGGACGGTGAGCATTTTGCGGGGGCATTGACCCAGAAGAAGATTTCGATCCTGAGAAAGGAAGCTGTTGATTACGTTCTAGGGTCGCAGTGGCAAGTCCCTTGGGGTCACTGAAACTAGTTTCACCATTCATTTCTCTTTGAGCAGCAGCAACAGAGTTAGCTCCACTGACAGTGGATTTTTCCCCCGAAAAGAAATTACGCCATAAAGACATAAGGCCTGAATTCGCAATTTCCCCCTCTGCCTTGCGGTTGGGGACTAGCTGCTGTTGAGCTTGTTGAACTACGGCTTTTTTTACCGCAGCTTCGCCGACGGTTGCGGTCGATAATTCTTCTAGGTAGGTTTGGACTTGTCGGTCAGCAAAATATTCTTTTAGGGTTAATTCGGTAGCGGATAGATCACTGAACTGAGCGAGAACATCTTTTACTAGCCATTGCTCCCCACAAAAGCATAATCCAGGCAACAAATCTGAACTACCCAAAGCATGCTGCTGTACTTGCTGGAGTTGTTTGGGGTCGGGGGAATTCTTAAGCTTATCAATTGCTTTTTCCGTATGCCCTAAGAGCAAAGCCACAATGGACTGTTCCCAGCTAACATCTTGTTTTTCACTCAGGTAATCTAGCTTTCGTTGGGCGCGCAAGACTAATTCTGGTTGTTTAAGACTAAATCCTCGACCCAACAGGGCATATACTGCCAAGTAATTAGCGATCGCTGATTTTCCTTGACTCTCGTTATCAAATAGTTGCTGCTGTTCGGCTGAAGTGAGATAGGTTCTGAGCTGCTGTACAAAACATAAGAACTGATCGAAGTTTAAACCAGAGCGGTCTTGTCCCTTGCCTTCGATGCCCTGACGCTGAATCAGCATTGATTGTAATAATTTAAATCCTTCTGCTCTGGCGGAAGACTTGGCGGGGTTTTGGGAAATTAAGGCTAAAACTCGATAGGGACGAAGTTTAGCTAAATCCTGTTCTAGCTCTTCCTGGATGTGGGGAAATAAACTCTTTTGTTGGAGCAGGTCGATTCCTAGTTGCCCCGACAGAGCTGCGCTTTCATATTCCCGTCGATGCCATTGTTCCCTACCCAATTCCAGGTAAGCCAAGGTTAATACCAGAATCAGATCCTCTTGGGTGGTGTCGAGGGCAAGTTCATTCTCTGATTGCGATCGCCGTTGGGCTTCTCGGCTGTTAAAGTCATCTATCCCCAACCTTAGAACTGTTTCGTATTCCCCTAATTCGTGCAGAATCAATAAAGCCCCCACAATCTGGTTGGCAGCAATGTCGATGGTGGGGTTGGCTGGGGGAGTAGTACTCGTCTCTGCCGTTATCTCTTCAATTACCCCTGATACTTCTGTGTCTGTTGCTACCGCCTCATTTCCCTCGACGGTAGCTGTTGCTGACTTGCTGGTCGATTCGCTATCCTCTAAAGATTCTGAAGCTGCTAGAGGCTGCATATTCAGCAAAAACTGAGCATCGTAATTAGTTCTCTGTTCTGGAGCGGACAACACCTGGTAGGAATATTGAATCAATTGCTGACGAGCTGTAACCGCTGCTTCGCTATATTCCCGTCGGGGCTGCTGCAAAAGTCGGTCATTATAGGCCTGTTCTAGCTGTACTGCATTAGCTTTAACAGGGACACTTAAAATACGGTAGTAATCGAGGGGGATTCGCACGATGATAGATTCCTCTGGACGGCTTTAACGTCCTGGTAAGTGACAAATAAGTGAAAGAATAGAAAATAGCTTAACCAGACTCTTCCATCAGGATTTTAACAATCTGGTACAGGTCGAATATCCCATTTTGCGCTTTTTGCCAGCATTCTAACCTAAGTTTGTTCAAACTACATAAAATAAACAGATTTATTTGAGAAAATACAAATATCTGTAAAAAAAAACATGAATAAAATGCAGCCGAAAATCATTGTAATTGACGATGACCCCACAGGCTCTCAAACAGTCCATAGTTGCTTGTTGCTGATGAAGTGGGATGTGGACACCTTAATGCAAGGTTTACAGGATAGCGCGCCGATTTTCTTCATCCTCAGTAACACTAGGGCTATGAACCCCACCCAAGCCATTGCCACCACCGAAGAAATCTGCCATAACCTCAAAATTGCGATCGCCAACACAGGAATTAAAGATTTTTTAGTCGTAAGCCGTTCTGATTCTACTCTCAGAGGTCATTATCCTGTGGAAACTGATGTCATTGCTCAAGCATTAGGTGGTTTTGACGCGCACTTTTTAACCCCAGCTTTTTTTGAAGGGGGCAGGGTTACCGTAGATCAGATCCACTATCTGCTGATCGACGGGGTGAAAACTCCTGTGGCTAAGACAGAATTTGCGCGCGATTCAGTATTTGGCTACAGCCATAGCTATCTTCCTGACTATGTTGCCGAGAAAACTCAGGGCAAGATTACCCCAGCGCAAGTAGTGAAATTTTCTTTGTCAGATATTCGTACAGGGCAGATCCAATCTCAGTTGTTGGAGTTAAAGCACAATCAATGTGTGGTGGTAGATGGAGAATGCCAAGCAGATTTTGATTTATTCGCAGGGGCAATTTTACAGGCAACAGCTCAGGGGAAACGTTTTCTTTTTCGTTCTGCTGCCAGCCTCCTGACTTCCTTGGCTCAGTTGGAACCTCAGCCCATTGCCGCTGAGAATATGGCAAGCTACCGACGGACAGACTCCCCTGGGGTGGTTTTAGTTGGCTCTCATGTGCAGAAAACCACTCAACAGCTAAATCAGTTGCTTAAGCAAGAACAGGTGGTGGGCATTGAAGTGGACGTGGTTGGTTTACGGGATAATCGCCCCCACGCCCAAAAAGAAATCCTGGAATTAGTTTTAGCTGCCGTCAGGATCGCCTTTGCCCAAGATAAAACCGCCGTAATTTACACAAGTCGAGCCGAACTGAGTTTTGAGACTGTGGAACAGAGATTACAGTTTGGGGAGGCGGTTTCTGCTTTATTGATGAAGGTGGTTCAGGGTTTGCCATCCAACCTGAGCTTTTTAATTAGCAAAGGAGGAATTACTTCTAATGACGTTCTTAGTGTTGGTCTAAACCTAACCCAAGCTAGACTTTTAGGACAAATTCTCCCAGGCTGCTCCGTCATTCACACCGCTGAAAATCATCCTCAGTTTCCCAATTTACCAGTAGTTTTATTTCCAGGAAACGTCGGCAATCAAGATAGTTTGGTGGCTGCTTGGCAACGCTTAACAATTTCGTAACCTTTCATTTACAGAAACTTACGTTAGTATGTGAAGCGTGAAAACAGAAATACCTAGAAACTAGATATACGTAGATATACGGATGATCAGGATGGTTGCATGACTTTCGAGCCTACTATCTCCCTGGATAAAAATGACGAGCTGCCAGATTCGTCTCCACTCGTCCATCGCTATGCTCAAATTTATTTGAAGCACGATGGCGACCAAATGCTATTAGTACTGCCTAGTCAAGCCGAAATTAATGCCGATTTACCTTGGTCAGAAACTTGGCAAGAACTAAAACATCTGTTACAAACCAAGGAGCAGTCCTGGCAAGTAGGAACAAATGTGTGCTTAGTTGCTCAAGATCGGCTGCTTGATGCCAGACAATTACAAACCATTGCGGAAACCCTTGATGATGTAAAACTTTCCCTGCTGACCGTCAGCACCAATCGACGGCAAACAGCCGTAGCAGCGGCCACTAGCGGTTATTCCGTAGAGCAAAAACCTGCTACTCAACCGTTGATTGAAGCCTCGACTGAAGCAGCAGAAACAGTTTCTGCCTTAGCAGATCCCCTGTATTTACAGAGTACCGTGCGTTCTGGAGTAGAAATACGCCATCCTGGAACTATCATCATTTTTGGTGACCTAAATCCAGGTGGCAAAGCGATCGCCGCAGGAGACATTTTAGTTTGGGGTCGTTTGCGGGGTATTGCCCACGCAGGAGCCCAGGGAAATGCCCAATGTCGAATTACGGCATTACAGATGGAATTTACCCAGTTGCGAATCGCTGATGCTGTGGCAAGAGCGCCTAAATTAAGACCCAGGCGCTTATCACCAGAACTAGCTTTCATGACTACAGAGGGGATTCGTTTAGCCAAAACTTCGGAGTTTACCAAGCGCTATATTTTTTCGTCGCCCAGCCAGGCATGGATTGATCAAAATCAAGAAAAATAACTGCAAAATAACTACAGCTACACAAATCGTAAACAAGCAATATGAGTCGTATAATTGTTGTTACTTCAGGCAAAGGGGGGGTGGGTAAAACCACTACCACATCTAATTTAGGAGCCGCGATTGCCAAACAGAATCGTTCTGTCGCCTTGATCGATGCTGACTTTGGACTCCGAAATCTCGACCTCTTACTCGGTTTAGAAGAAAGAGTTGTCTACACTGCGATCGACGTTTTAGCTGGAGAGTGCCGTCTCGCCCAAGCTTTGGTGAAAGATAAGCGTCTGAAAGGTTTAGTGTTGCTCCCTGCAGCGCAAAATCGTAACAAGGAATCAGTTCAACCCGAACAGATGAAGAAGATCGCTACTGCCTTGGCAAAAGGCTACGATTACATCCTAATCGATTGCCCCGCAGGTATTGAATTGGGTTTTCGGAACGCTATTTCGGCTGCGAAGGAAGCTTTGATTGTCACAACTCCCGAAGTGGCAGCGGTAAGGGATGCAGATCGTGTCATCGGCCTACTAGAAGCAGAAGGGGTAAACAAAATTAACCTCATTGTTAACCGAGTTAAACCCTGGATGGTTGAAGAAAATAAAATGATGAGCGTCGAAGACGTACTCGAATTGTTAGGTGTGCCATTAATTGGCGTTGTCCCTGATGATGAAAAAGTAATTGTTGCGACTAATAAGGGAGAGCCATTGGTATTAGGAGAGTATGATTCTCTTCCCGCTCAAGCATATCTTAATATTGCCCGCCGTTTAGAAGGTGAAAAAGTACCATTTCTTGACTTGATGGCAAATCAAGGTAATCTTTTGACTCGCTTACGTCGGATGTTTGGTGGTTAACCAACAACACCTAAATTCCAAATTTTATCCAATACTTCTGAGAACAAGCGCTATCAATTGCGATCGCTCTCCCAATGTAGACCATGTTAAACATGATTAAAAGGTTACTGGAAATGCTTTTCCCCTGGAATAATAACACCAATAGTCGAAGTCACGCTAAAAGTCGTTTAAAGCTCATTATTGCTCACGATCGTGCCAGCATCAATTCCGATATGATGGAGGCAATGCGAGAAGAAATTCTCGACGTAGTAGCACGCTATGTGGAGGTAAATCGTGATGAAATGGAGTTTTCTCTTTCTAACGATCAACGTATGACTTCTTTGACAGCCAATTTACCAATTCGTCAAATTAAGCGCATGAGTGAGCTTACAGAACAGCTTAAAGAAAATAAATCGATAGATTTACAGCATATAGAGGTTGTGGAAATTGCCAAAGAAGCTGAAGCCAAGCCCAAAACTCCATAAAAGCTTGGGTTACAATTTACTTATTACTTACGTACAAACGTGCAAAACAAAAGTTGGAAAATCTATAGTCGAAAGGATTTTATGAAAAGTAATCCCTCTTAATTCGTGAAGACCTTAAAGCCCCAGAGTTACCTGTGAAAACGCCTTTTCTGGGGTTAAGCAATATTGTTCGGTGACACAAGTTTTACAAAAGTCGACTACCTAAACATCATTTTGATTGCCTGTGGACTTTTAGGTTGTGGACAAAACTAAAAGTATCACCTTTAGTATAGTAAGCACATACACAAAGACGAGATGGAAACCACTTAACGGTTTAATAATCGAGAAAAAAGAGGAACCTGGCACTGAGCTATTGTCCCAGGGGGCAACCCCCCAAGTATCTTCGCCGCCACAGCGTTTCACAATCGAGTTCGGGATGGAGTCGAAGTGGGTCCACTGCGCTACTAGCAC
>Ga0114940_10000582_pt1 | contig 16280 bp, 13 predicted proteins | sample ColdCreekSource_FD_87195 | JGI IMG/M metagenome (GOLD analysis project Ga0114940, IMG submission 87195) | Groundwater microbial communities from Cold Creek, Nevada to study Microbial Dark Matter (Phase II) - Cold Creek Source | ecosystem: Environmental > Aquatic > Deep subsurface > Groundwater ... | reverse complement strand
TTCTTGTTCTAGCCTCTCAATTTTTTGCTCTTGTTCCTCTGGACTCATGTACAGCACATTACCACACTTTTTCCTGGCTGGAAATTATTCCGCTCCTCCTACCTGGGCAGTTACGTTAGAAGTCAGAACTTAGAAGTCAAAAGTTATTTTTTTAGTTTTTGTTTAAGAGTGACAATTGAACTACCAAGAATTCTGGCAATTTCATCTGCTTCTTGAAGTAGCTGACCGAATTTATTTTGTGTAACCAAGCCTGCTTCAATAAATACTTCACACCAATATATAAATTCTTGTGTTTCTTTAAGGCTAATTTCATACTTAGAAATAAAATCTCTAGTAGATTGGGCAGATTTGGCTTCTGCGCAGTTAGCACCAATCGAAGTACCAGATCTAAGGAATTGTTTGGATAGAATTTTACCTGCATCATCAAAGTTTCTTTGGTTCAATTCAACATAAGCTTTAATAACGCGAACTGCAAACTTTTTGGTTCTGTCTTGTATTGAATTGTTAGAGTTGTCCATAGGCAAGTTGAGTCTGGCAATTCGATTTTACCGTGAGTCAGAATATTTACTTCTGACTTCTGACTTCTGACTTCTGACTTTTGACTTTTGACTCAATGCAGATTCACTACATCCTGAAAGGCGATCGCCATCAACGGACAATCCTATTTCTCCACGGTTTTATGGGAGACTGTCATGATTTTGAGCGGGTTATCAGTAACCTTTCAGGGTTTTGTTGTCTAGCGGTAGATTTACCTGGTCATGGTCAGACTAAAGTACGGCAGGATAGTGATTATCAAATGCCGAATGTTGCTTCAGCATTAATTAAATTATTAGTCGAGTTAAACATCAAGCAATGTATTTTGGTAGGTTATTCTCTGGGAGGCAGGATTGCTCTTTATTTAGCCATTCATTTCCCGCAGTATTTTCAGGGAGTAATCTTAGAATCTGCTTCCCCAGGTTTAGCTAGTCAGCAGGAGCGCGATCGCCGTATAGTTCAAGATTACCAACTAGCTGCACAATTGGAGTCCTTGGATTTGGCTGATTTTATCCAGCAGTGGTACAGTCAGCCCCTATTTGCATCTTTTGTCCAACATCCTGATTATCAACAGGCGATCGCCAGAAGACTAGACAACGATCCCTACAAGCTAGCCAAGTCTTTACGGTTCATTGGCTTGGGAACACAGCCGAACCTGTGGAATAGCCTGGAGAAGCTACAGCTTCCTCTTTTACTGATGGTGGGGGAGTTAGATACCAAATTTGTCATGATTAATCAGATGATGGCTCAGTCTTATCCCCAAGCTAGTTTGCAGATTGTGGATGGTGCTGGACACAATGTTCATTTTGAAGATCCCGCAAAGTTTCAGAAGCTGCTGAAATATTTTATTGCCAACTCTTTATAAATCTGTGAAGTTGCTTTTTTGGGAGGAAATGGCAACAAGTAACCGTAAAAAAGACGATAGTCTGATCGTTCCCGACAATTTTCAACAAACAGCTAATTATGAGCGTTTAATTTTTATTTTGCTCTAACTGTACGGAAGACTTTATGGATCCAGTACGTTAAAATTGCCAGTAATATTACTTAAATATAAAAGTAAAAAGTATACCTTCTTTTCTGAGTGGTGTTTGTCTCGATGGTTATACTCAGCTAGATTAAGGTTTCTTTTCACCAGACCAAAGGAAATGCTAACGACTATTTATCTCATATTAAATTAATTTATCTATTATGAATATCCAACCATCACTATCCTTGACGGGAGTATCGGCTAATGGTGCAGTAGCTAATACTGTCCTGACGGACTTGTTTAGGAATCTAAGAGCAGCCAAGACGGAAGTAGATATCCTCCAAGCTGGAGTGACGATTGTTTATCAAGCCCTAAAATGCGATCGCGCGGTGGTCTACAGTATGCAACCAGATTCTTTCTGCAAAATTGTGGCGGAAGCTGTAACCCCTGGGTATACCGAAATTTTAGGGAGGAGCATTACAGATCCTTGTTTTGAGGTGGGGTATATCGAAAAGTACAGTAAAGGTCGAGTACGGGCTATTAGTGATCTTCAGAAATCGGGCATCAGTGCTTGTCACATTGAAACCCTAGAAAAAATCGATGTTAAATCAAATTTAGTTGTTCCCATTGTCCGACAGGATAACTCTTTATATGGATTACTGGTGATGCACCAATGTTCCAGCACCAGAGAGTGGCAACAGTCAGAGGTGGAGTTTGTTCTTCAGGTGTCTAGTTGGCTAATTGAACAACTGGCTTGGCAGCAAAATTATCTGGCTTTGGAGTCACAAGTAGAAAACGCCAAGGAAAGTCGGCAACTAATGATTACCGCGGTACAGCAAATCCATCAAGGCATCAGTAGTCAGGAAGTTCTTCAGATAGGAGCATTACAAGCTAAAACGATGATCAATTGCGATCGCGTGGTGGTGTATGGGTTACAAGAGGGGAATCTAGGAAAAATTGTCGCTGAAGTTACTGCTCCAGCCCTCGCACCGATTCTAGGCAGCGTGATCAAAGATCCTTGTTTTGAATACCGTTACTTAGAACAATACCAGAGTGGGCGGGTTCGTTCGATTCCGAATATTTTTGAAGCAGGGATGTCTGACTGTTATGTCGAGAATTTAGCCAAGATCGGCGTTAGGTCTAATTTGGTAGCACCGATTAATTTTGACAATGGCGAAATTTATGGTCTACTGGTAGCGCATCAATGCTTTGATTTTAAAGATTGGCAGCCAGGAGAAATTGCCAACTTCAAAGAGATCGCTCTCCACACGGGATTAGCTTTATCGAAAGCGATGGTTAAAGAGCAGTCCCTCACCATTGAAACAGGACTACATCAGCTAAATCACGTTAAAGATACCATTGTTCTGGCAAAGTCAAAGATTGACCAAATTAAACAGCCGATGTACGATAGCGAAAAAACTTTAGTAGAAGTTAACAATCTCAACAAGCTGCTGGAGCGAGAAATTAATCAGATTAATCAAAATGCCTCGGCACAAACGCAGAAGGATACTAAGTTAATTCAAATTATTGCCCGTAAATTAATTTCGATGACCTCAAAGCTGAGAAACTCTTTGGGGACTGTAAATACTAGTGGGAATGAAGCCAAGCTATTTTTACATGAGGCGATCGACCATATTGATGGAAAAAAATCGGATCTGATTGACTCTTAATTTCATCATTCTTTTACGAAATTATATAGTTTTTCAACACAAGCTTTCTATTTGCAAAAACAGTAGTATGATAGTTTACAGCTTGTTTAAAGAGATAGTTTCGCAAAAAAAATACTTTTATGAAACCAGAAGTAACGGTTATTATTCCTACTTATAATAGTGAACAATATATTGCTCAAGCACTAGAATCAGTTTTCACCCAGACTTATGGCAATTTAGAAGTGATCTTAATTGATGATGCTTCCCATGACTTGACAGTAGAAATTGCTCATAGTTTCCAGGATCGCCGACTCAAGATCTTTAGCAACAACCAAAATCGGGGCGTGAGCTATGGGCGGAACTTTGGTATTAGACAAGCTCAGGGGAAATGGATTGCCCTACTAGACTCAGATGATTGGTATGCTCCCCAGAGACTAGAAAAGTTAATTGATCTAGGGGAAACCCAGGATGCAGATTTGGTTGCGGATGATCTCTTGCTCATTAACGACGATCAAACAGAGCATTGGAGTACTTTGTTGGCGGAATGTCCACAAATGGAATTTTCTCTTATTACTTTAATTGATGGGGTAAAATTTGTTACCAGCGATCGCCTTCCGTCGATTAATGCCAAACGAATCTGGAGCTTGGGCTATACTAAACCCCTAATCAGGAGAGAATTTCTCCTCAAGCATCAGCTTTGGTACGATGAAAATCTCCAGGTAGGGGAAGATTTTTCTTTATATTTGGAATGTCTAAGACAGCAGGCAAAATTCTATTTGTTGGCGGAACCATATTATTACTATCGAACCAGAACGACATCTCTTTCTACCAGGAAGCCGACGGAATATCTAGCAGAATCTTGTGCTATCACTCAGACTTTTATTGATCGTGAACTGGTTTCAGTCTCTGCCCCTAATGATAAGCTAGTCAAAGCCTTGGGAGAAAACTTGGTGGTCTTTCAAAGACGATTGGCTCTTTATAAACTACTTGAAAATATCCAAGAGCAAAAACTGTATACAGCGATCACTCATTTATTCGACAATCCGGTTATAGCTGGGGATCTCCTTCAGAAATCAGGGATACTATTGTTCAAGAAATTAGTGGCAATGCTTCCAACTGCAACGGAAACCGCTGATAGTCAATCTCCAGACCATAGGAAGCTCAAAAAATGGGTTCAAGAACTAGACTAAAAATCTAGAATTAATTATTTATAGATAAAATCTATCGTACTTATTGTATTCATTATATTTTCGGTAGCAACCTAAAAAAACTATAATAATCAGGCAAGACTTAACGATGCTGGAGAAATTCTTATGGCGCGGATGTATTACGACGAGGATGCTAACCTAGATCTCTTAAAAGACAAGACGGTAGCAATTATTGGTTATGGTTCTCAGGGACACGCTCACGCCCTTAACTTAAAAGATAGTGGTGTTAACGTCATTGTTGGTTTATATCCTGGAAGTAAATCCCAAGCCATAGCAGAAGCAGACGGCTTAAAAGTTCATGCCGTAGCAGATGCAGCCAAGGCAGCAGATCTGATTATGATTCTGCTCCCAGATGAAGTCCAAAAGCAAGTTTATACCGAACAGATTGCCCCTCACCTTACCGATGGTAAAATCCTCGCTTTTGCCCACGGGTTTAATATTCACTTCGGGCAAATTCTTCCTCCCCCTGGTGTAGACGTAATGATGGTCGCCCCCAAGGGCCCTGGACATCTAGTTAGACGTACCTATACCCAAGGACAAGGTGTACCCTGCCTATTTGCAGTTTATCAAGATGCTACGGGTCAAGCACGCGATCGCGCGATGGCTTATGCTAAAGGTGTTGGTGGGACGAGAGCAGGTATCCTCGAAACTTCCTTTAGAGAAGAAACGGAAACTGACTTATTTGGTGAACAGGCGGTACTTTGCGGCGGTCTGAGCGCTCTGATCAAAACAGGATTTGAAACCCTCGTGGAAGCTGGTTATCAACCAGAGTTAGCTTATTTTGAATGCTTACATGAAGTTAAGCTGATTGTGGATCTGATTGTGGAAGGTGGTTTAGCCAAAATGCGTGACAGTATCTCCACCACAGCGGAATATGGCGACTATACCCGTGGTCCTAGAATTGTCAATGAACATACCCGCGCTGAAATGCGTAAGATTCTGCGAGAAATTCAACAAGGAGATTTTGCCCGCGACTTTATCCTTGAAAACCAAGCTGGTAAACCAGGCTTCACTGCAACTCGTCGCTTAGAAGCAGAACATCCCATTGAAGAAGTAGGCAAGGATGTTCGCGCTCACTTTAGTTGGTTGAAGAATAGTTAATTTAGTCATTAGTTATCAGTTGTTAGAAAAGGAGAGCAAGCTCTCCTTTTTAATGGAATCGTTGACTGCTATACCAATTAAACCGACTGTACCGATAATGGGGTTGAAGCCAAAGGGATAGCCAAATAACCAGACGGAGAAGACACCTAAACCTCCTGATGCGATCGCAACTATGCCGATAATGGCTGCTAATTTTAATCTACCATTAAACCTTTATTAAACTAAATATGGTGTAATCGATGGGTCTGTGTCAAAAATTGCTTATATTTGCTTATATTAATTTCAAATCTAGCATCTATGGACAATCTGCGATTTAAATTTACTGGTGGCAGTTTAATATGGCTTTAACCTGGACGACATTTGGCATTCGTCTGCTGATCGCATTTTTCTTGGCGGTAGGGATTGGTATTGAAAGACAGTGGCTTAAAAGTAGAGCTGTACTAAAGACAAATGTATTAGTGACCCTGGGTGCTGCAATGTTTACGATGCTCTCCATTCTGACGCCTGGGGATGCCAGTCCTACCAGGATTGCCGCTCAAATAGTATCGGGAGTGGGTTTTTTGGGTGGCGGCGTAATTCTACGGGATGGAGGCAGCGTCAAAGGTACTAATACCGCTGCGACTATCTGGTGCGCCGCAGCAATAGGCTCTTTGGTAGGTTCAGGTTTTTTTATCCCAGCATATTTATCCACCTTGGCAGTAGTGAGTGCTAACTTACTAGGAAAACCCTTAGAAGAAGCTTTTAAAAAGCAACGGGACAAAGAACGTCAATCATTGTCCGTAGCTAATCTGAAACTAGTAAAAAACCTAGAGATAATTCCCAACATACTAGAGGAGTCGCCATTATCGGCAGATGATTATCAATATTGTTGCGATGTACTGTGCTTGTTGGAGGCTGAAACCCAAGTATTTGATTTGATTAATCAGTTTGCCCAGAAACACAGTTTGAAGCCAATCAAAACACAAAGTATAAATATTCCTAGTCAAACCAAACCTGAAGAACTAGATGTAGAAATTAAAGTTAATTTCACTGGTCAGGGTAAAAAGCTTAATTTTTCTGACTCTGAAGAAATTATCCGACTGCTGAAAGGCGAGGCTAAAGTGAACTCTGTTAGTTGGCAATTACTTTCAACTTGAGCTTTGAACTAATAAATTCTCGACTTTTTAAAGCAACTATGCTAAAATCACGCTTATAATAAGCTTTTATTTTAAACGTAGTATTTTTACTCGTAAAGATTGTAAATTAATTACAATTCAAAATTAGCTTGTTGGTTTTGAGCAATACCTTGCTCGGCGACTAAAACTAAGATTTCTAAATTCTTAGACTATTTGGGTTTGACAATTAAGCGAGATGATATCTAAGTGCAATTACGGTGATTAACATAAGCTTACGAGAAATTGCGGTTGTCGCTTAAGTACATTTAAAAATAACTTTGAAGAGTTAGTCTGATCGGAATTAATTTCATCTATACCCACACCTAAAACAAGGGTATTTGATAAAACTTGTAACTTGGTTGTGATAAATACAAGTTGCTCGCTATTTTTATCTTTCAGATCACCACCTTTAGTGTCAAAAAACCAAAATAACCAATGATTGTTTAAACTAAAACAATCATTTCCCTATGTTTATATTGCTATTTATATTATGTTTGATCCGCTAACGAATATCAATCAAAAAAACCTCTTACTTATTTTGTATGTTGTTACTTTGTGTGTTTTTGCTCCTGGAATATATTATGTGAGCAATCGCAACTCTCCAGTGGATTCAGACAAGATAGATTCAGTGGAACAAAGAATGAGCTTAGGGGACAAAATATTAGTTACTGCCCATAATAACTCGGCTAAACAGTCAGGAATTAGTGCGTTTGACCAAGGCGATTATGCTGCTGCTCAGGAAAACTTTAGCTCGGCTTTAAAAAGCGATCGCAACGATCCAGAGACGCGCATTTATCTGAATAACACGATCGCCGCTAAAACCAAAGATCCTTATCGAATTGCGGTTAGCGTGCCGATTGGGGGAGATCTCAATGTGGCGCAAGAAATTTTACGCGGGGTAGCCCAAGCACAAGATGAAGTTAATCGGCGTGGAGGTATTAACGGCAAATTAATGATGGTGGAAATTACCAATGATGATAATGATCCCAAAATTGTTCAGGAAATAGCCAATCAGCTAGTTACAGACAAGAAAATATTAGCCGTAATTGGACACAATGATAGCGATGCTTCTATTGCTGCTGCTCCAATTTATGAGCAAAATGGTTTAGTCATGATCACCCCTACAAGTTCCGCTGAAGTATTATCAACTGCGGGAGATTATATTTTTCGTTCGACTCCTAGCACCAGAGATTTAGCGGAAACTCTTGCTCAATATGCAGTTAAGGTTGCTGAAAAGGAAAACATCGCCATATGTATCGATTCAGATTCTCAAGCTAGTGCCTCCTTTAAGGAGAATTTTACCTGGGCAGTTTATAACCACGGTGGCAAAATTAATCCCCTTGACTGTGATTTAGCCACAGCAGACTTTATGCCTACAAAAATTCCTTCTCAGGCAATTAGCATGGGTGCAGATGCTCTTTTGCTAGCCCCCTCAGTGTTTCAACTAGAGGAAGCAATGGAAGTTGTAAAAGCAAATGGCGATCTCTTAACGCTATTTGGCAATCAGTCAATGACCAGCTATCAAACCCTTAAAGAAGGGCAGAAAAATGCTAGTGACATGATTCTTACCGTACCTTGGTATCCGCCTGAATCGACTAATTCCTTTACCAAAGATGCTCAAAAACTATGGGGTGGAGCAGTTAACTGGCGGACGGCAATGGCTTATGATGCTACCAAGAGTATATTTGAGGCGAGCACTTTTGGTGCAGAAAGACAAAAAATTCAACAGACTCTAGCTAACCCAGAATTCTCGGCTTCAGGAGCAACTCAAGAGGTTAGCTTTTTGCCATCAGGCGATCGCAATTTAAGAGGTACTCTTGTAAAAATTCAACCAGGTAAAAAATCAGGTACTGGTTACGATTTTGTAGCCATAGATCAGAAATCAACCTCAAATACTGTTAAATAAGCCCGAGCATTTGCCACCAGCACCCCCCAATTATTGTCCAAATAAATAAGTAAGCCAGGCTGAGAATAAACCCAAGTCTACACCAAGTAGTGGCATCAACATACCCCGCACCATAATAAATTGGTGCTTCAGGAGTGGCGTAATGGGTTAAACAGCCTGATAGATTAATTAGAAAAGCCAATAGTAAAGCAGCATAGGTTGGAGACATTCCTATAGAAATTGCCACCGACAAAAAGGCTGGATAAGTCGTATTTGCTAAAGCTGCTTTACTGACAAAAAAGTAGCCGCTATAGAAGTAAACTATAATCAAATAGACAAAAGCTAATTGCAAATTAAAGTTATTAATGGCACTACCTAATTCATTGGTCACCCAATCAAACAAACCAAACTCACTTAAAAAAGTCGCCATCATTAACAAAATAGAAAACCAAATAAATATATTCCAAGTTTTCTCTTCTTGAACAACGTCGCTCCAAGTTAATACTCCACTAATTAACAGCAAAAAAACTCCGATCAAACCACTAGTAACACTCTCTAAACCCCAAAGTTGTTGACCAAATACCCAAAGTGTCAGTAGCAAAAAAAATATGCCTATCATTGAACATTCTTGCTGCGTAAGTTTGCCCATTGATCGCAATTTTTCTTGAGCTAGCTTTGGCGCTTCGGTCGTAGACTTAAGTTCTGGAGGATAGAACCAATAAACAATTAAAGGCATAACTAACAAGCTAAGACATCCAGGTACGGAGGCTGCCAATGCCCAAGTTAGCCAATCTATCTCTACCCCAGCAATTGTTTTAGCTAGCTCTGCCATCAAAGGGTTGGCTAGCATTGCCGTTAAAAACAACGTAGTCGTAATTTGAGTTCCCTGGTAAGCAGTGGTCATTAAAAAAGCACCAATTTTCCGTTCAGTCCCATCCCGAGGATCGCTGCCGTAAGATATAGATAAAGACTTGACAATCGGAAAAATTATGCCTCCACATCTAGCATTTCCACTAGGTATCGCAGGGGATAGCATTACATCCGTCATTAATAGACCGTAACTCACTAGCAAAGTGTTTTTGCCAAAAAGAGTAATAAAGATATAGGCGATGCGTGAGCCTAAACCAGTCTTAATGATGGCTCTGGCAATAAGATAAGAGCTAACAGACAGCCAGATGGTTTTATCACTAAAGCCACTTAATCCTTGCTCAATAGTTAGGGTGTTGCTAACTAAACAAATGGTTAAAGCAATTATTGATACAGCGCCAATAGGCATCGGTTTAGTGATAAAGCTGGCAATAGTTGCCAAAAAAATTGCCAATAAGTGCCATGTCTGTTGATTAACTTCTGGAGGAGATGGCATGAGCCAAACGATGCCCCCAACTAAAAGCGGCAACAACCATGAATTATATTTTCTAGCCTTTTCGCCAATGCCAATAAATCCTAGTTGGCGGTGTATCAACCAGCCTAAGCTTGGTAGAATAAAAAGTAAATACTTGGCTAATGAATAATTCCTGAGTTTACGATGATTTAGGGAAGTTGCTTTTGTTGTTTGCTGGTTAGTAATCGTTGATTGATGATATTTTTGATGTAGGTGAGAACGTAAAAAACTCCGAGATACTTTGGTTGGATGAGATTGCTTATTTATACCTTTGTTTATACTTGAAAGCTTCATCAGTATTTAAAATTGAGGAGTTTGCTACAATATTCATCTAGAACATTTGTTTAGAATAGATTTAGAACAAAAAATTTCTAATCTTTTTTAAGAGATTATCTGAGAAGTCTTATTTATTATATTGACACCTCTATAATTTTCCAATTTTGAGATACTTTAACTCCAAAAATCCTCTTGTTTAACTCGATTTTAAGGGACTACGGGTCTAATATCCAGTATTAAAAAACTTTTTTGCTCTACTCGAAGATGATTCTATATAACCTAGATTAAATTTAAATTAAGTGATCAATATGGGACGTTAACCACAGTTTGTAACCATGCAATACTGCCTATCAAAAGTATTGGAGACTTGCTTGAAGAATTTGCAAATTCTCAGAGATTGCGGAAAAAATGTACCTTAAAAGATATGCATCAAAAGCTCATGTTCTATCTACTTAACAACTAATTCTCGGTTATTATTTTTTGATTAAATGCGAAAGTTGCAGATGCATCTCTTTAGCTATTATTGAAGTTTTATATAGTTAAGTTAACTTAATTTGACTAATGATAAATTCGCTTTTTGGTACAGTGGGCATTTTTGATAAACTAATGCCCAAATTCTATTAAATTAAGTCGTATTACAAAATTTAGCGTGACTTTCATTAGCTTGAGAGGAATGCATTCTCCTGAAAAACGAGGATTAATATAATAATCACCACCACTTTGAGGAAAGTGATATTCGTGCCAGTCTAAATCTTGACATACTATATATTCCAACTGTGGTTGCTTGTTCTAATAATTTAGTCATAGCAATGTAATTTTTTTAATATAGTTTAGACTGTATTATCGCCATTTCATCTGTTCTAACTAAAACTCGCGCTTTTCTAGACTGCGACTTTAATAAATAATACGCAGGGGGGACGAAATAAAGAGCGATGAAAGTTGCCCCAATTATCCCGCCAGCGATCGCCACTGCTAATGGTTGCCAAAATTCTCCACCAGAAAGGAGTAGGGGCATAAAACCGATCGCGGTTGTTAAGGTTGTCGAGATAATATGGCGAGTTGAATGTAAGACTACTTGTTGAATTGCTTTGGGATTGCCAGTTTTGGCGACGGGATGATTGGAAATGGCATCGAGAACGACAATGGAATCGTTGACCGCTATACCAATTAAACCAACTGTGCCGATAATGGGGTTGAAGCCAAAGGGATAGCCAAACAACCAGACGGAAAAGATACCTAAGCCTCCTGACGCGATCGCAACTATGCCGATAATGGCTGCTAATTGGAATGAACGTAGGGAAAGTACTAAAACTGCAATCATGATAATGATTAGAACGCCGACAGTTGAAACTAAACCGCCTAACGCATCATTTTTTTCTTCAGCCTCGCCACCAAATTCATAGGTATAGCCTGGAGGTAAGACAAAATTGTTGGCTGCTAATTTTGCTTGAAATTGGCTTAAAATTTCTGCTGGTAAGATTCCAGCCGTTAGAAAAGCTTGAACGGTATTAACTCTTTGTCCGTTGTAGTGAGTGACTTGTGCTAATTCTGGCTTGACCTGGACTTTACCCAAGGAATCGAGAGGAACAGTAGAGAGGGGATTATTTTGATTACTATTACGACTGGGAGAAGTTGCGATTAAATCTAAAGAAGAAATTTGAGCTAAGTTAGCGCGATCGCGATTTCCTAAACGCACTCTGACGGGTAATTCTTCTGTTCCTTCTAAAACTGAACCACCAACCGCACCTTCTAAGGTAGTATCTAATTGTTGAGCTATAGTTGTCCGATCTAGTCCTGCTAAACGTGCTTGTTCTTCATCTACTTGTAATTGTAGCTGGGGTTGAATTTCGTCTAAACTGGCGCGAGTATGGGTAATATCGGGGATTTGTACCAAAGTTTGTCTGGCTTCTTCTCCTAATGCTTGCAAGGTGGCTAAATTAGAACCATAAATCCGCACTTCAATGGGTGCAGCAAAAGGTGGTCCTTGTTCTAGCTGTCTGACAATTATTCTGGCTGCGGGAAAAGCGGTATCTAATTCGGTTTGGAGTTTTTGAGCTACAGAACTAGATGCTAGGGATTTTAACTGGACTAAAGCTTGAGCGTAATTAGCTTGTTGTTCTTTTCCGCTAGTTAAATTGTAGTAAAAAGGAGGAATACTTGTACCTAATAACCAGTGAACGTCTTTTACTTCTGGATAATCAATTATTTGTTGGCGAATTTGTTTAATTAAAGTCTGAGTTTGAGTCAAAGAAGCTGAGGATGATAATTCTAATTCTATTTGTAGTTGATCGCGATCGGCAGCAGGAAAAAATTGTTGTTCGAGGTTACCAGCTTGAATAAAACCAATAATTGGAATTAATAAAGCCAGGAAGATTGATAAGACAGGGTTCACAAGTGTCCATTTTAAACTGCGTTGATATAACCGAGTTAAAGCAGGAAAAGAAACACCGCTTTGCAACCATCCCGATGGGGAGGTAGAGGGAGTAGAGGGGGTAGGGGAAGTAGGGAAAGTAGGATGCAACCTAGCAGTTAAGGCAGGAATAATTGTTAGAGAAATAAATAGGGAACAAGAGACAGCGATAATTACGGTTACAGCGATCGCCCCAACAAATTCTCCCGTAGCCCCAGGTAATAGGGCAATAGGTAGGAAGGCGATTACAGTTGTGAGAGTCGCACTTAATAAAGGGACGAATAAAGTTTTGACGCTATTAGTAATTGCAGTTTTGGCTTTAGTTAACTGTCGTAGTTGATTTTGTACCTCATCGACCATAATGATGGCATTATCAATTAAAATACCCAGGGCGATAATTAAGCCTGTAATCGACATTTGGTGGAGAGGAATATTAAACCAATTCATCCACCCCAAAACCATCAAAACAGATAGAGGTAAGGCTGTACCAACGATCAAACCACTGCGCCAACCCATCATCACGACAGTTATGCCAAAGACTAACGCTGCACCGAATAAGAAATTAAGATTTAAATTATTGAGTCTTGCCTCAACATAACTACTTTGGTCGAAAATAATTGGTAAACCAATACTACTGGGTAACTCAGATTGAAACTCAGTAATCTTAGGTTGTACTGCTTTGCGCCATAAATCCAGTTTTTGTCCTGATTCAACATGAACTGCGATCGCCACTCCAGGATAGCCATTAATTAAAGCCAGTTCGTTTGCAGGTTCGGTAATTCCTTTACGGATAGTTGCAATGTTTTCTAAGGTTACAAATTGACCGTTATCACCAAAACTAATGGGAATTTCTCTGATTCTGGCTAAAGTATCCAGTTCTCCTGCTACTTCTATTAATAAATTCTGTTCATTACCCCGTAATTGTCCAGCAGCAATCTTGCTATCACTTTGAGCAATTTGTTGTGATAATTCCGTTGCTGTGAGATTGTAACTAGCTAAAGCTTGAGGATTAATTTCAACGATAATTTCTTCATCAGGATCGCCCAAAAGTTCTACTTCTTCTGTTCCAGAAATACCTTCTAAACGTTCTTTTAAAACTTCTGCCTGCCGACGCAAAATTCCATAGTTAGGTTGGTCATCTTGTTGCCAAGTTAAACCAGCAATTAAAGCATAAGCCTTGACTTTTCCTTCTTCTAATTCTGGTTCAGTAATATTAGCAGGTAATTCAACTTGAGCTTCATCGATTTTATTGCGAACCCGTGACCAAACTGCATCTACTTCTTGTTTGCTGACACTATCTTGTAACTCAATTTGAATAATTGAACTACCAGCCCGAGAAGTAGAATTATACTGATCTATTTCTTCAATTTCTGTTAGTTTATTTTCGATCTTTTCTGTAACTAAATTTTCAACTCTTTCGGCATCAGCACCAGGAAAGAAAGTTTTCATAATCGCAAAACGTGAAACTAATTCAGGGTCTTCTAATCTGGGTAAAGCGAAATAGGAAGAAATCCCCCAAACGGTAATTAAAATGATAGTCAGGATTAGAAGACGTGTATTGCGATAAAATAAAGTAAACATTGTTAGTTGTTGATTATTGAATAAACTATGACACCAGAAGAAATTAGAAATACCATCGAACAAATGCTAACTGTTCAAAGAGAGATTCAAGAAAGTCAAATTAGAAATACAGACCATATAGCTAAGGTAGATCTTCAGATTCAGGAAAATGCACGACAAATTCAAGAAAATGTAGCATTAATTAGAAATGACAGAGAAGATATTCGCTCTTTAAAAGAGGATATTGGTACTTTAGTTACCGAAATTGCCAAATTAACTGTAGACCAACGAGAAAAGTTCAATCAATTTTATGGTTATCATCAATCTGCTGATTCAGATCGCTTAAACATAGTTGAGAGACTAATAAAGATGGAACAAGAAATAGCTCAAATTAAACGACAGTTGGGTAATCAATCTTAGTTTACTTATTTTCTTAATAGTTTCAACAGGATTATTTGAAATAGCCCTGCTATTAAACAAATCGAAAGTGTCCTATTTTTGCTTGCCGTCGCTTCAACTTCTCCAATAGAGTCACTAGATAATGAAGTAATACAAAATCCAATTGGCTCTTGATTATTGATGGTATAAACTAACTGAATATGCAGTTTTCCATCACTTATTTTTGCTAATAAACTGCCGTCGCGTTGACTCTGAAGATAGGCTGCTACACCATCGGACATTTCTCCAGCATTTTGAATTTGATTTTCAATGAATAATTCCCTAAGATTTTGACAATATGGGAGTAATTCAATAGTTCCTACTTTAAATTGAAATGAATTCATCAGAAATATCTAATATGAAATACTTAAAATGTTTATTGTAAATAAAATTCTGTAAGGGCGAACGGCCGTTCGCCCCTACGATTAATGTGTTGCATTCTTTTTTGAATTTGATATAACCTCTTGCAAAAATTTAAAACAATCATATATATCATTTTTCTCCTCATTATTTGATGAAAATTCAACTCAGATATCGATCTTCAATTATGCGACCATAATCTAGTTTAATCAGGCGATCGCACTCCTGAAAATATCGGTCATCATGACTAACTGCAATCACAGTTTTACCTCGGCTTTTTAATTGAGGCAGCAGTTTCTTATAAAAGATTTCTTTAAATACAGGGTCTTGATCCGATGCCCATTCATCAAAAACATATATCGGACGATCTTCTAAATAAGCAGTTAGTAACGCTAGTCTTTTACGCTGTCCTTGAGATAAATTTGTTGTAGATAAAACACCATCTTCAACTATTACTTTGTGTTCTATTTCCAGTAAGTTTAGATAGTTCTGTATTTCTGTAGCACGGTTTGATTCTATTCCCAATAAGCGATCAAATAAATAAAAGTCATAAAACACTACCGAAAACTGCTGTCGATACCATTCGCGATTATCATTTATCACAGGAAGATTGTTTAACAAAATTTGACCGTGATCGGGTGTATATAAACCAGTAATTAATTTAACTAGAGTCGATTTACCGCTACCATTACCACCAACAATAAAAACTATTTCTCCTGGTTTAAACTTGAGATTAATATTATCTAAAGTAAACTGATGTTCTTCTCCTTCTCCCCGATAAGTATGATTAATATCTACTAATTCTAAACTTGTCCAATCACCATCAAAATTAGCACCAGTAGGAAAATCAGGTTCAGTGATTTGTTGAGTAAGAGATAATCCAAGAGATTCAATTTTTTCCAGTGCAACACTCGTTTTACTTATTTCTGGTAGCGTATTCAAAATTCCACGTAAAGGAGTAATTGCATATAAAAAAGTCAATGTATAGCTAGTCAAAACATCATGAGAAATTGACATGACTTTGGTTAAACCAAGCAATAAAACACCCAGAGGAATAAAAAATAGACCCAATCCATAACCACCAGCGATCGCAAAAACTATCATTCCCTGCATCCAATTGTGGCGCACACTTGCTGCTGTAGCTTTTAAGTCTTCTTGAAAAAAAATATTACGTCTTTGACGATGTAATTTTAATTCCTTAATACCTTGAGTAACTGTCTGAAAATGTTGGAATAAAATATGTAAGTATTCAGGTATCAAAAAGAGAGAATAGTTGCAAGAGAGAAGAAAAGTAGGTAATGTAACGGTAAGATGAGCCAAAAACCTGAGTTAGAGCAGCAAGAACAGTTAAACCAGT
>Ga0114940_10000581_pt1 | contig 16294 bp, 7 predicted proteins | sample ColdCreekSource_FD_87195 | JGI IMG/M metagenome (GOLD analysis project Ga0114940, IMG submission 87195) | Groundwater microbial communities from Cold Creek, Nevada to study Microbial Dark Matter (Phase II) - Cold Creek Source | ecosystem: Environmental > Aquatic > Deep subsurface > Groundwater ... | reverse complement strand
CTTTTAGCTTCTAGCTTCTAGCCTTATGCGAAGCGGTACCCTTTAGGGCTAGCTTCTAGCAATGTTTAGAAGGTTTCAGACTTGGAGCTTGAACTGGAACCACTGAATTGTCCTTCGACGACTAAAGTACCTGTGGAAGTGGAAGTTCTGGTGTTGCGACCAAAAGCTTCGGCTCCTGCTTGGGCTTCAGCGACATTGCTGGGGCGTTGGTACTGGTAGTATCCATAACCGTAACCACCTTTGACTTCAGTTTCAGTAGCGGACTCGATGTGTTGTAGATCGGAAATAATCATTTGTTTTACCTCTTGTTGTTTGTAAGTTGTTGTTGTTCGGACTGGTTAATTTAAGGTATGTAGTGAACTAGATAAATATGCAGCTTTCTAGCCACTACTGTTTAAATCTCTGTTTAAAAGGATGTTTAGAAGGTTTCAGACTTGGAGCTTGAACTGGAACCACTGAATTGTCCTTCGACGACTAGAGTACCTGTGGAAGTGGAAGTTCTGGTGTTGCGACCAAAAGCTTCGGCTCCTGCTTGGGCTTCAGCGACATTGCTGGGGCGTTGGTAGTAGTGATATCCATAACCGTAACCACCTTTGACTTCAGTTTCAGTAGCGGACTCGATGTGTTGTAAATCTGAAATAATCATTTGTTTTACCTGTTGTTGTTTGTAAGTTGTTGTTGTTCGGACTCGTTGTGGTGAGCCTCGTTAATCTAATGTATGTAGCAAGCTAAATTAATATGCAGTTCACTAGTCAACACAGTTCAGAACCCATAATTTAAGACAAGTTTCACTAGGGAGAATATAGCGATCGCCAAACACGATAAGATAAAATTGCCAAGGGATTTATAGATCGTGTTATGGTTCGCCAATAACTAGTTGCAAAAATAGCAGATGAATAAAGTCAAACTTTCTTTAATTCTGATCTCCGTTTCCGTTATTCTTCTGGGCGGTAGCTTAGTCTTTCTTACCGTAGGTCGAGTTGTGGGACAATTCTTTTTTGGTCGCAGCTTTGCTGAGAGTGAATTACAAGATTATGTCTCTTCCGTACTCAAACAAGAACTCAACGGTTCTAGATGTCAAGCAATGGATACTGATGGTAACAGTTATGTCTCCTGTGACTACACTTTGGTTTCTAATCCAGAGCAAACTTACTCAATTGAATGTTCTGCTTGGGGATTGGATGGCTTTCTCAACCAAGGATGTAAGACACGCTTTCCTCAATATCGTCAGTAGATAATTGATAATTACCTCTCTCTTAAAGGCAGAGGGTTGAAGCAAGAAATAGGATTTTTATAATACTTTCCCAAATTAAATTAATCCTGGTAGTGCTTCAATCAGGCTCCGAATCAAGTGAATTTCAGCGGTTATACAAATCGATAATTGTGCTGATAACTTCGTCAATGCTCATATTATCGGTAATTAACTCGATCGCCTCATCGGCTTTTTTCAAAGGTGCGATCGCGCGATTGCTGTCTTGTTTATCTCTGCGTTGAATATCTTGTTCTAGCTGTTGGAGGTCAAGATCATTAATCCCTTGGGCTTGTAAATCTGATAAACGTCTTCTGGCTCTTTCGGCGGCGGTGGCGGTTAAAAAGATTTTTAATTCGGCATTAGGAAAAACATTTGTGCCGATATCTCGCCCTTCGGCAATTAATCCCCCTTGTTCTCCCCACTGCTGCTGCATGGCAACTAATTTCTCTCTGACCCCAGCCTGAGCAGCGATCGCTGATACTTTTGCCGTAACTTCTGAAGTACGAATAGCTTTGGTTACGTCTTGCCCGTTGATCTGAACGATGGTGGGCAAATCGACGCTGCTGGGAGAAATTAACTTGAGATCTAAATCTTGGAGTAAATCAGCGATCGCCTGATGGTCATCAATAGCTATCCCCGACGATTGAACTAGCCAAGTAACCGCACGATACATTGCTCCTGTATCTAGGTAAAGCAAGCCTAGCTGATGAGCTAAGGCACGAGTAACGGTGGATTTTCCTGCTCCTGCGGGGCCATCGATCGCAATAATGGGCTGACGTTTCTGCAACACGATATTATCAATTAAACGAGTAGAACCAAGATAAACGGCGATCGCTAGTAATCCAGTCTGTTGAATCTGCTCCAGAGATTGCAGACTGAAAAGATCAACTAGCTCAACATATTGAATTTTAAACTCTTCTGTGGCGGTTAATTCCTGTTTGACTAAGTTAGTTAAAGCGGTAGCGTTAATCTCTCCCCTAGTAAAGGCTAGCTTTGCCTGTTGTAAGCTACGGTAGATCTTAGATGCCTGTTCTGTTTCCGACTCCGTTAGATATTGATTGCGAGAGCTTAGCGCAAGTCCTGATGCTGCCCGCACAATGGGACAAGATATAATTTCCCCAGGAATATCTAAGTCTTGGGCTAGACGACGGATAATCGCGAGCTGTTGGGCATCTTTTTGTCCAAAATAAGCTCGATTTGGCTGAACAAGATTCAACAGCTTAGTCACAATTGTGGCAACCCCAGTAAAGTGACCAGGGCGATACCTGCCACACAATACCCCTGTCATATTTTGAGGGGGTATTACTGTAGTTGTATCATTTAAAGCACCTGTATCTCCCTTACTGCCCATTTCTTCGGGGGTAGGGGCAAAAACCACATCTATCCCCCTAGACTCACAGAGTTCTAGATCCTGCTCTAGTTGTCGGGGATAGTTTCCCAAATCTTCTGTAGGAGCAAATTGTAAGGGATTCACAAAAATGCTCACTACGACTAAACTGTTCTCGGCGCTCGCTCGTTCGATTAAACTTAAATGTCCCTGATGTAACGCCCCCATCGTTGGCACTAAACCGACTGTACCGCCGCTTGTCTGGCGGTAAGTTTCTAGCTGAGAGCGTAATTCAGAAACCGTTTTTAACAAAAGCACCATAGTTATGAAGTCAGAAGTAGGATGGGTTAGACGGTTATAATCTTGACTTTGATTTAAATCTAACAATCCGTCGTAACCCATCAACAATTTAATTCAGAATTAGGAAGTAGGATGGGTTAGACGGTTATAATCTTGACTTTGATTTAAATCTAACAATCCGTCGTAACCCATCAACAATTTAATTCAGAATTAGGAAGTAGGATGAGTTAGACGGTTATAATCTTAACCTTGTTTTCAATCTAACAATCCGTCGTAACTCATCAACCGTAACCCATCAATTGCGTGAATTACTGACCCAAAATGGTAAGTCTAACTGGCGCGACTCCTGAGCCAAGCATGTTGAGAGAACGAGCCGCCGCCGCCGATAAATCGATGATGCGATCTTTAATAAAAGGGCCTCGATCATTTATTCTCACGATTACCGATAGACCATTTTTCATGTTGGTTACCTTAACTTTAGTGCCAAATTCTAGGTGGGGATGGGCAGCAGTTAACTCCTGCTGATTGAAGGTTTCACCATTAGCAGTTAGGCGACCATCAAAACCAGGGCCGTACCAAGATGCTTTACCATCAATAGAATTGGCGATCAAAGTTTGCTTAGATAACGGAATTGTCAGTTGAGATTTAGTCGATTTCGCCTTATTTGGGATTCTAATATTTTGATCAGTTTTACTATGAAAGCTTTTGACTATAGATAAGTGTGGACTAATTACTTGTTTTTTAGCAGTATTTAAAGCCGATACTTTCACTGGTAACCTTTTCTTTTTACCCTTGATTTCTGCGGAAACAATGGAAGTATTTAATACCAGGTTAACAATAGATAAGAAAGCAGTAAGGGCAACTAATTTGCTGTATTTAGAATTTTTAAGAATCATGATTTTAGAAAGTTAATTAATCGATTAGAGTAATTTAAAAATCGATTTGTTTAATAAGATAAATCCTGATTATTCTAAATACAAATAAGGTAAAAATTGGGAAATGAGTTCGGAATTCGGAGTTCGGAGTTTTAAACCAACAGCCTCAACGAAGTCACAAACCTTTTTCCCTTTCCCCTCTCCCCTTTTCCCCTTCCAGCGGTTTAGTTAGGGAATTAATTTGTTGGTCAAAGCTACTGCACCACTAATGATTTTTGCTAAGGCGGAAGGTGCTTCTAGGGGGAGATTATGTCCTCCAGATACCACCACTTTAACCGCATTAGGCATCGCTTCTTGCTGTTTATTGAGGTCTTCAAGGCGATTGAAGTTGCTCTTGTCGCCATAGACCAAAGTTATGGGTACTTTGATTTTCTCTAGTAGTTTCAGATAGTGCGATCGCCCGATCCCATTTAAGCTAATTCCTGTTCTCGTCCGCAATAGAGGTTCCCAGCGCCATCTGACTCCACCTTCCCAGGGTTCGGTAATTCTTTCGGCTAATAACATAGCTAAAGCGGGGGAAATCGCAGGGGTTGCTTTGCGTAGCCGTTCGGCGGCAGTTTTGATATCGGGGAAGACTGGATGTTCTGGGGGTGATGCCATCGAATTTAGCTGATTGGCTAGAGTAGTTGTGGGGTCGTCGTTTTCGTCGGCAGTGGGCAAAATAGTTTCTACGAGGACGATATTTCTGATGGTTTGGGGACGAATGGTGGCAAAGATCGCGCCCAAGACTGAACCGAGGGAATGTCCCACTAGGATAAAGGCTTTCCCTGCTAGAATCTCAACGATCGCATCAATGTCTCCTAAAAAGTCGATTAGGTTATAAGAACCGCCTTTGCCAACGCGATCGCTTCTACCATGTCCCCGCAAGTCTGGGGCAATTACTCGATAACCTTTTTGGGCTAAACGAATTGCTACTTCTGACCAAGCTGCCCCCTGTTCTAAAATACCGTGTAAGCAGAGGACTAACGGCCCTTCTTCTGGCCCCCAAGTACAGAGACAGATTTTTAAACCTCGAATGGTGATTAGGGTTTCTTCCATGAGCAGATCTACCACATCCGTATTTGCTTCTTGGGGTAGTTCGTATTTAAGCTGTTGGGCTAGTTGTTGAGTATAGTTACTCAACATGCCAGGGAGCTTAATTGCTTTCCAGGTTTCGGCTAGCTGGGCATCAATGGTTTGATGTTTAAGGAAGTTGGGATCCCCTAAAGACATGGCAGTATCACTCACCCCATCGGTCATGCGATCGCCTTGGTAGGGGGTTAACACCGCAGCATCGAAGGGAACTTGCAAAAATTCACAGATGCCTTCTAGGACTGTCTGGGGCTTGCTTACTAAGTCTTCGTAATAAACTAAGTGATAGCGATCGGGGTCGATATCTTCTGCTAGGTTGAGAATATTCTGGTTACTCTCCCGCCAGATTAATTCGGCTAATTCGTAGGGATCGCCTTCTCCAGAACCCACCAGCTTATCCATCCGCATTCTGGCAAAAGATCCGATTACGGAATAGGGATGACGCACTAAATGAATATATTTTGCCCCCTCAAAAATCGCCTCGGCTTTTTCCAACGTCTCCCGATTGCTGGCATAGGTAGGAGATTTATCTACCAAAAGGCGATCGCCTGCTAGTTGTTGTAACTGCTGATAAACTTCTTTAACGGTGGCATTACTCTCGATCAATTCATCCACTAGTTGCTGGCTTTGGGCTGCATCAAGATTTTTGAGGGCCATAAACGCCCGTTTTAAACCTTCTCCTAGTTGGGAAACCCCTAACTCCTGCTCTCGCTCTCTCATGGTGTCAAAAGGCAACAGGTGCAATTCTGGTGGAGAGGATAAACCAGGATGTCCCGCTAACATCACCCGAAGTAAAGTTGAGCCTGAACGAGGGCTAGAGAGGATAAAGGCTGCGGGAGCTAGTTTTTCCCTGGAGAGATTACCCTGAGACTTAGAAGCTGCTGGTTGTGCTGTTGTAACTACTTCATGGGCTTGGGCAAATTCTGTGGCGAGATATGCCGCCAGGGCATTAATTTGCGGACGCTCATAGAATTCTCTGGGATAGAGAATCAACTGCAAGTCAGTTTTTAGCTGGTTAATAGCTTCCATTACCATCAGAGAGTCCATCCCCAACTCCAGCAGACTATCGGTAACGGATAATTTAGCGGGTTCAAGTTGCAGAATTTCGGCGATCGCCTTTTGCAGATATTGAGTCAGATATTCAGGGCGTTGTTCTCTGGGGGTGGCTAATAAATCCTGGAAGATTTGCTGATTTGCTGCCTCGATGGGGGCAGTAACTAACTGGGAAAAATAATTAGCTTGTTGGAGATAGATAAATTTCTGGCTTAACTCCTGCCAGTCTACATCCATCACCCCCACTTGAGTTACCTGACTAGAGAGTAACTGTTTTAAAGCCTCTAACCCCGCATCAGGCTCTAGGAGATTTAAACCTTTAACCTGGAAACCTTGCTCCACTGCCATCCCGCTCTCTGCCCAAGCACCCCAGTTGATACTCAAGGCGGGTAAATTGAGACTCTGACGATAACGAGCGATCGCATCTAACCCCGCATTGGCAACGGTATAATTTCCCTGCCCTGGAGAACCAATTAGGGACGCGACGGAGGAGAACAGCACAAAAAAATCTAGTTCCCGATCTTTGGTTGCTTGATGGAGATTCCACGCCCCGATCACTTTGGGGGCAATTACCTGCTCGAATCCCTCCCAAGTTTGATTAAGTAGTAAGCCATCTTTTAGTAATCCCGCAGCGTGAATCACGCCCTGAATGGGGTAGTCAACGTCAGCAGCAGCAAAGATCTGTTGGATGGCTTGATAGTCGGTGATATCAGCTTGAAGTGTCTGAACTGAAACCCCTTGTTGTTCTAAATTGGCGATCGCCTGTTGTGCAAACTCCCCTGGTTGGCTTCTACCAACGAGAATTAAATGCTTAGCACCTTGATCTACTAACAGTTGAGCAGCTTTTAACCCTAATGAACCTAAGCCCCCAGTAATCAGATAAGCAACTTGGGAACTTAATGCTACGGATTTACTAGAGTCTGGCACGGAGGTAGTTTGTAACCGTGGAACATAAAGTTGCTCTTGTCTAAGGACAACCCAATCTTCTTGGTGGGTTTGAGTAATAATTGGCAGTAAACGATCTGCTTCTTTTTCTTTCTGGCTACTAGGCTGAAGTTCCAGATCGACGATTCCCCCCCAAGCTTCAGGATATTCAATGGCGATCGCTCTTGCCATACCCCAAAGACAGCTAGCAGCAACGGCGCTAGGGGCTAAATTATCATCTGGTTCTATAGCTTGATTACCTCTAGTAACTAACCAGATGGGGGCAGTCAGAGAGTTTACTGTTAAAGTTTGCAGCAGATTTAAGATGTTGCTACAGTGCTGCTGTTGATAATTAGTAATTTGAGCAATCTCTGTCAGGGTTTCCTGTTGAGGAAAATCTAAACCAGCAAGATAAATAATTTTGCTAATTTTGCTGCTGTTAGGCTGTTGATTCAAAATCTGGGCAAGACTGTCGGCGGTGAGATGGCGATCGCTAATTACTAAACAATCCTGCTGTTGCTGCTCTAAGTTAGCTTTGAGCTGCTCTCCCAAGTCTTGACCCCCAGAGAAAATTAACCAGAGGTCATCCTTAAGAAACTGAGAATTTAACTCCCCTGGGTAGATCTGCCATTGAATCTGATAAAAATCGGGAGTTGTAACCTGTTCTTGAGCGGGTAAATAGACCTCAATCTTGCTGTTGCTGTTGCCGTTGCTTAGCGCTGTTTTGCTCAACCAATAGCTTTGTCTTTGGAAGGGGTAAGTGGGCAGAGCAACTTTTTGGGGATGCAAACCTTGGGCTACCTGCTGCCAGTTGATATTTATGCCTCGAACATAGAGTAAAGCCAAACTCTGTAAGATCTGCTGCCAATCTTGCTTGCGGGGTCGTAAACTGGGTAGCCAGAGGCTTGCTTTCCCTTCTGTAGCGATACTAGAACGTCCCATGCCAACTAAGGTGGGTTTGGAGCCAACTTCTAAAAAGATATTGCACGACTGCTGCAAAGTTTTCATCCCGTCAGCAAAACGTACAGGAGCAACCACATGATTTACCCAATAGTCCGCCGTAGCGATTTCCGCCGTGGCGATATTTCCCGTAACGTTAGAAATTAATTGACCTTGAGGAGGATAATAAGTAACGGACTCAGCGATCGCTCTAAATTCCTGCAAAATCGGCTGCATCAAAGGGGAATGAAACGCATGGGATACTTTCAGTTGTTTACTTCTAATACCCAAAGCATCAAGCTTACTAACTACTTCCGCAATTACAGCTTGTTCTCCAGAAATGACAATACTTTGGTCAGTATTAATGGCAGCGATCGCTACTTGCTCCCTAAATGGGTCAATAATCGATTGAACCGTGTCCTCGTCCGTAAACACCGCAAACATATCCCCAGACTGAGATAAATTCTGCATCAGTTTACCCCGCATCGCGATCAGCTTCAGGGCATCAGCCAAACTGAATACTCCCGCGATGGTTGCTGCTACATATTCCCCCACGCTATGACCAATTAGGGCGGTGGGCATGATGCCCCAATCGAGCCACATCTGCGCCAAGGCGTATTCCAGAGCAAAAATTGCTGGCTGGGTATGAACTGTCTCGTCTAGCCAGGAAGAGGGATGAGGGCTAAAAGAAGAGGGCTGTTGAGCAAATAAAACCTCTAGGAGGGAATGTTCTAAATAAGTATTGAGTATTTCGGCACATTGATCGATCGCTGCTTTAAACACTGGCTGAGTTTGATACAACTCATAACCCATGTTCACATATTGCGAACCTTGTCCTGTGAACAGCAAGGCAACTTGATGTTGAGGTTCGATCTGACCTGTAGCAACCCCTTTACTTGTTCCTTCGCTAATCAGATTTGCTAGTTGTGTTTGTAGCTGCGGAATAGAACTAACCGCGATCGCCAAGCGATGATTAAAGTGGGTTCTACCAACATTTGCTGTATAGCAAATATCCCTTAAGTTAGATTCAGGATTGCTTGCTAAATAATCTTGAAAGTTTAATACTAAGTCCTTGAGGGCAGGAGCAGTTTTTGCCGAGAGAGTTAATAGGTGCAATGACCGTGGCGATAATTCACCCGCTTCTGGTTCTGCCGATCTTCCTGATTCCCCAGCGCCCAAAACCACATGGGCATTCGTCCCCCCAAAACCAAAGGAACTTACCCCTGCATATCTTGTCTCCCCCTGCCAAAGCTGTAACTGTTGAGGAATCTCTAGCTTGCTATCACCTAAGTCAATTAGGGGATTTAGTTTCTGAAAGTGCAGGTTGGGGGGAATTGCTTCCTGCTGAAGACAAAGCACCGCTTTAATTACCCCTGCAATACCTGCTGCTGCTTCCAAATGTCCGATATTGGTTTTCAACGAACCCAAATAACAGGATTCAGTTCTTGCCCCTAATACCGCCTTCAGGGAATTAACCTCAATCGGATCTCCTAAAGATGTCCCTGTACCGTGGGATTCAATGTAACTTACCTGATCAGGAGCGATCTGAGCATTCGCTAAAGCCTGACGAATCACCGTCTGTTGTGCCAAACCATTGGGGGCAGTCAAACCGTTACTCTTCCCATCTTGATTGATCGCCGAACCTTTAACTACCGCCAAAATGCGATCGCCATCCCGTCGCGCATCCGCTAACCGCTTAAGAATAACCACCCCACAGCCTTCCCCGCGCACATAACCATCCGCCGAGTCATCAAAGGTTTTGCAGCGCCCATCCTCCGCCATCATCCCTGCCATTTCAAAGGTTTGGGTCAGTTCAGGGGCTAACATCAAGTTTACTCCCCCAGCGATCGCGCGATCGCATTCTCCTGTTTTTAAACTCTGGCTGGCTAAGTGTAATGCCACCAAAGAGGAAGAACAAGCGGTATCCACCGCCAAAGACGGCCCTTTCAGGTCAAATAGATAGGAAAGGCGATTGGCAGCGATACTATGGGCATTTCCTGTGCCAAGATAAGCATCTACTTCTGTCCCATAGTGATACCTCAATTGGGAATAATCGCTACTGCTGATACCGATAAATACCCCTGTATTACTCCCCGCCAACTCACCATTAGCGATCGCTGCATCTTCTAAAGCCGACCAACTTACCTCTAGGAGCAATCTTTGCTGGGGATCGATGCTTTGGGCTTCCCTGGGGGTAATGGCAAAAAACTGCGGATCAAACTGATCCACCCCGTCAATAAAACCACCCCAGCCTGAACCAGCCCAGCGATCGCCTGAATTACTAATACCATCCTTGCCATCTCGCAATAACTGCCAAAATTCATCGGGATTATTAGCCCCAGGAAAACGACATCCCAAACCAACAATGGCAATATCTGTCTCTTGAATCTGGACTGTCAACGGAGATATTTGCTTAACAGCTTGGTCGTCTCCTAAATAAGCAGCCAATTCCACGATATTGGGATAGTCATAAACAATAGTGGGGGAAAGTTTAATCCCTAACCAATCTTCCAAATCTGCCGATAAACCCACCGCTGCCACCGAATTTAAACCAGAACTAGCAAAGGGTGCTTGGATATCAATCTCCGAGACAGGTATCTCCAAACGCTGGGCAAGATTTTCCACCAACCAATGTTGGATTTGAGCCTGTTTTTGATTAGCTTCAGGTTGTAAGAAGGGAACTGTTGGTTTATGCTTCCCGTCCTCTGTAGGTTGCTTCGTACTGCCTAAGACAAATTCGCCGACACTATTCAAACTCCCATCCAAATATCCTGCTTTGCAAGCATGACGCTGAATTTTACCGCTAGAGGTTTTAGGAATGCTACCCGTTTTTAATAAAACTATGGCGTGAACTTGTAGTTCATGGTGTTCAGCGATCGCCTTACGAATGGCTTTAGTTACTTCCCCCACATCTAGTTTCCGTAGGAAGGTGCGCTTAATTTCGGGAGTGATTACTAGCTTCTCTTCTCCCCCTACATCGACAGCAAAGGCGGCACAGTTCCCCGTTCTAAGCGACTCATGAGCGTTGTCCACCGTTAATTCCAGATCCTGGGGATAGTAATTGCGTCCCCGAATGATGATTAGATCCTTTAAACGCCCAGTAACAAATAACTCTCCTTGGTGTAAAAAGCCCAAATCTCCTGTCCGCAGCCAGCCAGACTCCTGAGTGTCCTTTAATACCCCATTAAAACTATGCAGAGTTAATTCAGGACGATTCCAATATCCTTGGGCCACACTGGCGCTTTTCGCCCAAATTTCCCCAATTTCATCTTCACCACAGGCATTTAGAGTTTCAGGATTGGCGATACCGCCCGTTAGCTTTGCGATCGCCAGTTTTTGTCCAGGCAGATTACCCCCACTACTCACCAAAGTAGTACTATTTTCTGAGTCGTTAGTAACCACCGCCAGGTTTTCTTCCAAGGTTCGAGAATCAAAACTCTTGATCACTGGCTCTTGAAGCTTATCTCCCCCTGTAATCATCAGGGTCGATTCGGCCATGCCATAGCAAGGATAAAAAGCCTGACGACGAAAACCACAGTCGCGAAAGTAGGCACTAAACCGCTCAATCGTCTCGGTTCTGACTGGCTCTGCACCCGAAAATGCTAGCTCCCAGCAACTTAAATCTAGGTTAGCTTTTTGTTCCTCAGTGACGGAATCAACACAGAGATCATAAGCAAAATTTGGCCCGCCATTGGTCACTCCACCATAGCGAGAAATTGCCTGCAACCAACGATAAGGACGCTGCAAAAAAGTTACAGGAGCCATCAGATACATTGACAAACCAACATACATTGGTTGAATAATACAACCAATCAAACCCATATCATGATAGGGAGGCAACCAAGCAACGGCAGTGTGCGATCGCGCATTTTGAAAACAATGATTGATAGTGATCGAATTAGCGATTAAATTCCCATGACTAACCATTACCCCTTTAGGCTTACCCGTCGAACCACTGGTATATTGGAGAAAAGCCAAACTATCTAAGGTAATTTCTGGAGCTTGCCAGGCTGTAGCGAAATCGAGGTTTAATCCATCGGTAGCGATAAACTGAATATTTTGGGTAGCATCATGGCTAGTCAGCTTACTAGCTACCTGCTCTTGAATCGATTTAGTAGTTAGGGCAAAAGTAGCTTCTGCATCATTAAAGATCGCCTGTAAACGCTCTAGAGAACGATTCGCCCTGGGTGGGTAGACGGGAACCGCCACAACTCCAGCATACAAACAGCCTAAGAAAGCGGTAATAAAATCTAGTCCTGGTTGAAAGAGGAGCAAGGCTCTTTGTCCTTGACCATGATGACTTTGCAAAATAAAAGCGATCGCCTTAGCTTTCTCATTTAACTGTTGATAAGTGAGACTATCGATTTCGGTTTCACCATCAGCTAAGAAAGTAAATGCCCTTTTATCAGGCTGAGTACTCCCTTGTTCCTGTAATCGGTCAATTAGGGTTGTTTGCTTGCTCAATCGGTTCCTCTCTTTGCCACCCACGAAGCTAGGTATACCTAACTAGCTTATCCAAAAGCGAGATACATTTGTTAATATTCGCTAATGAAATCATATCTCAGACAAAGAATAACCGATTAAGGAGGAAAAATATAGTAAGAGTTTGGAGTTCGGAATTCGGAGTTCGGAATTCTACCATTTCCCCTTGAAACTGCACTTAATATTTTGATTGTAAATCTCGCGCAGAGGCGTTTATCCCGCTTAGTTCGGGGCAAAGACGCAAAGAGTTAAATTTGATTTAGTGCATTTTCAGAGAGAATTGGTATTTGGAGTTCGGAAATAAAAAACTCCCAGCCAGTATTGACTGGAAGCTGAAAGTTAATCATGTTGATTGCAGCTAATTACTAATAACTAAAAGCTAATAACTAGAGCAAAGCCCATTTATTTCCCTTTAAAAGAGCTAACCCAAGATCTGAGTTCTTCTCGGGCAACTTCTCGTCCCCCTAAGCCAAAGGCTAGAGCGATCGCGACTGCGATACCCCCTAATACTAAGCCAAAGGCTAAATTGACGATATTGGGAGCAATTCCCATGCGGTTTAGCGCCATTGCACCTACTAAGGTAATGATCGCAATCCTGGCAGACTGTGCCAGCAGATGAGACTGAGAAGTCCCTGAAGCCTGGATCAGGTTGTAAGCTAAATTAGCTAGATACAAACCGATGGCAAAAACCACTACGCCGATGAGAACCTGACCAGCGATCGCTAAAATAATGCGGAAGACATCTTCTAAGGCAGGGATACCTAAGATATCTACGGCGGTGAGGGTAGCCACCAACATGATTCCCACTAAGCAGAGTAAACCTACTAGCTCTGAAGGAGTTTTAGAACCCATTCTCGGCTCTGTTTGAATCATGGTGGGCTGTTCTGTACCCAGACCTATTTCTACGGGTTCACCGAGAGAAGATCCCCCTAATCCGTCGCCAGTTCTGGAAGCTGTGGAGGAAATTCCTAGCCATTGCAGTAAGTTGTTGAATCCGATGTTGGTCAAAATGCTGGTGACAAAATCTGCCACAAACTGTCCAGCAAAATAGAAGAAAGCCAGCACAACCCCAGCGGCGAATATTTTGGGCATCAAGTCTAAAACCTGATTCAACATATCCGTAGCAGGAGCAGAGATAGCGCTGATTTGCAACTGTTCTAATGCGGAAATAATCCCAGGAATCAGAATTAGCACAAATACCACGGTGCCAATAATGGAAGAGAGAGGTTGTCCTCTACCCCCTGCCCCTAAACCAGCTTTGCGTCCGATATTATCGATGCCAGTCGCAACTAATAAATTACTGACAATCCGTTTGACTATATTAGCAATGAACCAGAATACCGCCCCAATAATTACTGCTCCCAAAATATTAGGTAGCATGGCAAGCACTTCGTTGAGCATGCCTTGGATTGGCTCTAGGGTTCCTCTTAGCTGCAAAGCATTGAGGACTGCGGGTAAAAATAGCAGGAAGATAAACCAATACAGAGCATTGCCCAGAGTATCAGTGAGGGAAAAATCTCCTCTATCTTCGGCAGCCAAACCCATCCGCTGTTCAATGTTTAACGCTCCCAAGCCTCTGGTGACAATAGTTTTTACTAGCGTCGCCACGACCCAAGCTATACCCAGTAGGGCAGCAGCCCCCAACAGTTTGGGTATAAAGCCCGTAATCTGATCGAGCAGAGTGTTTAATGGTGCTGATACTGCTTGAAGCTGGAGGGCATTTAAGGCTGCGATCACCACAAAGAGCATAATCAGCCAGAAAATTAGCGTAGAAAGCCAATTTTCAATGGGAACAGGATCTCCTCCCCTCCCCCCTGCAACAGCAGCAGCAATACGATTATCTATATTTGTAGCAGTGAGTATCTTCCTTACAATACCCTTGATAATAGTGGCTATAATCCAGCCAACAATAAAGATAAGGATCGCCTTCACTAATCCCAGCACTGAGTCCCCCACATTCTGCCCCAGAGGAGAGACAATCTGTTCAATCAACCCAGATCTTTGACCTTGTTGTGCAAGCAGCAAGGGATTTAGTGACGAAATATTACTAATTATTTGTGTCATGTTTCTTTAGTCTTAATTCATCTTGTCATTTCCGCCATGTCTTTCCTAAACTAAAGTCCAGGACTTAAGCGGGAAATAATACAGATGTCTTGTGATCCACAAGCAAATATATTTTTCTGAAATTATTATCCCAAATTAAATTGCAGATGCTTAAAAAGTTAATAATCTTAGCTTTTTTTCAGCTAATATGCGTAGTTTAAACTTAATATTTTTTTCGATATCTAAATTTTCAACTATGCCCAAAGTCAATCTTGATAAGATTTGTACTGAAAATTCTGAATTAAAATTAAAATAATATTAAGGTTGTATTAGAACTGGTTTAAACTTTACAATTTGTATTTTTTTTTAACCTGATTTATTGCCCTGAAAAAAAATTTATGTCACCTCAAATTTTTGAACAATCTATTCAGATTAAAGCAAGCTCAGTGGTTACAGAAGAATGCTTAACCGATTTAAAGCTCATGCATCGTTGGCTTAATCCTTTGTTACAATGTAAACCCATTGGGATCTGGAGTACGGAAGTGGGCAGCTTAAGTCGTTTTACTCTAAAAGTCCCCTGGCTACAGCCAAGTTTAAGAAGTGTCGTGAGGGAAAGAGAGCCAGGTTTAATTGTCTGGGAATTTGATGGATTTTTTCAAGGACGCGATCGCTGGGAATGTCAACCTACTAAAGATGGTACTTTTCTGCTTAATCGCTTTGAATTTGAAATTCCGAATCCTGTAGTGAGTTGGGGTTTTAACAATTTTGTTGCGGGTTTAACCAAAAAAGATATGCAAGCTCAACTAAGACGCTTAAAAAAAGTAGCAGAGGAAGTTTATCGCCTCAGTGATCATTAAGGAGGAGGTAATTATCAATTATCAATTATCAGTTATCAGTTATCAATTATCAATTATCAATTATCAATTATCAATTATTAATACCTATGCCCAAGATAACGGTCAATTTACCCCAAGCTTCCTATGCGATCGCCATTGCCAGCAACAGCCTCCAACATTTGGGTAGTCAACTAAAAGCATTAAATTTAGGTAATGAAGTCTTGGTCATTTCTAACCCAGAGATCTTCGCTCATTATGGCGATATCTGTCTTGAATCCTTAAAAAAAGCGGGTTTTAAAACTTACACCCACTTAATCCCTGCGGGGGAATCTTATAAACAGCTTCAGTCAATTCAGGGGATATATGATGTGGCTCAAGCAAATCATTTAGAAAGATCCTCTCTTTTTGTGGCTTTAGGTGGCGGAGTAATTGGGGACATGACAGGCTTTGCCGCCGCCACCTGGTTGAGGGGAGTCAATTTCGTTCAGGTACCGACATCTTTATTGGCAACCATCGATTCTTCTGTGGGCGGTAAAACAGGAGTTAATCATCCCCAGGGCAAAAATCTGATTGGTGCTTTCTATCAGCCAAAGCTAGTGGTAATCGACCCAAATGTCTTAAAAACTTTACCCCCCAAGGAATTTAGCGCAGGGATGGCAGAGGTGATTAAATATGGAGTAATTTGGGATGAAGAGCTATTTTTGGCGTTGGAAGAACAGGATCAGCTGGATTCTCTGGAACATGTCGGAGATGCTCTACTAGAAACGATTATGACTCGCTCCTGTCAAACAAAAGCCGATGTTGTGGGACAAGATGAAAAAGAAGCAGGATTACGGGCAATTCTCAACTATGGACATACTATTGGTCATGCAGTGGAAAGCTTGACTCACTATCAACAGTTTGTGCATGGGGAAGCAGTAGCCATTGGCATGGTGGCAGCAGGAAAAATTGCCGTCACCATGAACTTGTGGACACAGCAGGATGCAGATCGCCAAAATGCTTTAATTGCGAAGGCAGGATTACCCACTGAGATTCCTCCAGAATTAGCGATCGCCGATATCTTAGAAACCATTAAAAGTGATAAAAAAGTAACCGCAGGAAAAGTACGGTTTATCTTGCCAACAGCAATCGG